>Ga0116171_10001907_pt1 | contig 20297 bp, 15 predicted proteins | sample AD_JPNHW2_MetaG_FD_89798 | JGI IMG/M metagenome (GOLD analysis project Ga0116171, IMG submission 89798) | Active sludge microbial communities of municipal wastewater-treating anaerobic digesters from Japan - AD_JPNHW2_MetaG | ecosystem: Engineered > Bioreactor > Anaerobic > Digestate | place... | reverse complement strand
TCTCCTTTATAATTCCATAAATCCCAAGCCCGGAAGGACAACTCCCATGCAGCCAATCCCTGACCTCATCAACCAACTGACACTCGAAGAAAAAGCTGCCCTGTGTTCAGGGCAAAATTTCTGGTTCCTGAAAGCGTTGGAACGCCTCGATATCCCCGGTATCATGTTGACAGATGGACCTCACGGCCTGCGCAAGCAAGCCGACTCGCCGGACCATGTCGGGTTGAACCAGAGCGTGCCCGCTACCTGCTTCCCGACCGCCTCCGCGCTGGCCGCCACCTGGAACCGCGACCTGGTCTTCAAGGTCGGCCAGGCGCTGGCGGAAGAATGCCTGCAGGAAGGCGTGAGCGTCATTCTGGGCCCCGGCGCCAACATTAAACGCTCCCCCTTGTGCGGCCGTAACTTCGAATACTTCTCAGAAGACCCTTTCCTCACCGGTGAAATTGCCAAAAGCCACATCCTGGGCGTGCAGTCCCTGGGGGTCGGCAGCTCGCTAAAGCATTTCGCGCTGAACAACCAGGAAAGCCGCCGCATGACCGCCAACTCTGTAGTGGACCCACGCGCAATGCGCGAAGTCTATCTGGCCGGTTTTGAACGCGCGGTCAAAGACGCGCAGCCCTGGACGGTAATGTGTTCGTACAACCGCCTGAACGGCACCTATGCCTGCGAGAACAAAACGCTGTTGAGCGACATCCTCAGGGAAGATTGGGGCTTTGAGGGGCTGGTTGTTACCGATTGGGGCGCGATGAATGAGGTTGTCGCAGCGGTGCGCGCCGGCACCGACCTGGAGATGCCGGGTGTGGCCAACGGGAACACTGAAAAGCTCATCGCTGCTGTGCATTCCGGAGAGCTGGACGAAGCCGTGCTGGACCAGGCTGTGGGACGGGTGCTCAGTCTGATTCAAAAATCCAGCGAAAGTTACCAGCCCGGCTTCAGCTATGACCCGCACGCGCATCATGCCCTGGCCAGGCAAGCCGCCTCTGAAGGCGCCGTTCTGCTGAAGAATGAAGGCGGTTTGCTCCCGCTCTCTTCCGGCGGAAAAGTCGCTCTGATTGGCAGATTTGCCAAAACGCCGCGTTACCAGGGCGCAGGCAGCTCTCTTATTACCCCTACCCGGCTGGAGAATCTATACGAAGAGCTGGGCAAACTCATCGGGGAAGAGCGGCTGCTCTACACACCCGGCTACACCGAACAAGGCCAGGCGGATGACGCGCTCCTGCGCGAAGCCTTGGAGTTCGCCAGCCGCGCCGAAACAGTCATTCTGTGTGTCGGCCTGACCGACATGGATGAAGTGGAAGGGCTGGATCGCGAGCACATGCGCTTGCCTGCCGGTCACGATGCATTGATTGCCGCCGTGTGCGCTGTCCACCCGCGCTGCGCCGTAGTGCTCAGCAACGGTTCGCCGGTGGAAATGCCCTGGCTGGCTGCCGCCCCCGCGGTGCTGGAAGCCTACCTGGGCGGGCAGGCCGGCGCGGGCGCTGTCGCCGATATCCTGACCGGCAGGGTGAACCCCAGCGGCAAGCTTGCTGAAACCTTCCCCATCAGGCTGGCAGACACGCCAGCCCAACCCTACCCGGGCGGTCCGCAAACGGTGGAGTACCGCGAGAGTATCTATGTCGGCTACCGCTATTACGACGCGGTCGGCGCGCAAGTGCTGTTCCCGTTCGGGCACGGGCTCAGCTACACCGCTTTTGAATACAGCGGCCTGACCCTACGCATCAGCGGAGAGCATGTCATCGCCAGTTTCAGCCTGAAAAACCGCGGCAGCCGACCCGGGAAGGAAACCGCACAGCTCTACGTGCGGGATCTGGAATCTTCAGTTTTCCGCCCGGAGAAAGAACTGAAAGGCTTCCTCAAGGTGGAACTTCAGCCCGGCGAGGAACGCCAGCTTGAGATGGAACTGGACCCGCGCGCGTTCGCCTTTTATGACGCGGAAAGCGGCCAATGGGCGACCGAAGGCGGTGATTTCGAGATTCTCATCGGCGCATCCTCGCGGGATATCCGCCTGCGGGGGCTAATCCAACTGCCCGGCAGCAGCCTGCCGCGCGCGCCCAGAACAGAAGGCCTGGAGCCTTATTTTCGCCCCACGGAGGCCGTCGGCTTCCCGCGAGAAAGCTTTGAGGCGCTCATGGGCTCGCCTCTCCCAGGCAATACGCCAACGAAAAAGGGTCAATTCAGCCTGAATACCCCCCTGGCCGATATGAAAAGCACCTTGGTCAGCGCCTACCTGTTCCGTTCATTTGAAAAGGGCATGCAGAAGATGAACGGACCGGAACAAGACACCCCAACCAGTAAGATGATGAACGCCATGCTGCAGGAGATGCCGCTGCGCACAGCGCTGATGATGGGTGGAGGAGTGAGCCGCGGAAAGCTTCTGGCGTTGGTAACAATGATGAACGGGAGGTTTTTCAGGGGGCTGCGAGATTTCCTGAGGGCACGCTAAAGGGATTCCCGCGGGGGTTCTGCAGCTGCGGGGCGGCAGCTCGGGGCACTCCCTCCGGGAGCTGGACCGCGCGTTTTGGGGGATAGCCCAAGCCAAGCCGGCGCTGAAGTGTTTGAAGGTCAAGGTCTGTCCGCGCAAGAATCCCGCGCCGCTATTCCGCGCAGCACAGGTCTGATTTCAGCGTTTCAGCACGCAACCCCACGTTGGAATCAGAAGGGAAGCCTGACGCGCGGAATTTCAAGAAGGGGAGAAGCTATAAAGAAAGCGTATTGTCCCAGCTTATGTGCTCCCGGCCCGGGTCGGAAGCCTGTCCTCCCCCGCCCGCGTTTCCCTGCTGATATTCCCGGATGGCCTGCCCCAGTAAAGCCAGCAGCCCGGCACTTTTCAGTCCCAGCTCCTCATCCTTACTGCCAACAGCTTGCAGCAAATCCTCGCAGCTGATCTTTTCAGCCTCTCTCAACGTCTTCCCCTGCGCCATTTCGCATAAGGCCTCAACCGCAACGTTGGCGGTGGGTTCACAGGAACACAGATAAGTCATCACCGAGATGCGTTCCTGTTCAATTTTCAGATACAGCTGCATGAAGTTTCCGGTGTTTCCGCAGTGAATCAAGTTCTCGCCAACTGCTTCCACGAAAACCGACGGATTCTTGAGCTCTCCGGAATGCGGAAAATCCTGCCTTAAGAGCTGCCGGTACTGACGGATAACAATCTCATCCATCGCGAAGCCTATTCCAGGTATCCGCGTTCCTGAAAAACCGCATCCAGAGCGTTCAGGAAAAACTCACATTCTGCGCGGGTATTATAAAAATACAGCGATACCCGATACACCATGCGGTGCTCCCGATGCGTTTTTGGATGCAGCCAGGCTTCGCCGTAGCGCTCGTTAAAGTACGAGTGCGCGCAGAAGACCCCATCGCGGATCATAATATTAGCGGCTCGGTCCAGCTCTTCCGCAATCCCAACCGCGTTTGGACGCCGGACACTAAAGCTGAGAATCCCTCCACGGCGTTCCGGCTCCAGCGGTCCCAAAATTTCCAACCAGCCCAAATGACCGTAGCGTTCTTGCATGCGCGCGCTGAGGTAGCTGTTCAGGCTTTCTTCCTGCTTGCGGATGCGCTCCATCCCGACATGCTCAAGGTAGTCCACCGCCGCGCCTGCGGCAATCTGACCCGGATAATCCGGAATGCCGGGCTCAAAGCGCTCCGGGCCTTCCAGCAGTTGGTAGCCCTGAAAAGTACTGTTAATGGCATTCCCGCCCCCCAGAAGGACTGCTTCCAGTGCGTTTGGGCTGCCGCTCGGGGCGGAGATAAATTCGTTCCTGGCATAAAGCACACCCACCCCGCGCGGGCCGCACATTTTATGCAGCGAAAACGCCAGGAAATCAACATCCAAAGAGCGCACATCGACCGCCTGATGCGGCACAGTTTGCGCGCCATCCAGCAATACAAGCGCGCCGTGCCTGTGCGCCGCGGCGATGATTTCCTGTGCCGGCAGGCTGCTGCCGGTTACGTTGGAGGTCCACGCCAGACTGACCAGCCGCACTGGTACCCTGCTCAGTCGTTCCTCAAAGGCCGCCAGGTCAAATTCTTCGCTCTCCGCCGCGCTCAGGTGCTCAACGCGCACTGCGCCTTTTTGCTGCAGGCGCAGCCACGGCAGCAAGTTGGAGTTGTGCTCTTCTCCGGAGAGCAGCACAACATCTCCTGCCTTAAAAGGCAAGCCCAGCGCCACCAGGTTGATTGCCTGGGTGGTATTCAGAGTGAAGATAATTTCGGAGGATGATTCAGCCTTAATAAACCCGGCGAGGCGCTCCCGCGCAGCGTTTACACGCCGGGTGACTTCGGAGGCAAACCAATGATGACTTCTGCGCCCGCCGCAAGCCGGGTATTCCGTGTAGTACGCTGTCAGTTCGTCAATGACTGGCTGCGGTACCAGCGTTGTGCAGGCATTGTCAAAGTAAACAGGCGGCAGGCTGTTCCTGGTCTGGTGCAGCGCTGGAAAATCAGCCCGGAAATTCTCTATAGGACCTGTGGTTTCCATGCATCGATTCCCTTGAACTGCCGCCCGTTTGCCCGGCCTCACACCGTCCGTGCTTGCACGCTCAACAAGCTCTGGAAACTCCACCGCGCGAAGCCCGGGCAGGGCTCAAAACCTCGTCTCCTTACTTTGCCGCCAGCGCTTTCAACACTTTTTCCGGTGTGGCAGGCAGAGCGTACACACGCGCGCCGCAAGCATGGTAAATCGCGTTGGTAACTGCTGGAGCTGTTGATACCATGGTCATTTCCCCGACGCCAGTAGCGCCCAACGGGCCGTTACTGCGAGGGGTTTTGGAGATGATCGCGGCCACATCAAAACTATCCTTGATGGTTGGGAATTTGAAGGAAACATAATCCGTGGTCTTTCCCAGGATGTATTCTTCCCGCAAGGCATACCCGACACCCTGATCCATGCCGCCTTCCAGCTGACCTTCAAAAGCCTGTGGATTGATGATGGTGCCGGCGTCCACCGCCACGGTCATTTTTAGGACGCGCGCCGCGCCGGTTTCAGTGTTCACTTCCACTTCCGCCATCTGGATATTATGGCACTCTGAAACCTGGGCGTAGCCCTGACCCGTGTGCTTATCCAGTCCCGCGGGCACATCGTTCTTATGAAAACCTTCATATCGGGTTGGTTTTCCGGCAGCCACCAGGTCAGCGTAATCGGCGGCGCCAACTTCCGCCATGGCAGCCTGCAGCTTGCCAATTGCATTCAAAAGCGTATTCCCGGCCATAAAAGTCATGCGGCTGCCCGCGGCTGGTCCCATCAATACAGTCTTGTCAGTATCTCGCGTGTACAGGTGTATCTTCTCGAGTGGGAGCCCCAGCTGATGCGCCGCGATTTGGGTAAGCATGGCGTCATTCCCCTCGCCCGGGTCGGCAACGGCGGCATAAATGGTGACGCTGTCATCCGGGTTCAATTCAATAGCCATCTTGGCGGAATCCCCTGCGCCGCCAATCCCAAACGAGTGCGCGGCAATACCCACGCCGCGTTTTATTACCGGGCTGGTCTGGTTAAAGCTTTCGGCTTTCTGCCTGGCGCGTCTGTAGGCATCCTCGATAGAGTCGCAGACTTCCGGGAAGCACCATTCGTCCGCCACCATGCCAACGCCCTTGGTCTGTCCTGGGAGCAGAGAATTCATCCGGCGGAATTCCAGGGGGTCAATGCCAATCTTCTCCGCCAGCATGTCCACGGCGGATTCCAGCGCGAAAGCAACCTGGGGCGGGCCGGCTCCGCGCGCAGAACCGCCGGCGCCGTTATTGGTATACACGTTTCTGCCAAAAGCTTTCACGTTGGGGAAATTGTAGGAACTGGTCAGCATCATGATTGCGCGCCCGAGAATGACGGGGCCGTTAACGGTGTAAGCGCCTTTGTCCATGGTAAAGTCGCAGAACAGAGCGGTGAAGTGTCCCTCCTTGTCCGCGGTGAGTTTAATCTTGATGCTGGGGTACGCGTGCCGCTTGGTGGTAATCAGCATGGACTCTGCCATGGTCGGCGCGTAGCGAACAGGGCGATTGAAATGCAGGGCGGCAGCGCCGGCGATAGCCTCGGTAATAATCCAGACCTTGATGCCGAATTGACCGCCGGAATAGGCTTCCTGGTAGCGCATCTTGGTGTGCCCCAGCGCTTCCTTAAGCTGATTCAAGTGGAAATGAATGTTAATGCTGCGTCCAACCACCACCAGTTCCCGCGCGTCACCTTCGCCTTCAAAATAAGCGGAGGAGACCTCCGGTTCCAACGGCGCCTGATGATTCGTTTGGGTGGAGTACTCGCCTTCGTAAATGTACGCGGCTTCCGCCAGGGCAGCATCTGCGTCGCCTTTGATCAGTGGCTGGGTACAGCAAATATTATCGGGCGCGTGGGCATGAATGACAAACGCGCCGGGCGCCAGCGATTCCCGCGTCGTCATTTGAACCGGTAAGGGTTCGTATTGAACTTTTACCGCTGCCGCAGCCGCCCGCGCCTGTTCGCGCGTGTTGGCTGCCACCGCGATGATGGGGTCGCCCAACAGACGCACTCGGTCTTCGCACAGCACCGGTTGATCGGGCTGCACCTGGCGTAAACGGTTAGTCCCCTTAATATCTGATGCCCGCAGGAAGCCAACCACGCCGGGCATTTTTTCCGCTTCGCTCGTGTCAATCGACAGGATGTTCGCGTGATATTCCGTGCTGCGCACGACGGCGATTTCCAGAGCGTCTTCCGGCAGCGGAATATCATCATTAAACTTAGCCACACCGCAGGCTTTCAGGAGCGCGGACGGCCGTACGTGGGATACGCCGACAGTCTCGCGGCCGATCCTGGCGCGTTCAGCCTCCGGCGTGGTTTCGCCCCTCATAAACCTTCCAGCCAACTGAACTGCCTCGATGATTTTTTTGTATCCGGTGCAGCGGCACAGATTATGCGTAAAAGCCTTCTTGATTTCCTCAACACTCGGGTCAGGGTTCCTGTCCAGCAAGCCCTTGGCGGACATAATAAAGCCGGGCGTGCAGAAGCCGCACTGAATAGCCCCAGCCAGCGCAAAGGCCTCCTGTATCATGTGCGGGTTCGCCGGGGTGCCCAGCCCCTCCACCGTAATCACCTCTGCCCCATCCAGGTTCGCGACCCTGGTCAGGCAGGAGCGGACAGCCTTGCCGTTTACAATGACAGTACACGCTCCGCACTGTCCCTTACGGTCGCAGGATTGCTTTGTGCCCGTAAGGCGCAAATCCCGACGCAAAAGGTCAATAAGTACCAGGTCCGGGGGGACCGATAAGGAATGTTTCTCGCCGTTGATCGTGAGTGTGATTTCTTTCATGGAGAACCTTTCTGCGGATAAAAAGCTCGCTGCCGCGTACAGCGCAAAGAATTCTTAAAAGGGCTGAGAAAATTACTATATCATGAGAAACTATATATAACAAGAATGTTTTGCTTATGTTATCATAAACAAAACCTATAAACAGGAGAGTAACAATGGAACTGCGCCAGCTGGAGTATTTTCAGGCCTTTGGTCGATTGGAAAGCATGACCCGGGCCGCGGAACAATTACGGGTCTCCCAACCTTCCATCTCGGTCGCAATTAAAAAACTTGAGGAGGAATTGGGTATCAGCCTGGTGGACCGCAGCCATAAGAAAGGAACCCTCACCCGCGAGGGACAGGTATTTCTAAAACGCGTGGAGCACGTCCTTGGGGATTTGCATGACGCCGTAGTGGAAATCAGTGATATCCAGCGCCCTTTGGGCGGCGCACTGAGAATTGGCATTACTCCGATTATGGGAGCGCTGATGTTCCCCCGCTTCTTGAGCGCTTACCAAAAATTGCACCCCGATGTGAAGGTCAGCATCGTGGAAGAAGGCTCACTGCTAATCCGCGAGCAGCTCGAAAACAGCGAATTGGATATTGCTCTGATGATTACCTCTGACCTTCCATCTTCTCTGGAAGTGCTGCCGGTGAAGTCCGGGCAGATTTATGTATGTCTGTCCCGCACGAATCCTCTGAGCCGCCTCGAGCGCGTGCCCTTTGACCAGTTGCAGGAATTCGAGTTTATTCTGTTCAAGGAAGACACCTTTATTCGGCAGCGCATTCTGGCGGAATGCGCCCGTTTCCATTTCTCACCGCGCATATTGTTTTCATCCAGTCAGATTGGGACCATCCTGGAGCTTGTAGAACAAGGAATGGGGATTACCTTTTTCATCCAGGACATCGTCCCCCAACGTCCCGACCTGGTCGTCCTCCCACTGGCGGAGCCCTTATCCCTCGATGTTGGGTTAGCCTGGAAGAAGGAACGCTACCTGTCCATCGCGGCCCAAAACTTTATTGAATCATCCCAAAGGATTCGCGGGTAAGCAATCGTCCCCGCGCCCGGATTGCGAGAAGGCCCATCCGTCTTACTCCCCCTGCCAACGCGCGGCGCCGGGCTTAATCCGCCCTGCGTAAGCTCCGGCGAGTCCGATAGGAGACGCGCACGAACTCCGCGGCGTGTTTGAGCGGGCTGATATGGCTGCCCTCCCCGGCATAAATCGTCCGGATAGGGACCCAGGCAAGTTGGAAGTGATTCCGGACGCATTCCACAATCATTTCCACTTCAAAAGCAAAACCCCGCTCTGCACAATTCAGGCTGGCTTCCATCAGCCGGCGGCTGATAAGACGGTAACCGCTCTGGTTATCCGGCACAGTCTGCCCAAGCGCCCTGGAGAACAGGCGGGTACCCACCGTGTTGCTGAGCCGGCGGATGAAGGGCATGCGGGAAAAATCGCGCCGACCGATGACGAGGTCCGCGCCGCTTTCCTGGAAAACCTGTAAAAACGCCGGGATTTCGGCCGGGTCGTGCTGACCGTCCGCGTCCAGAGTAATAACTGCCTCATACCCTCGTGCCAACGCGCAGCGAAAGCCCGCGCGCAGCGCTGCGCCTTTGCCCTGGTTTGGCGTCTGCTCCAATACCTGCGCGCCGGCCTGCCTGCCGATTTCCGCGGTCTCATCGCCCGAACCGTCATCCACCACCAGCACTGGAAGCAGGGAACCCGCCGCCTCCGCCACCGGGCCCAGCCGCTCTGCTTCATTGTAGGCCGGGATGATTACCAATACATTTGGGAGCGTTTGTTCCTCTTTCATTTTCTTCCCTTCAAGACCCGCGCCGCGCCTACGCCCGGGTATGTTTGCGGCGCCGAAACCAGAAGATACCCGCCAAAGCAAGCAAAGCCGTGACACCCCAGAGGACTACTTGCATTGTACGAGAGGCAGTCTGGATAGCGGCGCTAAACAGGTAGCCCGCCAGCATGATGATGGCTGACTTGAGCAGTTCCCCGGAAATCCAGGCAGCCGCCCACTGACGCTTCGGCACGCGGCTGAGCCCAACGGCAATCAAGGTTGGGATAGGGAGTCCCGCGCTGAATTTCGCCGCGAAAATCAGCTTGCTGGTGTGCTTGCGCACAATTTCCTGCAGTTCGCTGACTTTCTCTGCGCTGATGCCCAATTTAGGCGCGATTTGGTACACCCACCCAGGCTTGGAGAACCTGCCCAGGCTGTACCAGCCGATATCGCCAAGCAGATTACCTGCAACTACGGCAAAGTAGATCGGAAGCGGCTGCAAGAAGCCCCGCGCGATGCCCGCGCCGCCGGTGAGGATTGTCAGGGGTCCCTCCACCAGCGCGGAAAGCGCAAACAACAGATACATCCAAAAGCCTTTGAGAAAGTGTGAACCCAATAATCCGATCATGTTTAACCTTTGCCGCCTTTTTGCCTCTTTTTGGAGTATAGTGATTCAACTGCTCCCGCGCGTATAGAACCCGTATAAGCAGCAAAAAAAAGGCCGGACGGCGGCAATAAACCGCATTTATACCACGCTTTCTGGCTAAAAGGTAGACTGAAAATCGCTTTGCCGGCCGCATGGCTGGCAGACAGAAAGGAACATGCACATGAAACCAAAAATCAAAAAACTAATTCCCGCGGCGTTCGCCCTCCTCCTGGCAGCGGCCGCGTTCGCGGCAGCCGACCGATACCTCATCCGGCACGTGGAAATTGGGGACGTGAACGCGTACGCCAGCGCGGCTGTGAGCACACAAGCGCTCCCGGAAGCAGCCAGCAGCGCGCCGGAAAGCTCCACCCAGACCTCAGAACCGGTCTGGGATGATTGGAGTTATCACAGCCAGACCAGCGAAATCACCATTACCAAAACTACACTGGGTTCAGGCGCGGATACAATCACATACTTCGTGGCCGATGTGGTGCTTAAGGACGGCGCGAACATCCTCAGCGCCTTTGCCGAGAACAAGTTCGGCACGAACATCATCGCTGCCACCTCAGAAATTGCCGCCGCAAACGACGCTGTTTTCGCAATCAACGGAGACTACTACGGCTTCCGCGAGGACGGTATTCTCATCCGCAACGGGGTGATTTATCGGGATGTGCCGGCGCGGGTTGGTCTGGCGCTATATGCGGACGGAAATATGCAGGTGTACGACGAAACCACTACAAACGCGCAGGCCCTCTTGGACAGCGGGGTTATCAATACACTTTCCTTTGGGCCGGCGCTTCTGGATGAGGGCGAAGTCGTTGCCGCGTTGGAAAGCGTGGAAGTGGACCACAATTTTGGCAACCACTCCATCCAGGGCGCCCAGCCGCGCACCGCGCTTGGGATCATAGCGCCGAACCACTACGTCTTTGTGGTGGTGGACGGACGCAGCAGCGGTTACAGCCGCGGGATGACCCTGACCGAACTGGCAGACCTGTTCCAGGAGCTGGGCTGCACCGCAGCCTACAATTTGGACGGCGGCGGCTCATCCACTATGGTCTTTATGGGCAGGGTGGTCAACCAGCCCAGCGGCAGAAACGGCGAACGCGGCACAAGCGATATTCTCTACATTGGCGCGTAAGCCGGCCCTTTGCCCAAAATGCCTCTGTGGAAAACGCATGGGTAGGACTACAATATCTGGCAACCATATCGTGAAGGAGCAGAAGCAATGTCACCGAGGAAACAATTTACACAGGAAGAAGCCAAAGCTCTGGCAGAGCAGTTGGGCGTGGACTGGACGCACTTTAATGTAGAGCAGTTCACCATGGGGCTCAACGTGGAGCTGGAACACGGCACGCGCAACCAACTCACCAATGTCACCAGTGACGACCCGCTGATGACAGCCAAGATTGCCCTGGCGCACCTGACCGAATTCCCGGATTACTACACCCGCCTGGACAAGTTGGAAACGGAAGCGGATAACTACTGGAAAGACAGGAAAAAGTAAGCCGCGCGGAGCCTTCGCGCGGGGAAGTGCGCCGGTTCGCTGCGCTCTCACTATAAATCACTATGCACATGCACCAAATGGACGCAGCGGGTCAGCCCTGCTGCGTCCGTATCCTTGATTAGCCCTGCAAAAGCCGCGCCAGTCTTTTAAATATGCAGGTTGCGCGCGGCCACAAAGCCCAGCTTGCGTTCGGTCAGCGCCCGCGCAGTGGCATTGCAAGCCGCCACCTTATCCAAAAAGTTCACTTGCAGATGCTCCCAGTCCCCGCTGGCAATGACCTCAGCTTTATCGCGGAAATAATCCAGGATATCCGAGGGGTGCTCACGCGCGGCGTCTATTTCCGGGTCGCCGCCTTCGTGTTTGGCAGCGATGTTGGGCACCCGCTCCGCCACTTCCAGCAGTTCCTGCCGGCGGTTGTAGGGTTGGATGACGATACTTTTCTGGGTTTCCGTAATGTGGTGCTCAAAGCGGATGACGCGCTCGAAGCCGAGCGCCTTGCGGAATTCAGAGCTCAACTCCAGCGTTTCATTGTTGATGGAGTTGGACCAGTTAAAGCCAATCAATGGAGAAGTACCGTCGGGGCGGCTGAAGAGCTTGGCCATGGTCATGATCCACAGCGCGGAATAGGGGTTATCCGCGCCAAAATAGACCGAAATCTTAAACTGAATATCCACGCCCAGCCTGTAAAGCATAAACCCAAGCAAAATCGTGCCGGCGTTGAAGTTCAGGACGTGCTGCACGCCGTAATTGGTGTAGTAGTACAGGAACTCATCCAGCCAGCGCAAAGCGTGCCCGTTCGGCTCCCCGATGCCGCCGAAGTAACCGGTGAGGGTAGCCGGGCCTCCCAGGTGCGGGTTGGAACCGTCAGTGCCTTTGGTATCCAACGTTTCGACGAACGAGGCGCCAATGATATCCAGCGCGGCCACGATGGCCGGCAGGTCGCCGTCCATTTCAGATTCTTTCATTTTCCGTACAGCAATGAAGCGTCCGGGAACCAGAGTCCGGTTGGCGATAGCTTGCTCCAACATCGGGCGCACCCAGGGGAAGTACTGCAGCGCCGACACTTCCAAAGTGACCGCGCAGCTCTCGTTGATGCATTTCGGGTCAAAATCCTCCCCTAGAATGCCTTTACGGTAATCTTCCAGGCGGACGAAAGAGCCGCGGCTGCGCTGGTCAATCAGCCAGTGCAAATCCTCCAGGTATTGCGGCGCTTTTTGACGGATTTTCTCGAACAGGACTTCCATCCGGCGGGATTCACGGTGTTTGCGGTTGATTTCTTCGGGTGTGCCATAACGCGCCACCACATCCAAAAAGGCGTTGACAACGCGGCTGTCAGGGTCCAACAGAACGCTATTGACTGCTTCCAGATTGCCGGCGGGGATTTTCAGCGTTTCGCGCAGGTCGCTCATTTCGGTTCTCCTAAAGCATACTCAGCAGTTCGTTATACTCGTCGTCGGACATACCAAACCAGTTTTCCGGCGCGGGGAAGGTCTTTTCCGAGACCTCTTTCACATAGGCTTCCAAACCCTGACGAATAACGGAGCCAGCATCGGCGAAGACTTTTGCCATGCGCGGCTTGAACTTGGGATAGAGCGCGAAGGCATCATGGTATATCAGGAGCTGCCCGTGCGCGTCCAGACCCGAGCCGAGCGACATAATCAAGCAGTTCTTCGCCCGCTCTGTTACCAGCTTGCACAACCGGTCTGGTACCAGTTCCAGCAATATCATGAACGCCCCGGCTTCTTCCAGCGCTTTGGCATCGTCCAGAATCTTTTTGGCAGTTGCGGCGCTCTTGCCCTGCAGCCGGAAGCCGCCCAGCGAGCTGACGCTTTGCGGGGTGAGGCCCAGGTGCCCGATGACGGGGATGCCCGCATCAGCAATCGCGCGGATGCGTTCGCACACTGCCGCACCGCCCTCCAATTTGATGGAATCGCAGCCGGCTTCGGCCATAAAGCGCCCGGCGCTGCGCACCGCAGTCTCGTTTGAGGGCTGGTAGCTCATGTACGGCATATCTCCGACCAACCAGGTGTTCGGCGCGCCTCGCCGCACCGCCGCGCTGTGGCGGATCATATCGTCCATCGTCACCGGTAGGGTGCTGTCGTAACCCAACATGGTCATTCCCAGGCTGTCGCCCACCAGGATCATATCCACACCAGCCTGCTCCTGAAGGTAGGCCGTCGGATAATCGTAGCAGGTCAGCCAGGTAATCGGTTTTCCTTCAGCCGCTTTTTTGAACAATCCCTGAAGGGTCAATTTCTTACGCTGTTCGGTCATTACATCTCCTTTGATAGTGAATGGGGGGTGAGGATAGGATAAACGCGCCTTGCTTTCAAGGCGAAGGTGTTTGCCGCGGCGGGCAGTGCGTACGTGGCTTGCATGCTGAAATTCATAGGCTCGGGTGAGTATGCTCCTCCTGAATTTCTCTGCTTTGATTATATCCTGAAGCGGGCATTTGGATGGGCTGCCGGGCATCAGGGGGAAAGCAGTTCTTTGGCCGGCGGGATTCGATGATTCTGTGTTACGGACGTACGGGCTAAACATCCCAAAGAAAATTACCATCTCACCACCGGAACGCCTACGGGGTGCTTCGCCCCTACCCAAAATCCGCGCGGCGATGTCCCTCTTTTTCTGGCTGCTGAATCTGCTTGGCGCACAGGCAATCTGCCGATGCGCTTTACGCTTTGTGATACACGGACGGGCTAAGCATCCCAAAGCAATTTTCCATATCCCCACCTGCACGCTTACAGGGTGCTTCGCCCCTACCCAAAATCCGCGCGGCGCTGTCCCTCTTTTTCAGGCTGCTGAATCTGCTTGGCGCACAGGCAATCTGCCGACGCGCTTTACACTTTGTGATAGATGTACAGGCTATTCATCCCAAAGCAATTTTCCATATCCCCTCCTGCACGCCTTCAGGGTGCTTCGCCCGGATTTGATTCTCGGAGACGCATATCGGCTGGCAACGAAATCACCCGGGGTTGGACATTTTCGATCAATTCTCGTATAGTTCCATAGTCCGTCTCTGCCTTCCCGCGCTCAAAAAAAACCGGAAAAGCACTATAATCAGACCAAAGGAACCAACAGGCAGGGCGGCAAAAGATGACGAACGCGACGCACAAAGAAAATCCCGGGCGAAATGCGCCCAAGCACAGCTGGAGCGCCGCCTGGGCGCTGCTGCTGGCGCTGTGCCTCGCGCCCTATCTGGCGTTGAGCGCCTTTGCCCGACCCCAGGCAGACGACTATTGCTCCTCGGCCCAATTCCGCTCACTCGGCTTCTGGCAGGCGCAAACTAACGCTTTTACCAGTTGGACCAACCGCTACGCGACCATGTTTTTTACCGGCATTCTCGACAGGTTCGGACTGTGGGGGCTGCGCGTGCTTCCCATTCTCCTGATTTTGGGTCTTGCGGCCAGCGTTTACCTGCTGCTCAGGCAGTTCTTCCTTCGATTGAACGCCGGGCAGCCGCGCCTGAACCTGCTTATCTGCTCGCTGGCGCTCACAGTAATAACGCTTTCCGCGCTGCCTAACCTGTACCAGTCCGTGTACTGGCGCGCTGGCAGCCTTGCCTATACCCTGCCTGTCATCGCGCTGAATCTGCTCCTGGCGGGGCTATTGCGCCCGCGAAAAAACAAACCCGCCTGGTACCTACAGGTTCTATTCGCTCTGGGCGCTTTCCTGGCAGCGGGCTTTTCCACCGTAAACGCGGCTGTGCAGTTCACCGCGCTGGGCCTGGCTTTTTGCGCGCTGCTCTGGCGCAAGCGCCTTGGCGCCCATGAGCGCGGGCTTTGGGTTAGCGCGCTGGTCGGCAGCCTGCTTGGATTGCTTGTGCTTGCGCTGCAGCCCGGCGCGCACCTGCGCCTGGCGCAAATGCCGCCGATGCCAGGGCTGGGCCGTCTTATCTATCTCACGCTTCGCCACACCGCCGCGCTGGTCTATCACAGCCTGCTGGATTTCCTGCCCTCCCGGTTGACCGCGCTGCTGCTCGGTTTACTCTTCGGCCTTTCCGTGCGCGAGCCCAGGCTGCCCTCTCCCAAGAAACTTATCCCCCCACTGCTGCTGGCCGCGCTCGCAGCCTTCCTCCTTTTAGCTGCCTTTTGCGCGCCCGGCGCCCTGGCGCAATCTGCCTATCCGGAGGCGCGCTCCCAAAGCGTTGCGGCTTTTCTCATCAGCGCGCTGCTGTTGGGGGCGGGTGCCCTCTCCGGCGCTTGGCCGCGCGCGCTCCTTTCTGAGCAGTCCTCGCGCATGCTGCATATTCTGTTGAACCTTGGCGCGTTGGTCTCGCTGTTTTTCGCGCTCCAACAATTGCCCGCGCACTTTGCTGAATTCCGCCGGCACGCCGCCGCCTGGGACGAACGCGAGGTCCTCATCCTGCAGCAAAAAGAGGCCGGCCTTCGCAACCTGCTCGTCCCGGGAGTGGACAGCCTGGCAGGCTTGATGGAACTCTCCCCCGACCCCAGCCAGTGGGTGAACGGCTGCGTAGCATCGTATTACCAGCTGGATTCCATCCGCAGCACGGAATAGCGCCCCGGCCTGCCAACGCAAGTACCGGGCTTGCACAAATTGGTGGAATTCAACCGACAATCCAATCTACTGGAGATGTCCTGGTTCCATTTCTAAAATCGTAGGGTCTATAAGCCGGTATCGCTTCAGCATTATCATTCTGGCGCTCTTTCTGCTGGCAGCCAGCGCCTGGCAGCCTCCACAGCCCGCAGAGCCCGACGTAAAATCCGCCTTGTGGGAAGCCTTCATCCGCATCCTGCCAGGCAATTCGCTGACCTTCGAGCTCTTTAAACCCGAAATGGATGAAGCTTTCCTCAACCCGGCAGGCAGCGCGGCGCAGTACCGCCTAAGCCTGAGCAGCGCGGCAATCACGCATCTGCCGTTATTGTTCAGGTAAGCTTACAAAGGGGATTATCAGACGCCCAGCAGGGCAGACAGCACGAACACGAACAGCGACCCGAGGATAATGCCTAAAGATGTCCAGTGCACATGCCCATATTCGCGCGCGGAAGGGATGAGTTCGTCCAGGGTGATAAACACCATCACACCGCCGGCAAAAGCCAACGCGCCGGGGATGAAATTCGTAAAGTTCACCAGGAACAGACCAGCCAGCAGCGCCCCCACCGGCTCCGCGAAACCGGATAAGAACGCCACGCGCAGCGCGTCCCGCCGGCGCACGCCGCCTTTACACAGCGGCAGCGCGGTAGCCAGCCCTTCCGGGATGTTGTGCAGCAAGATGGCCAACGCCACGAACAGGCCAAACTGCGGACTGTGCAAGTAGCCCGCGCCCACCGCGATTCCTTCGGGCAGGTTATGCAGCGTGATGCCAATCGCCAACAGGATGCCGGAACTGATCAGCTTTTGGTCCACCGGCTTCTTTTGGGCGCCCTGCGCGCGCAGCCTGGCAAAGCGAAAACGCCTGCGGGGCCGGAAGTCCTCGCAGTCGTTCGCCTCAGCCTCCGTGGCGTGCGCACCGTGGTACTCCACCTCGCCAAAGCGGATATGCGGGGCCAGGTAATCCAGCAGAAACATAAAGGACGCCCCCAAGCCAAAACCAACGGTTGCGGTAATCGGACCGCCCAGATCCCAGGCTTCATTCACCAGTTCCAGGAAGGAGAGGCAGATCATCACGCCGGCGGTGATGCCCATCAGAAATCCGTAAGAGCGTTTGCCGGGTCGGCGAATGACTGCGATTAATCCGCCAAGGCCTGTGCCGAGGCTGGCAATCAGGCTGAGCAGAAGCACATTGACGAGAGGGGGCAGTTGTGAAATCATCGCTTATGTTGAGCTTTCTATTTGAGCAGGCCTTGCGCCTGTTTATTGGCCGTAAAATAACTGATTATTTTACACGCGCAGGGCTCGCTGTCAAGCAGTATCAGCTGGAAACGAAGCTGGTTTTGTCTTCGCGGTTGGGGATGAGGCACAGGAAACGGAAAGGCTCGCTGCCGGTGTTGACATAAGCGTGTGCCGCGCCAGCCGGGATGAACACCACGCTGCCCGGCCCCACCAGGCAGCTTTCCTCTCCGATGACAACTTTCGCGTTTCCGCCAAGCACGTACTGTTCGTGCTCCACCAGGTTGGTATGCAGCGGCATGCTGCCGCCGGGCTGGATGGTAAAGCAGCGCATGGCAAAATTGGGCGCTTCCCCCGCGGAAATCAACACCTGCTTGCTCACGCCGAAAGCATCCGGGACAAGCTCAGCAGGCACTTCTTCAATCCGTTTTACACTCACAGTCTCTCCTTTTCGCACTCAGTGCATCTGTTATCAGGCTCTCTGCAAAAGATTATATCAACCCTGTTCCCGCACGGAAAACTTCGCACAGCCTGCCGGCGCCGGACCCCCGGAAAACGCGAAAATTACATTCTGCAATATAATCAAATTACAACCGAGACAAATGAATGGACGGTGAAAATGTCTGATAATCTCCCTGAGGTCAATGTTCAGCGCCGGCGCAAAGGCGCGAAGCCTACCAGCCAGGCGCAAGCCCCCAAACGGCCTTCCAGCGGCGGCGCTTACTCCGGCGAGGGCTCTGCTTCCTCCGGCGGCAGCAGCGGCATCCCCGGCGGCAATGTCTTACGCACCACCGGCGGAAAAACGGGCTGCGGCTCAATCGGCTTATTCATCATTGCCGCGATTATTTATTTCCTCTTTTTCCGCGGCGACGGCAGCCAGGTCGCCGAGCCCGGCTATGATTACCCCACCGAGGAACCCCAGACGGTCGTTCAGCAGCCGACCGCCCTGCCCGTCACGCGCACCCCGCGCCCGACCAGCGCTTCCGGCGACACCTGGACCGTAATGGTTTACCAGGACGCGGATGACCAGGCTCTGGAGCAGGACATTTTCATCGACATGAACGAGATGGAACGCATCGGCTCCACGGACAACGTGCGCATCATCACGCAGATGGACCGCTTCAGAGGCGGCTACTCAGGAACAGACAACTGGTTTTCAGCCAGGCGCTATCTGGTGTTGTACGACGACGACCTGTACACTATCGGCTCAGATATGTTGATGGACCTGGGCGAAGTGGACATGGCTGACGGTAACAGCCTGGTGGATTTTGTCACCTGGACTGTCCAGAACTATCCGGCGGACCGCTATATGCTGATTATGTCCGACCACGGCATGGGTTGGCCGGGCGGCTGGAGCGACCCCGCGCCTGCCACCCCGGACGGCGGCAGCGCGCCGATTATCAATGCCCTCCAGCAGGACTCCATCTACCTGAACGAGCTTGACCAGGCGCTGGCCCAAATCCAGGCGAACACCGGCATCGAAAAGTTCGATTTGATTGGCATGGATGCTTGCCTGATGAGCCAACTGGAAGTTTACACCGCCCTGCAGCCCTACGCGCATTACGCCGTGGCATCCGAAGAGACGGAGCCCGGCTTGGGTTGGGCGTATTCCGCTTTCATCAGCCTGCTGATTGACAACCCGGGCATCGATACCGCCGACCTGGCGACCAACATCGTCGAAACCTATATCCAGCAGGATGAGCGCATCACGGACGACCAGGCGCGCAATGACTTTTTGGCGCAGAACTCCAGCTCGGGCGGCTTTTTCTCGAGCTATCGCATGAGCGCCGAACAGCTTGCCAGCCAGCTTGAACAGAACGTGACCCTCACCGCGGTGAACCTGGACAATTTACCCGCGCTGAACCAGGCTTTCAACAGCCTGGTTTACGACATGCAGTCCCTCAACCAGCAGGTGGTCGCCAGCGCGCGCAGCTACGCGCAGTCCTTCACCAGCATCTTTGGCAGCCAGGTGCCTCCTTCGTACATCGACCTGGGGCACTTCATCCAGCTGCTCTACAAAAAGTCCGGCGGAGATGCTGCCATCCGCCAATCCGCGAATGACGTCATCAACGCGCTGAACGCTGTGCTGGTGGCCGAAAAACACGGCCCCAACAAGCCCGGCGCTACCGGTATTGCCATTTACTTCCCGAATTCCCAGCTCTACAGCAACGCAGCCACTGGCATGCGCTCGTATACCATGCTGGCCGACCGCTTCTCAAGGGCTTCCCTCTGGGATGACTTCCTGGTGTTCCACTACAGCAACCGCTCCTTCAAGGAAAGCGCGGCCGAGGCGGTTACGCCCCCCTCCTCAGCCGTCACACGCGCGCCGGGCGGCGGGCAAATCAGCGTCTCGCCCATCCAGGCATCCGCCAGCAGCGTCACGCCCGGCGGCTCCATCAAGCTCAGCGCGGATATCACCGGCACGAACATCGGCTATATCTACCTTTTCACCGGTTTGTACGATGAGGCTTCCAACAGCATCTTCATTGCCGATACCGACTACCTGGAGAGCCCGGAACAGGACTCGCTGAACGGCGTGTATTACCCGGTCTGGCCGGAAGGCGGCGCTTTCCGCATGAACTTCGACTTTGAGCCGCTGCTCTTCTCCATCACCGACGGCAGCCAGTCCGCCCTGGCGATGTTCAACCCGGTTTCTTACGGCGCCAGCGCGGAACAGGCGGTTTATGCGGTGCGCGGAACCTACACATTCGCTGATACCGGCGAGCAGCGCACTGCCGAGCTGTATTTCAAGGACGGACAGCTCTTCCAGGTGTTCGGCTTCAAAGGGGGGGACGCCGCCCAACAGCCTTCGCAGATTACGCCGGCCGCCGGGGATACGTTCACCATCGCCTACCGCTGGTTGAACCTGGACAGCAGCGGCAAGGTGAGCGGCGAGACCGTCACCGAAGGCGATACGCTCACCTTTGGCACGAGCGCATTCTCCTGGGAACAGGTTTACGCCCCCGACGGGCAGTACCTGGTGGGCTTTTTGGTGGCGGACCTGGACGGGGCGATCACGCCAGCCTACACCCAGATTACGGTGCGCTAAACTGACAGATTATTATGGATGTAAAAGAGGCTCCCTGCGGGGAGCCTCTTTTGCGTGAGTTCAGCCTGTAGGTTGGGTGCAGCCTGTAGGTTGGGTGCAGCGCCGCAGGAGCGAAACCCAACAGCAACGCCCTGTTCGCATGCAGGTCGGGCGCAGCCTGTAGGTTGGGTGCAGCGACACAGGAGCGAAACCCAACAGCAACACCCTGTTCGCATGTAGGTTGGGTGCAGCCTGTAGGTTGGGTGCAGCGCCGCAGGAGCGAAACCC
>Ga0116171_10001906_pt1 | contig 20298 bp, 22 predicted proteins | sample AD_JPNHW2_MetaG_FD_89798 | JGI IMG/M metagenome (GOLD analysis project Ga0116171, IMG submission 89798) | Active sludge microbial communities of municipal wastewater-treating anaerobic digesters from Japan - AD_JPNHW2_MetaG | ecosystem: Engineered > Bioreactor > Anaerobic > Digestate | place... | reverse complement strand
TGGTGTTATGAATTTTCAGCATCGTCCATCATGCTCTCAAACATTGCCCTGGAACTCTTGAACTTTTCAACCCGGCCTTCTTCAACATCCTTCATGGCTTCAAGAGTCCTGGCATTCGGAATCTTCAACTCAAACGGAATTCCTTTTTCCAGCTTAACCCGATTCAAAAAAATCGTAATAGCTTCCGAAGTCGAAATGCCGATCTCCCGAAGTATTCTTTCAACTTCGGCCTTAAGGTCCGGCTCAACCCTGGTCTGAATTAAAGCAGTTTTCATAATTACCCCCACACCCTTAATTGTAATACACACGCATTACAATGACAAGAAAAAACACCAGATCGTCATTAAATAACTCTTCCAACCCTTGCCAGCACAGTAACTTCTCCCCCAACAACCCCAAAAAAACCGCCCCCGCCATCACCAAACAAAATCCCCACTCCAAACCCCGATTCCAATAGGTTGGGTTCTTTCCAAAGAAGAGAACCCCTGTGTGGCTCAGGTAAAATTTGTTATCTTTGATTTCGCCGGCACCAAGGTTTTGCAGTAGCACCCGTTTATCTGATTTTGGAGAAATACCTGAAAGCTTAAGGAATCTGGATAATCTTTCGCTACTTATTGTTTCTGCCCAATCCAGGTCGAGTCGCAACTGCTCGTCAAAACGTATTTTGCCTTCAGCTTGAATAAGGGCGGTTATACCTCCCGCTCAGGGGAACCTCAGGGCAGGCGCACTAAGGCTGTTGATTCTTTAATAATTTGCTATCAGCGTTTCCAGTCGGGGTGAAGAAATTCTTTGACGGTTTCGGGGTCATTTTTGAGAAAGCCCGAATGGCCCGGTTCTGTCCAGTAGTTGGCCAATGACTCTTTTAATTGCGGGTCGTAGATTTCGAAGCGGCCCTGCTTCTGCTGCTCTTCAATAAAGTTATGCATGGCGTCAAAGGCTTCATAGCCAGCCTGCTGCCAGAGAATTCTGCCTCCGCCGAAATTTTCGTAGAGCTTTGTCTGTAATTTCCATGAGCCAAGCATGCTTTTGGCCATCATTTTGATGTCAGGAGTTACAGTGCTGCCGGGCTTATCCTCACGGGTCAGGGTTTTGCAGAAGGCATCGATCTCTTCGGGTTTTGGCTCGATTTCCTTCTCGACGCTTTTTGCATACTCGGCAAACAGTGGCCCGGCAAAAAGGCGCATCACCTCACCCTGAACGATTTTTTCCCTTTCCCATGACTTTTCTTCGGGGGTACCATAATCTGATTCATCGCCAATTTCTTCGACCCCGCCGGTGGCAATATCATCTTCGACAAAATTTTCTTCACTGTCGGCCTCGATTTCCTTGTCTAAAGAGTCTGCATCGCCTGCTCCGCCCTTATCGGACAGACCAAAAGATTTTTCGAACTCTTCACGACTGGACTGCTCGTCGAGAGGCTCTTCGCTTTCGTCGATCGGCGATGTTTCAAACTCAAGGTCGCCTGTGCCCGCGTCAGTTTCGTCACCCAGAAAGCCCTCGAGATTAGAGGTGCCTGAGGCTTCGTCGTTCATGGAAGCGATATACTCAGAGCGCAGTTTTTTGTAAAGATTCGGGTCTACTTTGCGGTATTCTTCAGGAATCTCTATTTCGTGGCGGTAAATAGTCTTGCCAAGCACCTTGCCGATTGCTTCAGTTTGTGAAGCCTGGGGTTGCGCTGCTACCGTCTCTGCACTCGCAGGCGCCGGGGCTATTACTGATAATGCCAGAAACAGAATCATCAACAGGCCTTTTTGCATAAACTCACCTCGTCTGACTTATGATGTCTAATTTTAACATTAATGACCCATAGAAAGAAACAGAGTGCAGGTGCCTGCTTGAGCAGGTCAGGCGCTTGCACCCTGGAATAATTCTCTGAAGAGGATAAGGAATAGCGAGTTACTGTTTCTTTCTTACCGGCAGCCAGATTTCGCTTTTGTAATCAGAGCTGGCGACATCGCCAGCGCTGTAATGCTCGATATCATAACCCAAAACGATTTCGTAGCCTGAAGTCGGCAGCCACTGGCTGTAAATCTGCTTCCAGAGATTCTGGATGCTGCCAGGCATCGGACCGACACATGGAAACACTGCCCAGGTGCCGGCAGGGATATCGAGAATCTCGAAGCCGGCCGGTATCTCGGCGTGCTTCATGCTGCTCGCGTTGAGGTAGTCACCGATGCCATATTTGAACTCTTTACCGCCCTTTTCTGGCGGGCAGCAGATGCCGAAGCGGCCACAGGAAACCTTGTTATGGCCTTTCCTGAAAAATTCATCCCAGAATTTCGGAATTTCAGCTGACGAAGTTTCGCCAGAAAAAATCCGGCTGATAACGAGAACTTTGAAGCCCTGCTTGTTTTCGATTCTGTAATCCATGGTTAAACCGCCTTCAATTGTGATTTTTAACACCAGTGGGCTGAAGGACTTGAGGTTAGAACCTGCCAGACGCGCTGCGGCTGGAGAAACGCCATGAAAACGGGTGAACGCCTTGCTGAAACTTTCAGGCGAGTCATAACCGTATTTCAGGGCGATATCTATCACTTTGCCATCAGATGCCGAGATTTCCTGCCCGGCCTTTGCCAGGCGCCGTTTGCGAATATACTCGCCAATCGTCATGCCGGTGAGCAGACTGAAGATTCTCTGATAATGAAATGATGACACGAAGGCCGTTTCAGCGACTTCTTCGATGCTCAGATCATCGAGCAGATGCATTTCAATATGATCGATCGACTTTTGCAGGCGGGTAACCCAGTCCATTGCTGATCCTTCCGGTGTTATGAATGCAGTATATTGGCAAAAAATAAACATTTCCTGACAAATCCTGCTGTGATTTGTCAGGTATATTGCTGCATCATCGTTTCCATTCTATTTCAGTGTTTTGCCCAGGCGCGGCACTGTTCGATTCTTTTGCCATTATCACCCTGTTCTTTATCATAGGCGAATTTATTGAGCAGCTGACAGGGAAAGTCGCTGCATAGCCCGCAGTTCTCAAACTTTTTGCCTTCGCAGCAGGCTTTTACTGGGCACTGTTCGCCCCAGAACGGTTTCGAGATCTTGACGCAGCCCTTACAGTTCATTTTTTCTCGGTATTCACAGGCACTGCAAACGATTCCACATCTCGATTCGATCATATTGGCTCCTTGATTTGACCGCTTGAAGCAGACTATGGTGAACTGACTTTCAGTCTAATGTTCCGGTGTTTATCCGTCAACGCCTGCCATAACAAATTAACAGGTCGCTGCTGCAGTATGCCTGAGCCATTGGCTGACTGGCCGAAAAATTCAAAAAAGAAAAATCTGTTTCCTCGCCTAAATGCAAATTTGGCTTGCATATTTTTAACAGGTACTTTTAAACTTACCCATTACTTGAAATGAATTGAGCTTTTGTGCAAGGAGAAAAGGATGCTTCAGAATTTCAGTTATCTGGCTCCGGAAACCCTTAAGGAACTTTATGCGCTGCTGAAGAAGAGCAATGGCAAAGCCACCCTGCTCGCCGGCGGCACTGACCTGCTGGTCAACATGCATAACCACTGGATTTCTCCGGAATGCCTCATTGATATCAAAAAAATACCAGACCTCAAAGGAATCGCTTTCAGCCCGAAAACAGGCTTGTCGATTGGCGCAGCAACCGTCTGCATCGAGTTGATTAATAACAGCGAAGTTAAAAAGCATTATCCGCTGCTGGCTGAAGCCGCGCACCACATCGGGTCACCCCAGCTACGGAACCGCGCCACCATTGCCGGCAACCTTTGTACCGCTTCTCCCTGCGCCGACATGGGTTGTTCGCTGCTCGCCCTCGGTGCCAGCGTTGAACTTGGTTCGGCTGAAGGCACCCGGGTAATTGCTCTGAAAGATTTCTTCACCGGTCCGAAAAAGACACAGATCAAGAAAAGTGAAGTTCTGCTGCGCATTCTCGTGCCCGCCGAGATGGCTGGTGCCAAGTTCGGCATGCGCAAACTTAAAAGAATCAAAGGCCATGACATTGCCGTCGCCAGCGTTGCTATCGCCAGAACCAGCAAAGTAATGCGCATTGGCGTTGGTTCTGCTGCACCGACCCCGGTAGTTACCGGCGATCTCAACCCGTCTCTCACCCTTGAAAAGGCCGTGGCCGCCGCCAGTCAGATCATCAGCCCCATCGATGATGTGCGTGCCGGTGCCGAATACCGGCGATTCATGGTTAAAGAATTCGTAGAGCAGCTCTACGGTGAACTTTTTTGAGCAGAGGAAACATTTTATGAAAATAACCTTGACTGTAAATGGTAAAAAATATCAGCGTGATGCATCTGAAACAAAGAACCTTCTGCACTTTATCCGTGAAGACCTTGGTCTTACCGGCACCAAAGAGGGCTGTGGCGCCGGTGAATGTGGTGCCTGCACGGTAGTGATGAATGGCAAAACCGTCAACTCCTGCCTGATTCTGGCAGTTGAAGCTGATGGAGCCGAAATCATGACCATCGAAGGCGAAGCGAAGAATGGCAAACTTTCAAAACTTCAGCAGGCTTTCAAAAAAAATCATGCCGTCCAGTGCGGTTTCTGCACTCCGGGCATGATCATGTCAGCTCGCGCCCTTCTTGAAAAGAACGCTAAACCGACCGTAGAACAGATCAAAGAAGCAATCGAAGGAAACTTCTGCCGCTGCACCGGTTATCAACAGATCATCGAAGCGGTTCAAGATGCTTCCGGCCAGTTGAAAAAAAAGGAGGGCCTCAAACGTGCTTCATAATATCCCTGCCAAAGATCTTAAATATGTCGGCAAAGATGTTGAACGCATCGATGTCGTCGAAAAACTCACAGGCCAGGCACTCTACACCGCAGACTATGAATTTGCCGGCATGTTGCATGGCAAGGTACTGCGCAGCCCTCATGCCAAGGCCCGCATTAAAAAGATCGATGTCAGCAAGGCCAGGCGCCTGACGGGCGTTCATGCCGTTCTGACCGGCAACGATCTTGATTACCGTGTTGGCCTTTATCTCGTCGATAAATACATTCTGGCCCGCGATACCATCAGGCATTTCGGCGAAGCCGTGGCGGCCGTGGCGGCCGAAACCCCTGCCATTGCACAGCAGGCTCTCGATCTCATCGAAATCGAATACGAAGTGCTGACGCCTTTTCTTGATCCGAAGCAGGTTTTCGATAAAAAGGCACCGCTGGTTCACCCCGATCTTGGCAAATACAGCTATGTTGAAGCTGTTTTTACCCCGGTTCCGGGCACCAACATCGCTAACCACACCAAGCTGCGCAAGGGCGATGTCGATAAGGGCTTTAAAGAAGCAGATTTCGTTTTTGAACGTGAATACACCAATCCGAACGTTCAGCACGTACCAATGGAAACCCACATTGCCGTTGGCAAATGGGACGCCGGCGACCGCATAACCATTCACACTTCGGCCCAGTCGCCCTTTACGGTGCGCAATCTTTTTGCCCTGTCATTCAAAATTCCGCACTGCAATATCAGGGTAATCACCCCTTATCTTGGCGGTGGTTTTGGCGGCAAAGCCGGCATTCATCTTGAACCCATCTGCTGCTGCCTTTCGAAGGTTGCCGGTGGGCGACCGGTTCGTATTCAGGCTACCCGCGAAGAAGAATTCAGTTTATTGCCCTGCCGCTCAGGTCTTATCTACAACATCAAGACCGGCGTCAAGAAAAACGGCAAAATCGTGGCCCAGAAAATGACCATGTATTGGGATGCCGGAGCTTATGCTGATTACGCGGTCAACGTGACCCGCGCCTCAGGGTTCTCGGCATCAGGGCCTTATGAAATCGAAAACGCCTGGGTTGACGCCTATACCGTTTATACCAATAAGCCTTTTGGCACTGCCTATCGTGGTTTCGGCCATGTTGAGTTCAGCTGGGGCATGGAACGGCAGATGAACTACGTTGCGCAGCAGCTCGGCATCGATCCGTTGCAGTTCCGCAAACTCAATGCTCTCAAGGCTGGCTCGAAGACCCTTACTGGCGAAGAAGTCGTTGAAAATACCGGCAACGTCACCAAGTGCCTTGATGCGGTTGCAAAGTCGATCAATTACGGCAAACTGACCCCAGCCGAACTGGCCCGCCAGAAGAAAACCGGCATGAAAATTGGCAAATCAGTGGCCGCCCTGCAGAAAGCTCCAGCCATGCCGCCATTCACCGGCACTGTCATGATTCTCAAGCTGAACGAAGATGGTACAGTTACCGGCAGTCATTCGCTGACCGATTACGGAATGGGCACCTATACTTCTCTGGCCCAGATTATCGCTGAAGTTTTGCGTTGGCCAGTTGAGCGGGTTCGCCTGCCCATCGAAAACGATACTGACCGCGACCCCTATGACTGGCAGACTGTAGCCTCAAAGGGCTTGCTTCTCTCTGGCAATGCCTCGATTCTGGCGGCCCAGGACCTGCTCGACAAATGTTACGAAGTTGCTGCCCAGGCTCTCAGAGCGCAGAAGTGCGACCTCGATCATGATGCCGACAAGGTTTTTGTCAAGCATCACCCGAAAAGCTTCGTCACTTACCAGCAGATGGCTGTTGGCTATGCTTTTCCGAACGGCAACGCCATCTGTGGCCCAATTGTCGGCATCGGCCGCTATATTGCCCAGGGCCTGACCAACCTCAACAAGGAAAACGGTCAGGGCAACCCTGCCCTTGACTGGACTTTTGGCGCTCATGGCCTGATTGTTGAAGTCAACGAAAAAACCGGTGCCTACAACGTCATAAAAGTCGCTTCGGCCTACGATGTCGGTCGGGTCATCAACGAAGGTTCGGTGCGTGGTCAGGCGATCGGTGGCATGCTGCAGGGCCTTGGCACAGCCATGTGCGAAGGCTATATATACAATGATAAAGGCCAGTTGCTGAACCCGTCGTTCACCGATAATAAGATTCCGACAAGTCTCGATATTCCTGAAGAAATCGACTGTATTGCCATCGAAACCCCACAGATCGACGGGCCATTCGGGGCACGCGGCGTTGGTGAGCACTCGATGATTGCTGTGTGCGGTGCTCTCGGCAACGCTATCGAGCAGGCGGTCGGTGCAGATCTCATCCACATGCCGATCCGTCAGGAAGACGTCTGGAAAGCCCTGAATAGACGGGTTCCCGTTAAAAAAGCTGCTGTGAAGGCAAAGTCAACGGTTAAGCAGGCTAAAAAGTAACCGTTCCCCAGAGCCGTAACCACCAGTTGCTGCTGACAATGGCTGTTTCGCAAATCTGCGAAACAGCCATTTTATCAGAGCTACCGCCAATTTTTGTCAGACCTGGCAAGAAATTTTTCTGCACCTGGTGTAAAATAGTTCGCTGGATTTTATTCAGATTGTCATATAGAGGTGCCTGCTGTTTGATTCTTACAGAGGCAGAAAGCCATGGTAATAAGCGATGGGCGTCGAAAGATCGTGAACAGGCATAAATTATGGGGAAAGCTCTACCTGCTCGTTCTTCTCTGGGTGGTTTTTCTGATTATCGCAGCCCAGGAAGGCCGTTTTCTAGGTCATGAAATGCAGCCGGCCACTGATACTGCTGCAGATAAGGGTGCATTCAGTATTGAAGAGGCTGCCAGTCTGCTGCCAGGTGCCGTGCGGCTCCAATATCTTTCAGTCGATGAGGCAACGGTTTTTGACCAGGCTGACAAACCGCTCGGGCGACTGCTGCATACTCAGCCCCAGGCCAGGCACATCATCGGGTATGGCTCGTGGCTGCCGATTATCATAGGCCTTGATAAAAGTGACCAGGTGGTTGGGCTGCTGCTGCAGAAAAATAGCGAAACGCCGGGTTTCGTTAAAAGGCTCGATCATGCCGGCCTGTTTGCGTCCTGGAACGGAAAAATTGCCAGTGAAGCCGTCAATCTGCAGGTCGATGCAGTTTCGCGGGCCACAATGACCAGCCGCGCCACCATTGACAGCGTCAGGCTGAGGCTGGCAAAGTATCAGGAGCTTGAAGCCCTGAGAAGTCAGACTGATTATCGGGCTCTGGCCGGTGAAATTCTTGCCTGGGCTTTTCTTCTGGCGGCAATTTCAGGTTGTTTCGCGCCTGCCTGGCTCGGTCGCTACCGAAAAACCTTTCTGGTGCTGGCTATCGCCATACCCGGTTTTATTCTTGGGCGATTCTTTTCTTTAGAGCTGCTGCATAACTGGGTAATTAATGGCATTCCATTGGCAAATCAGCTTTTTATGGTAGTTGTAGTGGCTTTTGCAGTATTGGTGCCATTTTTCAGCGGTCGGCCATGGTATTGCACCTGGTATTGCCCCTATGGAGCCGCCCAGGAACTTCTTGGTTCCTGCTGTTCCCGAAAAATTGAAATCAGCGGCTTGAAGGCAAAACTGCTGGGTTATCTCAGGCCGACAATTCTTGCGGTTATCTCTCTGGCACTGATCGTCGGCCTGAAGTTTTCGTTGAACAGTGTCGAGCCTTTTTCGGCTTTTCTTTTGAACTCAGCTGCAACCTCGGTCATTGTTATGGCACTTGTTTTTCTGGGCCTGTCGTTGATTATCCGCCGGCCCTGGTGTAATTATTGCTGCCCGAGCGGGCAGCTTGTCGAAATGCTGCGGGTCGGCATCGCCGATCAGAATGAAATGACAGCGGGCAAGGAGGCTCGAGAAATGAAAATTCATGCGGTTTTGAACGTTTTGCTTGCCGTGGCAATCATTATATTGCTGATGTCTCCCTCTCGAATTGGCAATAATGGTGATTCTCTGTCTGAAAAAGTTAAGAACGAAGGGGCCGAAATGACAAAAACAATTGATACTGCTGCGCTGAAAACTGCTCAGCCAGTTGCTTCTGACAGTCTGAACCCGACTTTAACCACTATTTATCAGCGCAAGAGCGTCAGAAATTTCACCGGCGCTGAAGTCAGTCGTGATGTTCTTACCGAGCTGGTTAAGGCCGGTATGGCGGCTCCGACCGCCCGTAACCGTCAGCCATGGCAATTTGTGGTCGTCAATGATCGGGCTGCCCTGAACGCCCTGGCCGAAAAGCTTCCCTACGCAAAAATGCTGGCAAGCTCTGCTGCGGCAATTGTGGTGTGTGGCGACCTGGCTATCGCCCGAGCCGGCGATTCAGAGAGCATGTGGATGCTCGACTGCTCTGCCGCCACCCAGAATATTCTGCTGGCCGCCGAAAGTATGGGCCTTGGAGCTGTCTGGACCGCTGCTTACCCTTATGCTGAGCGTATCGCGGCCGTCAATTCGGTATTGCTGCTTCCAGAACATGTGGTGCCGCTTTGCGTGATACCGGTAGGCCGGCCGGCTGGCGTTGACCAGCCAAAAGACAAGTGGAAGCCCGAGCGTCTGCATTGGAATACTTTTGCTTCTTCTAGCAGTGATCTTGGTGGGAGCCGCTAAAAAAAACAGGCTGGAAAAATTGGAATGTGGTAAAATTTTTTGTTATTAAAAACATCAACAATTGGAGCACCCGTTTATGACCTTTCTAAAAGAGACTCATGATCAGGCTGAAGTGGTTAAGGTCACTGGCAGCATTTTTTTTGACGCGGTTCAAGAGTTCGACACTGCCATTCAGGAAGCTGAAAATTCTGGCAAAAAGAAAATAATCATCGACCTGACAGGAGTTGAAATGGTTTGCAGTTCGGCGATTACCACCCTTGTCAAACACCACATGAGCCTGCAGGCCAAAGGCAGCAAACTTTACATCGCAGGCTGTAACCCCTCAGTCAGAAAGATTCTTCAACTCCTCGGCCTCGACAAGTTGATGGGAATCGTTGACAGCGTTCAGTCTGCCCTGCAGTGAAGGGGCGCTAAAAATATGCTAGCAATTAAAGACCTTACTACTTCTGACCTTGAATTAATTTCCCGTCATCTGCTTACAAAAGAATTCGAACGGGGCAGCGTAATTTACAATGCTGGCGAGAAGGCCAATTCAATGTATTTCGTTGAAACCGGCAGTCTGAAAATCGTTAACCGCAAGGCAAAAGACGGCCAAGATGATGTACTGCTCGGCGTTGTTAAGCCCGGTGGGTTCTGTGGTGAAACAGCCATGCTCGGCGAAGAGTCTTTTTATGAAGACACGGTTGTCGCCATGGAAAAATCAGTTATACTTGAACTTACCAAGGAAGCGATGCAGAAGGTCATGCTGAGTTCAATGACGGCGGGCACCAAGCTGTTGCTCGGCATCAGTCGCAATATTCGCGAAGCCATTTCCATGCCGATGGCTCAGGAAACCGCGAAAATTCTTGCTTTCATGTCCCCAAAAGACGGCAGAGGAAGAACCACCATGGCGGTTCATCTGGCATGGTATCTCGCAAAGATGGGCAAGCGCGTGATTTTCATCGACGGCGATCTGCAACTCGGTGATGCATGCGTGCATCTCGGCTTGAACAGCCAGCCACACATGGCCCGCATGATTCAGAATGAAGAGCGTCTGGTTTTCGACAGCATTCGAAAATACATGCAGGTTTCGCGCAATGTTAATCTTCTTGCCTGCCCATCTCAGCCCCAGGAAGCTGAGTTTATTTCGCGTTCAAATCTGAATCAGGTTATTCAGGAATGCGCACGTAATTGCGATTACCTGATTATTGATGTGCCCAGTCACATCGATGATATATCGATTCTGTTATGGGACGTCGCCGATCAGATGATTTTCGTAACCATGGGTAATATTTCTGCCATGTCACGCCTTAAAAGGCTGTTGGCGACCCTTGAGAGACTTAACTACCCACCCGAAAAATTCTTCTGCATTCTTAACCAGTATGAGGCAGACCAGGCTGATTATCTGGCCAATTACCGCAAACTGATGCCTTATAAGTGGAATACGGTTGCTCAGGCGGTCAAGCCTTTTCATGAGGCTGAACTTCGTGGCATTCCGATCTGGGAAGTAGATTCGTCGTGCGAAGCCGCCAAAGATATTCAGAACTTCTGTGCGCAGATCGCGGGCCGGCCGCCGACCACCGAAAAGGGTGGAATCTTCAGCCGCATCAAGTCAATATTTGCCGGCTGATGCCGTGCCAACAACGAGGGAAACATGGACAGTTTTAACCTGAAGAATGATTCAGTGGATTTTGACCGGGCTGTTAGTCTTGGCAATGGTGTCTGGTGGGTCGGGTTTCAAGACCGTGAATCAGGGCTGCGCTGCAACCCATACCTGATTGTCGAAGGTGATGAGGCGATTCTGCTCGATGGCGGCAGTCGCCCTGATTTCCCTGTGGTCATGATGAAAATTCTTGAGACCGGCCTTAATCCAAGAAATATTTCTGCTCTGATCTACGATCATTTTGATCCTGACCTGTGTGGCAGTATTCCGAATCTTGAAGAGATGATTGCTAACCCTGATCTGAAGGTTATTTCAGCAGATATAAGCAAGATGTTTCTGCATCATTACGGCTCAAAATCACAGTTCGCATCGATCAGCAAGCTTGATTACAAGTTCGTTTTTAAAACCGGCAGAGAGCTTGAATTTATTCCGGTGCCGCATTGTCACAGCCCGGGCAGCTTCGTGGTTTTTGACCCCCTCGCCCGTATTCTCTTTTCAAGCGATCTTTTTGGAACCTACGACAAGACGTGGCGACTTTTTCTCGGTCTGCCAGAAGGCTGTAAACAGTGTGATCCATGCCGGCAGTGCCAGAAAAACGAGCTCAGCTGCCAGATTGAAGGCTATCTTGCTTTTCATCGAACGATTATGCCATGCAGCAAGGCAGTTCATCTGGCCATGGCCCGGCTCAAGACCTTGCCATTCGAAATAGTTGCCTCACAGCATGGCAGCATTCTTGATCGTGGCTCGGCTCAGGTTCTCATTCGCGAACTTGAGCGAACTGACGATATCGGCATCGATCAATTCGAATCGTTGAAGTGAGGTCATAATGAGATCAGCAAAACTTCCAGTTGCGGATGTCGGCAAACTGGCAGGCTCAGATGCAGATGACCGCGCTATCTGCAGTTATCTGCTTGATGTCTGGGCCGATCTGCGTGATGTCGATACCAGTAACCAGCTCTTAAAAAATCTGATTCTGCGCTACGCCGATACCGAAAAGCAGGTTAGTCTGCTGAATGATGAACTTAAAAAGCGTCAGAATGCGATTCTTGAAGACCTGGCCGCCGCTGCCAGCATTCAAAAAACCTTGCTGCCTTCTGCCTTGCCACAATCTGAACTCGTCGAAGCCGCTTTTCAGTTCTTGCCCTGTGAACAGGTGGGCGGCGACCTGGTTAACCTGGTCAGGGTTGATGATAGCGCCTGGCCTGCGTGGGTGGTTGATGTGGCCGGGCACGGGGCACGAGCCGCGATGATAACCGTTGCGGTGGCACAGTTTCTGCAAACTTCGGTCAACGCGGGCTTTTACAAGCCAGTCGAAGTTATGCAGGCTCTCGACCGGGAATTTCCCTTCACCCGCTTCGGCAGCTTTTTTACCATAATCTACGGTCTGGTAGACCCTTACCGGCAGACATTTACCTATTGTAACTCCGGGCATCCGAACCCGGTATTGCTTCAGCCGGGGCAGGCCCCGGTCTTCGTCGAGGGCAACGGCCCGATGCTCGGTCTTGGCCTGCAAATGCCGTGGCCCGAGGTCACTATCGATTTTTCGGCCGGCCGCAGCATATTGCTTTACACCGACGGCCTTACCGAATGTGCCGATGCCAACGGCGTCATGTACGGCGAACCGAGGTTTCTTGAAATGCTGGCCCGCATGCAATATCAGTCAGCAGAGCATCTCTCAAAATCAATAATGCGGGAGATGCATTCTTTCATGGGTTCGGTTAAATTTCAGGATGATTTCACCTTTCTGGTGCTGAAAGCAAAGGTATAAACCTTGCTGAATGAAAAAAAACTTGTATTTACCTGTGGGCCATCTTCAGAAGACGATGCTTCACTGCAGACACTCGCCAAAACTGCTTCATCCCTGCGCCTCAATGTGGCGCACCTCACGCCCGAGAATCTCGAAAGATGGCTGGGCAGGCTGATCAATTTGCGTTCTCGTGCCGAACACAAGTTTCGCATCATTCTTGACCTGCAGGGGGCGAAGGTGCGGGTTGGGCGGTTTCCGGCTGTTCAGCAACTGCCAGAGAATGTGCAATTTTTTTTCGGCGACATTTCGCATCAGGTTGATCGAATTCCGGTGCCGAATAGCAGCGTTTTCGAGAAGACTTCGCCTGGTGATCGTCTTTTGCTCAATGATCGCAGGGTGGTGGTTCTGGTAACCGGAAAGTCTGAAGGTTGTCTTCATGGCATCGTCGAGCAGAATGGCCCGCTCAGTAGTGGCAAGGGTATCAATTCGCCCGACCGGGTATTTGAGATGGCGCGAGTCATGCCTTCAGATGCCGCGGCTATTCAATTAAGCAGTCATATCGAAGATCTTGATTATGCGATTTCGTTCGTGGCCGACGGTCGCGAAAGCGAATTGTTCAGACCTCTGACCGGCAATACCCACCGACTGATTGCCAAAATCGAACAACGGGCGGCGTTTGAACATCTTGGCGCCGTGGCTGAGTATTTTGATGAATTATGGTTGTGCCGTGGCGATCTCGGCGCCGAAGCCGGGTTGAAGAATCTCGGTGCCCTGCAGCAGCGGTTTTCTGCCGCCATTCGCGACCTGGGGCGCCCATGTCTGCTGGCCGGCGAAGTTCTCGGTTCGATGGTCACCCATTCTCAACCATCGCGAGCTGAGATTGTGCAGCTTTACGATGCCATGCATGCTGACTTTGCCGGCATAGTTCTGTCTGACGAAACCGCCTGTGGGTCGCAGGTTTTGGCGGTACTTAATTTTGTAAATTTTTTCTTTGCCGATGAACGCTAGCGAAGGGCGTATTGACTGGCCCGGTTTCGCCAGACGCACCGATTTTGACGGTACCGAAGCAGAACCATTGCTGATGCACGTTTGCCATAAATATACCAGCGGTTTTGATGCCCGCTGTGGCGAACGCCTGTTTTTCTTTACTGCCGAGCGTGCAGCCTTGCACCCGTTAGCCATTCTGATACCGGCATCTGTAATCGATATGGTTGCCGCTGAAACAAAGATTCTTCTGAGTGCCGGTTGCCTGCAATTCATGGATACAAACTGCCAGAACCGTTGCCTCAAAGAATCTGAGCCGGTCAATGTATTACCATTCTGCGACCATCACCAGGGCGAGGTGGTTAGAGATAATCTGCTGATTCTGATCAGCAATCTCAAACTTTTTGGCCGCCGTTCGCTTGTGCTTGACCTGATTCTGGGTTGTAATACCGAAAAAAACATTCTTTCGGCTGCCGAAGCGATAATTCTGGCTGCTAACCCCGACTTGCAGCTGCTGTCTGCATTTGTTGGGGCAGGGGAGGGGTTGACGCCTGCCTTTGATGATTTTCTCAGCGGCATGCTGCTGGCCGACCGTTTTGCATCGCTCGATCAGATAAGTGTTCCCGATGGTTTTTTTGAACTCGCCGGCAGCAAAACCACTGTGCAGGCATTACAGCAGTTAACTTTTGCTGCCCGTGGCCGCCTCTCGCTGCGCTTTGAAACGTTCATCGCCGCGTTGCTGCAACGCCAGATAAAATCTGCTGAGGTGGTGAAGGTGCTGCACTACGGCCATTCATCAGGAACTGACCTTCTCTGCGGCATATGGCATCATCTTAATCAGGCCTATGTTGGGCTCAATAAAAAGGCAAGATGTTAACGAAATCTGCTCATTTATCTTCTGCGTATGGTAAAATTCAGATAATTCTATTTCACGAGGTGCCACATGTACTGCCCGGTCTGCAAAGGTGAATTTCGCGAAGGCTTTACTGAATGTTCAAGTTGCCAGGTCAATCTGGTTGCTGATCTCAATAATATCACCGAAAAAATCAAAGGTGAGTTTCTGCTCTGTCACCAGTGCCAGCGCGAATTTCATAGCGAATTACTCGATCACTGCCCCGGATGTGGCCTGAAACTCGTTCGTGCCATTCTAAACGATGAGACCTATGTTTTTCTTGAAGAACCGGTCATGGAATACCTTCAGGAAGAAGAAGCTAATGCCGGCGCCAACTTTGCCCACTTTATTAATATTGACCCTGAAGATGCCGTTATCATTCTTGAATCAGAAGATATGGCATTGTTGCATCGTATTCAAGAAGTGCTCGATCAGGCCCAGATCAACTTTTCCTTTTTGCCCGCTGAAGACCGCGACTCATCGCTCGGCAGCATCTTTGGTGGCGGCAGCCCGCTTGATCGCAGTTTCCCGAAAGTCGTCGTGCGAGCTGAAGATGAAGAAAAAGCGCTGCGCCTGATTGCCAACCACCCCGAACTCGATCTGTTTGGTATTCCAGAAGAACTTCTTGAATCAGACGACGAAGACGACGAAGACGACGAAGACGACGAAGAACCCTCATAAGACCGGTGATCTGTGGTTTGGCAACCGCTGACGTTCAGCTGCATTAAGCCGTTAAAAGTCGGAACAAAGGCCCGGTCGTCTGTTGTTGCCAAAAAATGTGTTACAATCTTTATGAAGGTGCGAAAACAGTGAGGTATTATGAAAAATATGCGAATTGCCGTGCAGTTGATGCTGGTCGTGGTTCTCTTTCTTGCAGCGCCATGCGTGGCGAAGGCGGCCGTTGATACCAGAACCAGCACTGTTCTTGATGAGTATTTTCCTGAAGGCCTGATTGATGCTGAACAGAAATACATCGATCCGGCAGGTCTTGAAGGCAAAATCTTCGCACTTTATTTTTCGGCAAGCTGGTGCCGTGGTTGTGTAGCCTTTTCGCGTGTGCTTGTGCCATTTCGCAATCAGCATCAGGAAAAATTCGAAGTGGTGCTGGTCGGGTTTGACCACAACAGCGCTGATATGCATTCCTACATGATCAACTACCAGATGCTCTGGCCAGCCATCGCCTGGGATAGCCCGGTAAGACTCGCTCTCAAAGAACGTTTTAAGGTCTCTGACATACCCACGCTTATTGTTATTGCCCCAGATGGTCGTCTGATAACCACTGATGGCTATAAACAGATCGACAACCTGGGTGATGCTGCCATGGAAAACTGGCTGAAAGTTGCTCAGGAAGGCACGTCAGGCCATTGATGCCCGATTTTGACCAGGTAGCAACACCGGTTACTGTCGATTACCAGACCACCCTTGAAAAATTTATTTTCCCGGCAGCGTTTATAGCGTTGCTGGGAATCGTTCTGTCGCTGGTCAACTTTTTCTGGGTTGTCGGGTATCTGCACGAACTGAGTATCTACGGTCTGCCGCTCACAGCAACGTTATTCGCAGTTTTGGTGTTTCTGATGTTCGGTTTCAGCAGTCGCTACGAATTCGATTCCGGCCAGCGCGTTGTCTGCTTCAGAATCAGGTTGTTCGGCTTTTCAAGGGCGTTCAAAGTCGCTGGTTTTAATGAAATCAGCGGTTTCAGTGTCTCGGGTATTCGTGGTCGGGCTAGAATACAAACCTGGTGGTCATACCGGGTGGTAATGCTATTCAGATCAGGGCGAATAATGCCGGTCAGCAATGCTCTCGACCAGTCGGTGCATGCCTTGAACCGACTGGCAGAAAAACTCGCCGGCACGACTGGCTGCCAATTTTTTCCGGGTGAGGCAGAAAAAGTATTGCAACTGCCAGTGGCCGGCGAACAACCGGTCATAGAATTTCATGACTGGACCATCAGCGACTATCTGAAAGAATTCTGGGCCGGTATTGCATTGTCGGTGCTATTTTTTGCCGGGATTCTCTTTTTTATCATCTTTCTGGTTGTCTCGTTATCGTGAGCACCGGCTGTGAAAAGCAACAACCCGGCCGTCAGAACAGCTCATTGAAACCGCTCAACTTTGTTTTTGCATCATTCAATAATCAGGCTTTCTCTGAAAGCTGTCGATAGCCAAGCAGCACATCAGCCAGTTGCCCCTTCGACCCGTCTTCCCGTTCGAAACTGCCGTTGAGAATCAGAGAATTGCCGTTCAGGTCAGTGTTGTCACGTTTGAAGTTCAGATTCAGCGCTTTGATGCCCATTTCGTTGAGAGTGCTGAATTCATTACGCGTCATTTTGCCATCACCGTTCAGGTCTCGATAGAGCTTGAGCGCCTTGAATACCGGGTCGAGAATATTGATGACACTGTCGCGGTTGGTGTCGTATTTTGCCAGCTCACCAAAGCCGTGTGCCGCGCCATTCTGGTCGCCGAACAGTTCACTGCCATTATCGACCACGCCATTGCCGTTGCGATCGTAGGTCAGCAATGCTGTGTTGCCCTTAACCCAGGCGGTGTTGTCGAGCTTTCCGTCAGCGGTGATGTCGAAGATTGCCCCTTTTCCTGCCTCGGTGAGTTTGATGCCCGAACCGTCGAGGTCGAGCACCAGCGGATCGACTTTCTTGATACCAAGCTCTTCAAGGCTTATGCCAATGCGTTCTTCGCTGGTGGTGGTCTTTTTAAATTTCAGATTCAGCTGATATGAATTGCGATTGGTGAGGCGGGCAGACATCTCTTCGTCGGTCAGGGCCTGACTCTCAGGCTCTGGAATATTCGAAGAATTCTCGGCAACCGGCGCGTTAGCGCCCTCAGTTGGTGCGGCAGCCTGTGGCGTTTCAGATGAACCCTGCAGCTGGCCGAGCAATTTCTGAAATCTTGCCTTGAGTGCTTCGTATTCATCGTCATTTTTGCTGATCATGCGCAGCATCAGATCGAGGTCGCGCTCGAGTTTCGCATCACCAGTGCCAGATTCTAACGATTTCTCGCTTGAAACGGTCATGCTGACCCGCAGTTCGGCACTGACGGTTTTCTGGCTTCTGAACTGACTGATAGTCCGGCGCATCTGATTCATCGGTGAAACTTCGAGCAGGTCTTTCTCGTGGCTGGCTGTCGATTTTGCCGGCTCAGATTTTTCCTGGCCGAAAAAGGCATCGACTGCTCTTGAAAAGCGACTGGCTCTCATGAAGCGTTGTGAAAATATTGACGCAGCAATAGCCATGTTTACTCCTCCTTGAGTAATTTACACATCCTTATGTTTTAAAAACACTATCCCTTATATCTATCGGCACGCCCCCCCTGAAAAGTTTAGAGCAAAAATAAAAATGTGCAAACTTTATACAGGGATTCCCCGGCATCCGCAGCTTGACGGGTGATGTGCTTTAATTTATGCTCATTTTGCGGCCCGGCGGGCCTGCAATTCTTAAAATGATGGTATCAATGCAAGAGATCAATGACCCGGCAATGAATCGGCCGGTTGACCGGTGCGATTACCTGCTGCTGCTGTTTCTGCTGCCACTCTATTTTTTCATCTGCGGCAGATTTGGGCAGAAATTTGCCGCGGCTGTGGTGGTGAGCCTGGCGACCGGAGCCGGTCTGCGGCTGATCATGCTGGTGTTGCAGCCATCTGGCGAATCAGCCCGCCCGCAGGCTTCTTTTGGATGGCAGCTGTTTTTTCTGTTTCCGTTGTTTTATCCTCTGGCTATGCCACTATGGTTGGTTCCGGGTATTCTGATCGTCGCCTATCTTATTGCGGTCAGCAGTTTTGGTGGCTATGGCCGGCAGATTTTTACGCCTCTGGCAGTGGCAGTAGTCTTTATGCTGGCTGGATACTCGCACACAGCCTCTCTTCACCCGGTCAGACCTTTGCCGGGAGCCTTTGATGGCTTCAAAATATGGAGTGCCGGCTTGCCGCCGAGCAAAGCCGTCTGGCAGATTTACGCTGAAGTTATGCCTTCTTCGCTTCTGAGTGCTTCATATTCGGGCAGTTTGCCATCATTGCCCGGGCTGGCATTCGGTTTGCCGCTGTTACTGGCTTCGGCGGCCCTTTCTCTGCTGGCCGGGCGGCGGCGGGTGTGGTGGCTCACTTCTTTGCTGGCGATTCAGATTTTTACAATGCTGGGCAGTGGCCACTCTGGCCTGGAAATCTCTGCTCTGCACCCATTGTTGCTTGGCGCGATACCTGGCTTGCTTCTGGTTGCGGTTGCCGACTGCTTTGCCCTGCCTGAAGACAATGCGGGGCAGGTGGTTGGCGGCATTCTGTTCGCCGGGTTTGCGATGCTGTTCGTTTTCAGGTCGCCGAACCTGCTTGGCCCCGTCTATGGGCTGCTGCTGGCCCAGATTGTCGGGCCGCTTCTGACCGATTTAATCATGCGCCGAGGTAACCCGACATGAGCGCCGAAAATATTGCCAGAAGTCCGACTGGTTTCATGTTGCTGCTGGCCTTCTGCTGTTCTCTGCTTCTCATGTTCACCAGGGCTTCGATCGGTGAACGAGCCGAAGTCAGCCTGCGTTCAATTGACGCACTGCTGCAGATAGCCGGTGCCGAGATTCTGCCGGTCGAAGAACAGTTGCTTGAGCACTTCGACCGGATGTTTGTCAGGCGCACCGGTGGCCGGATAAAACTCTGGCAGGGCATTGCCCGGCCGGATCTCTGGGCCTGTGAAGCCACCGGCAACGGAATGTGGGCCGAAATTACCCTGGTATTTATTTATGATAAGACCAGTGGTCAGTTGCAGGGTTTGCGGGTAGTAGACCAGAATGAAACCGCTGGTCTTGGCAGTCTGATCACTGATGAAGCTTTTACTGACCAGTTCGCCGGCATTACTGCACGACAGGGTGTGGCGCTGGCGGCCGCCCGGGTGATGAGTAACCAGTTTGACGCTGTCACCGGTGCCACCACGAGTTCGCGGGCCGTCGAAAAACTTCTTAACCGTGCGATGCAGCAATTGCATGCCATCTGGGGGAGCCAATGAATTACCTGAGAATCATCTGGCAGGGCATGGTACCGGCCAACCCGGTATTTGTGCTTGCTCTTGGGCTATGCTCGACTCTTGCAGTCACTCTTTCGGTTGCTAATGCTTTCTTTATGGGCGTCATGGTCGGTGTGGCAACGATATTCAGTTCGCTCGCCATCTCGTTGCTGCGTTATCGCATTCCGTTCAGATTTCGGCTGATTTCTTATATGCTGGTGGTGGTCACTGCGGTAATTTCGGTCGAGCAACTGCTGCGTGCGTTTTACCCCGATATGGCCCGGGCTCTTGGCCCCTATGTCGGGCTGATCGTCACCAACTGTGTGGTCATGGGCCGTCTCGAGGCTTACGCTGTTTCGCACCGCCCCATGGAAGCTGTTTGTGATGCCGTCGGGGTGTCACTTGGTTATCTGATGGTTCTGCTGGCCATTGCCTTTGTCAGAGAACCGGCTGGAAATGGCACTCTTTGGGGTCTGACAGTCATGCCAGAATTTTATATTCCGTGCCGGGTTTTCAATTCACCTCCGGGGGCATTTCTTGTTTTTGCAGCGCTTCTTTATCTGGTAAACCGCCTGCGGGCTGCCTCAGGGAGGGAAAGGTGATGGAACTCATGCCTCTGCTCACCTTGCTTTTTACCGCTGCAATTGCCGAAAATTTTTCACTCTACTATTTTCTGGGCACCTGCCCCTTGATTTCGATCTCTTCTGACCTGAAGGCAGCTTTTCAGATGGGT
>Ga0116171_10001905_pt1 | contig 20306 bp, 20 predicted proteins | sample AD_JPNHW2_MetaG_FD_89798 | JGI IMG/M metagenome (GOLD analysis project Ga0116171, IMG submission 89798) | Active sludge microbial communities of municipal wastewater-treating anaerobic digesters from Japan - AD_JPNHW2_MetaG | ecosystem: Engineered > Bioreactor > Anaerobic > Digestate | place... | reverse complement strand
GCGGACGTCCGCCAATAAAACCTGGCGGGCTACAACTTACGTCGCAACTGCGTTGCTCCGTAAGTTGTCCGCTCATTTAAGGAGAGGAATAGTTAATATGGAAATGCAAAAAGCAGTTCATTTAACGGGGAAAGATTTAACGGCAATGGTGCAGTTGAGGCCGCAGGATGTAGGCAAGTATGCGATTGTACCGGGGCCGCGCGACCGCCTGGATGTTTTAATGAAAAAACTGGAAAATCCCATGAAGAATTTTTCCTTTATGGAATATACTATGTACACCGGAACTTATGAAGGGATTAAGGTCACCGGGATTAACGGCGGAAGATTCTCTACGGATACATCAATTACTACCGAAGTAATGTGTAATGCCGGAATTCAGAACATTGTCCGCGTGGGTACCTGCGGATCATTGGATGAGGATATTAAAATCGGGGATTTATTTATCGTGGATGAAATTATCCGCGGCGACGGAGTTACTCCGTATTATGTGGATAAAGATTTTAAGACGGCGAGTAATAAAAATCTCTCTGATCTTTTATTTGAGATTGCCACCGGCATGGGTTTAAGGGTGCACCGGGGCAAAGCCTGGACTACGGATGCTTTACTGCGGGAGACCCGCGAAATTGTGGAAGCTAAGCGCAAGGAAGGCGCCAGAGCCGTGGACATGGTTTCTTCAACGCTTTTGACGATTTGTCAGACCTATAATATCAAGGCTTGTTCAATACTGGCCGTTAGTGATAATGTGGTTACCGGTGAAATGGGTTTTATGAATCCGCTTTATTATATGGCCGAAGGCAATTTAATTAAAATTGCGCTGGCGTTGGTAAAGAAGCTAGAGGGTAAATAGATCAATTTTGCGGGTCCTGTCCTGGGTATTTTCTAGCGCTGACGCGCTGCGAAAACACCCAAGCCGCCCGCAAATAACAAAACCATGAACTTTTCTCCATTATTTTGGCCGATACAATTAAAAGGCAATACCATTTATATTCTGGATGAGACTAAACTCCCCCAGAAGCTTACCTATATTAAGGCTAAGAATTATCTCCAGGCTTGCCGGGCGATTAAGGAGATGAAGACCCGCGCCGTGGGCCAGGTGCTTTTAGTCATGTATACCTTTATCTTAAGCCATCGCCAGAATAAAGATTTAGCCAAGGTGGCTGAGGCGATCAATGCTACCCGGCCAACGCTGTCTTTTAAGTTCTTAACCGATATGGTTTTGGGAATGGAAAAAAGCGGCTCACCTTTAGAAAAAAGTATCCTGGGTTTCTTGGAGATGCTTAAAGGTAAAAGAATCCAACAGGCACAGGCAACCGCGGATTTGCTTAAAGACGGCGACGTAATTCTCACCCATTGTAACATCAGCGGGTTAATGCCGTTAATCGCTCAACTGGCCAAAGAGCAGGGTAAAAAGATCAGTTTCTATACTACGGAAACGCGTCCGTATTTGCAGGGTTCGCGCCTGACTGCCTGGGAGATCATGCGCGCCGGGTTTGAAGTGACGATTATTACGGATAATATGGTGGCTTATTTATTATCATTAGGTAAAGTCACTAAAATCATCGTCGGCGCCGATCACTTAACCCAAAACGGTGACATTGCCAATAAAATCGGCACTTATCAGATCGCGGTGGTAGCCAAATATTTTAAGATTCCTTTTTATGTGATTTGTCCGCCGGCCTCAAAATTAAAAACCGGTCAAGAAATTAAAATTGAGATCCGTCCGGATGATGAATTAAAGATTTACCAGGGTTTACGTCTGGCGCCCAAAGAAGTTAAAGCGTATTATCCGGCTTTTGATGTTACTCCGGCAGAATTAATTACCAAGCATATTTATCTGGGAGTTTAAATGTCTGATCAAGCGTTGCGGTTAGAAATTATTGAGGTCGGTAAAAGGCTTTATGCCGCAGGTTTGGCTGTAGCTAAATCCGGGAATTTAAGCTGCCGGATTGACCAGGAAAATATTTTGATCACCGGCACCGGGACATTCTTAGGCCAATTAAAAGAAAGCGATATTGTTAAGGTGAATTTGGCGAGCGCAAAATTTGAAGGAGAATTAAAGCCCAGTTCGGAATTACCTTTGCATAGTTTGGTTTATAAAAATTTTGCGGCTAAAGTCCTGGTGCATTGTCATCCGCCGTTAATTAACGGATATTTTGCCGTGGCCAAGGCCCTGAAAGCCATGAGCTTTGAAACTAAGTTTTATCTTGGGGATATTCCCGTCATTCCGCAGGAAACGCCCACGGTAACCGACACCGAGCCTGTAATTGCCGCCTTAAAAACCAATAATCTGGTAGTTTTAAAGAATCACGGGACGGTGGCAATGGGAGATAAATTTCAGGATGCTTTAAGTATTACCGAGGCTTTGGAGGAGGCGGTAAAAAGCGCTTCCATCGCCCGGCTATGGGATAAAGATATTTTAGATGATTTAGATAGCGCGCTGAAAGAGGATTTAAAGCGCACCCAGCCGGTATACCGCATGTTTAGCCGGGAACATATCCAGGCGATTGTGGATTTAGTCAATCAGGATGCCTTTATCGCCCAGAAAGGCAAAGAGCTGGGCCTGACGGTAAAATTAGCCATCAAGCTGGATAACAGCGAAGCGGTTTTTAAATTTAATTTTGAAGAAGGGAAAATTATAAAATTAGATACCGATAGCGATGCTCCTTTTGTAATTTCTGCGCCGAGCCCCGTATGGGAGCAGGTATTTTTAGGCAAGCTGGATTCATTTGTCGCGGTTACCCAAGGCAAGATGAAATTAAGCGGACAATTAGGCCAGCTTTCCAAGTGGTATGTCCCTTTTACCCGGCTGTTTGCGTTATTTAAAGAAGTGAGGATCAGCTAATGAATTCTAAATGCCCGCTTTATATCAACGGACAATTTATCGAAACGGCCGAGAAACAAAATATTATCAATCCTTCGACCGGCAAAGTCATTGCCGAAGCTTCTTTGGCTTCTGATAAAGAAGTAGACCTGGCGCTGGCTTCTGCCCGGGAAGCTTTTGACCGGGGTCCCTGGCCGCAGTTTTCTTTAATCGAGCGTAAAAATTTTATTTTCCGGATCGCCCAGGGAATTTTAGACAATGCCGGGATGCTTGCGGAATTGGAAATGCAGAACACCGGAAAGCCGATCAAAGAAACTACTTTTATGGATATTCCCTCCTGCGCTAAAACTTTCGAGTTTATCGCGAATAATTTTATTGATTATTTAAGCCAGGAAGAGGTCAATGTCTCCTCCGACGCCAAAGGAAAAATAATCCGCGAGCCGATGGGGGTAGTGGTTTTAATTGTGCCTTGGAACTATCCGCTTTTAATGGCCTGCTGGAAAATGGCTTCGGCTCTGGCCGCCGGCAATACCGTGATCTTAAAACCTTCCAGCCTGACTCCGCTGTCGGCTTTAGAGTTGGCCAAGATTATCCATGCCGCCGGCTTGCCGCCCGGGGTAGTGAATGTAATTAACGGAAGCGGAGTAAAAATCGGCCAGGCGCTTTGTGAGGATAAGCGGGCGGATATGATTTCTTTCACCGGCAGCAGTGAAATAGGCAAACAGATCCTGACATATGCTTCGAAAAATGTGAAAAAGATGATTATGGAGCTGGGAGGTAAATCTGCCAGCTTGATATTTAATGATGTAGATCTAGATGTGGCGGTCAACAGTTCGCTGACCTCCATTTTTCTTAATCAAGGCCAAATGTGTACAGCCATGTCCCGGATTTTTGTTCAGGAGGCCATTTACGACAGTTTTCTGGATAGTTTCGTGCAAAAGGCCAAACGCATAAAATTAGGTTTAGCTGATAATCCTGAGACGCAAATGGGGCCTTTGATCAGTGATGCCCAGCGCAAAAAAGTGATTGCCTATATCGATAAAGCTAAAGCTGAAGGCGCTAAAGTGATCTGCGGCGGGAAAATACCGGAAAACCCGGAATTAAAGAACGGTTATTTTTTTGAACCGACGGTATTAGTGGATGTGGGAGTCCATTCACACATTTTTAAAGAGGAAGTTTTCGGGCCGGTAGTTTTAATCCACAAATTTTCAGGTTCAGATGAAGCGGCGAGTTTAGCCAACAGCGTAGATTTTGGTTTGGCCGCCTGTATCTGGAGCCAGGATTTATATTTGGCGCAAGAGTTAGCCGGCAATCTAAACGCCGGCACGGTTTGGATCAATACCTATGGCGCGTTTTATAACGAACTGCCTTACGGGGGATTTAAACAAAGCGGATTTGGCAAAGAGCTGGGCCGGCAGGGTTTCCTGGAATATTCCCGGGTTAAAAGCGTAATTATCGATCAGTCTGCCGAAAATAAACCGTTGGTTAATTACTGGTATGGATTCTAATGGATATTGTTAAAGTTTTAGAAGCAAGCGCCAAAAACTACGCGCATAAAACAGCAATTATCTTTCGCCAGGAGCAAATTTCTTTTGCTCAGCTAAAGAATAAAGTTTTTGCGCTTAGCCAGAGTCTGCTTAAACTGGGAGTAAAGCCCGGCGATAAAGTAGCAATTTACCTGCCCAGTTGGCCGGAATATATTTTAAGTTATTTAGCGACCTGGTCGATCGGGGCTTGCAGCGTGCCTTTGGATTTTATGCTCACCGAAGATGAAATCCTTTCCTGTCTTAGCCATTGCGAAGCTAAAATTCTGATTACTAAACACAAGGCCAACATTTCATTCGCCAGGCTTAAGTCTGAATTGCCTTTATTGGAGAATATTATTTCCTGCCAGTCTCCAGCTGAAGGCGCATTAAGTTTTGAGGAGTTAGTATCTGCGCAAGCTAGCTTAAGCCCCGCGGTAGCCGTCCGTGAGCAGGATTGCGCCATAATTTTTTATACCTCCGGAACTACCGGTAAACCTAAGGGAGTTTTGATCAGTTATGCCCAGCTGGATGCCCCGCCGAAATCCATGGCTTTTTTTGTGAATTCGGATCTTAGCCCGGCTGACACAACTTTATGCGCTTTGCCCTTCTCGCATTTAGGGGGGCTGATCTATATCCAGAATACCATTGTTTTCGGGCTGACCCTGGTGTTAATGGAACGCTTTATGCCGCTGGATTTTTTAAGAAATATCCAGAATTATAAAGTTAATTTCTTCTGGATTGTCCCCTCGATGTATTATGCGCTTTTGCAATTAAAAGAATTTGAGACTTTTGATCTGTCGAGTTTGCGCTGGATCGTTACTTTCGGGGCGTCAAATTCACCGGAGGCTTTGCGCCGGTTTCAGCAATTCTGCCCGCGCACTTATCTGTTAAATGGCTGGGGCCTTACCGAAACCAATGCCCCTACGGTAGTCTTGCCGATGGGTTCTAAAAATATCGAAAGCGTGGGCCGTCCTGCTCCCTGGATCCAGGTCAAAATATTTTCAGAGGATGGACAGGAGCTGCCCGCCGGAGAAATCGGCGAAGTAGTAGTTAAAAGCTGGGTAGTCACGGCCGGATATTTTAAAGATGAGCCGTTAACCCGCTCGACTATCCGCGGAGGCTGGTTTTATAGCGGCGATTTAGGTAAATTTGATGCCGAGGGTTTTCTTTATATTGTAGGCAGAAAAAAAGAAATGCTTAAGGTTGGCGGAGAGATTGTTTTTGAGCCGGAAGTAGAAGCAAGTTTACTTAAACATCCGGATATTGCTGAGGCCGCCGTAATCGGCATAACCGATAAATTAAGAGGAGAAGTCCCCAAAGCTTTTGTAGTGGTCAAAGAAGGAAAAAGTATTTCTACCGAAGATCTGCGCTATTTCCTGCGTCAGCATCTGGCGCATTTTAAGATCCCGCATTATTTCGAATTTTGTCTTGCGCTTCCTAAAAATCGTGTCGGTAAAATTGATAAAGAGCAGTTAAGAAAGTAGGAATTTAACCGATGCAGGATATTAAGGAATTAACCCAAAAAGAGCTGGAAGCCAAATTGCTTTCCCTGGGCGGCCCCAAGTACTATGCCAAGGTGATTTTGGGCTGGATTTATCAAAAAGGCGTTTATGAATTTAACCGGATGAGCAACCTGCCGGCATCTTTAAGAGAGCGTTTAAGCGAAGAATTCAGTATTTTAAACTTGGCTCTGGCGGATTTACAGTCCTCTAGCGACGGAACAGCGAAATTTCTTTTTGAATTAACTGATCAAAACCTGGTGGAAGCGGTAAATATCCCGATGTCCGGTTATAGCACGGGCTGCATCTCCTCGCAGGCAGGCTGTAAGTTCGGTTGTAATTTCTGCGCCAGCGGAATTAAAGGATTTAAACGCAATTTAACGAGCGGTGAAATTTTAGATGAGGTGCTTTATTTAAAGCATCAGGAGCAAGTCCAGCCTTTAACGCACGTTGTATTTATGGGCACGGGGGAGCCTTTAGATAACTATGATAATGTGCTCAAGGCGATCCGGGTAATTAATTTGCCGGCGGCTTTTAATATCGGGGCCAGAAGAATTACCATTTCTACCTGCGGGATCATTCCGGGGATAGAAAGGCTGCCGCAAGAGGATTTACAAATTGAACTCTCCATATCTTTGCATGCGGCTGATGATTTAACCCGCAGCAAACTTATGCCCGTAAATAATAAATATCCGCTGCCGGCATTAATCAAATGCTGCCGGGAATATATTGCCCGCACGAACCGGCAGATCACCTTTGAGTATATTTTGATCAAAGGGGTTAATGCGCAGCTTGCTGCGGCAGAAAATTTAGTCAGGCTGTTAAAAGATTTAAGATTAGCTAAAGTAAATTTAATTCCGGCAAACTGCGTACCGGAAGCAAAAATTTTACCGCCGGATGAGGCGCAAATAGATGCTTTTAAAGATTACTTATTTAATGCCGGATTGAATGTGACATTAAGGCGCAAGCGCGGGCAGGATATTGATGCGGCTTGCGGCCAATTAAGGTTAAAATATGAGCAAAATTAAAAGCGGTTTATTTTTTATCCTGTTTTTGTTTATCTTAAACGGTTGCGGCGCTAAACCCGAAATAGCCAACTTGGCCGCTAAGGGAGAAAATATTATTTGTTTCGGAGACAGTATCACTTTCGGATATGGCGCTAATCCCGGCGAAGATTATCCTGCGGGTTTGAGTAAATTACTCAGTTTTCCGGTCATTAATGCCGGGGTGGACGGGGATACTACTTTTGAGGCTTTAGAGCGCCTGGAAAACGATGTTTTAAGCAAGGATCCGAAGCTGGTAATCGTAGAATTTTGCGGAAATGATTTTCTTAGAAAAATTTCCAAGAAGAATACGGTTGAGAATTTAGGGATCATTATTGACCGGATTCAGCAGGCCGGCGCGATGGTGGCTCTGGTCGACATCAGCGCGGGAGCATTTTTTCAGGAGTATCGCCAGGCTTTTAAAAAGCTGGCTGCCCAGAAAAAAGCAATATTTATCCCGGTGCTGTTGAATAAAATTATTACTAATCCCGCCATGAAAAGCGATTTTTTCCATCCGAATGCCCGCGGTTATCAGATGATCGCCAAGCGTGTATACCAGGTCATTGTCCCGTATTTGAATAAAACCGGTTCCCAATAAATTACCCGCCGTTAAGATTCGGCGGGTTAAGTTTAAAAAATAACTCCCAAGAAGGCAGCTGCCGTCATTAAAGCTTCGGCAGATTAGGCTTCAATATTTAGTGCTGGAGGAGGGAGTTGAACCCTCACGGAGTTGCCCCCATCGGTTTTTGAGACCGACGTGTATGCCATTCCACCACTCCAGCAAGTTTGGGATAAATGATTTACTATTAGGATATGACTAAAGGCAATTGCGCCAGCGATTATATGTGCGCAAAATTCCTGAACTTAAAAAATGGTGGAGCTGAGGAGGATTGAACTCCTGACCCCTTGCATGCCATGCAAGTGCTCTCCCAGCTGAGCTACAGCCCCAAAGATTTAGCTAAATTAGTGCTTTAAATATATCACCCCGAAAAAGTATTGTCAACTATAACCTTGACGCTCATTTTAGTCGGGGGTATAATCTAAACATTATGATTCTAGGCGTGCATGTTTCCGGAGCAGGGAAGATCTACCAATCATTAGATGTGGCCAGCAGTTTGGGCGCTGATACCATGCAGATTTTTGCCCGTTCGCCGCAGTCTTGGCGCAACGGCTTCCAGCTTGCTTCCGAGGATATTAAAGAATTTAACCTCCGGCGTAAAAAATTTAAAATTGACCCGGTTTTTATTCATATCTCCTATTTGATCAATTTAGCTTCTCCTGACCCTCGGCTTTATAACGGTTCTATTCAGGCCTATATTGAAGATATTCAGGAAGCGGATAAACTGGGAGCCGATTATATCGTGACGCATATGGGCAGCCATAAGGAAACCTCTGAGGATGCCGGGATCAAGCGGCTGGTGGAGGCATTAAATAGGATCCTCGCCAAAACCCAGGGTTCCAAAGTAGGCATTTTACTGGAAAATACTTCCGGTTCCGGGTCCTGGCTGGGTTACAGGTTTTATCACCAGCAGAAGATCTTAAAAGGCCTGAAAGAAAAATCCCGCGTAGGTTTATGTTTAGATACGGCGCATGCTTATTTAGCCGGATATGATTTATCCACCAAGGAGGGCCTGGAAAAAATGATCGAAGAGATCCAGGAGATGGTGGGGACGAAATTGATCAAATTGATCCACCTTAATGATGCCGCCGGAGAATTGGGCTGCCATCACGACCGGCATGACCATATCGGCAAAGGGCATATCGGTTTGGCCGGCATGAAGAGAATTATTAACCACCCCAAATTAAAAGATATTCCGATGATCTTAGAAACGCCCAAAAGCACGGCAACCAGTGACCAGGAAAATTTAGCTTTGGTCAGAAAATTACGCAGGAAATAATATGCATTATAATTTTAAAGCAATCGAAGAAAAATGGCAGAAAAAATGGGCAGCGGAGCGTACTTTTTCCGCCGTAGCTGACCCGGCCAAGAAAAAATACTATTTACTGGAGATGTTTCCTTATCCCTCCGGTAAAATCCATATGGGGCATGTCCGTAATTATACAATCGGGGATGTGGCCAGCCGTTTTAAAACCCTGCAAGGGTTTAATGTCATGCATCCGATGGGCTTTGACGCTTTTGGCCAGCCCGCGGAAAACGCGGCAATTAAGAATAAAACCAAGCCGGATATCTGGACGCATAAATGTATTAAAGAAATGGAAGTGGAATTAAAAAAGATGGGTTTTTCTTATGATTGGGAAAGGGAGATCTCTACCTGCGATAGCGATTATTATAAGTGGAACCAATGGATATTTCTGAAGATGTTTGAGCGCGGCCTGGCATATAAAAAGGCTTCACCGGTTAATTGGTGCTCCAGCTGCTCAACGACTTTAGCTAATGAAGAGGTGGTCAACGGCGGTTGTTGGAGATGCCATACCCCGGTGGAACAAAAAGACCTGGAACAGTGGTATTTAAAGATTACCGACTATAAGGAAAAGCTGCTGGAGGATTTAGATAAATTGAAATCCTGGCCGCCACGGGTTTTGGCCATGCAGAATAATTGGATCGGCAAAAGCAGCGGGGTGGATATTTATTTTAAACTTAAGGGCAGCGGTAAAATTATACCGGTGTTTACTACCCGGGTAGATACTATTTTTGGAGCAACTTATATTGTTCTGGCCCCGGAGCATCCCCTGGTTAAGGAGCTAATTAAAGGAAAACCGGAAGAAAAAGAGGTTTTGCGTTTTATTGAACGGGCCGCCGGCCAAAGCAAGATTGTGCGGACATCTTCTGATGTGAAAAAAGAGGGAGTTTTCACGGGAGCTTTCGCGGTAAATCCGGTAAACCAGGAAGAGGTACCGATCTGGGTAGCGGATTATGTATTGATGGAGTATGGCACGGGCGCGATCATGGCGGTGCCTACGCATGACCAAAGAGATTTTCTGTTTGCTCGCGAGCATAAGCTGCCGATGCGGGTGGTTATTCAGCCGTCAGCCGTCAGCCGTCAGCTATCAGCTGAGGCGATGACAGAGGCATATGAAGGGGACGGAGTTCAGGTTAATTCCGGAGAGTTTGACGGCTTGCCTAATTCTGAAGCCAAAGTTAAAATTGCGCAATGGATGGAGCAAAAAGATTTTGGAAAGATCCAGACACATTGGCGGCTGCGGGATTGGCTTATTTCGCGGCAGCGTTATTGGGGGACACCGATCCCGATCATCTATTGCCCTAAATGCGGCACCGTCCCGGCGGCCGAGAAAGATTTGCCGGTAGCATTGCCAGCCGAAGCGCCGTTTACCGGAGAGGGCGGAAGCCCGCTGGGCAAAGTAGGCGAATTTGTGCGGGTCAATTGTCCTCAGTGCGGCGGAGAAGCCAGGCGGGAAACCGATACTATGGCTACTTTCTTTGATTCCTCCTGGTATTTTTTAAGGTTTTGTTCCCCTAAATTTAATACCGCTCCTTTTGATGTGCAGGAAGCTAAGTACTGGATGGTAGTAGACCAATATATCGGCGGCATTGAACATGCGATCCTGCATTTATTATATTCGCGATTTTTTACCAAGTTTTTTCAGGATCTAAAAATGGTTTCTTTTGGCGAGCCTTTTGAGAAGCTGCTTACTCAGGGCATGGTTTTAAAAGACGGCGAGGTAATGTCAAAATCCCGGGGCAATATTGTCGACCCGGATTCTATGATCAAAGAGTATGGGGCAGATAGTTTACGCCTGTTTATTCTGTTTGCGGCTCCGCCGGAGACAGAGCTGGAGTGGGATCAACGGGGGTTGGAAGGAGCATTTAAATTTTTAAACCGGGTCTGGAGAATTCAGGATAATTTAGCCGGCAGCGCCAGCCCCCAGATGCTCAAGATTTTACATAGAACGATCAAGAAAGTAAGCCTGGATTTCGCCGAATTTAAATTTAATACCGCGATTGCCAGCCTCATGGAATTGACTAACGCGATTTATCAGCTGGGCGCGGATAAAAAAGTGTTTTCCAGTCTGGTGATTATGCTAAGCCCGATTATCCCGCATTTTGCCGAGGAACTTTGGCAGATACTAGGGAACAAGGAAAGCATTTTTAAATCCGCTTGGCCTGAATATGACCCTCAGCTATTGGTAGAAGAAAGTATCCAAATGCCGATCCAGATTAACGGGAAATTACGCAGTAAAATCGAAGTTGCCCGGGATGTCTCCGAGGATAAACTTAAAGAATTAATTTTGGCAGATCAAAAAATAATTCCCTGGCTGGAAGGAAAAACCCCGAAGAAATTTATTGTTGTCCCGCAGAAGCTGGTCAATATCGTGATCTAAATATCCGCATCATTGCCCGTTTAAGACATCCTTAATATCAAAAAGCAATCTGGAATAATCAATGGGTTTTTCGACATATACGGTAATTCCGCTTTTGGCGGCGATATGTTTGTCGACTTCCTCGTGTTTTAAGGAGGCGGCGATAATCGGAGTATTTATAAATTCCGGCAGGGCTTTGATATCTTGAGCTACTTTAAATCCGCTTTCATCCGGCAAAACCAGATCCAGGAGTACGCAATCCGGCTTTTCCGCCGCAAGTTTCTCCATTCCTTCTTTAGCACTGTAGGCAACGACTACCGCATAACCTGCCTTGACTAATTCTTCCTTGCTTTTTTTGGCGATGTTATAATCATCGTCAATCACCAGGATTTTTTTAGGCATAAAGCAAGTATACACTAAAATCCCGGCGATTACAATTCAGAAACTGCTCAAAAAGCGGCTGTTTCTCTTTGCCCGGCCGGTCCAAGGCCTATTTTTTGTTAGATGAAAGAGCCGCTTACGTCTATTTATTTAGATAAATATAATCATGGCGGTTAAAATTATGCTTAATTTTACTCCCGAGGAAAGGAAGGTTGCGTTATTTGTCTTAAGTTTAGGGCTGGCCGGGCTGATTTTAAACAGCCTAGCTAAACTTAACTGCCGGATCAGTGGGATAGTTTATCCTCAAATTCAATTGGCCCGGCTAAATATTAATCAGGTGACTTTAGCCGAGTTAACCAGGACAAAATGTGTCCCGGAGAAATTAGCCCAGCGGATTATTGAATACCGCAATCTTCAGCATGAATTTGTCAGTTTAGATGAATTAAAAGAGGTTAAAGGGGTGGGCCGGAAGCGTTTTGAGAAGCTCAAGGAAATCTTTTTTATCGAATGAAAAGATTATTAACGGGCCTGGCGGTATGCTACGGTTTAGGCATTATTTTAAACGGTTTCTTCCGCCTGAACTTTTGGTTAATTTTAGGAGCGGCGATTGCCGTTTTGGTCTGGGCCGGCCTGGTTTTTCGGAATAAATATCTCTCTCTGATTTTAATATTATTTTTAGCATTGCTTAGCGGATGCCTGAACCTGGCCAATTCCGCCAGATTATCCAAATGCCATATTCGTAACTTCATGATTTATAAAAATAATCCGGTTTACCGGGTCAGCGGTTTTATCGCCAGCATGCCGGAGCTTAAAAATGGCCAGCAATGGTTTACTCTGCAAACTCAGGAAGTCCAGGCCGATAAGTTAAAATACAACTGCTGCGGCAAGCTGTTGATTAAAATGGATTTTGAACAAGCGCTAAATTACGGAGATAATTTAACGCTGACCGGCAGTTTAAAACGCCTGCCTGGGTTTAATAGTTCCAGCCGCAGTTACCGGGATTTTTTAGCCCGCAAAGGCATTTATTTAATCATGCCGGTTAAGGATTCCCGGCAGATTATTCTGCGTAGCGGCGCAAGCGGGAGCGCCTTGATCCGGAATTGTTTCCGGTTGCGTGTTTATCTGGAGCAGATCATCAGCCGGTATCTTCCTCCGCTGCCGGCGAGCATACTCTCGGCGATGGTTTTGGGCCAAAAACGCAACCTCCCCCGGCTGGTAAACGAAAATATGGTTAAATCCGGAACGGTACATATTTTGGTGGTGAGCGGCTTTAACGTAGGGATTGTGGCTTTCATCGCCGATCTATTACTCAAAATCCTGCGCCTCCGGCGTAAGCTGCGTTTTATTTTGACCGCCTCCTGCCTTCTGGTTTATTGTTTAGTTACCGGAGCAACTAACCCGGTGATCCGCGCGACGGTTATGGGGATAATCTTTTTATCGGCATATTTTTTAAAAAGGGATCCGGATATCTATAATTCCCTGATGGCTGCGGCATTATTTATCCTGGCCTTTGATCCGCTTCAGCTTTTTGATATCGGTTTTCAGCTTTCTTTTATCAGCGTATTGGCGATTGTATATTTTTACCCTAAGTTTGAGGCTCTCATCTGCCTGAAGAATTGTAGAATCAAGGTATTAAAATTTATCATTGCAGGCTGTTTAGTTTCCTTCTCCGCCTGGCTAGGCACGGTATTAATTATCGCTTTAAATTTCCGCATCATCGCTCCGGTTACGGTTTTAGCTAATATGATCATTGTCCCGCTGGCTACCTTGATTACTTTATGCGGGTTTACCCTGGTTTTATCGGGATTGCTTTATCCGGATTTAGCTTATTTCTTTAGCCAGCCCACCAGCGTGTTGATCAATCTGCTTTTAAATATAAATCAGGCCTTAGTCAAGCTTCCGCTGGCTTATATTTATTTCTAGCGGAGAAAAGCGCCCAATTTATCTTTGACAAAGCCACCCGGCTATGGTAAATTCATAATATTATGAAACGCATAATCTTAAGTTTGTTAATAATTTCTTTTTTAGCTATTCAACCGGCTCAGGCTTATTGGATCTGGACTCCTAAAAGCGGCAAGTGGGTTAATCCTAAAAACCTGCCCAAGGATAATCCCAAGGAGCAGTTTGCCTACGCCAAATCTTTTTTTGACAATAATCAATATGAAGAGGCCAAGCGGGAGTTGCGTAAGCTGCTTAAAGCTTTTCCTAAATCTGCCGAGGCAGCTGAAAGCCAGTATTATTTGGGCTTAACTGAAGAAAAACAAGGCAAACTATACGAGGCCTATCAGGCTTATCAGATGGTGGTTGATAAATATCCCTTTAGCGAACGTATCCAGGAGATCATCGAATTGGAATATAAAATTGCCGAGAGGTTTATGTCCGGAGAGAAACGAAAAACCTTGGGGGTAACTTTACCGGTGGAGAACCCGGCGATCGAGATTTTCGGCAAGGTGGTAGAAAATTCTACTTACGGTCCTCTGGCTCCTAAAGCGCAGTATAAACTAGGCCTGGTTTTAAAAGGGTTAATGCGTTATTACGAAGCGGAGGAGGAGTTTAATAAGGTGGTTTCCCGCTATCCGGATAGCGAATGGTCAGCGGCAGCTAAATTCCAGATCGCTTCCTGCCGGGCAAATTTATCCAAAGGTTTTGCTTATGACCAGGGATCTGCGCAGGAAGCTAAGGAGAAGTTTGAGGCTTTTGTTAAAGAACATCCGGATGCCGTGCTTTCTTTAGACGCGGAAAAAAATATCAGCCAAATCCGGGAAAAAGAAGCTGAGGCCAGCTACAATATCGCGGTTTTTTATGAAAAACAAAAAGCTTTTGATTCAGCCAAAATTTATTATAATAATATAATTAATGAGTATACGCAAAGCCCCTGGGCGGCGAAGGCCGCGGCCAAATTACAGATTATGGAGCAGAAAAATGAAAAAAAGAATTAGCTTATTTTTATTCCTGTTTGCCGCGGGTTTCCTGCTGACTGCCGGTTTAACCGGATGCGGTTATACCACCCGCTCGATGCTTTATGGTAAATATAATACGATTTACATTACGCCTTTCCTGAATAAAGTGGATATCGCGGAAGAATCATTTTCTGCGAATAAATACCGCATCTACCGGCCGATGCTGGAAACAGATATTACTAAAAAGGTAGTCAACCGTTATCTTTTTGACGGCAATCTAAAACCCGCCAAAGAACCCACCGCGGATTTAGTGCTTAAGGGTGAATTGATCGAATACCGTAAAGATCCGTTAAGTTACACTAATGATACTGATAATGTGACCGAATATCGCATAAATATTTATGTAAATTTAAGCCTTTGGGATACTAAAGAGAATAAGCTGCTTTGGCAGGAGAATAATTTTAACGGAAATTATTCTTATTTTACCAGTGAGAATCTTAACCAAGCTAGCGTCAGGGTCTCTGAGGCTACCGCGGTAAATAACGCCATTGAAGATTTAGCTCGGCGGATCGTTGAACGTACAGTTGAGCAATGGTAATATGGTTTATCTACTTATCGGCCAGGATATCACGGCCAAAGAAATTCAGCTCAAGAAAATAAAGCAGGAATTTCTCCCTTCACAACTGCAGGATTTCAACCTGGATACATTATACGCCAAGGAAATAATTTTAAAAGACATCCAAGAACGGTTTCTCTCTCTGCCGCTTAAAAGCGCCAGAAGAATCATTGTAATCAAAGAGGCGCATTTGTTAGATCAGCCCTGCCGGGATTTCTTGCTGGCTTTTGCGAAAAAACCGCAAAAACAATTAGTCCTGGTTTTAGATCTAGATCAATATGATTATAAGGATGAATTTATCAAGGCTTTGAGTGCGCAGGCGCATTTATTGCGTTTTAAGGAAACCGCCAAGATCGACACTTTTACTTTGAACCGGCAAATTGAGTTGAAGCAAGCCGGCCCGGCTTTGCGTATCTTGGACCAGCTGCTTAAAAACGGAGAGCCTCCTGAGCGCATTCTTGGCGGTTTGCGTTATGCCTGGGAAAAACAGGATATTCAGAGCGTAACTGCCAGAAGGAAATTGAAGCTGCTTTTAGGGGCGGATCTGGAAATAAAAACAGGCAGGCTGAAGCCTGCCTTTGCTTTGGAAAAATTAGTGATAAGTTTATGCGGTTTTGCTTAAGCGCCGCATCAAGCGCGATTTGCGGCGGTTGGCGGTAGCCGGGTGGATGATATTCTTTTTAGCGGCTTTATCCAACTGAGAAAAAACCTTGGAAATGAAGGTTTTGGCTTCCGCGGTATCTTTTTTAGCCAGTAATTCCTGGAATTTCTTGATTGCTTTTTTAAGTTGACCTTTGACTTTAAGATTGCGGGTATGTTTTCTCTTGCTTACTCGGTTACTTTTTAATGATGTTCTGCGTCTAGGCATTTATTCTCCTGGTTTACGTAAACGACACCGGCGCAATTCAAATAAGCGCCGGCTGTTATGTTAGCTTTATGAGTTAATATTATTAGCATAATTAACCCCCTATGTCAATAAACAAATATCCTTTTGCCAACCACAATCAGGCGGTTGCCCGCTCGGCTTCCATTATCAGCCTGGCTACGCTTACCTCGCGCATCCTGGGTTTTGTCAGGGATGTAATTATTGCCCGCTTATTTGGAGTTTATATTTATGCCCAGGCTTTTGTGATTGCTTTCCGTATTCCTAATCTTTTCCGCGATTTAGTGGGAGAAGGCGCCTCCAATGCGGCAATTGTGCCGGTTTTAAGCGAATATAATCTCAAGCGTTCTAAAGAAGAATTCTGGGAATTGGCCAATATCCTGCTTAATCTATTGGCGGTGATTTTAAGCCTGATTACGTTATTGGGGATTATTCTTTCCCCCTTGATCGTGCGCATGATTGCTCCCGGTTTTATCGCCTCCCCGGAGAAATTACAAGCAACGATTAATTTAAACCGGATTATTTTCCCTTATATCCTGTTAATCGGGCTGGCGGCTTACGCTATGGCGGTGCTCAATTCACTCAAAAATTTCGCGATTTCAGCTTTTGCGCCCTGTTTTTTAAATATTGCAATAATTGTCTGCGCCATTCTTTTTGGGGAGGGAACTACCGGCCTGGCCGCCGGGGTTTTACTGGGAGGGCTCTTGCAATTAGCGGTACAAGTGCCGGTTTTATATAAGAAAGGGTTTCGGCCGAAATTTTCTTTGGTTTTTAAACATCCCGGGGTGATCCAGATTAAGAATTTAATTTTACCCCGCATACTCAGTTCTAGTATTTACCAGCTGAACAATTTTTTCGATTCTATTTTTGGTTCGCTGGCGGCGATCGTGGGGGAGGGCGGGGTAGCGGTACTTTATTTTGCTTACCGGCTTATCCAATTCCCGATCGGTATTTTTAGTAATGCTATCGCGCAGGCTATTTTGCCTACTTTTTCTACTCAGGTATTTGAAGCAAACCAGGAAAACCTTAAAAATACACTGTGCTGGGGTTTGCGTATCGTAAATTTTGTGATGTTGCCGACTACTGCGCTGTTTATGCTCCTGGCCTATCCTCTAGTGTCTGCCCTTTTTGGCGGCGGTAAATTTGATTCCCATTCCAGTTTATTAACCGCCGATGCTTTATTTTTTTACAGCATCGGCCTGACGGCTTACGGAGGCAGCAAAATTTTACAATCCTGTTTTTTTGCCCTTAAAGATACGGTCACTCCTACTAAAATAGCCGGTTTGGCTTTGCTGATGAATGTTATTCTGAATGCTTTGTTAATGTTCCCGCTTAAAATCGGCGGCCTGGCTTTAGCTACTTCAATTTCCGGTATCGTTTCCTTTTTCTGTTTATTTTTTATTTTGCGTTGCCGTTTAGGCGGTTTTTACGAGCGTAAAGTATTAAAGTCGTTTTTACGTATTCTGGCGGTTACTTTATGCATGTCGGCGGTATGCTACTTAGTGAATCAGGCGCTAAATTTTGTCTGGGCGCTGTTTTGTGCCGCCATCGCCTATATTTTCTTTTCTTTCGTTTTTAGGGTAAGTGAGCTTACGGAGCTTTTACAATGGTTAGGCCAAAGAAATGCAAAACCATCCCTATGGAACAACTGCCGGAATTAAGAAAAAAAATCCTATCTTTTCCAGAGGCGCCGGGTGTTTATTTAATGCGCGATTCCCTGCGCCGGGTGCTTTATGTCGGCAAAGCTAATTCATTAAAGAAGCGCCTGCTTAATTATCTGGGGCCCGACTTGCCCAGTAAAACTCAAGCCTTGATGGCCAAGGTGGCGGATGTGGAATTCAGGCTGGCTCCTAATGAGGCGATGGCTTTATTGCTGGAGTTTAAGCTTATCCATGAGTTTAACCCCCAATATAATATTTCTCTCAAAGATGATAAGAGCTATCCTTTAGTCAGTATCTGGCAGGAAGAATTTCCTGTAATTCAAATAACGCGTAAGAAAAACCGCCCCGGCGCCAAATACCTGGGTCCCTACACCAACAGCAAACTTTTGAAAAATGCCCTGGTCATTATCCGCCGCTATTTTCCTTACCGCTCATGTCTGCGCCTGCCCAAACAAAGCTGTATTTACCATAAGATCAACCTTTGCCCGGCGCCTTGTATCGGCCGCATCAACAGCCATGACTACCGGCAGATTATCGATAATGTTATTTTAATTTTAGAAGGCAAGCAGGATTTGTTGATGCGCAAGCTGGCCAGATCCATGCAGGAAAAATCCGCCGCCGGTGATTTTGAAGCGGCAGCCAGAATCCGCGATCAAATTAATATTTTGTCTAAAATGTCCGGCCCCCCGGATCAGGCTAATTATAAAAATGAGTTAGAGCTGCTTAAGGCGAGTTTAAATTTAAAAACACTGCCGGTCAGAATCGAAGGGTTTGATATCTCTAACCTGGCGGGTAAACAGGCGGTCGGGTCGATGGTCAGCTTTTATAACGGCCAGCCGGATAAGAATAATTACCGCCGGTTCCGCATAAAAAGTTTCTCCGGGATCGATGATTACAAAATGCTTGCTGAGGTGGTGCGCCGGCGCTATACTCGACTATTAGCAGAGCAGAAAGCCTTGCCGGATCTATTGCTGATTGATGGAGGCAGAGGGCATATTTTAACGGCGGCGCAGGAGCTGGAAGCCTTAAATTTACATATTCCGCTGGTGAGTATCGCTAAGGAAAAAGAAAATATTTACAGTGTGCAACCCGGTGTTCATTCTGCGGTTTTACTTAGAAAGAAGACGGCTTTAAATTTGATTCGCCGCATCCGCGATGAGGCTCATAGGTTTGCTTTGGGTTATCATCACCTGTTGCGTAAGAAAGCGTTCATTCCCGGATGAGAGAATTCACGGCTAAAGTTTACCGGGCGGTTTTAACTATCCCCTGGGGAGAGGTGCGGAGTTATAAATGGGTAGCCCGGCGAGCCGGTTCTCCCGGGGCCGCCCGGGCGGTCGGGCAAATCTTAAAACGCAATCCGTATCCTTTAATTATTCCCTGCCACCGGGTGATCAATAACAACCGGAAACCCGGGGGGTATGTTTTCGGGGTTAAACGCAAGTTATTTTTATTGAAATTGGAAAAGGAATTAAAAAAATGCATGGATTCCAAAAGATAAGAAGCCTGTTATTCAGCTTAAGCCTGCTGCTATTTTTTATCGGGCTGCCTTTTATCCTTTCTTTTGCTTTAGGTTATAAATTTAACCGCAATACTTTAAAATTCGAAAAGACCGGGATAATTTTTATAAAAACCCAGCCGGCCGGTGCTAAAATTTATCTTAACGGAAAGCTGGTCCCGGAAAAAAGCCCGGCCAGCATGCAAGAGCTGCTCCCCGGGGTTTATAAAGTGGTTTTGGAATTAGCGCAGCACTATCCCTGGAAAGCGGAGGTGGAGGTGGGAGCCGGTAAGGTCAGCCGGGTAGACAAGGTGATCCTTTTTCCGGAGCGGCCGCATCTAGTGCAGTTAAACCAGGAAAAATTTTCTTCTTTTCGTATCGATGCGGAAAAGAAAATAGCCTATTATTTGGATCAAGATAAAAAAATCCTGTACCGGTCGAATTTAGACGCCGGTAACTTTGAAGACATCGCCAGTCTTCCGGATAAGTTCGCTCAAATTAGCGGCTGGGAAGTTTCCCCGGATAAAAAGAAGTTTTTTATTTTTAATCTGCATCAAATTAGCGTAATTTTTTTTGATAATCAAATGGATTATGAATATCCTACTTCCCCGGTATTCCTGGATTACCCGCAGGCCAGAATTATTAATGTTTTCTGGCATTCGGATAGCTACCATTTAGTGGTATTAACGGATAAATACGTTCAGGTAATTGAATCCCGCGCCGGCGCCTGGCCGATTAATCTGGTGGAATTGAATAACCGGGATGCGGTTGCTTTTTACGATACTAAAGAAGACCGGCTTTATTTTAGCGATGTACAGAGAAGCCCGGAGGGAAGTTTCTATAATAATCTGTATAAATTGGAGTTGAGCACCAACCTTTATCCCCTAGAAAGATTAATGATCCAGCCTTTCGGGGCAGCTAACTCTAAGCCAGAAGAGGAGCCCGGTGAATAAAACCCCGCTCTTAAAACGTATTCTTGAAATTATCCCCGGAGCCTTATCCTGGAGCATAATTATTTTACTGATCCTGCTGTCTTTTTTGCATCCGGTATCCAGCGCGGTAATTATTATTTCTTTTGATTTTTATTGGATTATCCGGACGGTCTATTTAACTACTCTTTTAGTGATGGCGCATCAAAGGCTTTTCCAGCAAAGAAATGAAGATTGGCTTAAACAATGTTTTAGCCTGCCTTCGGAATTG
>Ga0116171_10001899_pt1 | contig 20344 bp, 16 predicted proteins | sample AD_JPNHW2_MetaG_FD_89798 | JGI IMG/M metagenome (GOLD analysis project Ga0116171, IMG submission 89798) | Active sludge microbial communities of municipal wastewater-treating anaerobic digesters from Japan - AD_JPNHW2_MetaG | ecosystem: Engineered > Bioreactor > Anaerobic > Digestate | place... | reverse complement strand
CCCGACTCCTTCTGCCGCTCCAAAAGAACAGCCATCTTTGAACTGCTTAACATTGATTTTTTGTAGGGGAAGATAATCGGATCCTTCCGTTAGCAAAATATGTGGCAGACCGAATGCTTACATAAGGAGAAATTTGTTATGAATTCCTACTTTTTGAATATCAATTCTTATATAATTTAAAACTTACCTGATATCTATAAAACTCTATGTTTGAAGCCACTGCTAACGCCCGTTTTATTTTGATATCATCTTCAAGAGCAATGATAACACCATGAACATGCTGGTTGGATTCAGCCAATTCTTCTTTGACATAACCCATATATCGTTGAACCTGACCTACAACATTATCACTTGCCCTACCTTTTTTTAATTCAACCACAAGTAAAACCTTCTTGTCCTTGCTGATAGCTAAAATGTCAATGTTTCCAGTATCGGTGGGGTATTGCTGTCCAACCAATTCACCTTCCTCTTCATAAATGTTATATTTCTTCCCCAGCTCAGTCTGTGACCAATTCTTAACAAGAAATTCTTCCAGATGCTTTTCAAGGGCAAATTCTGATGCATCTTCAATTGTAGCATCCGTGCTTAATATTGTTGGGGGTCTTTGTCCACCGATTAATGATTCAATTTCTTCAGCATATTTTGTAATATCACAGTATGTCCCAATTGTTCCAGTTGAATGCCTGAGAGCATCGCTCAGGGTAGACCTTTCGATTAGCGTTGGATACCATTTTACTCTTCTCCTATGTGGTAGAATCTGCCCTGCTTGATAATAATAATCACCTTCAACTTCACCAACCAAATAACTACCAGAACCATTTGGGCAAAGAACGATATCTCCAATTTTCATGAAATACGAAACCACCCATACAGTTGCGCATGCTAATCCAGCAGCAACCTTCTTCTTATTCGGACGATTTTTAAGATAGATTGGTATGAATTCTTTGTTGAAATCCTTCCATGTCTCATGAAATCGACCTGTTAAATCCAAATCGATTCCAAAATACACTCCGACAAAATTACCAGAGAAACAATTGTTAGCATATTCGCTTCCTTTCCCAAGCATCAACCTATAAAACCTTTTCATTCTGTACAGAAGTTTAACCTTATAAAGTTTACATTAGAAATCACGCATGATTCTTTCAGAAAAAAGAATCTTGGATAACATTAATTCATATTCATTATCATCGCTATAGATATTTCTTAATTTTTGCTTGAGTTCTTTATATTCATAGAAGTTATGGATTATAATATATTCTATAACATCTGGATGTAATGGAATAGTTGCACCAACTAATGGATGGTTGCTATTCTTTCTTATCACTTGATTGAGGCAATAATCAAGTGTATCTTCCTCATCTGCTAATAATTCTATTTTTTGTTTCGGCACATAACGCCATTCCCTTTCATCATAAAACTTCTTAAATTTACGTTTTGGTGTGCCATCTTCATTTAATCTAAAATCATCCCCAAAGTATCTCTTTAAATATGGGATGATTGGAATTGCATCAGAGTCAAGATTTGTAGTTCCCAGTATTAAATTTAAAATCCATAATGAATTATGGTGTATATAGACAACTGGGCTAACTCCATGATTTTGAAGAAATGTCTTTTTGATGCCCAGGCCATAATTACCATACCAATTAAGATGTGATTTAATTTTACTTAAAGGGATATCGCAAAAGCACTTTGCTGCAATTATATAGTACCAGTTTTTTTCAACGAAAGGTAAAACCTCGTAAAAATAACGAGGTGTAATCCCGCTAATTATCATATCAAGGATATACAAGGGATTTGACGTGAACGTAAATAAGGTATCCGAACTTAACGTTTCTGACTCCCTATCTGGTGGTAGATTAGTTCTAATCATTGCTAATTTCTTATGTAGGTAATCTCACACCCTTTACACAACCTCTTCTCCTGATAGTACTCCGCAATATCATACCAGCCATTTGTCTTCTGGTAAATATCCAGTCCACGACCTAGGACTATTTTCCAGCCATTGTCAAGGAATATCGAACGGTCGTGGGTATTATCAACGAACTCATATGTGAAAATTATTCCAAGTGATTCCAGTGAATCAGCCATTTCTCTAAAGGCTTCCTTCGAATTTTCAATGTATTCTTCGTTATTGTTGGTTATCAAGTGCAGCTTAACTTCTTCCAGTTCATCCTTCTTGGTTGATACCAGTTTTGCGAACTCCATAAAGTTGCGAAGCTGGTACGGCAAACGGATATATGGGTCAGTTACAGTCATCTCTTTTGCACCGATAAGATACGCTCCGAAAAGCATATCATATGAAATTCCAGACTGGTTATCACGTATTACTTTCTGACCTTCGGCTAATTCAAGACCTTTTGTCGGTTCTTCCTTCTTGGTTACCGCTTGAATCACCTCTGGCATTGGTTCATCATTATCCAATCCCAACAGTTTCTTGTTTTCTATGTATTCAAGTGTTTGAACAAATGATTTCTTATTGGTTTTCTTATTGATATATGAGAAGTCAACTTTTTCAAATGTTTCATCCATCTTGCGAAGTTGGTCTTTCACCCTTTTTCTGTTTTCGATGGCAAATTCAAGCATTAAACGTGCTTCTTCTTCAGAAAATTCACCATGTGGGAATATGACCTTTGCCAGTCCAGAGAAGGTCTTTGCAATGGATGTTTTGTCACGCGTTGTTATTGAATCGGATAAATCATAGAATCTGGTGTAATCATTCATTCGGTCTTCTTTACGAAGTTCCTTCATCACTTCTGCCAGATAATCCACTATGAAGCCATAATTATCAGTAAACATTTCATTGCGTAACTTCTGCACTTCCCATCCTGCCAAGTAGCAATGCACCCTGTCCAAGAAAGCAGTATCATAATATTCTTTTGGTAATGCATCAAAAAGATTACTGTGCTTCAGCATATACGGTACTGGATGTTCAGTGTTGCCGATAAATGCCATTGATGCTGCTGCTCCATATATTTCTTTGCCACGACTGAATGACTTGTTCGCCATGTAGTTCTTCATGATATCTACCAATGCCCTTTCAACCTTCTTACTCCTTCCTGCGAATTCATCATATGCGACAACATCCCAATAACCAACCAAACCAATATCACCATTACTGTTGTTTACAAATAATTTGGCTTTGCTTACCTCTCCACCTGATATAAGGATGCCATGCGGAGACATTTCTGAGTAGATATGGCTTTTGCCTGTGCCTTTCGGTCCGAGTTCTATCAAGTTGTAATTATTCTCGCAAAACGGGATTAAGCGTGCCAACTGAATAAGTTTCGAACGGAAAGTGAATTCTTCAGGGTTAAGTCCTATGGATTGCATCAGCAGGTCAATCCACTCATCGGTAGTGAAGTTTTTACGGATTTCCTTGTATTCATCTACATCAACGTGTGATATCTGGATGGGTTTCAGGTTCTCGATTACCCAAGGAGAGGCATCTCTTTCTTCAGATGGTTGATATCCCATAGTAACCAAGCACCATACTCCACCTGACAGTAACTTCTGGTTTTGCTTGACAATTATTTCATTGATTGGAACTTTGGTGAGACCGAGGTTCGAAAAAGATGTCTCATACATGTCCCTCTTGTCATTCAATCTGACCAACACCTTATCTATAATCCGATGTGATTTGGTTTCTCTGATTGTGGATTTAATAAGCTGTGCTTCATCACGGTGAACAAAATGCTTTGCAATAATGTCTTTAACCGTCTCAACTCCCTGAGCAATTGTAGGCTCATCGTCTGTGGCACAATATTGTCCAAGCAGGTATTCCAGTACGTATGTCGGTACTATTGCGTTGCCTTTCACCAGCTTTGTCAGGTCTTTTCTAACCACTTTGCCAGCGAAATGCTGGTTTATTTTTTTATCCAGTTCATTCATATTACATCTCGTCAAAATCGTTTGTAAATGAAATATTCAGTGTGTAGGTATATTCTTTGTATGTCTTCCATTTGCTTGAGCCTTCCACAGGTTCTTCCAGCAACAATTTTACCCTTTGATTCTTGTATTTGCCGCTTGCTCTGGAACTCAGGTGGAAACGATGTTTTACCTCACGCATTCTCTCAGTGCCTTCAGCAATATCAAAATTGTAAGTGAACTGGTCACTAAGTACCTCTCCGTCTTCTGCATAGATGGCACTGCGGATTTGCCTTGGGAGCACTTTTTCACTTACCAAGTCGGTTTGCAGGAATGAAACTGCCAAAATATTAGTGGTAATCTTATCTGTTGATTTAATTATGTCCACATCCACCTGTTTTGTCGTGTCCTGACGAGTTTTCGTGACTTTTAACAGAGGTACGACTATTTCCTGAAGCGATGCTCCACCGTGAACATATCTTGAACCTGCACCCTTAATTCGAATCCTATTGATGGATTTTGGAATCAGGACTTCTGCCTCACCTGACAGATTAAGTTGTTCTGCGGTGAAATGTTTAGTGCTGGCATCGCCTTTCAGGTTCTTCCCGATAACGTAACGTCTTGATTCTTTCCAGACATCACCTTTGACCTCACCAGTTGAAAAATCACTTTCTTCCAGTTCCTTATTTTGATACAAGAAGCCGTGGTCAGACGTGATGAGCATATTATTGCCATTCATGTTGGCAATCTTTTTTATCACGTCCATCAGAAACTCCAGTTCCTGCTCAACAGCTTCAAATACTTTTTCTTCAGATGTTTTGTCATCACCTACCTTATCAATTCGATTATGGTAGATATAAATCAAGTCGTACTGCTTCACAAACTCCCGACCATCGGTAGCTGAATTCATTTTCATGAAGTCCTCTGCTCCAATTGCAGTGGCTCTTACACCAGCCATCTGTTCCAGTATCTTGCTTCTTGCTTGCACCCCTTGGGTAGAATTGCCACTTATAAGAATATACTCACTCTCAGGCTGGAATGACATATTTGTATTTGGCAATAGCGAAGCCATTCCTAATTGGGTATAGGATGGAAGTGATGAAATCATGTATTCCAGTTCCCCTTCAAAACGTTTTTCGGTCTGGATTTTCTGCAAGTACTCCCAGCCACATTCATACCGTAAACCGTCCGAAATGATGATGAATAACCTTTGTCCCTTTGCAATAAATGGTTTAATATGGTCAGTAAAAAACCTGTGCTGTGCTACTTTTGGTTGGTTATACCATTTCTCTGTGGAATCAATGACCTTTTGCCATTTGTTCCCGTAGTTTAACAGCCAATCGTTGCAATACACTTTCTCCACTTTCTCGGTTAATGGCTGCAATACCTTATTTTGCTTGGCTTTGCGATAATGGGTGATATATTTTCGATAGTAGTTGTCGATTTTATAAAGGTTCTGGACGTAAGACTGAGCACCTTCCACAAAGGATTCGATTTTTAACTTATCTGCTTTTCTGACCGATGTAATCATTAGCATGCTATTTTCCAGACTGGCATAAAAATCTTCGTAATCAGGATACCAATATTTGTTTTCTCTCTGCTTAATCAGTTGGCTCAATCTTTCATTGGATATGGCTTCTTCGCATATTAATTGTGCAAGTTCTGAGATAATTCGTTTGTCAATCAGTTCGAATAAATCATCCTGAATTATATCATCCACTCTTACGTTATTCAAAGCAGATTCAACTTTCAAATCACCAGCAATCCTTTGTGAAAGTTTACGAAATGCCTGTTGATAGGATATAGAATCCTTCCATATGCCAATTAATATTTTTGATTCTTTGGCAATACCTGTCTTTTTACCTATGGAGAGGTTATTATTAAACACTTCCAACAGGAAATCATAAATTGCTGGCGTTGCATTGTTATAGCCATATTTTCGGGCAATTTCTTTCCAGTAGAAGTTTTTTAAGTTATAACGTTCCAATTCCCTGTCGTATCGTTCATTGCCATCACTGAAAGCTGAGGCATGAATCTGAAGGAATGAAACAAGGCTTACATTATCAGTGTTAAAAAGGACTGCCAGCATTTTGTAACGGATGGCTTGGTAGTCATCATCCTTTCCGAGCAGTTCCTTCAAATACGCTCTCCGTTCTTTGTTTTTAAAAAATTCAATGTGTTCAGCAATCAGGCTGGTGTAATCATAATCCAGTTCCAGTTCCTGTGCAAACATAGCTTCCTGTCTGGTCTGAAACACATAATGCGCAAGTTCCAAGTCCAACAGCCAGTTTTCAGCATTGCTTGGCTTCTTGTAAGGCAGATAAAGCAAAAACTGAATGTTTGGTTTTTCTTTGGTTACGAGATACTTAATATAGAACTGGTTATTCTCGACAATCACCTTTTCCACCCCACCCAAAGCCAATTCATCGAACTCTTGCTTCAGTTGTTCGTTTTCATCGTACCAGAAGATGATGCGATGCTTGTCGAAAAGTTTTGATAATGCTTCCTCAATCTTGTTCATCTTATTTGGCTTGTATCTATCCAATCGAACTGTTTCACTTTTTTCTTTGTTGCAGGGTCATTTAATCCATTCACTTCTTTAACTGCTTTCCCAAACTTGTTATAATTCACCAGCACGCCATCATCCAAATCGATTTCAATACGTTCTGTTGCCAGTGGGTAGAGAACATCTCTTTCATATTCATGCAGTTCAATCAGCATCTTTTCTATGTTGTCAATTTCTTTAATGGCTTTGGCTTTATCGGAAGCTGAACCAGTGACCTGAACATGTTCAAGATGTTCCTTGCGGGTATTTAATTTGCCGATAAACTCTTTTAGGTACTTGTTTAAGATATTGCTGACCGTATCAGGAGTGTAGCGGTGCATATAAATCAACACGTTAAATGAACCCTTGGGTGATGAGAACATCCAATATATTGGACGTTTTTTGTAGCGTTTGATGTGGTCTGGATAAAAATCTTTGGTGAAATATTTACGAATGTCTTTCCCAATTTGTTCTTCGATGAACGCAAGGTTTATATTGAAGTTCTTATCGCCAAATGTGACCTTTAGGAACTTAATGAATCTGCCAATAACATCATCTTCAAACCATTCATCATCAAGAATTGGTATAATGTTATCTTCATCAGGTAGGAAGGAACATTCTTTGATTGATTTTCCGATTTTGTTCAAATAATTCTGAAGGGTCTCACCCTGATTGGCTAAAATAAGACATTCTTTATCCAGACTATAACGACCAAACATACAGCCTACGGAATAACTTATAAACTGGGAAAAAACTTCATCGGCATGGAATACCAGTTGACCATTATTAATGCTGGTTTCTTCCTTTAAAATGGAAATATCTTCCAGTGGTACATCGGGAGTTAGTTCATCTTGCAAACCGTAAATTTCTATAAATTGACGGTTGAGTTCTTCTTCATTTTGATGTAGTTGAAAGAATTTGTTTTTCCAGTATTGTTTGTAAAGGTCATAGGTTTCTTTGAGGTCTTGGGATTTGTTGTGAAATATTGGACTCAATGAAAATTCCAATGACAATTCTTTGAAATTCCATTCTGTTTTGGATATTTCTATAGCATTAGAGACAATTTCAGAATTGAATTTATTAATCCTACTAACACTAATTGGTAAGTTTGCAACATTGCCTGTTTGAAAAGTCAATGTAGGGTTGATTACCTTAAGAAGATTTTGTGCTACGTTTGAATTCACAAAAGAAAGAACAAAAAGTAATTCTTCTTCTTTATTTATATAAATGGCTGGTCCTGCATCGCCAAGCATACTACCTTTAGGTGTAAATCTAAAAGAAACTTTACTTGAAGAAATCCGTGACCAACTTAAACATTGTTTAAAATAAAATTCCGTATTAAATATTTTTCTTGACCAGTGTGTTGTTGTGTTGTCATTAGGATTATTAAGGATAGCATGCTTTACTTCTTTTCCGTTATTTTCATAATTTACTATGAAATCATTATTTCCGTACCATTTTCTATATTCTCCACCTTTTGTGATAGGAAACCACTTGTAACCACAATTAGTGGTTTCATCTATTCCCGAAATATTAAGTCCAATTTTATTTAAACTAACTTCGTGATAGAATCTCAAGAATTGTTCATTCTTTGTTGTTGACAAACCCAGTTTTGGGGGAAATTTATCTCTTAATTTTGGAAAACTAAATGTATCAATCATCTTAGGAGATATCCAATACCCAATTGGACTTGCAGGTATTTTCTCAAAGTCTTTCTGGTTTGCGGTATAAAACCATCCGCAATTAGGATTTCGGATTGCTTCAAGGGTTTTACTTCTTTTCAGTTCAGACTTATCATAATCTACAAGACGAATATATTTGCCAGAGACATTTCCCAGTTTATTCCGAAGAGTAAAGGATGCATTTTGCACAACTTCTCCACCTATTTCAGGGAATGTCCTTGGTCCAAGATGTAGCAAAGTGTCAATTAAAATGTTATTGATTAATTTCTTACGCAGAGTCTCATAACTACTCAAAAACATCCAACTATGTTGGTTTATAATCCCCAAAAATCCATTTTGTTGTAGCATAACCAAACCACTTTCCATGAAACAAGCCATCAAATCGGCTTTGCTATCGGGATAGTTATTCTTAACAAATTCCGATAATTTAGCATTCATATTTCCACTACCCATATAAGGTGGATTCGCTACCAAACAATGGAACTTTTGTGAAAGTATATGCAACTGTTCTAACGATACGATTAATCCTTCCACATTGCTGCGTTGGAATACATCTGTAAAGGGTAGAAAATTAGTTAGTTTATCCAAGACATTTTCAGTTTCAGAGGAATTGGCATGAGGCATGATTAATGAACCAAAATTGGTAGCTTGTTGCATCAAGAGCATATCATGCATCAGTTCATCAGAAATCTGAATTTTTTGTATTCCTAAGATTTCGTTGATTTCATCTTTTGATACCTGCAAATCCTGAAAACAAAAAACATTTGGTTTAAGTTCCCCACGGAATACCCTGCGTTGGTACTCCCGTGCCTTTATCATCAATGCCAGTGATGAGAGTTGTGCGGCACGCTCATCAATTTCGAATCGAAATAGGTTTTTTTCGATGATGAGTTGCGGTATTTCGCTGGTGTTGTAGCCTTCTTCTTCATAGATTTTGGTGAGCAAATCAAATGCGTAGACAAGAATATGCCCACTGCCACTTGCAGGGTCTAAAAATTTTATCTCTTCTGGTGAATTAATTTTCAGGTAGTCTTCTACTTCAAGGGTTGCGGATTCAATAAAGTAAGGCATATGCTCCCGTAAGCGTGATTTGGGACGGTTTTGTAGCCATATTTTCCCCAAGGTGTTCTGCACCATATACTCCACAATCCACCTTGGTGTAAATATCTGTGTAGCTGCTGGTATATCTTCTTTCTTTACCTTGGATTTAGATGCAAATACCTCGTCTTTCTTTTCTGATATATAAAACTGGTACAACCAACCAATAATTTCCACTTTTTGGCTATCGTCCAAAGGCATACCATCACGTACATCTTTTACTATTGAAAAATCGCTGGTCAGGTCATCAGGTAAAAGTAATTCGGTATAGTCATTGATTTCTTCGAACAGGAAGGGTAAAGTAGTGTGCAGGTGGTTGCAAGCAGCAATTAACAGTTCCTTAAAGACTTCATTTTGTGGATTTTTACTCGGTATACGGTTATCCAATAAATCAGAGATTCTTTGACGATTTACTTTTAGTTCATCAGGAATATTTCCACGTTTGACTTCATCCAGCAGTTCAGGAATAGTGTACCTATCTTTGGGTGTAATAATTCGAATACCCAGTGGCTGATAATCGTTTACATCCATGAAGCGCAGTGCCATCATTCGGTTAAACCATGTATAGGCAACTTTTTCTATCAATTGCTCTTTGTTGATTCTGGTGAGTTCCTGCCTGAGTTGTTTTAACTGCTCCGTTTTTTCCCTTAACTCAGCCGAATCAGTAGTTAAAACAAAGTTGAGTTTTGCACCAACCTGCTCCAACAATTTTCTTCTGGCTTCCTGAGCAAATTTTTTAAGATGATTGGTATTCATGAGTTCAGGGATATCCTTTTATTATCGTTTATCAATTCCGTCAGTTTGGCTTTCAGTGCTTCCACGTATTTTTCCACATCCTCTTTGGTTTTGAGTTCGGTCTTTGGAAACTCAACCTTCACTGTGTTAATTCGTTGATAATGCACGATTGGAGTGTCAGGCTTTTCAGGTGGCAAAGCCAATTTTGCCATTTCAGTCAACTGTTTTTCAAGTAGTTCACCCTTAACATATGCTCGTGTACCCCTTAAATTAGCTATGAAACGCTGCTCCTTAATCTTCTTGGCTTCATCTTCAAATGGTTTAAGAACCTGCATGCGTTTGCTTTCATCCAATGTTTTAAAATCATCATGGAATTGAATCAGGTTTTTAGCTTTACTAATCTCTGCTTCAGTCAGCTTCCTTTCATCATCGATTTGCTTTATAACTTTTTTTGTCAGCATATCCTTTGCTGATTTGGCATCCCTTATAAGTGTTCCATTATATGGGGCAGCATGTTCATTTACTTCACGAAGCACATCCAGTTCTTCACATTGAATGTAGTCAAGATTCGATTGATTGCCAGAAAAGAACACAAGGATTCCATCATATATCTTCTTTTGCTCGCCGTTCCAGAATCGTTTAATGGGGTCACTCGTTTTTTCTTTGTGGTCAAGTAATTCGTCTTCAAACTCTTTTACATTGGTCAGTAAGTAGGTATTATCCTTCTTTGTGAGTTTTTCCACAAATTCAGCAACAGGGTCAAGTACGGAGAGGAATGGATAAGGTTCTTTACTCATTAACATTTGGTTTAACCATCCTAATTCCTGAATAAGTTTGCTTTTAAATGTTGCTGCTACTTCTTTTGCTTCTTTGGCTGGACATGATTCATCAAAAAAGTTGGTATATAAGGTTGTCAATTCCTTTGGGTCATGATAAACCTGTGGTTCGAGCAAGGTGTTGCTATAAAGCCTGTTGCTTATGAAAGCATTTAATGCACCATCATCATCCAACATGTTTGAATCCTGTGAAAGTTCAACCTTCCCACGTTTATATAATTTGGCTGCAATGCTGAATACGGCGTTCTGATACCAACCATAAGGCTTCTTAGCGAAGTAGTCACGAATATCGGTCAGTGATGTCCTTTCCGACATCTTTTTCCTTCTCTGTATAATATTCAGCATTTCACTTTCGGCTTCGGATAATGTTGAGTCATCCGTGCCGAACAAATCATCCTGTTTGTTCCTGATTATGGTTTTAATTGTATCTTCTGTGTAAACAGTACTTCCGAGCATCTTCAGGTTCGGATATGCCAGTTTTATAAGGTTCTGGAAGGCATTGACCAGCTTTGTTTTACCCTCAGATGTGCCATTAACATCCTGCTTCATTCCGTTCATGTAAACTGCTGATTCACCCAATAGCCTTCGCAGCAGGGAAACAAGCGATGCCCTTCTCATTGTGTTCTGTTGAGCCTTCTCAAAGAGGATGCGCTTGACATTATCTTTATTCGTGGTAGATTGGTTCTGACGGATGTATTTTTCAGTTTTCAGGTACATCCTGACATCCATGAGCATGTGTGCATCATCAGGAAGAACCATCATCAGCAGGGTATTGTAACCCATCGTCTGGGATTTAAAGAAATCTTCCCTATCATGGTCTTGGAAGTTTGGTGTGATTATTTCGATAGTGAGTTCCTTTTCCTTACCTAATATCACACCATCAATCTTGCTTGTAAAATCGTACTCCTGTTTGTTTTCCAGATACCGAATCTTATTATCACCAATTATGGTATCGAAAAAGATTTGTTTGAACAAGTCTGTAATCTGACCATTGTCAATATCAGTAGCTTTAATCTCTTCTTCGATATCCTTTTCATCGTCAGTCAGGTATTCATACAGGTCACCGTTTCTCTGGATGTAGGTTTGGTTTTCGAGAAGAGCAAGTGCTTCATTAATTTTTTTGTCATGTTCTTTTAAATCAACCATAATGCTGTCAATCATCAGGGTCGAGATATTTCTGGCTGTAGTTTTAAAGTTGCTGTAATATTTAACCATGAATAGTGCCTTCAGCACTTTTACAGCAAATGGATTATCAACCTGCCTCTCCGCAAGAATAATAGCACTTTGCAGTTCGCCACGAATGGTGGAACGGATGCCCTCAAACAACAAATCAAAGCCGACAAATGCATTCTGGTCTTTGGTTTCAATTTGCTGAATAACATGCTGGAATACTCCAAGCATAGACCTTTCTCCAACGGATGCATGTTTGCCCTGAAAAGCATTATGATTCGAAAGTGCCCTGATGCATTGCTGGAACAAATCAAACTGGTAAGAAACGAATGGATATTTATTGATAAAATCCTTCTCGTCCTGATAACCCCTGAACTGTACACCCACTTCGGAAAATGATAGCAGGGTCTCCATCTTGGATTGTTCGTTCTTCCATGAGGTTTTCAGCAGGTTTTTTGCAGGGTCAGTCTTGCTGAGAAGCCGTTTTTCAATCACTTCATCCACATTGGCAGATGTCAAAGGTATTTTCAGCTTAAACCGTGCCTGAATTTTCGAAAAGTCATTCTGCTGGCTTTTACTCATGTCGCCAACAACACGCTCCATATCTTCCTGTGAAGTGACCAGTATCCATGAGTTACCCTTAGTTCTGGTGGCAAGAGTCTCGGCAATTGTCTGAAGGTTCAGCATCAGTTTGGTGTTTTCCGATATAAACTGACCCACTTCATCAACGAAGAAATTCAGCCTGAATCCCTTTGGTTTGGTCTTGATGTATTCGCTAACCTTAGTGCAAAAATCATCTACCGATATGCTGGAATCGGTTCTTATTGTATCGATTATGTTGTGGTATTTCTCAGGAGTATCGCCCAATAATCCTGAAAGAACCTGACCAATGCCTTCTTTTACCTTTGGCGAAAAGTATTTTCTGCGTGCATTAGACCAGAACTCGCCAGTTGCCTTTTCGAATTCTTCCTGAAACTCCTTGTATTTCCCTTCGTTGTCAATCCAGCGTTCAAATTCTGCCACATGGCGTTGTGCACCGAAGTATCCAAGATGGTCGTTAAACACTTTGTAGAACACGTTTAGCAAGGCATCTTCTTCCTGCTTGCTGGTTATTTGTGCTTGCTGGTCAATATTGAAAAGGATTGATTCCGATGGGATGCGTGTTGCACTTTGAATATCACCCTTGAGGATTTTGTCGGTCTCAATCTTTTCAGCAAACAGTTCACCGAGTTTATAGCCATTGAATTCCTTGTTCTCCAAAACATAAGAAAGAATTTTCAGCAAGTGGGACTTACCAGAACCGAAAAAACCAGAAATCCAGACTCCGTTCGCACCACGATAATCATTATAAGCAGAAAAAAAGTCTCCAATCTTCTTTGATACCTCATTGGTGACAACATATTCAACCACTTCATCCAATACGTGGTCTTGGTCATCTGCTTTTATAACCGTTTCGATGGTACGGTTAATGTCTTTTACGAAGAAATCTTTGAGAATCATTTCTTTAATTTATAGTTTGCGATATTAAATGCACGGTAATAATTATCGTCTTTCATTAGACCAAAAAGTTCCAGTGAATAGCCACTGTAATCACCAGCAAAAAAGGCAACTGTTGGTGCTTTCTTGGCAATATTCTGAAGGTTGTTAAGCACGTTATGGCTACGTATAAATGGGAATACCAGACCAATACCCGTTAAAAAATAAACTTTGGCAGAACTGGCTTCTATCAGGTTCTTAATCTTCGGAATCAGCACTTCATTTATGTCCAAGATGGATTGCAATGCCTCTTTGAACTCCTTCTTGTCCATTGTCTTTTCGAGTTCAAATATTTCACCTTCACCAAGTTCATCTGTAAGCAGTTCCAGAGCAATATCATAAAGATTTAATTCCAGAACTGGGATACCATTTGTATCGAGTTTGTTTTTAAGTTTTCGTATTGCCCGTTCAACATCATTCTGTTGTTTTGGGTCGAATGCTGCAATAAAGAATGGTATTTCACCACCCAACGATTCCATCCGCAGAAATTCCTGATTGCTTATGACCTGATATAGGTGCTCAAATTTCTTAACAATATCTTCCATCTCAGTGTCTTAATTGTTTTATGTCCCTGTCGGGCATCATGAAAATTTTAAGCCATGCAGGGTCATCCCTGACAATTGCATTGATTACATCCTGCTGAAGAATCTGTGGGAGTATGGCTTTATCAACGGCATTATTAATAATTCCAGCCTGTTCAAGAATACGGTACATTACTTGTTTGGCTTTCTTTCGAGTTGATTCCGAAAATGCTTCGAGTTCGGGATGTAATAATAATTTGCTGTTTATGAATGAATTGAAATCAGACTCGTTTAGCTTAAAATCAAACACCAGTACCTTATCACGAATAACTTCTATGGTAAATTCCCTGATAAACCTGTAGCGTTTGCACACAGCAAGAAAAGCTATCTGCTTTTGAGAAATAAGGTCACCATTAATCAATATCCTTAACTGTTCAGGAGTTAATTTTTCAAGCCTTTTTCGAACTTCACGAAATTCCCTGTCGGAAGTTCTCGTTTTAACGGAACTGAAAACAACACCACTTTCTTTCACCACCTTCAGGTCGGTTGCATTATTATCATATGCAGCTTTGGCTACTTTAATCATCTCGTTCAACCTGAGTGAGGCTGCTGTAAATGATAATATATACTTCGACTGGCTATGCATTTACTTGTTTACGATGGTTTTAACAGGTACATCCAGAATTTCACTGAGTTTCTGAAGATGTGTTTTTTTGGGGATGCTTTTACCAACACACCAATTGGAGACCGTCACTTCAGATACACCCAATTTGTTGGCAATCCAAACCTGTTTAATGCCCTTGGTCTTCAGCAGTTCTTTTAGAAGCATTGATTTAAGAAAAGTTAAAGTGTTTTGGGTTATCGAATGTACGACATTTTATCGTATTTATAGTCCTGGAGATAGAACCTTCTCTTTTCCTTCAGGTCATTGAGAAATAAATGAATTCCCCTTTCCTAGTGGTTTTCTGTAACAATTAAGGCAGTGTATGATCTTAAATGTTAATTAACTGGAGTACTTTCCCTCTATGTATTGTTTACGTAACCTGTTGGTCCTTCTTTACGCTCTTTAACGGAAAACAAATCATAGTATCTGGTCTATACATCGAGTAAACAACTGATAATCTTAAAATACTCTTCCCCCTATACTTAAACAATTTACCCAGTTGGTTCTTAGGAACTTCGATTATATCATAACACCAGATCCCCTTAAATGGGAATTTTTTATGTTGCATTTTTATTGAAACATATTCCACTGAATATACATATTTTAATAATTTAACATGAGCCTTATGTTTCTCTTTAGTCCAGGTTTTATGGGACTTAAAATTTGAGTGTAATTCCTCGAATTTAGAAATGTTTAATTGAGGTTTCATGTCTTATAGATCAGGGCTAGTAGGTAAGTGAATTTAAATGGAACTTATTTTATGTAAAAATAAAGATTTACCCTCAGGAAGAAGAAATAACGAATCAGTACTGTACAGAATAAGTCAATAAATTCCATAGACATTTGAACCTAAGTATATTTCAATACAAAATGGCACAAGATTCCCATTATTACCAGTCAAGGTTGAAATGAAATGTTGAAGAAATATTATCTTTGTACTATTAACATTAAGAACCCTTAAATGGGTACCAACCGAGTTAACACCACGGTGGTAAAACGATGTGGGCAGTCTGCCAAAAATGTTGAAACAAGACTTCCATATTTTTCTTGATGTGAAAAGTAACTTATTGTTTTACAATAACTTTTTACATTATGGAATACAAAAAGAATTCGTTTTTAATCACAATCGTCGATGACGAAGTTGTGGTAGGTGAGGTAACCCAATGGGACTGGTTTTCCTTACGGATAGTATCCGTCTCACCATACCCTGGCTGGAAAAATCACATGTTGATAAGCTCCTATGGCGGCTGGAGGTATTATAAAGACCTTCGCTCTGAGAAAGGTTTGGAGTGGGCAACATGGGCATTGGGGGACAGTTATAAGAAAGCTAAATACATCTATTCAAAACTCGATAGCTTCACCCAGATGTATCAGGATTATAAGCTGCAAGTTCAGGCAGTGGATAAAATTCCAAATTCCACTATCCGAGACAGAATCAAAGCCCACCTCAAAGATCACCTCTTTGAATCTCAAATCTTCGCGTTACCTTTTACCGAGTTGAAAGACTCTTATAGTGATAGAGAGAAGATTTTGGAAATTTTGGATGCGTCTCTGGCCAATTATGAAAAAAAGAAGTCTTAGACTAAATCTCTTAATTTTGTGTATTGCGCTTAAAAATCCTGGAATAATACTTCACGACCATATTAAAGAAAGATTGACTACCTTTAATTGTTTTATCGTTTATAGTAAATATCCAATTTAAAAAATACATCATGAGTTTTGGAGATATTTTTAAGAAGCTAGTGGGGAAAAAGAAAGCGAGTGGAGTTATAGATGAAGAATTAGTTAGAGCTATAGCCGAAATAGTAAAAAGAAACCAAGGTCATCTAATGGGTTGGGATAAAATATTCGGAATCCTATCCTTTAATATTTGGCATAACTCTAATCAGGATTTCCTTCAAAGCAATGATGTGTATGATATCGAGATTCCGTTTCTTTGTTCAATTGGGGTTTTTCAAAACTGGGACAAAGTTAAGTTATCTCAAGAATTCACTAAAGAAAAAATCATCGGATTAGCACCCCAACAGGTTTTAATTGAAAAGGAGCAACTTATATCTCAGATGCCCGATATTAAATCCTCATTGCAAGAATTAAAGTCAAGGCGCAAAATAGAAACTATTAAACCCTTTGTAACAATCTTTCTTGAGGGATTTCTTTCTTCTTATCAAAATAAATCTTCTAATGTCAACCCTCTTGAATTCTTTCAGGCGGGTATAGAAGTTCTATTTTTATTTGTACATGAAATAGAAAGTTCTGATTCAATATTTAATAAGGAATTGAGCGATTATGGAGAGTATGCTGATGATGTTTGGGATATTATTGAACAATTAAACTCACTGTAGGATTTCATTAGACGAAGAAATCTCTCTGAAATTAAGGACTGATTTTTTCAGTGAAGTGGACATGATGACTGACGAAGAGTTAGTTGAATGGGCCACCGATTATGGCCTTTTCGAAGATGACGACGAAAGTGGAGATTCTTTCTATCGTCATGAAGACGGATCTCCAAATATATAAAGCATCAGAGAATATAAAGCGGAGAATGAGGCTGATTCGCCAATGATCTGGTCTTCTCCTGAAGGTAGAGCTTATCAATTCTTCGAAGAAAATTGCATTGATTGTCCAGATGACATTGAATTTGATCTAATCGATAGTTATTTCCCTGGTGATAATAGTTATGGAGTGGTTGTGAACGGAATGGAATCATTAATAAAACTTCAAGACTTTCTTTTAGCAAAGGGGTTGAAAGTAAACTTCATACTCTGAACTAGGTGACCGAAATCTTAATCTGGTTAGAGGCAAGGAATAAAATCTTTCATTAATCCCTTGATAACTATGGATCCTATCGTCTTACACATTCCCCACTCATCTCCTCAGATCCCGTTCTATGACGGATTTGTCCTCGGGAAGAAGACTATTCACGATGAGATTAATCTCCTTACTGATTGGTTTACCGACGAATTGTTCGATCTGGACTATCCCAAAATAGTGGCACCATTTTCCAGGGTTTTCTGTGATGTGGAAAAATTTGAGGATGATTCCCTTGAGGTTATGGCGAAGAAAGGTATGGGTATGTGCTACACTCACCAGGATAATGGAGACCTGATGAGAGTTGTTGATCCAGGTTTGAGAGAGCGAATTAAATCTGATTATTACATCCCGCATCATCGAGCCTTGGAAGATCTGACTTCAGAACTTCTCCACAAATATGGACAGGTTACTATTATTGATTGCCACTCCTTCTCAGACATTCCATTTAATCGTGATTTAAACAAGGATATACCGAGACCAGACTTTTGCCTGGGAGTTGACGAGTATCATACACCAGAGAGTTTATATCGACCTGTAAAAGAATTGCTGACCAACCTGGGATACACGGTTTTAATCAACAACCCATATTTAGGGACAATGATACCATTGAAGTATTCTCAAAAGAATCCAGATGTCCTTGGTCTGATGATCGAGGTTAACCGAAAACTCTATATGACAATTGAGAATGGAGAGATTATTAAAACCTCTGGATTTGAAAAGACTAGAAATATTATCAAGGAAACTATTCAGGTAGCGGGTTCTATTCCTGTATGATTTAAAATTTCATCAATTTGTCCTTCATCCATTGTAGATTTGTTCAGTTTTAAATTGAATCAATGAAAGAGCATAATCGCAGGAAAGTAGTGAAATACTTCATTCCGATGTTATCGGCAGGATTAGCAGTTTCTCTCATTCAGAACCATGATTTAGTGATCAAGTTGACAGAAATTCCATTTCATTCTCCTGGACATCCCAATGAAGAACCATATTATCCTGATTACATTGGATTGATACGAGATAAAACAAGTCCTGCTGCAACTGGTACAAGTACAGTTCTGACTATTGGTGAAAATAATTTCGACTCTCAACCTTATTGAATTGAAATGTACATCTCAGATCTGACTCATTTCCTGAGTGAAGATGGCAACATACCCAAAGAAATGCCTTCTGAAGCTCGTGAACTCGCTGGTTTTCTAGCAATGGTAGTTGATATTACGACTGAGATGCAGAACACAGAACTTATCCCAAGTACCTTAACCTGTATGAATAAAGGATGCAAGGGAGTCATCGACACTGCCCTGACACCAAACTTCAAAGAAATTCACTGGCACTGCCCCAATTGTAACACTGAGGGTATTATCCGTGACTGGCAGGGAACGAAGTGGAATAATATTAAATGACTGTCATTTGATCACTTCGCTGGATGGGGTTAATTTTTGATTCTACAATAGATCTCAATAACCTTGTTGTGTATATTAACTCATTTGAGCTGGATGTCCCAGGACCCACCAGATTACTCAAGGTCGGTGTAAACGAACACCATTCCCACTGTCTTCCGTCCTAGTACACGGTGGATGTTCCGTATACAACATATTAGATGGATTACAGTTGATCCCCTCAGTGATAAGTTGCAATCGTTGAAAATTAAACATGGTAATTTGGTTGACCATAGCGTCAGCTTCATAATCAGTCATTAATAAACTGAAAGGACATCCATGGGTTCGTCAATGTTCTTGAAAGTTGTATCTTGGTCACTAGACAATATAAATTTGCCTTTCAGATTGATTTGATTCACTAAAGTTATCGTACCATGGATGCTTCCGAGTTTGCCGCCAATTACCAGAAATATCTATCCGAAATTGAACGCGTTGTTAGCGATTATGCCTCACCTGTTGTTGCAAGTCTTAAAAGGAAGGATCCCCTTACTTTAGTCAAACCCAAATCTGTCTTCCGAAACGAATTGGAAGCCAGGGGTTTTGTCTGGAATAAATTTATTGAGGCCGTAAACAAGTATTCCAACAAACAGATAAAGATTCCTATCAAGAATATCAGGAACTTACATGACATTGAAAGGTTCATGGCTCTTGTCTACAAAGAAAGGATATATTACCACCCACAAACATCCTTTCATGACATTATGAATTCAAATCTCTATGGGATTCCTACATGCCGAACCTTTTCAGATGAAGAGGCTGAAAGGTTAGATAAGTTGAACCTGAAATGCCATGAAATTGCAGAGGAAAATCAGGTGGATATCTTTAAACTCTCCATGCACATTCAGAGGTTGATATGGGGAAATCCACCGAGAAGAAAGCAGAAATAGAAGCTCACTTGAATTCAGGAGTCGCTATCCGAAATCAATTGATTGTTAATCTTCCTAGTTAGCTCGGTAAAGAACTCCTGAACCACATAGACACAGCCGTTCCAAATTGAACTTGGCAATAGGGTTGGTTCTGGCTAGTTTACAATATTCTAAAAGCAATCTATCGTACAATAAGTTAAGTGGCTCGTTGATCCATTGGGCCATGATCGAAGCGAATCCATTATTTGATTGGTCGATCAGGTCATTGTCGATATTTTCATATCCAAAAAGTGCTGCTTCATCAGGTTGGGAGATGAACATCCCACTGCAGATCCCTGATAGATCATGTGCTCTGACAAACTGGTCGGCATGACACCAGAGGTATATGCCACTTGATTTTTTCCTCAAAATGGGAGCAATGGAATCATCAACGATGAATAGACCAGCTCCTGGGAAATGTCCAGGATTAACCAATCCATACTTAAAACCATGGCCGAGGATAATGATCTTGTCATGAACTTCGATCAATACCCTCAATTCCGTTTTTGTAATCCCGTCTGTTATGACAGTCTTGTAATTG
>Ga0116171_10001897_pt1 | contig 20346 bp, 18 predicted proteins | sample AD_JPNHW2_MetaG_FD_89798 | JGI IMG/M metagenome (GOLD analysis project Ga0116171, IMG submission 89798) | Active sludge microbial communities of municipal wastewater-treating anaerobic digesters from Japan - AD_JPNHW2_MetaG | ecosystem: Engineered > Bioreactor > Anaerobic > Digestate | place... | reverse complement strand
TGCACGTGGCGGTCGATCGCGCCAGCGGGCGCCCGACCGTGATCCCGCCCGAGCTACGAGCCCCCTTCCTTCGCGCCATCACCAATCCTCCGGTCGGCGCCTGAGTCGCCAAGTCCCAGGACCGAGGACACAGGCTGGCTGAAAAAGCCGACCCAGAGCAGCAAGGGAAGCGTGAACGTGACAGCGATGTCGAAGAAGTACTGGAGACCGCCAAGGACCTCCCGGGAGAACGCCGAGTAGTTGGCAACGCTCCAGGGTCCCAGAGCCGTCGCATAGAAGTACTGCACGTGCCACAGGAGCGACATGACGTGGGAGATGGTCAGCAGCAGCAGCGCCGAAACCAGGCCCTGCCACCCGCCCTTCCGGGACCAGCCGGGCAGGGCCAGCACGAGGGCGAGGAACGGCACGAAGTTGAAGTGAATCTGTGTGAGGGAGAACCGCAACCGGCCCGAGTCGGCCCGCATGTCCATGCGCCCGATGATTGCAGCCTCGCCGTCGGAGCTGATCTGCGTCACTGCCGGGCTTTCGCCGAGACGGCAGAGCCCCTGGGCAGTGTTGGTGAGAACGGCGTTGTAGCCGGACCTCACGGCCAGCCAGACCAACGCCGCCCCGAGGAGTGCCCACGGGAGCCGGCGCCAAAATCGAGCCGGCTCAGCTCGTCGCTTCCGGCCGGGCATAGCGCTGAACCCAGAACACCCACAGCCCCGCCGCGAAGACGACGACCAGGGACTGCCAGACGAAAACATGGGAGACGCCGAACCAATCCGGGCGGAAGACTCCGGTGTAGAAGAGCGCCACGATCCGCACGATGTTGAAGAGCTGGATGGCGACGAACCCGACGGCCATCCCCAGCAGCTTCCGCCGCCAGGGCGACGGAAAAGCCAGGACCCCGCAAACGAAGATCAGGATTGCCTCGAGCCCGTTGCACCCGTTGTGTATGGCGACGGAGAACCGCGGCGAGGCCAGGACCTGCCCTTCCACGGTCGCCCTCTCCCCGAGCAGGAGCAACGCCAGGCGCGCCTGGTGGGCGACGAAGGTCGTGTAGCCGTTGACCACCGAGTCGTTGACCGGATCGAGGGCCAGCACGGTGAAACCAGCCGTGAGGATGACGGCGTACAGGGCGACGAAGCGGCCCGTCGGAGTCCGGAGGAAGTCGCGCAGCGCCGACATGGCGGCGATTATCGGGGAGCTCACCGAAAAGGTCAAAGACGGACGATCAACGCTCGAGGTAGCGACCCAGGGCATCCCGCCAGGGCGGGAGCGGACCACCGAGCAGCGCCTGTAGGCATGCGGTGTCGAGCACCGAGTTGGCTGGACGTGGCGCCGGCCGTCCAAGCTCCGCGGTGCTGATCGGGCGTATCACAACGTCGGCGCCGAGCTGGCGCACGATCTCCGCGGCGAAGCCCTGCCAGGTCGTGACGCCCTCGTTGACGGCATGCACGATCCCGCGGGCACCGCCCCCGAGCAGGCCCAAGATGGCGGACGCGAGGTCCGCGGCATAGGTCGGTGAGCCGAGCTGGTCGGCCACCACGGACAGCTCACGCTTCCCCGCCTCGACCTGCTTGCGGATCGCCTCCACGAAGTTGGCTCCCTGGCCGAACAGCCAGGCGGTGCGCACGATGAGGTGCTGCCGCGCCCGCGCCGCCGCCCGCTCGCCGGCCAGCTTGCTGCGACCGTATGCCGAGAGCGGCACGGTGGGGTCGTCCTCCCGCCACGGGCGGCCAGATTGCCCGTCGAACACGTAGTCGGTGGAAATCTGCACCAGGACGGCCCCGACCTCGTCCGCCAAAGTGGCCAGGCCAGCCACGGCCGTGCCGTTGACCGCGGTGGCACGCGCCTCGTCCGCCTCCGCCGCGTCCACGGCCGTGAAGGCGGCGCAGTTGACGATGGCCCCAGGCTTCACCACCGCCACCGCTTCGCGCACCGCCGCAGCGTCGGTGATGTCGAGCTCCGGGAGGTCGAACCCGACCAGCTCGTGACCGAGAGCCGGGGCCGCCGCCTGCAGCGCCAGGCCGAGTTGCCCCCGCGATCCGGTGACCAGCAGCCTCACGCCAGGCGCGCCCCGTACTGCTCCTCGTAGTACTTGCGGAAATCACCGTCGTGGTCCTTGACCGGCCGCCACCACCACTCGTGCTCCACGTACCATCTCACGGTCTCGATCAGGCCCCCGGGAAACGCCACCTGTGGCGTCCAGCCCAGCGTCCGGAGCTTCGAGGCGTCGAGGGAGTAGCGGCGGTCGTGGCCGACCCGGTCGGTCACTGGCCGAATGAGCGTCTCGGGCTTGCCGAGCTCGTTCAGGATCGTGCGGGTGACCTCGATGTTCTCCCGCTCGTTGCCGCCGGCAATGTTATAGACCTCGCCAGCCTGCCCGTTCTCCAGCGCGAACAGCACCGCTCGGCAGTGGTCCTGGACGTGCAGCCAGTCGCGCACGTTCCGCCCATCGCCATACAGCGGCAGGGGCAGGTCGCGCAGGGCGTTGGTGACGAACAGCGGCACCAGCTTCTCGGGGTACTGGTAGGGCCCGTAGTTGTTGGATGCCCTGGTGATGATGACCGGCACCTGGTAGGTGGCCCAATAGGCGTAGGCGAGGCGGTCGCCGCCGGCCTTGGAGGCGGCATACGGGTTGCGGGGGTTGAGCAGCGACTCCTCGGTGAAGGAGCCGTCGGCGATTGATCCGTAGACCTCGTCGGTGGAGATCTGCACGAAGCGCTCCAGGCCGACCCTGCGGGCCTCCTCGAGGAGGACGAGCACGCCCTTGATGTCGGTGTCGAGGAAGTGCGTGGCCCCGAGCAGCGAGCGGTCCACGTGGGTCTCGGCGGCGAAGTTGACGGCCATGGTGCAGCCGGCCATCGCATCACGTACGGCGTCGGGGTCGCAGATGTCGCCCTTGACGAACCGGTAGCGCGGGTCGCTGGCCACGTCCTGGAGGTTCTCCAGGCGCCCGGCGTAGGTCAGCTTGTCGAGGTTGACGACCTCCCAGCCCGGGCGCTCGGCGAGCACCAGACGGACGAAGTTGGAGCCGATGAACCCGCACCCCCCCGTGACGAGGACCTTCTGACCCATGCCGCCTCCAGGCGGGATATGCCTCCGTCACCGGCCGCACCCCGCCGCAACACGGGATTCTACACGGGAAGAATGGCGTGGCTCCTTCCTATCTCGGGAGGAACGTGTACTTGAGGTAGATGTCGGCCGGAATCGGCTCCCCCTCGCAGGTGGCTGGCTGGTACTTCCACTCGTTCACGACCTTCTCGATGGACAGGCGCAGCATCTTGGCTCGCGCGTCCACAAAGGTGAGGTCGTGCAGGATCCCATCCCTCCCCACCTCGGCCAACACGACGACGGTTCCAAACTGACCCCTCGCCCTGGCGGCGGCGAAGTGCTCGGCCTCCCGCTTCGCGATCATGCGGGGCGGCGTGGGGTCGGCACAGAAGGGCCAGGACTGGGCACCTTCCGGCACGGCGAACTCGGTGTCATCGGAAGCCGTGTCGGCCGCCAGCTCCACCACCGTCGCCTCGATGGCCAGGTCCTTGGCCTCGTAGCACTTCATGGTGGCAGGGAAGCGCCTGGCGCCGAGCATGACCTCGCCGTCGAACTCGAAGCGCGGCAAGGGAAGACCGTAGTCCACGCGGCGCAGCGCTCCGCTATTCGGGTCGAAGCAGAGTGTGACCGGGTTGGCATCCGACCCGGTGATCGGCGAGAGGGCACTGATGCCACTCCGGTCGTGCTGCCAGAGGTCGTGCGTCGGCCCGACCTCCATGCAGGAGAGCCCTCCCTCGGCGGTCCAGCTCCTGCGCACCCGGGCCTCCGGGGGCAGCCGGAGATGATGGGCGGGATCGATCATCATGGCCAACTGGTGCATGCGGTATGGCTTCTCCAGGACATTCCGCTTGCGCCACACCTTGGCGCCCGAGCGGCCGCCGAGGTCGGTGTAGCCGGGGAACCGCGTCGCCTCGAACCAGGCCTCCGGGGTGGAGAGAAGCAAAGTGTACTCACCCTCCCGGTCACCCGTGACCAGCCCCAGCAGGCGGGCCTTCACCCGCAAGCGGACCGGCCCAGTGGAACCGAGGTGGAGGTCGACCAACACGGCGGCCCTGGCTGCCGGGGCCAACCCCGGGTCGGCCGCCTGCGCGCCGGTGCCGCCGCCCAGCATGGTCAGGACCGCAAGAGCCGTGGTGACGGTCCACAGCACACCTCGGCCGTCTGCACGCACACACTCCCAGCCCATTCTCATGGCCCGTCCTCCTTGTCGGTTCTGCCTAGAATCTCGCCGCCCAGGGAAGCCTCGTCAAGGGATGAACGCCTGCCTGGCCGGCTCACCTCGCGTTCACCGGCCAGGGAGATCGCCCCCGGCCTACCCAGGCCACCCCGAGGTGGAGGGCGCGCCCGAAGGCCCTCTGTCCCCTCTTCGCTTGGGCATGAGAGCGGGAGGGAATACACTCACAGCCGGATCGCCCGGTTCAGGCGATCAGGAGGGTGGATGACCGATCCGTTGCAGCTTCCCGACCAGCCAGGCGAGGCAATGCTTCCCGACCGCGACGCCAACCTCATTTCGGTCGACGAAACGGCCGGGGCGATCGACAAGATCGCCGAGCACGTGGGCGCGATCATCGACCTCCTGCACCTCGACCGCTGCGATCCCAACCTGCGCGAGACCCCGCACCGCATCGCCAAGATGTACCTCGAGATGTTCCACGGCCTCGTGGAAGGGGCTGAGCCCAACGTCACGATGTTCCCCAACGAGGAGAACTACTCCTCCATGGTGATGGAGCGCGACATCCCGTTCTACTCCATGTGCGCACATCACTTCGTCCCGTTCTATGGCCACGCGCACATCGCGTACATCCCCCGCCGGCGCATTGTCGGCCTTTCCAAGCTGCCACGAATCCTGGAGTTCTATGCCAAGCGCCCGCAGCTCCAGGAGCGCCTGACCGAGCAGGTGGCGAACTACCTGCAGAACAAGCTCCACCCGCTGGGAGTCATGGTCGTCATCCAGGCACGGCACCTGTGCGTCGAGATGCGTGGCGTCAAGAAGCACGGCGCGCTGACCGTCACCTCCGCCATTCGCGGCTGCTTCGCCGAGACGAAGGTGCGCGAGGAGTTCCTCGGCTTCCTCGCGAAGGGGAAGGACTGGTGAAACGGGAGGTCCGCGAGGTCGGCGCCGGGCGTCCTGGCGTGCGCATCGACCGCCCAGTCGCAGCCTGTCGGTCCCGCGCGCAATGCCGCTCTTGACCACCGGCAAATTGCTCCGAAAAGGGAGCGTGCCAGCCTGGTGGCTGAACCCGGTTGGCATTTCCTCGTATACTTGCCGCGTGAGAAGGGCGCTACTGCTGACGTTGCTCGCACTGGTCGGGACCGGCTGCGCGACCGGGACGAGCAAGCTCATCTATCTGACGCAGGAACGCTGGGAGCAGGAAGTGCGGAAACGGGGCGTGGACCCTTCTCGCGTTCCCAACCCGCTTGCCGTCTCCGAGCCGATGCGTGCCTCGGCGGTCAAGCTGGCGGGCGAGGTCGGCAACGACCTCCAGCGTTTACGCCGCCTGCAGACGATGCTCTTCGACGAGGCGGAGTTCCCTTTCAAGTACTCCAACCGCGAGACCCTCACCGCCGCCGAGGCGTACTTCCGCCGCGAGGGCAATTGCCTGTCGTTCACGAACCTCTTCGTGTCGATGGCCCGCTCCCTCAGGCTCCCGGTCACGACGGCCTTCGTCAAGCGGAGCCGCGCCAGTGAGCGAGACGGCGACCTCATCGTCGTCAACAACCATGTGGTTGCGACCTTCGACTGGAACACCAAGCCCGAGTTCTTCGACTTCGACCAACGACGGCACGAGCCGCCGACCCAGTTCCTGCCCCTCGACGACCTGTGGATCACGGCCCTCTATCTCAACAACAAGGGAGCGGACGAGCTACGGACCGGGCATCCGGACATTGCCATCCGCTACTTCGAGGACGCGGTGAGGCTTGCCCCTGATTTCGCCGCCACCTGGGGCAACGTCGGGGTGGCGAGGCGGCGTCTCGGCGACATCAACGGTGCCCTGCAGGCCTACGAGAAGGCGCTCGCGATCGAGGCCGACAACCCGACGATCCTCAACAACCTCTCGTCCCTGTTCCGCGCCCTCGGCCGGCACCAGGAAGCCGACAACGCCCTCATCGCCGCAAACCTGACCCTGGCCTCGCCCCACATGCTGATCGTGCGGGGCGACCTCGAGCTCACCCAGGGCCGGCCGGCCAAGGCCGAGCACCTCTACAAGCGGGCCCGCAAGGCGGGACCGAACCTGCCCGACCCCCTCGTGGCCCTGGCACGCCTCGAGATGGGGCGGAGGAACACACGCAAGGCGTTGTCCTACGCCGAGAAGGCGCTCGTCGTCGACCCCCACAGCCGTGACGCCCAGGACCTCCTCGGGCGTTTGCGGACATTCTCGACCACCAACTGACCTGGAGTCTTCACCGCGCCTTGACGCCTTTCATGGGAGAATGCCGCCCGCCTCGGCCGCGCTTCTCGAACCCCGCCGAGTCAGAGTAAGGACTTACACCCGATGCCGAACCACAGATCCCACCGCCGCACCGCGCCCTCGGTCGCCTCTGCGCCCAAGTCGCTCTTCCGACGGGTCGAGCGCACCCTTGGCCTCATCCAGCAGGCCGAGGACCTCCTCGGCACCATTCGGAACGTGGCCCAGTACATGGTCTCCAACTTCCGCGACGAGCTGGGCATCTCGGGCGGTCGCATCTACCACCTCGAGGACGACGTGTACGAGTTGGTGCAGGTTTTCGGCAGCGCCAGCGACCAGCCTCTCGGCACCCATGTCCCCCGAGAGTATGTCGGCATTCAGGACACCCTCGACAGCGGGCTCGTGGTCATGGATCGCCGCGCCCCGGTCCTGGATCCCGAGTTGGAGAGCCGCCTCGGTACCGGCGAGCGATTTGCCGCAATCGCGGTGGCCGAGGGGGACTACATCGTCTCGTTCGACGTCGCCCACGGCCGTGGCTCCGTCGAGGACCTGCAAGCCTCCCTCAACATCGTCCGCCTCGCCATCAACCAGAAGCTGCAGCAGGAGAAGTTCGCCGGCATCCTCGAGGACGCCCGGCGCATCCAGTCCTCCATCTTGCCCAAGCGCAGCCCCCGCTACGGCGACTTCGAGATTGCCGGCGAATCGCGGGCCGCCGAGACAGTTGGCGGCGACTTCTACGACTACATCCCGGTCACCCCCGAGATGTTCGATCTCGCCATCGCCGATGCCTCCGGCCACGGCCTACCGGCGGCCCTGCAGGTCCGGGACGTCTACATGGGCCTGCGCATGGGGCTCACCCGGGACTTCAAGCTGTCGCGGACCATCGAGCGCCTGAACGCCATCATCAACCGCTCCAAGCTGACGTCCAAGTTCGTGTCGCTCTTCCTGGCCGAGATGGAGACCTCCGGGAACCTCATCTACGTCAACGCCGGGCACGTCCTGCCTTTCATCCTCCATGCCGACAAGAGCATCGAGTACCTCCGCGAAGGCGGCATGGTGCTCGGACCCTCCCCCGACGCGCGCTACCTGCGCGGCTTTGCCCACCTTGAGCCCGGGGCGCTGCTGGTCCTCTACACCGACGGCATCACCGAGTGCCGCAGCCGCCGCTCCGACAAGGAGTTCGGGATCGAGAAGCTGCAGTCGGTGGTCAGGCGCCATGCTGACCGTCCGGCCCAGGAGATCGTCCGCATTGTCTTCGAGGTGGCCGATCGACACAGCGGCCTCGCCAGCCCCGAGGACGACCAGACGCTGGTGATCGTCCGCCGGCCTCCGGTCTCCACCCAGCCGCCCACCCAGGCTTCAGGCTCAAGGCTACAGGCTCAAGGCTCCCTTACCCTCCCTTGAAGTGAGCCTACCTTGGAATGGGTGGGCGGCGATCTGAGACCTTGAGGCTGGAGCCTTGAGCCTCCCCGGGCGGGCGGAGGACCTTGAGCCTGTAGCCTTGAGCCTGGTTGGGCGGGGGGCGGACTATACTTGGCTCATGTCAACGTTCCTCGCGAGCGAGTTCTTCAGGCTGGACGGCTTCGAGCATGCCGCCCTGTTCAAAGACGAGGCGCCGGTGTGGGAGGCGCTCGGTCGCACCATGGACACCTACCTCACTTCCTGGCACCACTGGGAGATCCTCTCGCCCGTGCCGGCCGGGGTGCACGTCCTGGGAGGTGCCATCTTCATCGACCGGGACTGTGTCATCGAGCCCGGAGTCGTGATGCGCGGCCCCCTCATTGTCGGCGCCGGCACGGAGATCCGCACTGGTGCGTACCTGCGGGGTCGTGTCATTGTCGGCCGCAACTGCATCATCGGAGCTCATAGCGAGCTCAAGACCGCCATCCTGCTCGACGGCGCCCGTGCCCCGCACCAGAACTATGTCGGCGACTCGATTCTCGGCGCCAGTGTGAACCTCGGCGCCGGCACCATCCTCTCCAACGTCAAGAACGTCGGCAGGGAGGTCTCGTTCCGCTCCGGCGGCGAGACTGTCCACACCGGTCTCAAGAAGCTCGGCGCCATCCTCGGCGACGGCTGCCGCACCGGGTGCAACTCGGTGCTCAACCCCGGTGTGCTCATGGGACCCGGGTGCGTGACCTACCCCAACGTCTGCCTGCGGTCGGGCTTCTATCCGGCCCGCACCCTGATCAAGCTCCGGCAGACCCAGCAGCAGGTCGTCCTCGACAAGCTCGACCTGGATTGACCCCGGTGCCACCTTTCACTCTCGCCTCGCTGAGCCGACAGGCCAGCGGAAAGGGTGTTTTCGGTTCTTTCTTGCCGCACAACCCTCGATCTTGCGGGTGTGAAACGCGGCTCCGCCGAAGGGGGCGGGGCCGCCCCAGTTGGTGGCACACCTCTTGCTTTAACCCGACGCGGAGAACGAAAGGAGGCGCACCATGACAAGCCGACTTTCCAGTCTGTTGCTGGTTGCCGCCCTGATAGGGGCCGGGACCGTGGCCTATGCCGATGACGACTTGACCTCTCTGAGCTACATCTCATACCTCGAGCGCTACGCCACGATCTACCCGGCCGCCGGTGAGGAGACCCTGGATGCCCAGGTCAACATGCCGGTCCTGGTTGGCGACCGACTCGACACGGCGCGCGGCGCGCGCATCGAGGTGCAGCTCGCGGACGGCTGCACGATCTGGCTGGACGAGTTCTCCACCCTGGATTTCGATTCCCTCGCCATGTCACGCGACACCCAGGCGACGCGCACGGCGCTCAACCTGGTCGCCGGCGGCCTTGTCATCGAGATCCCGGCCAACGCCCAGGTGGAGGAGAACCTGCGCATCGACACGAAGCGCGGCAGCGTCTTCCTGTCCCGACCCGGGCTCTACCGGCTCGAGTTCGACCGTGAGGAGCTGCACGTCGAGACCCATTCTGGCCTCGCGGAGTTGCCTGTCGGCGTTGGGTCGGCCATGCTGCGCACCGGCCAACAGACGACGTTGGAAGAGGACCAGGACGACGACATCAGGCGCTCGTCCCTCGACGACGACTCGGACGACTTCTGGGCCTGGGTCGAGGAGCGGCGTCGCCCCCGCGACGACAGCCGCACGGCTCGCTACGTCGACGAGCGGAACGCTGGCCGGGCTGCCGTCCTGGACACCTTTGGCGAATGGGTCTACGTCGACTCGTACTCATCATGGGCCTGGCGCCCGCGAGTCGGTGCTGACTGGCGGCCGTACTCCCAGGGTCGCTGGCTCTGGACTCCGGTCGGATGGACCTGGGTCTCGTACGAGCCGTGGGGTTGGTATCCCTACCACTACGGCTCCTGGAACTACGACAACAGCTTTGGCTGGGTGTGGTGCTGGGACTGGGTGTGGGGCCCGGCCTGGGTACACTGGATGTGGGCCGACAACTACGTCGGGTGGAGCCCACGCGGCTACTACGACCGGTGGTACTGGGACAACTGCCCGGGTTGCCACGGTGGCGACCACCGCTGGCCGGACCGGTGGTCACACACTGCCTTCGACTTCTCTGGCCGGGTTCGGCTTCGCGACATCGACCCGCGCCCCTGGACCTTCGTTCCCGGCGACCGCTTTGGCAGCTCCCACCTCGACCGGGTGAGGGTGGACAGCGACCGCCTGCTCCGCGAGATCGGCGATCGCGGTGAGGGCTTCGTGCGCTCGGGCCCGCTCGTGACCCGCACGCCTGGCAGGGACCTCGCTGATCGCGGAATCGGGGACCTCATCCGGCGAGGGGCCGGTGACCGTCAGACGCCAGATCTGGGAGCGATCTTCCGGCGTGACGCCGGAGGCATCGCCCGGGAACCGGCGAGCCGGGCGATCGTCACCCCGTCCCGGACCGGCGACCTGATCTCCCGGACGTTGCCGTCGCGTACCGCGCTCCCGCCCGACCAGACCATCTCACCGCGTGTCCGCGAGCGGATCGAGCCCGGAACGGGCCGGAGCTCCCCCGGCGCGGGCGAGGTGCCGGGCGGGGCACGCACGATCCCCGACCGGACGACGCCGGACCGGCGGGTGCCCGGAGTCGACCCAGGCTTCCGCCGCACCGTCCCCGTCGATGAGAATCCGCCGGACCGCTCCACAGGCGGCCGCACCGAGGACGGCAACCGGGGCAGGGTCATCGAGCGCGGCCGCGACCGGACCGACACCGGACGCGCTCCTGACAGCGACCGGTCGCGCGGCGAGACCGGCGCCGGGACCGACCGTTCGCCAGCCCGGACCGATCCTGGTCGCGACGCCCCGGCCACCCGGCCGGACTCGGGCAGTAGCCGCACCAACCCCGAACCAGGGCGAACCGTCGAAAGGGCTCCGGCACCACCTCCACCGGCGGACCGGGGCGCACCCCAGGCTCAGCCCGCTCCCCCTGTTCGGGAGCGGAGCCGGGAACAGGTTTCCTTCCGTGCTCGGGCGCTCAACGCGCCCGAGCCTCGGTTCGACGGCTCCTCCTCGCTGTCCGAGGCTCGCAGCCGAATGTGGGGAAGCACCCGCACCACCAACCCCCAGCGCGAGGCAGGTCGGACAAGGCAGGATGCGTTCCCTTCCCGCCGCCTGTCCAGGCAGGACGCCTGGGAGCGACCCGCGATCAGGAGGAACGAGGGCTCGTCCAGCCCTGGCTGGGGATTCCGCCGCGCCTCATCGATGCCGCAGGAGAGACTCACCTCGTCACGCTCGGAGCGGTCGTACCCGTCCTCGCCAGTCGGCTCCTACTCGCCGGGCTCGATCGGCCGCTCGGAACCATCCGGATCGGTGCGATCGTACCCGTCGTCGTCGGGCAGTAGCCGGTCCTGGGGCTCGACCGGCCGATCCGAGCCATCTGGCTCGGCTCGGTCGTCCTCGGGCTCCTCGACCCACTCGTACTCGTCCCCCGGGCCATCCCGATCGAGCGGCTCGGTCAGCTCCTCCCGTTCCAGCGGCTCCTCCCGTCGCGGCAGGGGATAGAATGGCGGCGTGACAGCCCCTCCTCACCGAGATTCCCACCCCCGGCGCTGCCGCCTCCCCGTCGGCGCCGGTTTGTTGTCGATGCTCATCCTGGCAGCCTGCGACCCCACGCCCACTCAGACCGTCCGCCTGCCGCTCAACCCCCCGTGGTGGCTGCCGGCCGTCCCGATGAACCATGCCGCCTTCTCCGCCGTCCTTGCAGGGAAGACTTCGCTTCCCGGCGAGGATCTCGATCCCAGACGTCTGCGCCTGCTGCGGGGGTATCTCGCCACCCTCGCCGAGGGGGGACCCGAAACCACGCCGGAGCAGTTCCCGGACCAGGCTCACGTCATCGCCTACTACCTGAACGCTCACATGGCATGGGCCCACGTTCTCGCCGCCACACCGGCCCTCAGGGGAACGAGCGTCGAGGCCCTCGCGGCGGTCCCTGTGCGCCTCGACCGCCGGACGACATCCTTGCGCGAGATCGCGGCACGGGTGCTCGTGGCGTCCCCGGGCGAGGCCCGCGTGATGCTCTTCCTGAACCCAGGCTGGCGCGGTGGCCCCCGCTACCCGCCTTCCGCCATCGAGGGGCACGCGCTGGGGTGGCAGTTGGCCGAGCAGGGCCGGCGCGCGGGCGGCACGACGGGCTTCTGGAACCTTGATGAACCCGCTCGCCGCGTCGAGGCCAGCGCGCTGGTCGAGATGCTCCCCGCCCTGCCGGCAGCAGCCCGCCTGCGCGCCCGCCGGGCCCTGGACCTGGTTCCGCCTGCAGATCCCTTGCGGGCCAGGATCCTCGCCCTCTGCGGCGAGCAGCTCGGCCACTGCACCGTGCGCTGGACGCCCATGGACCGCACCCGCGCCTGAGCCAAGAGCCGAGGCGGGGAACGCGGCCTTTCAGCGCTCGCGCCGCCAACGCCCCGGGAGGCCCGAACCCTGCGGCTCCGGCCGTTGGCCAGACGCAGGGGTCGTCACCAGCTCAGCCGCCCCACCCCGCCAGGCGGGCAGATAGCCACCAGAAGGCCTTCCCCTTGAGAAGGCAGTTGAGGGAGTGCGAGTGGGCGCAGTCGATCGCCGGGTCGGGGCAGGTGCCAGGATGGGCATCGCACCAGGCCTGACACCATGGGCAGTCGTCGCTCGGCTCGGACCAGGGGGTGCCGTCGGGGAGGAAGCTCTCGATGTCCGCGAAGTCAAAGAGCACCCCGCCCCGGCCTGCCACCCAGCTCCGCACCATGTCGTTGTTGCGGGCGAGGATCGCCTGGTCGGCCCAGTGGTCCGTGTGGCCGGTCATGTAGACGAAGCGGATCGCCGGGTACTGGGTTTCCAGGGTGGCCATGGCGTCGAGGTACGCCTGGACCTCCTCCACGGGGTTGCTCGACTGTTGCCCACACCACGACCACATGAACGCCACCACTTTGCCTGCCGGAACCGTCACGCCGGAAAGGTGCTCCTGGGCGGTGGCGAGGAAGGTGGACGAGTCCCACCCCCAGCCACCGTCGTCACCAACCCGGAGGCCCACAGGGTCTTCCTGCGGAGGGAGGTCGTACCAGCTCGTGATGAGGTGGAACTGCGGCGGCGAGACGTGCGCGGAAAGATAGTCCGCACCGGAGACGAGCTGGCTGCCGTGCGAGGTGTGGCCGTACACCCAGCCGACGTTCAGCTTGGCAGAGGCGATCCAGACGAGCGGCACGCTGGCGAGGTCGATGCTCGTGTGGTTGGCGACGATGGCGGCACTACCGCTGTGCGGCTCGGGCCCGCCGGCAAACAGGAAGTTGACGAGGTAGAAGACGTCCCCCACGTTCACCCCGCCGCTGCCGTCCACGTCGCCGCTGCCGGCAGGCGGGCCTCCGCCAGCGAACAGGTTGTTGATGAGGAAGAAGACATCCTGCACGTTCACGACCGAATCGCCGTTGGTGTCGCCGATCGGGAGCGGCGTGGCCCCAGCCGGGCTGGCAGCTCCGAGCAGGGCCAGGAGCATGACGATGGGCGCGACGCACGCGCGGCGGATCTGGATGGGGGGCATGGGAACCTCCGGTGCTCTTCCGAGAGCCTACACGACGAAGCACCGGTTGTCCGCAGTCGGCGGAAAAAAAAGGTGAGCCGGCTCACGACTCCGCCGCGCCGCCCGGGTCGGCCGCCGGGAACGGGCCCGACCTACTCGTAGCGCAGGGCGTCGATGGAGTTGGGGGCGGAGGCCTTGCGGGCCGGGTAGAAGCCGAAGAAGGTCCCGACGCTGGCCGAGAACGCCAGCGCCAGAAACACCGTGGGCACGGACACCACGGTGTTCCACCCGGTGAAATGGCCCGGGATCCGCGCCCCGGCAAAGCCGGCAAGGATGCCGATCGCCCCGCCGAGCAGGCTCATCACGGTGCTTTCGACCAGGAACCGGGTCATGACGTCGGAGCCGTGGGCGCCGATGATCCTGAAGGGAACGTTGCGGATCTGGATCTCCTGGTCGACCGGATCGTCGTCCGGAAATAGCGCGGTCGCCACGGCCCATTACCGCGACCCTTCACGGCGTCCGGAGGTCGCTGGCGTCGAACAACGACCCGGAGCTGGCCCCGCCCTGGTTCGACGCCCCGTCGATGAGGACGATCATACTCGTCCCCCAGGTTGAGACAGATGACGACCTAACCCACAATGAGTGGAATGGGATACCGATCGTACCGACCAGAGGCCTAGTGCAGCAGGACATTGCCCTGCGGTGCCTGGATTGTGACCGCCGAGCTGAAGGTCCCGACCGCCGAGTAGGTGTTGGGCTGGACCCACAACGTGCCGCCGCTGGGCGTGTTGGCCGCACCGGTGGTGAACTGGCGATACGGCGCCAGGAATGTTCCGAGCTCCGTGCCGCCATAGTTGCCATCCACCCAGCGCCAGTTGGCCGGCGGGTAGAGGAACGACATGACGAGCTGGTCCAGTTCGCTCAGGTGGTCGCGCTGGCCGATCAGGGTCTGCCACGACTGGTTCGGCGGTTTCACGGTCATGACCACGTTGGTGCAGGTGCAGGTGGCGCCGGCGGCGCAGTCGATGGAGAAGCCACACTGGTCATAGTGCATCACCGAGTCGAAATCGTACGGCCCATAGTGACTCGCGCCGGTGTTGAGGGCGAACTGCGATTCGTAGGCATCCTGGATGTTGTCCCAGTTGACGGTAATGAAGCTGTCGCGGTCGGAGCGCGTGTGCTCGTGCCAGATCCCGAGGCAGTGGCCCAGCTCGTGGGCCATGGTGAACTCCACGTTCCAGTTGTAAATGTTGATGATCTGCATGCCCCCCTGCATGCCGACCGCCGAGTTGTTGCCGGTCGAGGCCTGGATGTGCACGTAGTTGGCGTCCCCGCTGCGGGCTCGGAAGTCGACGTTGGCGGCGGCCTCCCAGTCGCCCATGGCCGTGATCATGGCGGTGCGGTGCGCCGCCGTCACGTTGGCGTCAAACTCGTAGGGCACCACGCCGTTCGTCCAGAAGTTCGTGGCCCACACGGAGTTGGGCGCCCGGAGGTGGAGGAAGGCGAGGGGCACCTGGATGTCGCCTTCGATGATCGTGTAGCCCTCTGGGATGTCGGAGGGCACTGTGGACCCGTTGGTGCGGCTGGGCGCCGGCATGCGCTCCTGGCCGCGCACAGGTCCCCACCAGCCGAGGGCCAGCGCGCAGGCCGCGCCGAGCACGCCCAGGCGCAGCCTCAGTGGTGAACGGAGGGTTCGGAGTGTTGGCTTCATGGCATGGCCTCCAGCGCTCCTCACTGCAGGCTCACGAGGACCAGCACCTGCCCCGTGCCGCGATCGAGAGCGGTCATCGCCTTGCCGATGACGGCACCCGGCGTGAGCTGCCGATCGGTCGCCCTCATGGCATGACCCGGCAGGTCAGAGGTCGTGAGGAGGTCGCCCGGCCTGATGGGGCTCCAGCGAGCATCGGCCTTGACATACACGCGCCCGGCGATGGCGACCTCGGTGTCGCCTTCCAGCACACCCTGCTGGTGCAGCGTGAGGCCGGGGTTCACTCCGCCCGCGCCGCTCACGATGCCGGCCACCCGGGTGTCGTAGGCCGTGGCGCTGGTCTTGAGCTTGCCGGGGTTGTCCTCGTCGATGACGACCAGCGTGCCGGCCTCCAGCGGGCCGCTGCTCGCGCTCACGTCGAACCTTTCGGCCAGGTCCCCGCCGCCGTAGATCTGGACGGCCGAGGTCCACACGCGCCCGTTGTTGCGGACCGCGAAGACGACACTGGTGCCGGCGGCGTTGAGTGTACGGATGGCATCACCCGTGCTGAGGTTTCGCGCCACGATGGCTGCGTCGCCACTGTGGTTCTTGGCATAGATCGCGACGCCGTTCGGCTCGGCGCCGGTGTGGGTGTTCTCTGCGAACACCGCCGGCGCGCCGACGCCAACGCCGTTGCTGAATGCCGCCAGGCCAGGCCCCGTGCTGCTGTTGGCATAGACGCCGTAACCGCTGCCGGTGTTTTCACCGTGTACACCGGCATTGCCAGAGGCAGCGGTCTGACCGAAGACGCCGGTGTGACCGCCGTGTCCGAACACGCCGGCGTAGGCATTCACGCTGGAGCCTTCGACGCCGTAGGAGCCGGTGCTGGCGCCCACCACACCCCGGCCGCCGGCGCTACTGGAGTAGACTCCGACGCCATTCCCAGTCGTGGCGACGTCAACGGTACTGGCGGAGCTGGCATCGTTGAAGATCCGGAAGTACCCGGCGCGCCCGGTCCCGTAGTTGTAGGCGTTGATCGCGTCTCCTGAGACAGTGCTCGTGACCGCGAAGACGTCACTCCCGGCGGAGTTGCAGATCATGGCCGAGCGAGGGACGAGGCCGGACGCATACGGCGCGGCGACCAGCGCCGTACGCGGGCTCAGTGTGGTATAGGTGGGCGAGGCCGCGTACGGGCAGCTCACCTGCGCTTCCATGTAGCGCTGGTCGCCCGTGAAGCGAAGCGTTCCGAAATCCACGTAGGTCGTGAACAGGCCGTCCGTCACGGTGACCGGGGAAGGCGCCGTGTATGTGGCGATGGGGGATCCGCCCAGGTCGGCGCTGTAAAGCTGGAACTGCATGTTGCACGTGCCGGTGTACGGGGCGCTCCCGCTCTGCAACTGCCCCTGATAGGTGAAACCCTGCGGCATGGGGACCGCTGCGGTGGTGTCGGGCATCAGGAATGGCGTCGGCTTCTCGTTCGTCGTCGGTCGCTGGCCGGGACCAGGGCCCCTGCCATCCTGGGCGCTGACCGCCGCGGAGGCGAGCAAGGTGACGCAGGTGACAATGGACATGACGGTCAAAGCGGAACGTTTCATGGTCTGGTCCCTTCTGGGTGGAGGCTGGCCCCCACCTGGAATCGTTGGGGCGCCGCCTATCTGCCGGAGGCCTTGTCCACCGGCACACAGGTCTTGCCACGCTGGGCGAAGAGCAACTCATGGACGTCGCAGGCTGGACGATCTTCTCCGAACGCGGGGTGCCACTGCCGTGGCGGGTGGAACCGCTGGTGCACAACAGGATCGGAAGGCCGGAGGTGCTGGCCGTCTTGAGCCGCGCCACCATCTTGCGGGAGCTCATGGGGTCAATTCGCGGGTCGTTGGCGCCGGCGAGGAGCAGCGCCGCCGGGTAGCGGATGCCGTCGCTCACGCGCTCGTACGGCGAGTAGGCGAGAGGATTCATCGGGATTTTCTTTTCCAACCTGATCCAGTCTACACCCGCGCGAGCCGCGGTCACGGCAGTCAATCAGGTGTCGGGTAGACCGTTATTGACACGACGCCTACTGGCCGCAGCCTCGTTCCTGGGAGCCAACCATGCCACGTCGAGCGCGGGTCTTTCCCGAGGGCGCGATCGACCACGTGTGCCGCCGCACCGCGCGCCGCGAGCCGGTGTTGGCGGACCTCCGGGAAGCGCAGCGAATTTTCGTGGGGGTCGAGTGCCTGGCCTCGCCGTGCCCCGACCTGAACCGCTCGCATGACCGGATAGGCTGGGTCGCGACAGGAATGTCGCTCCTACTCGTAGCGCAGGGCGTCGATGGGGTTGAGGGCGGAGGCCTTGCGGGCCGGGTAGAAGCCGAAGAAGATCCCGACGCTGGCCGAGAACGCCAGCGCCAGAAATACCGTGGGCACGGACACCACGGTGTTCCACCCGGTGAAGTGGCCCAGGATCCGCGCCCCGGCAAATCCGGCGAGGATGCCGATCGCCCCGCCGAGCAGGCTCATCACGGTGCTTTCAACCAGGAACTGGGTCATGACGTCGGAGCCGTGGGCCCCGATCGATAGCCTGATCCCGATCTCCCGGGTGCGCTCGGTGACCGACACCAGCATGATGTTCATGATCCCGATCCCGCCCACCAGCAGCGAGATGCTGGCGATCGCCGCGAGCAGCATGGTCATCACCTTGGTGGTCGACTCGGCAGTCTCGGCGAGGTCGGTCTGGTTGCGCACCGTGAAGTCGTCGGCTTCCCATGTCGCCAGCCGGTGGGCCTCGCGCATGATCGCCTTGATCTCGGCCTGAGCGGGCGCGATGTCCTCGGGCCTCGAGGTCGAGGCCAGGATCTGCGGGATGAACTGCCGTCCCGCCAGCCGGTCCTTCACCGTCGTGTAGGGCGCCAGGATCACGTCGTCCTGGTCCTCTCCACCCGCCGTCTGGCCCTTGGGCGCGAGCACACCGATGATCTTGAAGGGAACGTTGCGGATCTGGATCTCCTGGCCGATCGGATCGGCATCCGGAAACAGCGCGGTGGCCACGGTCTGTCCGATCACCGCAACCTTGCGTAAGGTCCTGAGGTCGTTGGCGTCGAAGAACGACCCCGAGCTGAGCCCCCAGTCGCGGATGACCGGGTAGTCGGTCGAGACGCCGTTGACATGCGTGCGCCAGTTGCCGGCTCCGCCGATCACCTGCCCTGGCGCGAAGATGACCGGGGAGATGCCCGCCAGCAGGGTGCTTTCCCGCCGCAAGGTGTCGACGTTCTCGACCGTGAGCCGGTTGAAGCTGGCGGCTCCCTGATTGACGCCGCCCTGGTTCGACGCCCCGGCGGTGAGGACGATCATGTTCGTCCCCAGGTTCTGGATCTGCTGGTTGATGCGCGCCTGCGCGCCCTGGCCGACCGCCACCATGACGATCACCGCGCCGACGCCGATGATGATGCCGAGCATGGTCAGCAGCGTGCGCATCGTGTTCTTGAGGATGCTCTGCCAGGCGACCTTGATGAGGACCAGTGCGCGCATGGCTAGACGACCTCCCCGGCCGCGTCGAGATCCTTCACGTCATCACTGGCCTGCCGCCGGTCGGCTACAGGCACGTCACGGATCACCTTCCCATCGCGTAGCTCGACGATCCGCTTGGTGTAGGTGGAGATGTCGCGCTCGTGGGTGACCAGGACGATGGTGATCCCCTGGTCATTGAGCTGCTGGAAGAGCGACAGGACCTCGACCGAGGTGCGGGTGTCGAGGTTGCCGGTCGGCTCGTCGGCGAGCAGCAGCGCCGGCTCGGTGACCAGGGCTCGGGCGATGGCGACCCGCTGCTGCTGGCCGCCCGACAGCTCGTTGGGCATGTGGTGGCCACGATCGGAAAGGCCGACCCGATCAAGTGCCCGCAGCGCCAGGCGCCGGCTCTCCAGGTGTTTGCCGGAGCGGTCGTAGAGCAGCGGCAGCTCGACGTTCTCCACCGCCGACGTGCGCGAAAGCAGGTTGAAGCCCTGGAAGACGAACCCGATCTTGCGGTTGCGAATGTCGGCAAGGGCGTTGCGGCCGAGGCCGTTGACGCGCTCGCCGTCGAGGTCGTAGGTACCCTCGGTGGGCACGTCCAGACAGCCCAAGATGTTCATGAGGGTCGACTTGCCGCTGCCTGACGCGCCCATGACGGCGACGAACTCACCCGGCGCCACCGTCAGGTCGACGCCACGCAGCGCCTTCACCTGGTTGGCGCCCATGGCGTAGACCTTCACGAGGCCGTGGGTGTGGATGACTGGCTGGCTGGCCATTGCCGCCCCCGTTCCGCTCAGAAACCACCCGGAGGGCCACGCCGCTCGCCACCCGGGGTCGCCTGGAATGGGTTGCTGGTCGTCGCCTGCGTGGCCTGCGTGGCGCCGGCGATGACCTGCAGGCCAGCCTCGAGGTCACGTCCGCGAACCTCCGTGTACTGCCCGTCGGTGATGCCGCTGCGCACCGGCATGCCCGTGATCTTCCCGTCCTTGTCGAGGAAGTACAGGACGGTCATCTCACGCGGTCGACCGTTGCCGTTGGCCTGGCGACCGCCGTTGCCGGCGAAACCGCTCCGGCCACCAATGTCCCCCATTCCTCCCGCGCCTGCCCTGGCCGAGCCCGGCTCGCCGCCCGGTATGCCCAGGGCGCCGTTGGGTCCGCCCTCGCCCGCCTGCATCCTTGCGGCACGTTCCTTCTGCAACCGGGTGCGCACCTCGGCGACGACCGCGTCGCTGGGCCGGAAGCGCAACGCAGCATTCGGCACCTTGAAGACGTCCTTGGCGCTCGCGACCACGAACTCCACCGTCGCCGTCATCCCGGGCAGCAGCTTCCCATCCGGATTGGCGACGGCGACCACGACCGTGTAATTGACGACGTTCTGGTCGGTCGTGGACTGCAGCCGGACCTGCTTGACGGTGCCGGTGAACTTCCTGTCCTGGTAGGTCTTGACCGTGAAGCGGACGGCCTGCCCCTCCTTGATCTGGCCGATGTCGCTCTCGTCGACCGCGGCGAGGATCTGCATCTCGGAGAGGTCGTTGGCGATGAGGAAAAGCTTCGGCGCGGAGAGGCTGGCCGCGACCGTCTGTCCCACGTCCACGTCGCGCTCCACCACGGTCCCGGAGACGGGCGCCGTGATGGTGGCGTAAGCCAGGTTCTGCCGAGCTCGCGCCATCGCCGCTTCGGCCGACTTCACCGAGGCGCGGGCGACGTCGAGGTTGTACTGCACCGTGTTGAAGTCCGCGTCGGGCGAAATCCCCTGCTCGTGCAGGGTCTTGATGCGCGCGTAATCGCGTTCGGCCTGACGGAG
>Ga0116171_10001892_pt1 | contig 20384 bp, 14 predicted proteins | sample AD_JPNHW2_MetaG_FD_89798 | JGI IMG/M metagenome (GOLD analysis project Ga0116171, IMG submission 89798) | Active sludge microbial communities of municipal wastewater-treating anaerobic digesters from Japan - AD_JPNHW2_MetaG | ecosystem: Engineered > Bioreactor > Anaerobic > Digestate | place... | reverse complement strand
TTCCAACCGGTGGCCTGAGCAATGAAAATGGCCAGCATACCCCCGCCGGTGATCCAGAACATATCTAAGCCCCTCAAAACATCAAGGGAATACAAACGGTGGTGAACATCACTTTTCAAAGGCGCTGGTTTCATATCAATGTAATTAATTGGTTTTTGCCTCGCTAAATTACTGGAATTATTTTATAACTGTTTATTCAGGCACTGTCGTTTTGTCATAAAATTTGCCTTGCCGGAAATTTAAAACGCCTAATTATGCCAGAAATGCCATAATCAGAAAGGAAATTGCTGTGGCACAATCCTTGAATAATGGCAGTGTCTGAAAAAAATAACTTAATAACATTATATCATGGGAAAAATTATAGGTATTGACTTAGGTACTACCAATTCATGTGTAGCTGTGATGGAAGGCAGCGAACCGGTTGTCATCCCCAACAGTGAGGGGAAAAGGACAACTCCTTCGATCGTGGCTTTCGTGGAGAACGGAGAACGCAAGATCGGTGACCCGGCAAAACGTCAGGCCATCACCAACCCCAGAAAAACGATTTACTCCATCAAGCGTATGATGGGGGAAACCTTTGACCGCTGTGAGAAGGAGATCAAACGGGTGCCCTATTCCGTAGTAAGGGGTGACAACAATACGCCGCGCGTTCAGATTGATGACCGCAAATATTCCCCACAGGAAATTTCTGCCATGATCCTTCAGAAGATGAAAAAAACAGCTGAAGATTATCTTGGACAGGAAGTGACCGAAGCCGTTATCACCGTACCGGCCTATTTCAGTGATTCACAGCGTCAGGCAACCAAGGAAGCCGGGGAAATTGCCGGGTTAAACGTCCGCAGGATCATCAATGAGCCAACTGCAGCCTCTCTGGCGTACGGACTTGACAAGTTACACAAAGACATGAAGATCGCCGTTTTTGACCTTGGCGGCGGAACCTTTGACATTTCCATCCTGGAACTGGGAGAAGGCGTCTTTGAAGTGAAATCGACCGATGGCGATACCCATCTGGGCGGTGATGACTTCGACCAGGTGATCATCGACTGGCTGGCCCAGGAGTTTATCAATGAGGAAGGCCTCGACCTTAGAAAAGATCCGATGGCCCTGCAACGCTTGAAGGAAGCTGCAGAAAAGGCGAAGATTGAACTCTCCAGTTCATCTCAGACAGAAATCAATCTTCCTTATATCATGCCGGTGAACGGGATACCGAAACACCTGGTGAAAACCCTGACCCGTTCAAAATTCGAACAACTCACTGATTACCTGATCAATGCCACCATTGAGCCTTGCCGGAAAGCCCTCAAAAATGCGGGCCTTTCAGCATCCGACATCGACGAGGTGATTTTGGTAGGTGGTTCCACCCGTATTCCGGCCATTCAGCAAAAAGTGGAAGATTTCTTTGGTAAAAAACCTTCCAAAGGGGTGAACCCGGATGAAGTGGTGGCCGTTGGCGCTGCTATTCAGGGAGGCGTTCTTTCCGGAGAGGTGAAAGATATTCTGTTGCTCGACGTTACTCCGCTGTCACTCGGTATTGAAACACTCGGAGGTGTGATGACCCGCCTTATCGAATCCAATACCACCATTCCGACCAAAAAGACGGAAACTTTCACTACGGCAGCAGACAGTCAACCTTCTGTGGAAATTCATGTGCTTCAGGGAGAGCGGCCCATTGCTTCCGGTAATAAAACCATCGGAAGGTTCCACCTGGATGGCATTCCGCCGGCACCCCGCGGCATTCCGCAGATCGAGGTCACCTTTGACATTGACGCCAACGGTATACTCCATGTCACAGCCAAAGACAGAGCTACCGGTAAAACACAATCCATCCGGATTGAAGCTTCTTCCGGACTTTCAGACGCTGAAATCAGACGGATGAAGGACGAAGCCGCTGCCAATGCCGAAGCAGACAGACAGCAAAAGGAAAAGGCTGACAAGATCAACCAGGCAGACAGTCTGATTTTCCAGACCGAAAAACAACTGAAAGAGTTTGGAGATAAGATTCCGGCTGACAAAAAACAACCGATTGAAAATGCCCTGGCCAAGCTGAAAGAAGCGCATAAAAACCAGGACATTGCGGGTATTGATGCCGCAATGGCTGAGCTGAACAACGTCTTCCAGGCAGCGTCGCAGGAGATGTATAACGCCAGCAGTGCTCAGGGCCAACCCGGACCGCAATCAGGCCCGCAGGGTGGTCAACAGCAGGGCCCTTCGGGAGGTCAGCAAAAGCAGGATGGCGAAGTAACCGATGTAGATTTTGAGGAAGTGAAATAAAATAAAAAAGAACGGCTGCCGAGGGCAGCCGTTCTTTTTTATTTCTTTTCGATGGGCTCTGGTTTGACCATCTCTTTTTTAACTTTGATTTCCCTGTTGATTTGGGGAATCTCCCTGATCAGTTCCTCATTTTCTCCATCCCCGGTCCGGATTTCAATCACTTTGTTTTCCTCCTCCTTCACCTCGTTCCGGATGATGGTAATTTTCTCTCTGCCTCCGGAAAGCTTTTTCTTTTCATAGGAAATGATTCCCGGATCGGTAAGATCAATCACATTCCTGCCCTGCAAATGACGTCTTATAGGCATGGCACCCAACGGTACATCTAACACCGGGGAAAAAGGAGCATGCATCATCCGGTGCCGGGGCATTCGCACAGGCCGGTCCAGGAATACGTCTTTCTCCCCATCATCAGCGGTTTCGACGTGGACGACAACCTTTTTCCCGCTATCCCCTACGGTCTCCGTTTCCGTGATGTACACCGGGACTCTGCCGCCTCTTCCCCGGTGAATGATTACCTTCTTCCCATCAACTTCCTCCCGGATGATTTCGAGATTTTTCAACATCGTATCCGACAGAACCTCCCCTGTGGATGTCCAGGTGAAATTCCTGCCTTTGCCGGAATGAAAAACCTGAGCCTTGTCCCCGGCAATGATGGTATCCACCACCTGCTCTTTTCCGTCTTTGACTGTCACAATCCGGACATGGGTATTCTTCTTTTTTCCCGGAGGATCGTCCTGATGAAACGGTTTCATCCCGGAAGCCGCTACAAACATGGCGGCTACCACCAACACAAACAAAACATTCTTTTTCATAAAACCATTATTTAATTGTTCCGGAACAAAGATAGGCACAAGCCTTCCTGCAAACCGGTTAAAGGCTGGTTAATTTTGGTTAAGGAAAGGTTAAAACCTGTCATTCAGCAGGATGAATGGTTATCTTTGAACCATGGTCAGAAAAATAATTACCGGACTGGTTGTGCTGATGGGGATTTCCATCGCTGGAATTATCATCGTTCAGCTGATATGGGTAAAAAATGCGATACGCCTGCGAAATGAGCAATTCGAGCGGGGAGTATCGGATGCCATGCATCAAACGGTCAACCGGCTGGAGAAAATTCACGATGTGATGGTGATCAGGCATCTGGCGCATCCTGATTCATTACCATTCTTCGGAAGGCAACCAGGCCTGCTGCCACCTGATGCAATACACCGCATTCCACGCCCGGTGATGGATAAAAGACAACCTGCAAGAATCATCCGGGAAAGGAATCAGGAGAAAGTAGAGATAGAAATAAAAACGGATTCGGTTAAATTCATGCAGGCCAAAAGGCCAACTGTATCCGGAGCTGTTTGGGTGGGAAAAGAGGATCCTGCCCAGGTTAGCCAGGTCATCGTTTTAAACGGCGATACCCTGTCAAAATCCGGAATAACCTTTAGCCGGGGTATGCAAACCCTTGACTCCATCAGCATCTTGTTGGACACGGCAACAACCGGGGAAAATGCCTGGTCAGGACGGGTCCGTGTAAGGGCTCAGAACCTGAGAAACCTGGCTGAAAAAGCGGTTACGGAAATAAAAGTACTGGACAATCCCCTTATTGACCGGCAGGAACTGGAAGAAATCCTTCAGGATGAACTGATAAACAGAAACATCCGTTTGCCATATCAATTCGGGATTATCAGGGATACCGCCATGCTCATGTCTTCTCCGGAACCAGACAGTCTGGCCCTGATGAATACGACTTACAGGATTGAGCTTTATCCCAACAGCATCTTTCGCAGGAACATTCAGCTTACCCTGTGGTTCCCGGCCCGTGACCGCTATATCTTTACCTCCATGGGATGGCTCCTCGGCGCTTCCCTGCTTTTCTCGCTGGTCATCCTGCTGGCCTTTTCGTTCAGCGTATTTTTCCTGCTCCGGCAGAAAAAGATTTCTGAAATGAAAGCCGACTTCATCAACAATATGACCCATGAATTCAAAACACCTATAGCGACCATTTCTGTCGCGTCAGATTCTATTCTGGATCAAAAGGTGATCGGGGACCAATCAAAGGTGGCGTATTTCGCCTCCATGATCAAGAAAGAAAATCAGCGGATGAACCGTCAGGTGGAGGATATCCTGACCATCGCCCGGCTGGAGAAGAAGGAACTCGGATTTAAATGGGAGTTTGTCAATATCCATGAAGTGATTGCAGAAGTTGCCGATGTGATCAGGGTACAGGTGGAGCAACGTCAGGGAACCCTGAATGAGCTTTTATCAGCCACCAATCCGCTGATTCGCAGCGACCGGCAGCACATCAGCCATGTAATTTTTAACCTCCTGGATAATGCCCTCAAATATTCCCCCGGTAACCCGGAAATTACCATTGAAACGGGAAATACCAGGGAAGAATGTCTGATCAGGGTCACCGACAAAGGCATTGGCATGAACCGGCAGGTACAAAGCAGGATATTTGAACGTTTTTACCGTCAACAAGGTGGCAATGTGCACAATGTGAAAGGATTCGGACTGGGGCTCAGTTATGTCAAAGCCATTGTGGAAGCGCATGGTGGAAGGATTACTGTAGAAAGTGAAGTAGGGAAAGGCAGCATATTTACGGTGTTTCTGCCGTACATATGAAATGAAAAGCGGAGGGCAGAGGGCTCTTGGGGCAAAAAGCTCCGAAGGAGCGCTGATATTGATAGAAACCGGCATGCCCCGCTTACCCCGCTCCGCAGTTTGAAATATCGCCGTTGTGAATGGCAGAGAGCAAAGAGCCAACCCCAGTGCTTTAGCCTGGGGGTAGAACCGTACCCCGATCCCCGCTCCGCTCTTTGAAAAACGACAGTTGCAATTATTAATGATAAATGAAAAATAAAACCTCTTTATTCTTCGCTGAAGATGACCTGAGCTTCGGATCGGTACTGAAATCCTACCTGGAGATCAATGACTTTTCAGTCACCTGGGTCGACGATGGACGTTATGCCCTGGATCGTTTCCGCAACGGGCATTTTGACCTCTGCATCCTCGACGTTATGATGCCGCACACCGATGGCTTCACCCTTGCTGCCCAAATCAGGGCCATCAACCGGGAAATTCCCTTTATTTTCCTTACAGCCAAATCATTACGGGAAGATGTACTAAAAGGCTATAACCTGGGCGCCGACGATTACATCACCAAGCCTTTCGATTCCGAGGTCCTTCTTTGTAAGATCAAGGCCATTCTGAACAGGGGAAATGGGCGTCAGACAACCGGAAAGCAAATTTTGTCGCTCGGAAATTTTCAGTTTGATTACCACCTGAGGCAAATCTCCGGTCAGGATACTACTCAAACGCTTTCTCCCAAAGAAGCCGATTTGTTGCAACTGCTCCTGGAACACAAAAATGAACTCCTCCCCCGGGGGGTTGCCTTGCTGAAAATCTGGGGTGATGACAGCTATTTCACCGCCCGCAGCATGGATGTCTTCATCTCTAAACTCAGAAAATACCTGCAATCAGATCCCCGGATTGAGATCAGAAGCATCCATGGCAGCGGTTACTTTCTTTCAGTAACTGAATAATCCGCGGAATCTTCTGTTTGGAGCTGTCAATCCTCCTCCGTTTCTCCTTCAAAGAAGAACGCTGCCCTTACCGCCGGGGGGCAGGTGCTGTCCAGCCCTTTAACGGCTTTCCAGATCACCTCATTGAACTTCAGGTCGTCGATCTGGTCTTCCTTGGAAAAGTCAAATGTCTCGCTCATCTGCTGCCAGGCACTTTCATTCTGGTTCCTGGCACTGAGATCCACCTGGCAGGGTCGCACATTGAAAACCGGGTGATCCGGAGTCTTTTCAAAACAGCGCCACAAAGGAGTAGCCGCCGCATCGTACTGGCTCATGGGCGGCAGCCCCAGGATCAGTTCCATGGTTCTCAGCAACGACGCCGTGGTATAGGGAGTACTGTCAACAAATCCTTTTTTGACATATCCACCCGCCAGGAAAGCAAGGCTACGGTGGGCATCCACATGGTCGGGGCCATTTTGTGCGTCGTCTTCAACGATCACCACCAGGCTTTCTTTCCAGATCGGACTGTGGCTCAGATAATCCACCATCATCCCCACGGCAAGATCGTTATCTGCCACATGCGCAAAAGGGGTTGGTCTCCCCAACTTCAATCCTTCGGTATGGTCATTGATAATCCGGATGGTATTCAGGCGGGGCACAGCCTGAATGGCCATGAGCGAATCAAAATCCCGCTTCCACTGATGAAAGCGGATAGTGTCCATCACCGACTGATCCCAGGGCGTGAAATGGGTACAGTAATGCCCTTCCAATACCGGAATATTGGGCCCGCCAACTTCCACAAATTCCCCGTAGCTCCGGTAGCTTAAGCCTTTCCGCTGACAGTAATCCCAAAGAAAACCATCCTTATTGTTGGCAATTTCCCTGGTACCCTCTGCAGAATAGCTACCACCCCTTCCTCCATAACTGGTTGGCCAGGTCTTTTCCAGGTAATCAGTGGCATAAGCCCCCATTGACCAGTTGTGGCCATCGGCGCTTACCTCGCCGTTCACGTAGAAATTATCCAGCAACACAAACTCCCTGGCCAGCGCATGGTGATTCGGGGTGATCTTCTCCCCGAAAAGTACCAGGCTGGTATCTCCGTTTCCCTGGGGAAGGTCACCCAAGACCTGGTCGTATGTCCGGTTCTCCTTGATCACATAAAATACATACTTAATGGGTGAAGGATCGCCTACTTTTCTCGGAACAGGATTCCCTTCCACACCTTCCGCATGAAGCTCTTTACCTCCGATATACGGGGTATTTTCAAACACCATTTGGGTCAACTCACGGATACTTTTCTCCTTCGGAATTTTCAGCAAACTCAGCGACCCCCTCAACAAACCGGCTATATATTGCACTTTCGTTCTGATCTCCTTGCCTCCTTCATGGTGCACCACTTCAGAACCCCTGCGGACAGGGTTCGGACCGTAGGGATTGGCCATAGAAGTGATCCCTTTTCCGTTGGCAACCAGAAGTTTGTTTCCGGATACCCTCACACAGGTCGGATACCAGCCAGTCGGGATAAATCCAAGGCTTTTACAGGTTCCCGGACTGGAGACATCAAAAACAGCCAGGCAATTGTTATCGGCATTGGCAATAAACAGCATTTTTTCATCTTCACTCAGCGCGACACTGTTGGTGGTCGACCCCACCGGAGCTTTCGGATACAATGCCGTGTGAAGGCTTTCCACCACCTTACCCAGGCGTGTATCTGCCACCAGCACATTGTTATCGTTGGCATTGGCAATAAACAGCCAGCGCCCATCCCGGGTAATACACAGGTCATTGGGATTATCACCGGCAGGTATAAAACCAGTCATTTTTTGTTCCCGCGTATTAAAGATCAATACTTTGTCGCAGCCCCAGCAAGTTGCGTACAACGTGCTTTGGTCGGGCGATAACAGGCAGGTAAAACCTTCTCCTCCCAGGGGATGTTTTGACAAAACGGATTTGCTTTGTGTATCAACTACATACAGGGAATTATCCTCGCGTGTTACCGCATAAAGCCTGTTGCTCCGGTCATCCAGTGCCAGGCCACCGACCGAGATTTTCACCGGCCAGGGTTTACCCAGAATAATCGAATCCCGTAAAAACAGCTTGTTTTTCCTGACATCGTAACGAAGGATCAGGTTGTCATTTCCACCGGAAGCATACAACACTTTCCCGTCCCCGGAAAATGCCAGGCCAAGCCAGGCTTTGCCGACTGCCACCGAATCAACCACCCGCTGAGCGCCAATGTTGAAAAGCTGTATGGATTGGTCACTCTGTCCGTTGTTGGTAATGGCAGCCAGTTTTCCATCCGGAGAAATCACCAGATTCAGGGGCAAATCGCCTAAACTGAACATTTTCCCGGCCGGAGATAGTTTCCATCCGTTGGGAAGGGTAGTCTTTGGGATTTTTCCTTTCGGGAGCGTTTGAGCATTCACCATATGAAATGAAGCGAACAGGAAGTTAAAGGTTAACAACAAGGAAAGCAATAAAATTTTGATTTTCATCAGAATAAGTATTATGATAATAAAATCAGGTTTTCCAGGTTTTTTTCTAAGAATGATGCCCTGAAAAACCTATGGCCAAATTACTAAATTTTGTTTTATTTGTCGCTTGAAAAACCTTTTCCATGAAATATCCTTTTTCCCTGTTTTCGTTTTTTTTGATTATACCAACCATCCATGCGCATGAAAACTACCGGTCAACGCCAATCGATACCCTGAAACATATTCATATTGAGGAAGTAGTGGTTTCAGCCGGAAGGTTTGAGACCCTGGGGATCACAACCCCTGATGCCATCCGTGTTTTGCCGTTAATTCAGGCTGAAAAGTTCCAGATCAGAAGCGCCCCGGAAGCATTGACTTTGACCCCGGGGGTCTTTGTCCAGAAGACTTCCTGGGGAGGCGGCTCACCCTTTGTCAGGGGACTAACCGGCAACCAGACGCTCCTGATGACCGACGGCATCAGGTTGAACAATTCCACCATGCGCTATGGCCCGAACCAGTATTTCAACACCATTGATCTTTTTTCGCTTTCCGGCATTGAAGTGCTGCGCGGAAATGGGTCGGTACAATATGGCTCCGACGCGATGGGAGGAACGATTCATGCCTTCAGCAGAAATCTGAGCTTCTCTGATCAGTCGGAACTAAACGGTAAAATCCATTTGCGCTGGGGCTCCCACGGCATGGAAAAGACAGTCAGACCTGAGCTCGCTGCAACAGGGAAACGGCTGGCATTTACCGGCGGCATGACCTGGCGTGACTTTGGCGACCTGCGGGGAGGCAAGGAAACTGGTGTACAACACCCCACCGGCTATAAAGAAATGGATTTTGACCTTAAAGGAAAGATCCGGATCAGCGAACAATCTGCGCTTACCCTTTTAGTTCAGCAGGTCAACCAGCACCATGTCCCTACTTACCACAAGATCACTCTGGAAAATTATGGCATCCATGAAACTGATCCCCAGCAGCGTCAGCTGGCTTATGCCAGGTGGAACGGGAATTTCAACCAAAAACTTCTTCAGTCCTGGAACCTGACCCTTTCGCGGCAATTATCGAAAGAAGGGCGAAAGTTGCAGAAAAACGGTTCGGCTGTTGTCCGCGACGAACTGGATGAAATCAGAACAACCGGGATAAACGGGGAGATCGGAATGGCATCAGGTACTGTCTGGAAAGCCTTGACCGGATTTGATTACTACCATGACCTGGTGAACAGCAGCCGGACAGACACCAACCCCTCCCTGACCGGGAAAACCCAATTGAGGGGCCTCTACCCCGACGGTTCCACCATGGAAAGCTTCGCCCTCTTTTCCTCTAACCAATTGACGCTCCGAAGCTGGGATTTCATGGCAGGCGCCCGATTCCAGTCCCACCGGATCAGGGTAAACGACGGCAATTCAAACATTACGGAACTGACACCCGCTGCGCTGGTCGGCAATGTCGGCCTGTCGAAGAAAATCACACCTTCCCTGCGGTGGATCAGTTCCCTGAACACCGGCTTCCGGACACCCAATATAGACGACCTGGGCTCACTGGGTATCGTGGATTTCCGGTATGAAGTCCCTGATTTTGATCTGAAACCTGAACATTCCCTGACTGCTCAGACTGGGTTCAAGGTACTGACGTCCCGGCTTAACGGGGAGATTTTTCTGTACAACACCAACCTCACCGATTTGATTACCCGTCAGAAAGTGGAAAACCAGACGATAGAAGGCTATCCGGTCTACAAGAAGGAGAACAGCGACAAGGCCTGCGTGCGGGGATTCGAAACGGCCTGGGACTATTTGCTGTTCCCAGGTCTGAAACTTCAGGGCTCTTTTACATATACTTACGGACAAAACAAGTCACAGCATGAACCCATGCGCAGGATTCCGCCGGCATTTGGGAGGGTGGCAGCGCTTTTCCGGCAGGAAAACTGGCAACTTGCCCTGGAATGGATGGCTGCCACCGCCCAGGAGAGGCTTGCCAAAGGAGATACCGAAGACAACAGGATTCCCACCGGGGGTACCCCGGGGTGGAATGTGTTCAACCTCAACACCGGCTATGGCTGGAGGAGGTTCACCCTGGATCTTAGTTTGAAGAATTTTTTCAATGCCGATTACCGGTACCATGGTTCCGGGATCAACGAAGCAGGCCGTTCTGCCTTTGTGGCAGTTACCTATTTATTCTGAAGGAAACATTCTCCCAAATCCAGCTGGTGATCTAACTTGTTCGCCGGAAATGTTTAATTTTAAGGAGCAATTTCCCCGTTGTTTCCGGGGACTATTTCTGACACCATTAAACCAATAAGATATGAAAAGAACTCTCATTTTTCTGGCGCTTTCCCTGCTGATGATCACCGGCTGGTCTCAGAACAGCTTCAACGGCCTCGATATGAACATGGGGAACCTGTACCGTTTATCTGATGCAAAAACACGGTCGATCTCCCCTGAAAACTTCAGCGGTAAAAAGGGAGAAGCAGGAATGGCCAATCCTGCCGACAAGGACAAACCCAATACTGCCAACGCTTACCGGGCAGCGCGTGACCTCGGACAAGGCTGGAAAGTCAATCCCTACGTCCGGATCAATCCGGGAGAAACCTTCACGATGGCCGAAATCGATGGTCCGGGCGCTATTCAGCACATCTGGATGACCCCTACCGGCAACTGGAGGTTCTCAATTATCCGCATTTACTGGGACGATGAAGCTGAACCTTCCGTAGAATGTCCCGTCGGTGATTTCTTTGGTATGGGTTGGTGTGAATATGCCCCGCTCAATTCCCTGGCCATTTGCGTGAACCCGGGGAGCGCCTTCAACTGTTACTGGCCAATGCCCTTCCGGAAAAAATGCCGGATCACCATGGAAAATGTGAATGATAAGGATCCCATGACGCTCTATTACCAGGTCGACTATACGCTTACCCAGGTGCCGGCTGATGCAGCCTATTTCCATGTCCAGTTCCGCCGTACCAATCCCAATGTTTCATCCGATTACACCATCGTGGATAACATAAAAGGCAAGGGACAATTTGTCGGGGTATACCTGGCCTGGGGCGTTAATAACAACGGCTGGTGGGGCGAAGGAGAGATAAAATTTTTCATGGATGGGGACACGAAATACCCAACCATCTGTGGAACGGGCACCGAGGATTATTTCTGCGGATCCTACAATTTTGACCGCGGCGGCCAGTACAAGGAATTTTGTACCCCCTATTCCGGCCTTGCCCAGGTCATACGGCCCGATGGTACCTACAAATCCCAGCAGCGCTTCGGACTTTACCGCTGGCACATCATGGATCCGGTACGCTTCGAGAAAGATCTGAGAATTACCATCCAGGATTTGGGCTGGCATCACGATGGCCGGTATCTTGCCCAGCAATCCGACATCGCTTCAGCCTGTTTCTGGTATCAGACCGAGCCCCATGCGAAATTCCCGAAGTTCCCGGCCTGGCAGCAGCTGGAGGTGTACTGATTGATTTCGGATTTCGGATGTGAGATTTCGGATTTACTTTTCCAATGGATGGATTGGTGCCAGGATGATTTGGATGGAAGGGTTATAGCGCACCTGACCCGGTGGAACTCTCAAAAAGCCAGCGCTGCATAAGTAAGTTATTCCATGCTTTTATGCCCGGATACTCCCTGCGGCTGCGTGGCATGAAGGTCAAAAACAATGATTTCATTTTTGCCGGTTTTCAGGAATGGCGCCGGGCAATACAACCTGAACTGTGGTCCTGTTTCCCAGTAGCGGCCAAGGTTATGGCCATTTACCCAAACAACTCCCTTCTTCCATTTACTCATGTCGAGGTAGGTATCACCGGTTTGATTGAGCAAAAATTCTCCCTTGAAGAGATTACCGGGTTGATCAGGATTTACCGGATTGAATTGTAGTCCGGAAATTTGTTTCTCATCGAAGGGGAATAGAAAGACCTGCCAGTTCATCAGGGTCATTCCATTCAGGGAAACCCGCTCTGTGATGCCTTTGCGGTCGATCATGTATTCCGCGAAATTAATGCGTCCCATCCCTTCCACGAGGATATCGAGCTGAGGATAAGGTGATGAGCTTTCCGGCAAATCGATGATATTTTCAGCCTTGGCCCGGTCCAGTTTTCCGACGTATTTTCCATCGACAAAAACAGTGGCATAATCATGTAGTTCGGTGATCCTCAGTTTCCCTTTTTTGTGACCGGTCAGGGAGCTGCGGTAAAGGATGAACCCGGCGGGTTGTCCGAACATTTCCATGGATTTGGGTTGAACGGAAGGGATGGAAGGCGGAAGATTCTTCCAGATGGAAGCCGAGCTGTTGAAGGAAATTTCAGGAATTTCAAGGAGAGGTATCGGCTCAGGCACAGGAGGAAGGGTTTTACCTTTGGGCAGATAGCCGGCAAGCAACTTACGGAGTGCCAGATATTTCGGAGTAGGTTGTCCTGCTTCGTTGATGGGGGCGTCGTAATCATAACTGGTCACATCGGGCTGGTACTGGGTTGGGCTGAAAGCATTGGCTCCGGCCCAATATCCGAAGTTGGTACCGCCGTGAATGACGTAAAAATTGAACGATTTTTTGTGGTCCATCAGCCAGCGGACATCACGCAGGAGAGCGGCCGTGTCTGGACGCTGCCACTTCTCCCCCCAGTGGGTCAACCAGCCGGGATAAAGTTCACTGCAGAAAGAGGGAACGTTGGGGTTGGCTTTGGTCGCCTGGGCAAACTCCTTTTCATTGGTTCCGGAATCGAGGCCTATGGCCACGCCGGGCAAGGTTCCGGCTTCCATCATATAAGGCGTTGGCCCGTCGGCGGTGTAAAAGGGAACATCGATACCATATTTCAACCAGGTTTCCTTCAGCCATTGCATATAATTCCGGTCGTTGCCATAGCTGCCATATTCATTTTCAACCTGAAGCATGATGATAGGGCCACCTTTTTGAATCTGGTATTCCCGGATTACGTCGGCCATAGCGGCAATATACCTTTCAGCGGCGGCAATATAGCGGGGATCCATACACCTCACCTTAATATCTGGTGTCCGGAGCAACCACCAGGGCAGTCCGCCGAAATCCCATTCCGCGCACACATATGGTCCCGGACGGAAGGAGAGCCACATGCCCTCTTCCTGAACCGTCCTGATGAACCGGACCACATCCCGGTTACCGGTTTCAAAATCAAAGGATCCGGGTTCAGCTTCATGGTAATTCCAGAAATAATAGGCAGCTATGGTATTGCAGCCCATCGCTTTGGCCATCTGTATACGATGCCTCCAGTACTGCTCCGGAATTCTGGCCGGATGAATTTCTCCGGAAATCAGCTGGTAAGGTTTCCCATTCAACAGGAACTCGCTTTTTCCCAACGCAAAAGTCTGGGGTTTCTTCTGGGATTCAGCCTGAAAAGCAAAAAAACATAAAAACAGGAAGCAGAAAATGGTTGTTTTCATCTTTCATCGGTTTAGGCCAAAAATATTAAAAAAAGCGGGATGACCCGCTCTCTTTATTTATGATTACTAACAAAATCAGTTCCTAACTTATGTTTATTTCTAAAGTGATTTCAGCCCTGAACAATTTGGAAACCGGGCAGATTTCTTTTGCCTTGGTGGCAATTTCAAGCAATTTATCAGCTGAAATCCCTTCCACAGTGCCTTTCAGTTCCAGGTGAATGTAAGGGATGCTGCCATCTTCGAAGGTGACACGTGCCGTAGTTTCCAGGTTCTGTCCGTGAAAGCCTTCGGCGCCCAGCAGGAAACTGAGTTGCATGGTAAAACAGCCGGCGTGGGCAGCGGCGATCAGTTCCTCCGGATTGGTACCCGGCTCGTCTTCAAAACGTTTGTGATAGGAATAAGGTGTGGCGTTTAATACGCCACTTCCGGAAGTCAGGGTACCTTTACCTTCTTTTCCCGAGCCATTCCATCGGGCAGTTGCTTTTCTGGTGAATTTCATATTTCTGATTTATTAAAAGATAAACAAAACTTTACCTAAAACCAAGATCAGCGGTTTTTGTTCACGGAGAATAACCGCTGAACACCGTTTGGTTTACAAAGTGGATACAATATCCTCTGTATTGCGCAATGCCGGTTTCATTTTTGATTTATCAATAAACAGCTGCCATTTCTGGCATCTGCGCACCAGATCACCGTTTAACCCCACTTAAGATGTAAGATTCAGGCCCTAAGATTTATCCTGAGCCTCTCATGGGACTCGAACCCACGACCTGCTCATTACGAATGAGCTGCTCTACCAACTGAGCTAAAGAGGCTGATGCTTTTGCGGGGGCAAATCTACAAAGTTTTGGCTTTCTCCAGCATCCCCTCGTAAATTTTTCGCTGTCCGATCAGCGCTGCCACCTTATCAGCAGGGTTCGTCCTGCATTCCAGCAAAATCCAACCCTTGTAATTCATTCCCACATACAGGTTCATCAACTCCTGATAGGGATAAGAAGGATCATCAAGTTCCCTGACATGACAAATATCTCCGAAGCGGTCTTTAAGCAGGTTGAAATTAAAGGCCAGCCCGTTCCCCTTCAGGTCTTCCGGATTGCAGTTCCAGCAAACCGTAGCATTGGGATGGTCTGCCACATCCATGATCGCTTTGATGTTTTCAATCTCCTGGGTCTCATTGCCGTGGACTTCCAGCCTGATCTGTTGCCCGTAATCGGCACCGATCCGGGCCAATTGGTTCAGCGATCTGCCGATCTGCTCAATGGTTTTTGATTTCGGCACTTCCTTGTGAAACTGATTGGGCTTCACTTTTACCCCGGATCCGCCAATATCATGGCTTAACATAATGAATTCCTTGGTCTTTTCCATTGATTCGAGCAGCTTGGTACGGTCGGGATAATCGTATTGCTGATTGGTACCCATTCCGACGATCTTCACATCACTATCCCTGTATTTTTTACGCACTTCCTTCCGCTGCTCTTTGGTCAACGCCGGGGATACCCCATGGGCATGTTCAACCCGGAGTTCCACTCCGTAAATACCTGCTGCGGTGAGGTTTTTAATCAGTTCGTCATTGGTCCAGTCTTTCCCCCAAAGGTAGGTGACCAACCCCAGTTTCATCTTGATTTTTGAAGAAGCAGTCATCTCCTTCAATGAAATTCCGGGAACCATCAAAATGCCCGATGCCAGTGTCAGATTACGCAGAAAAGCACGCCGGTCCTGTTTATAATTCGAATCCATGTCTTTAAAAATTTCCCCCTAAAATAGGGTAAATCCACCGGAGAAAAAAGCTTTCCGGATGAAATTAACATTATCATTACTTTTCCGTCAACTCCTCCCAGTATTCCACAGCCCTTCGTGTATGCGGAATAACAATCGTACCCCCCACCAGGTTGGCAATGGAAAAGATCTCAAAAACCTCTTCCGTATTGACTCCCAGCTCATAACACTTCCCCAGGTGATAACGGATACAGTCATCACAACGCAATACCATGGAAGTAGCCAGACCCAGCATCTCCTTTACCTTTGCAGGCAAAGCCCCGTCCTGGTATGCCAGTGTATCCACACTGTAAATCCGCTTCATCACTTTGTTATCCGCAGCCAGGATTTTTTCATTCATCCGCTGACGGTAATCATTGAAATCGTTGATTAATTTTCCCATATCATCATTATAATAATTGCAGGGGCTTAAGGCCTTACGCCCCTGTGATTGTTGCGCCAATCAATGTGGTTTGCGTGCATCCGGTGATCCTGACCTGCGCATAATCCCCTTTCTGGTAACCACCACGTGGAAAGACCACCACCTTGTTCTGGGAACTCCGCCCGAAGAGCATCTCCTTCGATTTTTTCGACGTTCCTTCAGCCAAAACTTCAACTACCTTTCCGATGTCTTCCCGGTTGCTCTGATGAGAGATAAGGTTCTGGAGCTTTATGATCTCATCCAACCGTTTAGCCTTTACCGCTTCCGGAACATCATCCGGCAGGTGCTGATGGGCATAGGTTCCGGGGCGTTCAGAATATTTGAACATAAACGCCATGTCAAACCGCACCTCTTCCATCAGGGACAATGTCAGCTGGTGGTCCTCATCGGTTTCTGTACAAAATCCGCAAAAGACATCGGTGGAGATTCCGCAACCGGGGATGGTTTCCCGGATGGCCCGGATGCGGTCGAGGTATGCTTCCCGGTCGTATTTGCGGTTCATCAGTTTCAGAATCCTGGAGCTGCCGGACTGTACCGGCAGATGGATGTGCTTGCAAATATTGGGATATTGTGCAATTTTAGCCAGAATCTTATCCGACATGTCTTTGGGATGGGAAGTGGTAAAGCGGATCCGCAGGAGAGGATCTACCGCCGCGCTTTCTTCAAGCAAATCCTGGAACCTGACCGGTTTCCGGGTGCCTTCAGGATGCCATTTGTAAGAATTGACATTCTGCCCAAGCAGGGTTACCTCCCTGTATCCCCGCTGTTGCAGGTCGGCGATTTCGCGGACGATATCCTGAGGATCGCGGCTTCGTTCCCGCCCACGGGTATAGGGAACAATACAATAGGTGCAGAAATTGTTGCAGCCACGGGTGATGCTGACAAACCCGGAAATGGCTCCATCGCCGATCCTGACCGGAGTGATGTGATCATAAGTCTCAATTTCAGACAATTGCACATTAAGGGCTTTTTCTCCCTGCTGCGCCTTGTCGAACAAATAGGGCAAATCACGGTAAGCATCGGGCCCGCAGACCAGGTCCACGCCCTTGTGTTCCAGAAAATCATCCCCCAGCCGCTCGGCCATACATCCGATTACCCCTACAATCAAACCGCTTTTTTTCTTTTTCAGGCTCCGGAAATGGTCCAGACGGCCCCAAATCCGTTGTTCCGCATTATCCCGCACCGAACAGGTATTGATCAGGATGGCATCGGCATCTTCAGCCACCTGGGTAACCACAAAGTCCTTTTCCTGAAGGACAGAGGCGACCACCTCACTGTCAGCCACATTCATCTGACAGCCATATGTCTCTATAAATAATTTCTTTGTCATCATTCCATTTTCAGGTGCAAAAGTAGGTGAATTTTCCAATAGTCACGATAACAACGCAGGACAGCTCCCGGTTCACTGGTTCCCGCTTTAACCTTATGTCAATGTAAAGTAAAACGCGCACTTTTTTATTGTTTGACTGATCTCTGATTTTCTGATTATCTTTGTACCCAGAATTCATAAAAAGATGAGAAGATTACTTATTCTGGCGCCCTTTCTTCTTTTCTGGCAATGGAGCACCTCGCAGGTGAACCCGCAGAATACGGCTTCCTCTTCCCAGCACATCCCGGATATTTTCAGGAGTATTGAAACCAAACAGGATCCCGAACTGATGGAACTGGTCAACCTGCACATCCGGAAAAACCAGCAGGGAGGGACCATGCCCGGGTTCAGGGTGGAGATCTTTTTCTCTTCTGAACTGAATGCCCGCCAAAAGGCCCAAAATATTAAAGGCGAATTTCTGTCAGCATTCCCTGACTACAACGTCTACATTTCCTATATATCCCCTGATTTTAAGGTTAGGGTTGGAAATTTCAGAACCAGAAACGAAGCGCTGAAAGCGGTGAATCTTTTCAAAGGACAATTTCCAAAAGCATTTGTAGTACCAGACCAGATTGAATTGCCCAAGTTGTACTAACCCCTATGAGTGAACAAATCAAACACGAATGCGGCATTGCGCTGATCAGGCTGCTGAAACCCCTCTCCTATTACCGCCACAAATACGGCACCTGGCAATATGGCCTCGACAAGCTTTACCTGCTTATGGAAAAGCAACACAACCGGGGACAGGACGGCGCCGGCATGGTAAACATTAAAATCAACCTTCCCCCCGGACAGGAATACATCACCAGGTTCCGTTCCACCAACGACAATCCTATCAAAGACATCTTTGACAAGGTGAAAAAAAACTGGAAAAAAGCGGGAAAACCTGAAAATAATATTCTGACCCAGGAATGGGTTTACAACCATCTTCCTTTCACCGGTGAATTGTTCCTGGGCCATCTCCGCTACGGAACCTTTGGCAGGAACAGCATTGAATTTGTACACCCCGTAATGCGCCAGAACAACTGGAAATCACGTAACCTGGCCCTGGCCGGCAATTTCAACCTGACCAACACCGATGAACTTTTCAAAAAACTGGTTGATCTTGGTCAGCATCCCAAAGCCTATACCGATACTGTGACAGTTCTGGAAAAGGTAGGGCACTTCCTCGACGAAGAGAACCAGCTCCTGTTCCGGCAATACAAAAATGAAGGACACTCCAACCGTGCTATTTCTCCGCTGCTTGAAGACAACCTGGATGTCCGCAACATCCTGGAACGGGCTTCAAGGGATTGGGATGGCGGCTATGCCATCGCCGGACTGATCGGTCACGGGGATGCGTTTGTGATGAGGGATCCATGGGGTATACGCCCCGCCTTTTATTACCATGACGACGAAATTGCCGTGGTCGCTTCGGAAAGACCGGTAATCCAGACTGTCATGAACACTTCCTGGGACAAGGTCCGGGGACTGGAACCGGGGAAAGCCCTCATCATCCGGAAAGATGGCCGGGTTTCCTGTGAAATGATAAGAGTTCCACAGAAAAGATCGTCCTGTTCATTTGAACGGATCTATTTTTCCAGGGGAAGTGACCGGGATATATACAATGAAAGAAAAGAACTTGGAAGGTTGCTTGCACCTACCATTCTGGAAAGGATCAACTACGATTTCACCGACAGCGTATTTTCCTATATTCCCAATACCTCAGAGACTGCCTTTTACGGTATGATCCAGGGGATCAGAGATTACCTGGTTGACCGTAAGATCAGGGAAATCAGGGAAAGAAACGGCAGCCTCACGAACGAGGAAATCAGGGATATCATTTCCATGGAACCCAGGGTGGAAAAGATCGCCATCAAAGATGCCAAACTGCGCACCTTTATTGCGGATGAATCAAGCCGGAGCGATCTGGTTACCCATGTTTATGATGTGACCTATGGCATCATTAAAAACAATGTGGATACCCTCGTCATTATTGACGATTCCATCGTCAGGGGTACTACCCTGCGCGACAGCATCATCAGGATACTCGACAGGCTGCATCCCAGGAAGATTATCGTGGTTTCCTCAGCGCCTCAGATCAGATATCCTGATTGCTACGGCATTGATATGACCCGTCTCGACAGTTTTATTGCGTTTAATGCAGCCATCGCCCTGCTGAAGGAAAACGGAATGGAAAAGACCATTCAGCAGGTTTACAAAAACTGTAAGGATCAGGAAAACCTTCCCAAAGAGGAGATCGTCAATTTTGTGGGGGAAATTTATAAACCCTTCACCTATGAGCAAATCTCACAAAAAATTGCCCAGTTGTTAAAGCCAGAAAACTGCGGTGCCGAAGTGGAAATTGTCTTTCAAACGGTGGAAAACCTTCACAAGGCCTGTCCGAATGACACGGGCGACTGGTACTTTACAGGAAACTATCCAACACCAGGTGGCAACAGGGTCGTCAATTCCTCTTTCATCAAATTTATAGAGGGTACCCAGGGAAGGGCATATTGAACAAATCCAGCCTTTTTATTCCTCCGGCAGTAGCCAGGTTTCAGTTTCCTTGTTCCGGAGGTAAGTCTCTATGTGGCGGTCCTTTTTTACCTTATAAATATCGTCCACTTTCAGGATAATGCCTGTTTCCAGCACTTTTCCAAACTGTTCGTGCAAAACGGTTCCAAAGGTTTTCATGGAGGGCGACAGGTTCATGTAGGCATTGAAAAGCGGGGGGATGTTTTCTCCGAACTGCCGTACCGCCTGTACCAGGATTTTGTAGTCTTCCGCATAGTCAGCCCCATTGAAAATAGTCTCCATTTTGTCGTAATCAATATGAAACTCAAAAGGCTTTTTCGGAGAAACCAGGTTTTCGTCATCCCGGAAATACTTCATAAAAAAATACTGGATCAAGTTACGGGCATCGGAATGAAAATGGGCGTACATGGTCACTTTCCCGAAGAAATACTTGATTTTGGGATTGTCAACGGTCAGCGCCCCTAAGCCATCCCACAGATTATCCAGGGCAAAAAGGGCCTTGGCGCCCGCCTTGCTCGACTGGTAAGCAGGGGTCACAAACGATCTTCCCAACTCCAGGGTATAGGGAATATATTCTTTGCAGAACTTTTCGGAAAAATCAAACAATTCGGTGGTTGCCAGTTCTAT
>Ga0116171_10001891_pt1 | contig 20390 bp, 20 predicted proteins | sample AD_JPNHW2_MetaG_FD_89798 | JGI IMG/M metagenome (GOLD analysis project Ga0116171, IMG submission 89798) | Active sludge microbial communities of municipal wastewater-treating anaerobic digesters from Japan - AD_JPNHW2_MetaG | ecosystem: Engineered > Bioreactor > Anaerobic > Digestate | place... | reverse complement strand
GTGAAAAATCTGACCGGTCTTGCGGGCATCATCTCCCAACCGGTCTACCTGTCCCTTATTATTGCGGCCATCATCGGCATTGTCTATGTTGCTTTTCACTTCATCATGAAAAAGAAGAGATAAATGCTGTACGGGTTCCACGTGACTGGCCACTATTCGGGCTGGCACAAATTACCCCCTATTCATAAAACTACGGCTGTACCGATCATCTGATAATAGCCAGTACCTTTCGAATTAACCGTTTCAACGATATAATCCGGGACCATCATTTCCCAGAATCTCCCCCCGCTCTCCACATACCAAATGGAATTGTACCATGGAACGTGAAAATCCCCCGGTGCCTGATCACCAAAACGTCCGCAAGTGTTTATCCCCCTATCCTTCCAATAATTAGCAGCAGCGAGATGACCTATGACCTCCCCACAGTTTCTCCCGATCCCAAAAAATATCCATGCACTTGCCTGCGAGACTATCAGTCGCCGCATCGGGCGACTCCCGTTTACAAGAACTGATGTTGAAATTACAGAAAAACTCGTGGGCGTGACCATGGAGTGTCTGAATGCCGAGGTTAAGCGGACGCTGCCCCTGCGTGCCGCATCCCGGGATACCGTCATCCTTCCGGGACTTGGCGAGTGCCTCAGCGAACGCTTCGGGAGCGACCAAGGTGCAGCCGCACCGGTCATCGCAGAGATCCTAGTCAGCGCCGGCCTTGCCGAGCCGGCCGAGGTGATAGATGCAGCCACCCACACGCAGATACGGGGAATCCGGCTGCTCCCTGCATGGACATGGCATATCGCATCGGGAGACCTGTTACCTTGTGGTGGCACATGTTCCGGCGGAGGGGAAACAGAAGCATGGCTCGCACAATGTCCGATCTGCCGGACCGGTATTATCAGCCGGGTGATTGGCAAACGACTGTTTGGCATCCCCCCAACCGATTACTACCTGGACTGCTCGCACTGTGGCGCAAAGTTTATCCCGGAAAAAGATCGTTTCCGGCTGGTCTCGATCGCCCGGATTGCAGACCCGCGCTGGCGGCAATACCTTAATTCGTGCAAAAAGTCGGAGGACTGGGCGGCGCTGGTACGCGAGGAAAAAACCGCACGGCCCGCCTCCCGCATAGCCACATCCCGGTATCGTATGGCCCCCCAAAAAACCGCCATCACAAATCCGCAGCCGGTTGAGGTTCACCGCCCGGTAAAACCTGCACGGCAAGTTGAAGGAGTCCCGGCCACGTTCTCCCTGCTTAAAGATGGGAGCCTTACGGTTACCGGCACCGCAAAAACCCTCTACTTCAGGCCTGTGACTCTCCGGTTTTTACGTGGGGTCCGGCACGATCTCTTCACACATTCAGAACGCACCGTGCAGCAGGCCCTTGAATCCCCGGTATTTGCAGATGTAAAACCACTCCTTGTGAAGGAGTACCCGGGGTACCTCCCGCTCCGCCTTGGCCCGGTAACAGAAGAACTCCAGAAGAAGAATGATCCCCTTTATCATCAGTTCCTGAACCGGTACGGCGACGAGGATTTTGGCTCGTTTGCCATGCAGGATGAGAACCAGGCACATAAAAAAGGACTTTTGATCGTGTATGTGCAGGGAAAACTCTGCCATGTTGCCGGTTGCCACTCATTATATGCCGATCTCATTGATCGCACATTTGGGAACATTACAGCTGACCAGTGCTATCGTGACGGGGATGAAACAGCATGCCGGATCAATAGTATTGTTACAGCGTTCAGGTGCACGCCGGTCATCTGGCTCCATGAACTTTCTGACGATATTGCGATAGATGCTGCAGTTTTTGACCTGCGCAGCCGCTACCTCCAGGTCCCTGCAGCATCACAGTAATACAAATAGAGCCTTGAGAGGATCAGAGAATTTTTCATATCCTATGTGAACATTATAATTACCTACTCTGGTAACGGGACAGGGGAGATATTCGATGAAAAAGTGTCCGAACTGCGGGATGAATATCAGGGATAATGTCGAGGTCTGCGGGTACTGCGGGGGCGAAATACCGCAGCAGCCAGCAAGATCCACAGGCAGCAAAAGTGCACAGGTTCCGCAGCGGAATATCCCGCCCCGGCCTGCCCCGAAAACAGAGCCAGCTGCATCCCCGGTCGATGAACCGAAAAACGAAGATGGTGAAGAGGAGGAGGGCGGGCTTTCTGCCATTCTCCAGCCGGGAGAGCAGGTGTTGATAGGCTCTCTCAATGTCTCGGTAAAAAAGTTTTTTTTCCATGCATATCTGACGAATAAGCGTATTTTTTTAATCGATACTCAGGAAAAGAAAATTAAAGTAACGGCAAAGGACATCCCGCGCGACACGATATCCGATAGTACCGTGGAATCCTCGGAGAATTCCGATCCGGTGCTGGTGCTCTCCATAAAATCTGTTGATAATGAGATTAAGACCATGAAACTGGTCTTTGCCCAGAACAGCACTGATCGCACCGGGGAGAGCGAAGACTGGATAGCGCTGCTCCACCAGGAACCGGAAGCAAAGAAATCGCGTCAGGCTGCACCCGTAGAAAAAGAGCCGGAGCCTCCCGTGGAAGAGGAGCCCGTTGAAGAGTTGGATGAAGAGCCCCTGACCCGGCCGACGAAACCCCTGATCCGGCAAGAGGAACTGCACCCGACAAGAAAACCCCTTAAGGAGCACGAACGCCAGCTCCCGGTAAAACGGCTGATCCCCCTTGCCCGTGAACCGGAACCCGAACCGGAAGTTCCACCCCAGAGACGGGTGCAGATCAGGACTATAGAGGAACCGCAAAACCGCATTCCGGTGACCCGTGAGACCTCCACACCTGCGAGAAGTCACATGCAGATCGTAAGGAAACCGGAAGTCCATGCGGCGATGCGAACCGCGATGAAAAATCCAGTGCAGCCGGTGCGGCAGACCGGCGTCCACCCGGTAAGGAGCGTTCCCGCCGAACCCCTGCGCCGTCCTGTTCCGGAACACGAGTCTGCACGGGAGATCGTCCCGGAGGAGTTGCCTGCCATTCACAGAAAGCCGGTACCGGAAGAGCCTGCCGACAACCCGCAGTTCTGCCATAATTGTGGAAAGAGACTTCCCGGAGAAGCAAATTTCTGTCCGGGATGCGGGACACGGCTCGGACGTTCAAAAACCGACCCGGCGGCGCGCCTGGCAAAGACCATCCCCCGTCCGGTTCCAGCAGCTGCCGCAACAACCCAACCCCATCTGCATAAGGTCCCGCGGATTGAGGAGGTCCATGAGGATGAGGAAGAAGATCTACCTCAAAAAAGACTGCCGGTCAAAAAGACCCCCAAGGGTAGTGATATGACAATCCTGCAGAAATTTCTGCGGCGCTAACAACCGGAATGTCGGAATTTGGATTTAATCAGGAAAAAGAAACTGATAATCTGATGGACGGGTTATGTGGTGCTGTGGCATTACTTTTTTTGTCAATTCTTTAAGATAAATTTGTTAACGTTCGGTTCTCGGGCTTTTATGCAAACAGCCTTTGTTGTAAAAAATTCAGACTAATAAAAATGATACGCCCCGGCCGGGACTCGAACCCGGGTCAAAAGATCCGCAATCTTCTAGGATGTCCACTACCCCACCGGGACTTGCGATCGGCTTGCGCCTGCCTTATTTAAATCGTTTTCATCGCTTAAATATCTCACCATTTAAAGAAAAGATCTTTTTTTTATGATAGGGTTGCAGCATATCTGCAATCTATAAAAAAAAGATTCACTCATCAGATGATTAGCGTATAACCTGGTTTTCCGGAACCCACGTGGGTGTTGCAGTTGCCGTCGCAAACGGCAGGGAATTCCGTGGTTGTCCCCAAAATTTACATTCGAGAAATGATTGGTTTTGCGGATCGTCGATATTGCCCACCGGTTTTACCCAGATACCCGTTGTTGCGGTTATACTATTCCCGCGCATTTCGATCAGGAGATCATCGGATGTGAGAATGGGTTTCAGGGTAGCATCTTTGTAGATCCCATATCCCTTGGCTTCCCCAAATCCATCCTGAAGGAGAATCTCCCCAGTATTCTTATCCCTGACGGTAATGTCAAACCATGAGTAGGGTGCGTAATCGGAAAACGTAATGGTCTGCCATTCTTTAGATCCCGACTTCGATGCAGCAACTTTGTTTACAGTGATGTTAACCGGTTTAACTGTGTAATTGATATACATCGGAGGATTCTTGAGATTAAAGGTGACCGCGTTTGTACTATAAGAATAATAAGATGTGTTGAAGTAGATGAGGCATGACATATCGTCAGGACGCGATGTAGGTACTGCAGATATATTGAATCCCGGAGTACTGGTTTGGGTATCAGGACCGCTTGTCATAAAAGGCGTTGCCACAGTCACATATGTTGGGGATGCAGTTGTTTCCGGGCTGTTCGTATTCATGGGAGTGTAACCCCCCGCGGTATTGTTACTACCGGAAGTTGAAGAGGTCGTAGGTCCCTTTGGAGGCGTCACACACGCCGTTACGAGAAGCATCAGTATGGTGATCCCCACGATTACCATCAAACATATCGTTTTTTTCATTATTGAGGTATACCGCTTTTTGTTTTATTTATGTATGTTTAAAAATGTGCCGGTATCCCACGAACCTGACCTGGCGGTTCAACAAAAAATTGGGTATTGACCCAACTTATAACTGAATATGGTGAGATAAAAAATCCATCCCTGACCAAACATGATCTGTAAGACCTTTAATCATAGCCGGAGTTTTGTTTAGTTTTGCATTGATGAAATTACTCATAAACTGAAACATATTCAAAGCACAGATATTATACTCTTTGGCAATTGATGGCCGATGAGATCAAATCATATCGAGAATAATTCGATGTGACGATGATCGCTGAAATAGGACGTCATTCCTAGTAATCGTAGTTTCCCCAGTTCAATACTATGACGATTTTTTATTCGGGTTAGATTAGAGAGATGGAGCGGGACAGTCTCGCCCGACCTAATCGTGATTAGTACTACGCCTGATGAGGAAGTCGACAGATAAGGGTATCCTTATTTTTTAAGCACCACTTCCGGACACACTGTTGCAAACTTACAACTCATACATTCCCGCAGACAAGGTCGGGCCGGGAAATCCCCCTACCCCTACCCCTACCAGGCATTCATCGCCGTAAATCCCTGTGGGATCATTACCTGCACATTGAGTAACTGGTTCTCGTAGAAGGCATAGGGTTTCGTTGCGCCGGTCTTGAGGAAGATAAGTTCGGTGCTGATCTCATCGGCACTTTTTGTGTAGAACTCCTGTGTCCAGAGCACGTAGGCCGCCATCTGGAGTTCCGTTTCATACTCGTCATCGTCCCTGTCTGTCTTCCAGTCGGTAATGACAAGCGTGCCGTCCGGCATCCTCCCGGTAAAATCCCCCGTGACCGTCACCCGGACATTCCCGATGTACTTGTAACAGTACTGCCGCTTGCACCGGTTCCAGACCCGGTGACCCCCAACATGCCTCATCCCGAATACACCCGATATGGCCCCGAATTGGCAATCCGGGTATTCGTTTTCCGGTTCCACAGGAAATGATGTCCACGCCAAAGGAGAAAACGACAATTTGGAATTATTTTTAAAAACAAGGCAAAACAAAGGCCACTCGAACCTGCATAATAGCGGGCCTGTACGGGCACCTGTTTTCCGGATGGGTTAGAATACGTGGTCGGGGCAAAAAAGGCTGCTATTGCCCTCCCGACCCGGAGGTGATCGCCATCCTAAAAGATCATTTCCAACCATTAATCGGAGGATATTACGGCAGGATCCGGATTGTCCCGAATGCCACTGGGCTTCCTTCTATCCCACCCATGCTCCGGCGCCGCTGTTCCTCACATCATATAACGGGGATACGTTCCGCGAAATCATGTCCGACACTGCCGTGAATTTTATGTTTTGCAAGTAGCGGGACTGCCGACCGTATCTGGTTCAACGTCTTCGAGACATCCGGACGCAAAACGAGACATTTGTCCCGGTCTCGTCCAGATTTTTTTTACCTGCATGAATTTTTCAGGAAAACTTTTTGGATAAAAAAAGGACGATGCCGTTTCCAGGCAGCTTACTTAAGTTTTTTTTCGAGTTTCTTGAGTTTCTTCTTAGCGTCTTTGCTACCCGCAGCCGCTTGTTTCGAGAGCTCTTCTGCCTTGGCCTTCTTCACTTGGTTTAGCTTCGTCATCTGTTTTTTACTCGTTGGCATACTGTTACCTCGCTACGCCTGTGACTGATTTAATTTGGCCTTTTTCCTTTTTAATATATCCCTGTATCGTGAACCCGTCCCTTTAACTTCGAATAGACGAAGAGCGGGGGGTGACGTAAGAGTAAACAACGAAGAAACCCGGCCTTGCCAATAGCGTATGGGGATTTAATCCCGGTCAGCATTGTAGTAAGGGCACAGCCACCAGACCCGGGACCTCTGGCTACGGGAGATCGATTGGATGAACCGGTACGTAAACGGGAGTACCTGATTTTTTTGCAGGATGATCCTGTTCTTCACCGGTCACGTGTTATGTCACAACCTGCAAAGACGCGCTTCATGAATTTCCCCCTGTTTCCGGCAACACGTAACAAAAAATAATTGATCGGACTCGACAACCAATCTCTATGGCACTCACAAATGCTCAGGAAGCTGAAGTTAAAGAAACGATGCAGCAGTACGTCATGGCATACCGGAACAAGGATGTCAAAGGATTACTTGCCGTATTTTCCCCTGGTATCTGCGGGTTTGGCAGTGGGCCGGACGAAGTGGTCCATAATCTCGACGATTTCATCCGGCAGATCACGCGCGACATGAGCCAGGCCACGGTGAACGCGGTCGATTTCTCGAATACAGAGATCTTTGGCGAGGGACGGGTCGCATGGCTGATGACAGAGACGGCCATTACATTTACCCTCCCGGGTGTAAAAAAGCAGACGATGCACGGCCGGTCCACGATGGTGATGAGAAACACCGGCAGCCACTGGAAAATCGAACAGTACCATTTTTCCATGCCTTACGGAGGCCAGTCCTCGGGCCAGTCATTCCCCGGCGCGTGAAGGCAGCGCCAGGACTTTTTTATCTGGCCCGCGCATGGAGAGTCGATATTACCTCTTTTCACACGTCGCGTCTGGATCCGGTTACTGCCAGAACCTGGTGTCGCAAAACCGTATTTTTAAAAAGGTTACGCAAGGGACAGAGTGTCTGGTTGTAAAACTTTCAAGCAAAGTTTATTTCGTGTCGGAATAATTATCAATCCGAATCTCATCCGTTGTATACTATCATAATAAACCTGGCATGGGATGCAGTTCCATACATTCTTACCGGGGAACAAAAGAGGGAATGACCGGAATAAGTGTCCGGTTATAAAAAAAAGTGATAACGATGAAGTCCCGTGATATTGTCCTTGTCGCAGTCCTGCTTGCCGCGGGTACGGTCCTGCAATACTGCCTTTCCTGGCTCAACACTCCGATTATACCGGATGTAATTACCGCATTTTACTGTCTTTCGATTATTCTCTTCAGGCCAAAGGTGTACGAGGCCTTGGGTATCGGTATCATTGGCGGGGCCCTGTCAATGCTGATCCCCGGTTCCATCCTCCCTCCTGCAAACCTGGTAAGCGGGATCGCAGGGGCGTGTTGCTGTTTTTATTGTTATGAACTTGTCCGGGACAAAAGTAACCTTGCCCCGCTCGTCTCAACCACTTCAGCCACGTTGGTGAGCGGTGTTACGTTCGTTGTAATTGTTACTGTGGTTATGTTTGGAACAATCCGTGCCACATACAGCACGTTTGCAGGATTTGTCCTGGCATTTCTTCCCCTCATTGTTATTACTGCATTACTCAATGCGGTCATTATCCAGGCACTGACCATCGTCCTGGGCAAGGTGCGGGCACAGATCTGAAAAACAGACGGGATGATCGCGATCATCCGGGCTTATTTGAGCGGGTACGTGGGGTCTCGTCAACGCTTCAACGCCCTTTTTACGCTCGTGATGTATTCCCGAAACTCGGGCTGACACAGGGATCCTGCCACCTTATAAAACCCAAAAACGAGGGTGAGATATTAAAATAGCACACTCCAGGAGGGTAACTTAAACCTTTTGCTCCCCGGTCATCAAAAATATCACAAACATCCGCATCTCCTCGGAAGGTCCGGGTTTTGAAAATCGCCGCAGTCCGGTTCCGGATCGAAGAAAAACCGGTGCCCTCAAAGGATTTCATCATAGTGTGCCGATCAAAGCCGATATGGAACACACCCTCGGTTGAGTCATGGAACTTTCCCTCATCGGAATCGAGATCGGCGATGGCAATTCTTCCTGCAGGCTTTATGACGCCGGCGATCCGGTTGAGAAGCATGCAGGTGTCCCGGAGGTGATGAAAGGTCATGCTGCTGACCGCGAGGTCGAATGTGCCGGGGAGTCCATCTCTCTATTCCAAGTCCACGCGCCGGATGATGACGTTTTTTCTGATCATGCGCCATGATCTTTTTGTCCAGCATGTCGAGCATACCTTGCGAGCTGTCGACTGCCGTGCTCGTGCAGACATGGGGCTGGAGGAGAAGGGTCAACAGACCCGTCCCGCACTCGAAGTCCAGCACGTCCATATCCGGCTCCGGCCGGATTGCCCTAATGATGGCCCGGGCGACATCATGCGCCATCCGTACCCGGCCCGGGTCTTCGCATCACGGCACGAATACAAGCGCATTGGCAGGGAATATGATGAATATGGTGATGAGAGAGAAAAATTGTGGTTATTTTACCCTGCCGGATCAGCGAGGCAGGTTATCACGGGATTTTCCCACATCCCGGCCCGGGTAAAAAAAGTGACAGGAATTTTTTTCTGTTACAGTACTGATTCAAGGTGGTCTTTTATTGAGTGATCGCCAAATAAAAAATCCGAAGATGTGCTCTGGCCCTTACCAGAACTCATCTGATAGTTCCTTTACCACCGCAGCTGCAAAATCTCTGGCGGCAGCCGGGCCGTTCGCGGTGATGATTCTGTGGTCGGTCACAACGGGCTGGCCAACAAGCACAGCCCCTCCTTTTTTCATCTCGAAAATAGCAGCGGGGCTGTTATAGACTGTTGCCTTCTTTCCTTTGAGGATCCCGGACCGGGCGAGCACTACGGGCGCAAGGCAAATTGCAGCAACAACTTTCCCGGATTCGTGGAAATACCGGGTCAGCTGCACGAGCATATTATCCTCCCAAAGATGTAACTGGCACCCGGAGCCCCCGATGATGATTAGCCCATCGTAACTCTTCGGGTCGATATCATCAAACGAAATTCCTGCTAATGTTTTACCTCCGAGCATTCCCGTGCATGGGCCGGGGTGGATCGATGCGATATCGAACACGATCCCGGCTTTATTCAGGGCCACAACTGGCTCGGTCAGTTCTTCATCACGATATTTTTCCGGTGCTACTGCGATGACGACTTTCATGATATCCGTAATTTTCTTTCTTCATATTTGAGGGTTGGCAAAAAACAGGGTTAAACTCATTTCCAATAAAAAGTATTGTCCCAATTTACAAACGATAGAAAACAAAATTATCTTTTTGTTTTGAGGAATACCCCGGCACCGGATTTATGATCGCCTATTCTGATGCTCATGAATCCCAAATTCGCAATGATATTACCGACCGCCGAAGCCGATAATTAACTTGTCGGAAGAAGGTGCCAAGGGGAGTTGTCATATATCAGAAAAATTACCGGAAAAATAATTAAAGATTTTATGGTTTCTCTTTCTTCGCGACCACGGAATCGATGATCTTATCCATGATCGCTTCGCTGCGGTTCATAAGCCCGAAGCCGACGATGATAGCAATTGCTGCGCCAAGGCCAAGACCGATACCCCATGCAACCGGGGTAACAAACGTGTAGATGATGGTGAGGTCAAGCATCAACTGGGAGAGGGAAAGGACTACAATCACGAAGTACAAAAAGATCCGGAGCAGGAACAGGAACGGCGAGATGAACGAGATGTCCTGCTTTGAATAGTACTTTGCGAGAAAGTCGATGAAATAATCCGCGAGAAGGAGACCTACTACAAGAATGATGACAAATGCTACAACATGCGGGATGTACTCAACAATTACCGTCATCAGCTTGCTCATATAATCCATGTTGAGGATGTCGACTGCGGCAAGGATTGCAATCAGGTAAACAAAGATCCTTACTGCGATATCACCGATATAGCCGACCGTGAGGCCGGCGTTTTTAACAGACCCGGCAAAGGATGCCTGATCGGCAACCTGCTCGACAATATGCTGTTCGCTGATCTTATCGAGAACAATACGGACAGCCTTTCCTAAAAGGCGGCCAACAATCCATCCGATAAGAAGTACAATAATTGCACCCAGGATAGTGGGAACATATGTCATTATTGTGGCATACCATTGGTCTATCAGACCAGAAGCGATAAAAGCCATTTACATTTCCTCCAATTTTCTGTCATATTTTTACGTAATTGAATATTTAGAGTAATACGTTGATCATGACAAATTATAAATCTTTTCATTATCTACCATACATATAAATGAGTGACGGCAATTATAAATATGGATTTGAGTATACAATTTGAAAAGGAACAGTCATTCATATGATGCACGATTACCAGCAGGAACTTATTCTCATAAAGAATCTTCTCAAACAGAACCCTGAAGGAATGAGTGTTACAGACATAGCAAAGGCTCTCAAAAAGAACAAGAATACAACCGGTCGCTACCTCGACATTCTCCTGATCTCCGGGCAGGTGAACATGCGGACATATGGGATGGCAAAAGTGTTTACCCTCTCACAGAGAGTCCCCCTGTCAGCGATGCTCAGTTATTCAAAAGACCTTATCATGGTCCTTGACAATGAGTCCCGCATCATCGAGATTAATGATAATTTTCTGGCACTCCTGCACCTCACACGAAAAGAGGCAGTTGGAAAAAACATTGCGTTCCTCAAATCACCGGAGGTGGATGTACATGAACTTGTTAATTCCCTTGCTACGACACCCTCTGAAGAAACAGAAAATACCCTCTCGTTCCACGTAAAAGGAGCCGGTGAACGTATCTTCAAACAAAAGTCCATCCCCACGGTCTTTGACGATGGTGCCAGGGGGTTCACGATCATCCTTTCCGATGTGACCGAGGACATCATGAGGGAACGAGGGATCCGCGAATGGGAAGAGCGGTTCAGGATGATGGCAGAGAATATCCAGGATGGCTTGCTCATTCTTGAAAATGAAAAATGCACGTTTGTAAACCAAAGGGTTGCCGAGATCACCGGGTATACCTTTGAAGAATTGTGGGCAATGGACGCCCTGACCGTCATCGCGCCTGAAGATCGTAAAAATATTGAGGGAATTTTGGATCGCCGTAAGAAACCTGCCCCGGGACTTGCTGACTTCCATGGACGGATCCGGATGAAAGATGGAATGTACCGACATGTTTATGTCAGGATTACCGCCATTCAGCACGGGGAAGTCCTGTACCACTTTGTTATTATAACCGATGTCACCGATCTTCAATCAAAGGACGCAGCACTTGTTGAAAGCGAGCAGCGGTTCCGGATGATGGCAGAGAACATTCAGGACGCCGTACTTATCATTGAAAACGATCAGGTCGTTTATGCAAACCGGCGCATCTGTGAAATTTCAGGATATTCAATTGAAGAACTGCAGATGAAGAATACGCAAGATCTGACGACACCGGAAACGCGCCTGATGATGGATGAGCTCTTCAGGAAATCCATGACCTGTACAGAACCCCCGGCAAAATTCCAGACATGGATGCTCTGCAAAAATGGGGAGAAGCGGTGTATATATGGACAGATCAATTCGGTGAGGCACGGGGACACGGTAAGTACATACTTCACGATGACTGATGTGACAGCATTTGCACAGCGTGAGCAGGATCTTATGGACAGGATCGCTGTGCTTGAAAAACGTTTTGCCGCAGATCGGTGATAGTCTCCCTCTTTTTAGGAATTTGAAAAAATGGGTTCTGTTGAAATCCACACCGGTCCACAGAAATCTGCCGTTCTTTTTTAGAAAGTTCGATAATGCCAGAGGCAACAGCGTCTGATCAGGAAGAGAAAAGGGCAGTATACCGGATAAGCCCTGCGTGCATCCGCTAAAATTCAGACATAAAAAATTACCGATTGTTTTTTTGTTCTTTGGATACTTGTTGGCCCGGTACGGTTTTACGACAAACTTCGTTTGCCGCGATCCGGTTCAGGATCACGACAAGGACACACATCAGGACTATAGCAATAATGTATAACAGATATTGTAGCCCGCCGGTTGTAATCCAGAGAAAAAGACCGTAGCAGATCCCGGCGATGGTGACAAGTGCGATGGCAATAAAGCCGGCCCGCAGACCGGTAAATGCCCTGCTCCGGATATCCGGAAAGAGGAGCAGACCAATTACGCTGATCCATCCAAAACCGATGGCTGCAAGGAGCAGGATGTACAGGAACACATCAACCGCCCAATCGATCATGGAACCCCACTCCGGTGTACTTCGGCGATCCGTATGGTGACCACAAATACGATACATACAATCAGCCCCACAATTACCGGGATGATCAGGTCCCCCGCAGACACCGTAAGGGCAAGCGCTCCCGCACATGCAAGGGTAGCCGCTACGTTTACTGCAATCAGCCGGTCATACAGGGTCGGGCCGGGAATAACACGCAGGACTGCGCAAAAAGCAAGAATAAAAAGGCAGACTGCCGCAAAAAGCCAGATGTCAAACGTCACCTGCGATCACACTCCTAAAACCACGGGATATCCGGGTTCCCTGCTGTCTCATATCACAGTATTAAAATGGAGAACCGGTACATATCAAACCTCCCGATACACCTGGCATCCCCGGTTTTTTGTCTGTCCCCAACGTAATACGTCAATTGTAACCTTACGTGTGATGGGAAAAGCGCCTACCCTTTTATCGGACAAACGCGAACAAATGTAGGAATGCACCCGTCCTATCTTGGTAAGATTCTGCTGCGCTGGTGCGACAAGTGCCATACGCCGGTCTTGGCAAAAACCTGTGCCTGCGGTGCAGCCACCCGCGAGGTTCCACTCACGCCCCCGGGTGATGCCCGACCGGCATTTCCGGCGGATATCTCGCTCATCAACAGTATCTTTACAGAGCACTTCGGGACGCCACTCGTTCCTGACGGGCACATTGTCCTCTTGAACAAGGTACCGGACAATGACCGTATGGAAGAGATTATAATTGGCGGCGGGCTCGCCGGTTCCATACGGTATATCCCAAAGGAGCGGCGCTGGGAACCTATCCCCCGCCCGGAGGCATACGGTCTTTTTAAACCCACAAAACACGTCGTTGTCGTGGACGACAGCGCTGCGCCGTTCATCCGCGACCAGGGGATGAGCGTTCTCCGGCCGGGCCTTGTCTCGATTGATGACGCCGTTTGCACCGGGGACGAGGTCTTTGTTGTCACCGAAAGCGGGGAGTGTATCGCGGTGGGCCGGGCCAAGGCCGGGGCAGAAGAGGCGCGGGCGATGCAGAAAGGCCAGATCGTCCGCACCCGCAGGAACGTTCCCTCGCAGATCGTGCCGGGGAAAGCAACCTGGGAGGATGCAGTCCGGGCGAATGCAGATGTGATTACCCGGGCTGAAGACGAATCTGTCAGGTTTGTCAAAGACGTTACCGCCGCGTACCCCCTCCAGCCCACGGTCTCTTACTCAGGAGGAAAAGACAGCCTCGTGACCATGCTTGTCGTGAGAAAAGCGCTCGGGAACGTCCCGCTGCTCTTTGCCGATACCGGATTAGAGTTCCCTGAAACGTACGCAAACGTGGAGGCTGTGCAGCAAAAGTACAACGCAGAGGTCATCCGGACCAGTACCTCGACCAAGTTCTATGAGACGCTTGCCCGGGAAGGCCCGCCGGCGGTTAACGCCCGCTGGTGTTGCAGTGTCTGCAAACTTCTGCCGGTTGCCGCGACCATCCGTTCGACCTGGGGCGAGTGCCTCTCCTTTATCGGACAGCGCCGGTACGAATCAGCCTCCCGGGCAGAGAGCGACCGGGTCTGGAGAAACCCGACCGTAAAAGTCCAGGTCTCCGCAGCGCCGATCCAGGACTGGACCGCACTCCACGTCTGGCTGTACCTGTTCCGCGAGAAAGCCCCCTACAATGTTCTCTACGAACGCGGGCTGGATCGGATCGGATGTTTCATGTGCCCGTCCAGTGATATGGCATTAATCCACATGATCGAGACCGACTTTTCCGATCTCTGGAGCGGATGGCAGGAACAGCTTCTCGCATGGCAGAAGGCACAGGGGCTGCCGGATGACTGGATCACGAGCGGGGCATGGAGGTTAAGGGAGGGCGTACATGGGAAAGAACGTCGTCATCATTGATTACGGGCTGGGAAACCTGCGGAGCGTCATGCGTGGGATCGAGGCGGCAGGAGCGTCTGCTACCATCACCGGGAATGCGGAGGAGATCGCAGCGGCTGACGGGATCGTGCTCCCGGGCGTTGGTGCCTTCCACGAAGGCATGGACCAGCTGGGCCCCCTCAAAGAGACCGTCTGTGCCGCCACAAAAGAGGTGCCGCTCCTTGGCATCTGTCTTGGTATGCAGATGCTCATGGATTCAAGCGAGGAGCACGGGACGCAAGAAGGGCTCGGACTCATCCCGGGCTGCGTGCGCAGGTTTCCCCGGGTCCCGGGTGTAAAAGTGCCTCACATGGGCTGGAACACCATACAACTCAATAAAGCGAATAATCCCCTCTTATCAGGACTATCCCCGGAAGAATATGTCTATTTTGTTCATTCGTACTATGCAGATACAACGCCGGAATATACGCTCACGACAACGGAATATATTGTCCCGTTTGCTTCTTCGATTGTGAAGGATAATATTTATGGCGTCCAGTTCCACCCGGAAAAGAGCGGGGCGGTCGGCCTGCGGCTGCTCAGGAATTTTATCGATCTGGTCTGATACATTGCTGTGCAGCCTGACCTGTACCGTAAACCTCTGCAGATGAAGGGGGAACCTTTTTAATTTTGCCATTCGACAATTTAGACATGAAAAAGTATCTTTTTGTCCTGATTCTGGCGTCCCTGTTACTTGTGGGATCAGCATCCGCGTACGGGATGTACCTGAACTGTTCTCCCAAGACAATCCCGGTTGGGGACACCCTCAAATGCGCGGTTGATTCTGATTTCCCTCCAGGGACCAGTTTTGACCTTGTCTTTTACCAGTCGCAGTATACCTCTACGGAAATTGACCGTCAACCCATGACAATCCAGCCAGACAAGTCTACCCAGTACAAGCTTTTCGATACGACGGGTCTTAAAGGCGGCCAGTACAAAATGGAGATCCACTTCAATGGAGTTGTCCCCTCGATGCGCGATGACTCCGTATCGAGCCTGCTTATAACCCTCACCGACCGGTCCAGCGAACTTACCATTACATCACCCACCACCCAGAACCTGGCTGATGCACTCCTGATTGCAGGTTCCCTTAAGAAAGGGGGAAATTCAGGCATACAGTTACAGGTTGACGGGGAATCGGCCGGGCGGGTGTTTGGTCCCCAGTATATCAGGACTGAGAACAATCTGCAGAGCGGTGACGGCTTTTTCACACAGACCGTAACCGTGACGCAACCGGACAATTATAATGTTCAGTTCGCCGATGCCAAAGGCACTATTGCTGTAATAACGTTCCATGTCGTGGCACCAACCGCAGCAACAACGGTACCTATAGTGACGACAACAAAAAAGGTCACAACGGTAAAAACTACTGCCCTCACTCCGATACCCACCGCAACCAAATCGCCCCTTCCGGCGGTTCTTGTGATCGGGGCACTGGGAATCGCGATGTTGATCGCAAGCGGGATCAAAAAAGACCGGAAATAAATAAATCCCCGGATTTTTTTTTAAAGTAAGAGAAACCCGGATAATTTTACGGTACAAATAACGTGTACCGTAACCGCAGATAATTAAAAAAAATCTGTTGTTCACGTTGCAGGTTTATCGTTTCTTCTTCCAGAGATATGCTTCGTAGCAGAGCAGGACAAAAATGACAAATGCCCCGCCGCAGAAGAAGGCAAGTGCCAGGTCAGGAGATACTTCCTGCACAATACTTGCGTCTGCCACGGCTTTTACGGCATACATTTCCGATCCCCCTGCCCGGTTCGCCGCCATGGGAACTACCCCGACCGGGGCCTGCGAAGCAAGAAGTGGGGTGAGTGCGAAGATCGCAAGCGTACCGGCAATGACAATCCCAAAGAGGGAACTGTACTTGAGAAGAAGGGCCCTGACATTGGTCTGTTTTGGCGCGACGATCAGGAGCTGATCGGTGAGCGAGTACATCTTGACCTCGCGCCCTTTGATGCTGTACCGGGTCTCGGAAACGGTAATGAGACCGGCATCGAGCAGGTTCTCGGTATGATATTTTGCTGTGGTGATGGGAATGTTAAGCTGCCCGGTGATGTCAGTGAGGCTCTTTGTGCCGGCGGCAAGGAGGGTAAGAATGTCACTTGCTGTCTGGCTGCCCATGGCTTTTGCAATCTTCTGCGCCCGTTCATCGCCGGGTTCCAGCACCACGACATTTCCAGTCATGTTTAACTCTTTTGCAGCGCAGCAAGAATTCGCTCGCGCCCTACGTTCAGGGCAAAGTCAAGTTTTTCGACTTCCGGCCCGCCTCCCTGTGCCATAGTGGGTTTTCCGCCACCCTTGCCCCCAAGGAGACTACAGACCTGCCCGATGATCTCACCGGCGTTCACCCGTTTGTCTCCCGATGCAAGGACAATACGGGCGGTTTCGCCTAGGGATGCAAGGAGAGCGACCCCACCCTTTTCAGAAAATGCTGAAGCAATCGTTGAGAGTTCGCGTGGTGCGAGATCGATACGTTTTACAACTACAGGAATCCCGCCGATCGTTTCGGACCGGATCGTCTTTATCTCAAGGTCCACCAGTCTCTGGCTCATGCGTTCGATCTCTTTTTTCTGGTCTTTCCATTCGGTGAAGAAACGGGAGACTGTGGCCGGGAGGTTTTCGAGCTGGACTGACAGGGTATCGGCAGAGGAGGTTGCAATCTGTTCAAGATGCTGCAGGTAATAGACTGCTGCCGTCCCGGCCGCAAACTCGATTCGTTCGATCCCGTCCTGAATGTGCTCGACCCGGAGGATCTTGATAACGCCAATCTCCCCGGTACTCCGGCAGTGTGTCCCGGCGCAGGCCTCGATATCGCCGGCAACTTTTACGACACGGATGTCTTTTCCCTGCGGGACACCCCCCTGATACAGAGAGAAACCGTACTGCTGCTCGGCCTTGGTGCGGCTCTCTATAGAGATCTCGACCGGTTGGTTAGCCATGACCATCCGGTTTGCCGCGATCTCGATCTTGCGCAATTCATCAGGAGTGATGTGCTTAAAGTGCCGGATATCGATACGCGAGCTCTCGGCCCCTTTCTGTGCACCCGACTGGTGAATATGGGCACCAAGCACCTCTTTTGATGCGTGGAGGAGAATATGGGTAGCCGTATGGTGGCGCATTAGCGAGAAGCGCCGTTCCTCATCAACCATACCCTTGACCCGCTCACCCCGCTGCAGGAGACCGCCGCTGATATGGTGGAGGATGACATCGCCGACTTTGACTACATCGTCAACGCGTGCCATGCTTTCGGATCCCACAAGGCTGCCGGTATCTGCCGGCTGGCCGCCGCCCTCCGGGTAAAAGAGCGTCTGGTCAAGCACCGCATACCCTTCGAAGAAGTCGATGACGACCGCTTCGAATTCGATATCTTCGGGTTGCTCATAATAGAGTTTTTTTGTCGGCGGCAGGCCCTGTACTCGTTCGGTATATTTCGCGGTCTTGTCCAGAACAACCTCCTTCTTTGACTCGGAGTGCATGTCGGCAATCTGGGAATAGAAATTGTCCGGGAGATCGATGACAGCGCCTTCCTTTGTGGCGATATCCTTGATCATCTCGGGCGGGATGCCGTGGGAATCGTACAAGGTGATGATCTCGGAGAGCGGCACGCGCTGGCTCTTTGCCTTGTAGGTCTTTGCGACCTTCTGGACGATCCGGGTCCCGCGGTCGAGTGTCGCCGCGTATTTCTCTACTTCGCGGTCAACAATTTCACGGACAATGGCAATATCCTGCTCGAATTTTTTCAAGCCAATGATCTTCATCTGTTCTTCGATGAGATCGGCCAGGGAATCCTGCATCTTAAAGTCGTTCATCATCCTCAGGGTTCGGCGGATGACAAGCCGGGCGAGGTAACCCTCGCGGACATTTGAGGGCACGATGCAATCGCCGAGCATGTACGCAAGGCACCTGGTGTGATCGCAAATCGCGTACACCTTCTCGATGGGCGTCATCATCTTGTCAAGTTTCTCGGGCGAGATGTCGATGGCTGCCGCCACTTTTTTTCGCAGGTTAAAGAGGTTGGAGCCGGAGATGTCCATGAGCCCGGCAAACTTCGCGTTCAGGGCCAGGATTTTCGTATAATCCTTATTTTCAAGCAGGTGTGAGATCCCGGCCGAACTCATGACCCGGCTGACCATTTCGGGGAATACGGCGTCGTAGATTGTCGGGGATCCCTTCGATGCCCAGACCAGCCGTTCAAGCCCGTACCCGGTATCGACAATCCGGAGTTTTATCGGGTAATACATCTCGCCATCGAGATCATAGCCGGGGTGGTTTGTCTTCTGCCGGCCAAGGCTCATGAAGACAAGGGTTGCAACCTCAAGGCCACCGATCATGACCTCAACACTCGGCCCCGCGTTTCCGCCGCCAATCCACGGGTGTTCCTTATATGTGACCTTGGTGAGGTCGCCGCCGATGGAAGCGAGGAACTGGTCGCAGAGTTCGACAGTGCGGTCTTTCCAGTAAATCTCTTCGGTAGGGGTGTTGAATGCGTGGTGGGCAAGCATCTCGAACGTGGTTAGGTGCCGCCCGGATTTCCCGACCGAATCAAGGTCGTTTAACCGTATACAAGGCTGGGAGATGGTGAGCGGGTTTGCGGGCGGCGGGACAATTCCACTGGTTACAAACGGCTGGAAGTCAGCGATGGATGCGATGGTCAGGTAGATATCATCCCGCCAGCGTGCGGCCACCGGGTAGCGCTCGATACGTGTGTGCCCGTTCTTTTCAAAAAAGGAGAGAAAGGCCTCGCGCATTTCATCGATCGTGTGGGGTTTGAACACGGGGTTTCCAATGAAGGTATAGGGTTCACATGCCGCGTCGCCGCAGTTATCCCGGGAACTGTCACGTGTCCAGAAAGGAGAACCGCATGATTTGCAGATTTTCCGTGTAAATCCCTGATTCTTGAAATATTCGAGTTGGTATTCTTCTTCGAACATGAAAAACCACGACTGCCTGTATAGATAAGGATACCAGCATAGTTATTGTCTTTGGCTGCACTTATTTTTTCCAGTTTTCCTGGTACCAGCTATCGATCGTCTCAAACAGACCGGTTGCCTCCGCAATCCGGACGGCAATAAGGTGCCAGCAGGGTTTTTGCCGGAAGGCAAAATCCCGGCAGGTGCAGACATTTTCAGAGACTACGTATTCGCCGGTCGACCCGCTGACGACAAAGAAATCAAGATATTTTTTTACCCGCTGCCCGTCGATGGCGTCAAGCGCCTTTGTGCCCCTTGTCCCGAACTCAGCGACAATACCGGCGCGGAGCGTATCATCCAGTGCTTTTTTTTCGCGCATCTGCTCCCAGAGATCGTTCATGGGCATAAGGAAAGGAGCGGCGGGTCGTCGATATACTGCCAACCCCGCTGACCTGCAAGGCGTTTCATGGCCGGCGCTTCGAGTGCATAATGGGTCGATTCGATACAGGGAATCGGTGCAGCCCGGGCGACCGAATGTTTCATCTCGGCCGAGAGAAACGCATCGGCCCCAAACTGCCGTGCTTCAGCCATGAGGGAGAGATCAAACCCGCTGCCGGCGACGATTGCAAGCCGCCGGTATGAGGAAAGGTTTCCCCAGATCCGGAGGTTCCCGCCGAGCCTCTGGGAAATTTCCGGGAGCGGAAGCGTGCAGGTGCCGACCATGCCAAGAAACATTGGTTCGCATTCTGAGAGCCCGAGGAGTTCTGATAGCGCATCGTTGACGCCGCCGGCTGCGTGATCGAAGTTCGTGTGCATCACATACACGTTCAGGCCCCCCGCGAGGATATCTCTCATCAGTGAGGCAGTGGGCCCGGTAATCGCGGTGAGCGGTGTCCAGATCGGTGTGTGGTGGACGACGAGCATGTCGGCGCCGGATGCGACAGCCTGCCTGACTACCGAGGGTGTGGCATCCAGCGCGCAGCAGACTCTTCCGATCTCCGGCTTTCCTTCCACGACGAGCCCGATCCTTCCGGCATCGAACTCTTCGGCAAGGGCAGGGGGGGCAAGTGCTTCCATCTCTTCTGCAAAGGCACGCATCTGCATATACAAAG
>Ga0116171_10001890_pt1 | contig 20400 bp, 17 predicted proteins | sample AD_JPNHW2_MetaG_FD_89798 | JGI IMG/M metagenome (GOLD analysis project Ga0116171, IMG submission 89798) | Active sludge microbial communities of municipal wastewater-treating anaerobic digesters from Japan - AD_JPNHW2_MetaG | ecosystem: Engineered > Bioreactor > Anaerobic > Digestate | place... | reverse complement strand
GAACTCTGCGCCCGCTGCGCATCCATCCTGAGGTCATAACTTGACTCCGTTTTCGGAGAAGATCCTCTCGGAAAATATGATCCGCTTTACTGCCCGCCAAAAGGGCCGGTTTCGGCTTGCCCTTAAGGCGGGTTTTGAGGAGATGGGCTATCGCCCGCGCCTCGAAGTCCACAAGTGCCTCGGCAAAAACCGCAATGTGATCGTCGGCGACCTCGGCAAGGCGAAAGTGATTTTCACGGCGCACTATGACACTCCGGCGAGAATGCTTCTGCCGAATTTCATCACGCCGCGCAGTATCGCTTTATCGATTCTTTACCAACTGTTAATCGGGATTCTTGTTTTATTATCAATGTTTATACATGCAATCGGTTGTTCGTTTATCGCTGTTGGGATTTCATTGCTTTTCACCGTGACGGAAACGACTCAAACCATATTCACGGAAATCGGCTTTTTTATCGGCATTCTGTTTTCCTTGTATGATATTTTGGGTGTTCCGAACCGAAACAACTATAACGACAACTCAAGCGGCGTCGTGACGCTGTTCGAAATCGCGGCGAAACTGCCGGAAGAGTTACGCAGGGATGCCGCGTTCGTCTTTTTCGACCGCGAGGAATGGGGGTCGCTCGGGTCGCTCGCGTTTAAAAAACGGTACGCGAAACTGCTCGCGGACAAGCCGGTCGTCAATTTCGACTGTGTGGGCGACGGGGAAACACTCGCGTTTTTATTCAAAAAGGCCGTACCCGAAGAAATTCGGGAGAAGCTCAAAGCGGCGGACGGCGGAGAGCGGAAAGTCGTTTATTTCCCCTCGAAGACAACCTTCTTCCCGTCCGACCACATGAATTTCAGGTGCGGCATCGGCGCGGCGGCGTTTCGCCAAAACCGCGTTCTCGGCTATTATCTCGGGCGCATCCATACGAGGCGCGACCGCATTTTAAACGAGAAAAATATAAAAGCTCTGTCGGATATGATGACCCGCTTTATTGGAGATATAGCGAAAAATTCTTAACGAATTTTTTGCATTGTAAGTGCCGCTAAGCGGCGGGATGGGGATTTAATGAGTACGATTATCATTTTAAGTTCAATATTCGTGGTTTTGGTCGGGGCCGACCAGCTTTTAAAGCTCTGGGCGGTCAATACGCTTCAGGGCAATCCGATTCCGCTCATCGACGGGGTGCTGGAGTTTTTTTACCACGAAAATAAAGGCGCCGCGTTCGGGATGCTGCAGGGCGGCAAGCTCATTTTTATCGCCATGACGCTGGTGATCACGGCGGCGGGCATCTGGGCGATGATCAAGCTGCCGTTGTTTCAAAAGATGAGCGTGCGCGTCTGCACCGTGATGATCATCGCGGGCGGGTTCGGCAATAATCTGATCGACCGCATTTTCAGAGGGTACGTCGTCGATTTCATCTATTTCAAGTTGATCAACTTTCCGATTTTCAACCTCGCGGACTCTTGCATCACCTGCGGCGCGATCGCCCTCGCGGCGTTTATCCTGTTTTCCAAGGACCCCGACAAGCAGCTAAAACAAAATGGGTGAAAAAATCGTTTTGACCGCCGGGGAGAGCGGCGTCCGTCTCGATAAATTCCTTGCCGACAGCGCGGGAATCAGCCGCGCGATGGCGGCAAAGCTGACCGAAAGCGGCGCGGTCTTCGTCGACGGGATCGCGCAGGCGAAAAAATATCCGCTGAAAGCCGGGCAGGTTGTGACTTTCGAGCTGCCCGATTTGGAGCCGTGCGCAGCGAAGCCCGAGGACATCCCGCTCGATATCGTCTATGAGGACGACTGGCTGCTCGTCGTCAACAAACCGCGCGGCATGGTTGTGCATCCGGCGGCGGGAAACCCCGACGGGACGCTCGTGAGCGCGCTGCTTGCCCACTGCGGCAATTCGCTTTCGGGCATCAACGGCGTGGTCCGTCCCGGCATCGTCCACCGCATCGACAAAGACACGAGCGGGCTGCTGATCGTCGCAAAAACCGACGAAGCGCACAAGGCCCTCGCCGTCCAGATCGCGGAACACAGCTTTACGCGCGAATACGAGGCGGTGGTGATCGGGCATCTGCCGCAGCAAAGCGGGGAGGTTTCGCTTCCCATCGGGCGCAGCAAAAATGACCGAAAGAAGATGGCGGCGACGGCGTTCAACTCGAAGCCCGCGCTGACCAAATACCGCGTCTTGGACGAATATCCGGGCTATTCCCATGTTCGGCTCAAGCTTGAGACCGGCAGAACCCATCAGATCCGCGTGCATATGGCGGCGCTCGGGCATCCGGTCGCGGGAGACCCGCTCTACGGCGGGCTGCAAAAGGGCAAAAATTTCGGCGGGCAGATTCTGCACGCAAAACACATCGGATTCGCCCACCCGAAAGACGGGAATTGGCTCGAATTCGAGAGCAACCTCCCGCAATATTTTATCGATTTTTTAGACCAACTGAAAGGAAATACCCCTGCATGAAGTATCACATCAAAGACACGATTTTGATCTCGGACCTCGACGGCACGCTTTTGCCGCAGGACTCGAAAGTGTGCGACGAGGACGTCAAAGCGATTCACGGCTACATCGCCGACGGAGGGCATTTTACGCTCGCGACCGGGCGCATGCCGGACATGCTCGAATACGCCGAAATCCTCAAGACGAATTTGCCCTGCATCGTCGGAAACGGCTCGGTGATCTATGATTATCACAACAAAAAGGTGCTCTGGGAGACGTTTTTGGACCCGATCGCAAAAACGGCGATCCCCGCGGTGATGCGCGAATTCCCCGGACTCGGGCTCGAGATGCGGGTGCTCGACAAGCTCTATGTCTCGCGCCTGAATGAGCAGGTGAAATGGCATTTTTCGTGGGAGGATCAGCAATATACCCTTGTCAACTTTGAGGAAACGATTTATAATTGTCATAAAATGCTGCTGCTCGAGGAACATGAAGTGTTGGAGCAGGCAAAGGCGTTTTTGGAAAGCAACTACCCGGGCGCGTTCGACTATGTGTTTTCGTGCGCGGTGTTTTTGGAGATCATCCCGCGCGGCTGCACCAAAGGCGATGCCGTTCCGCAGTTCAAAGAGCTTTGCGGCATGAAAAACGCGCCGGTTTTCGCGATGGGCGATTACGGCAACGACGTCACGCTGCTCAAAGCGGCCGACGTCTCGGGCTGTCCGTCGACCGCGCTCGACGAGGTCAAAGCCGTCGCGAATTACATCACCAAGCCCGTCGGAGAGGGCGCAATGGCGGAATTTATCTCCGTTTTAAGAGAAAAATATCTCGTTTAGTTTATCATTCATAACGAGTTCTTGCATATTTAGATTCGCGATATTCTGAAAGGATGGTTCACTGATTTATGGACGCTAAGACAAAACTCGAGCTGCAAAAAACCGCTTTAAAGATCCGCATGGGCGTGATCGAGGGCGTTTTTAACGCGAAATCGGGGCACCCGGGCGGCTCACTTTCGAGCTCGGACATCATGGCGTATCTGTATTTCAAGCAGATGCGCATCGACCCGAAAAACCCCAAAGACCCCGACCGCGACCGCTTTGTGCTCTCCAAGGGCCACTGCGCGCCGGTGCTTTATTCATCGCTTGCCAACCGGGGCTATTTCCCGGTCGAGGATTTAAAGACCTTGCGCCACATCGGCAGTTATCTGCAGGGCCACCCCGACATGAAGGGCACGCCCGGCGTCGATATGAGCAGCGGCTCGCTCGGTCAGGGCATCTCGGCGGCCTGCGGCATGGCCAAGGGCGCTAAAGTACAAAATAAGGACTTTCATGTATACACGCTGCTCGGCGACGGCGAACTCGAAGAGGGTCAGGTCTGGGAAGCGGCAATGTTTGCCGGCCATTACAAACTCGATAACCTGACCGCGATCGTCGACTACAACGGCCTTCAGATCGACGGAAAACTCTCCGAGGTCTGCTCCCCGGAGCCCATCGCGCCGAAATTCAAGGCGTTCAACTGGAACGTGATCGAGATCTGCGCCCACGACTTTGACGAGATCGAAGACGCGTTCAAAAAGGCGCTCAAACACAAAGGCGAGCCGACCGTGATCGTCGCGCACAGCGTCAAAGGGCGGTGCGTCTCGTATATGGAAAATCTCGCGAAATGGCACGGCACCGCGCCGAACGCGCAGGAATACGAACAGGCGATGACCGAATTAAAAGCGCAGCTCGCGGCTTTGTGAGGGAAAGTTTGAAAGAGCTTCTTTCAAACTCATGTTTTGCCCTTTTGCGCCAAAGTACGGCGCAAATTTGATCAGTCAAACCGGACAAAACAACGATATCATACAGAAGGATGGTAAAAATAGATGGCGGATGTGATTAAAAAGGCGACCAGAGAGTCTTACGGCGACGCGCTCGTGGAACTCGGAGCAAAATACCCGAATCTCGTCGTGCTCGACGCGGACCTCGCCGAGGCGACCAAGACCATTAAATTTAAAAAGGCGTTCCCCGACCGCTTCTTCGACTGCGGCATCGCAGAGGGCAATATGATGTCGGTCGCGGCGGGACTTTCCACGACCGGATTGGTTCCGTTCGCCTCGACGTTCGCGATGTTCGCGGCGGGCAGAGCGTTCGAGCAGGTGCGCAACAGCATCGGCTATCCGCATATGAACGTCAAAATCGGCGCGACCCACGCCGGCATTTCCGTCGGCGAAGACGGCCCGACCCACCAGTGCAACGAAGATATCGGCCTGATGCGGACGATTCCCGGCATGACCGTGATCAGCCCGGCGGACGACGCCGAAGCCAAAGCGGCGGTCGAGGCGGCGCTTCTCTTTAACGGCCCGGTCTATCTGCGGTTTTCGCGGTTCGGGGCGCCGGTGTTCAACGACCCCGCGACTTATAAGTTTGAGATGGGCAAGGGCGTCGTGCTTGCCGACGGCAAGGACGTCACGATCGTGGCGACCGGTCTGATGGTCGGCGAGGCGCTCGCCGCCCGCGAGCTTTTGAAAGCCGACGGCATCGACGCGGCGGTCATCAACATCCACACGATCAAGCCGATCGACGGCGAACTGCTCGCGAAATATGCCGTGAAGACCGGCTGCATCCTGACCGCGGAGGAACACAGCGTCATCGGCGGACTCGGCAGCGCGGTTCTGGACGCGATCTGCCAGAAACCCGTTCCGGTGCTCAAACTCGGCGTCAACGACCAGTTCGGGACTTCGGGCCCGGCCGGAGATTTGTTAAAGTTATTCGGTCTCTGCGCGGACAACATCGCCGCGATGGCCAAAAAGGCAATTGCGCTGAAATAAGAGGAGTTAAGCCGCGGGGGAGTGATTCCCCGCGGTTTTTAATTTGATCCGTCATTGTGAGCGAAGCGCGGCAATCCAGTAGGGGCGATTCGTAATCGCCCGTTGTTTCGATTTGATATACGGGCGATTCGTAATCGCCCGTTGTTTTGATTTAATATAGGGGCGATTCGTAATCGCCCGTTGTTTTGATTTAATATAGGGGCGATTCGTAATCGCCCGTTGTTTCGATTTGATATACGGGCGATTAAGAATCGCCCCTACACTTCGTCGTGCATCCTCGAAAAGATGAGTAGCGTCCCTATACTTAATAAAAAGGAGAAAATCAATATGGATAAGATTTTTTCAATCCTAGCGGTGTTTCCCGCGCCGGATATCGAAAAGACCGCTAAGTATTATCACGAGGTTCTGGGATTCCGGGCGGTTCCGTATTTAGAGGTAAAAGAGCCCCATATCTGCCTTTATCGCGACCGCGTGGAGATCGTCCTGACCAAGGCGAACAGCGAAAAAGTCCACCCGAACCGGGAGCTCTACGGTTACGGGGAAGACGCTTATCTGATCACCGACCATCAGGAGGAATTGCAAAAAGAATTTATCGGCAAAGGAGCCAAAATCGTCCGACCGCTCCATGTGACCGATTACAACAACAAAGAATTTGTACTCGAAGATATCGACGGGCGGTGGATTGTCTTCGGGATGAAATAAAAGTGACGGGTTTCGACACAACAGTCATGGTACGGCTCCTCGTAAAGGCGGGAGTCTTTTTCGTCATTACGAGGAACTTTAGCCCCGTGGCAATCCAGAATGGGCGATTGCGTCGGGCCGTGCCCGATATCGCCCCTACAACGCGAACAGCCGATGGCTTCCTATTTAACAAACGGCGCGTAATCCATGCGATGGGGGCGGGGACGGAATCCCACCACCACTGCAAGGCGGTAGATGAATTGCATGGCAATTCATCCGGAAGTTCGTTTACGAACTTCTTCCCCCATTCCCTTTAACAAGGGAGGCAAGATTGCGGGCGCACACGCAGATGCGCCCCTCAATGCGGACGGCCAATGCTCCCACTATATGTAATAACGAATTGTGCAAAATGATGTCGAACATGGAAAAATAATTGAAATTTTTACATTGTTTTGGTATAATATCCGTAAGCGACAAATCGCAAACCGAAGGTGCGATCAAAACAGCCGCAAAAACTTTTCGGGAGCGTAAAAATGGGCATGAACTCCGAAAAAGACGGACGCGACAGAGAATTAAACGACGTATATGCCGGAAAAAATCCCGTGGCCGAGGCACTGGCCGCAGGCATCGTTTTCGACACGGTTTTCGTCACCAGAAAAGACGGCCCTATCGCGCCTTTGATCGCGAAATGCGTGAAAGAAGGCGCGTTGATCAAAGAGGTGCATCCGTCCAAGTTGGACGCGCTTGCGGGCGGCGCGATTCACCAGGGCATCGTCGGGGTCGCCTCGAGCGCGAAACCCGCGGAACTCGACGACGTTTTCAAGGCCGCCGCGGAAAAAGGCGAGCCGGTTTTGATTTTGATCGCGGACGACATCCAGGACCCGCATAATTTGGGCGCGCTGATTCGAAGCGCCGAATGCGCGGGCGCGCACGGCGTGATCGTCCCGAAACACCGCAGCGCGATGCTCGGCGGCGTGGTCGCCAAGAGCTCGGCGGGCGCGGTTTCGCATATCCCGATCGTCAAAGTTTCGAATCTCGTGAACACGATGAAAGAGCTGAAACAGCAGGGCGTCTGGATTTACGGCGCCGATATGGACGGCGGGGATTTTTACAAGACCGACCTGACCGGCCCGAGCGCGATCGTGATCGGCTCGGAGGGCGAGGGTATCGGGCGGCTCGTCAAAGAGACCTGCGACGGAGTGATTTCCATTCCGATGAAAGGCAAGATCAATTCGCTGAACGCCTCGGTGGCGGGCGGCATTCTTTTATTTGAAGCGACGGTGCAGCGCAAAAAGAAGAGGGAGGCAGGGATGAGAGCATGAGCGAAGAAAAAGACAGAGAAAAAGAGAAAAAAACCAATAATCCCGGAGAGATGAGCGACGAGATTTTCGAGCGCATCGCCGCCGAAAAACGCCGCAAACTGAATCAGCTCATCAGCAGTTTTGAGGAGCGGGAGCGCACGAAAGGCCTCGACGAAGACACCCGTCAGACCATCCACCGCGACCTCTTCCCCGGCGAGCGCAAAAAGACCGAACGCCCGAAGCAGCACAGTTTCGAAGACGGCCAGCTGCCGCTCGACGCGCAGATGGCGCTTCCGCAGGAGGGCCTGTTCAGCGAAGATGAAGATATCAAGCTGCGCAAGCCGCAGAGCGAAACACCGCGGCCTGCGAAAAAGCCGGAGCCGCCGAAACCGTTACGCGAACCCGGGGAAGAAGAGGAAGAAGTGCGGATCTATTCACCCGCCTCCCGCACCGCGCCGCCGGAACCCTTTCAAAATCCGCCCGAGCCGCAGCCGGAACCCGGGGAAGCGGTTCAGCCCGAACCCGGGGCAGTACCGCCGGAGCAGCCGGTTCAGCCGGAACAGCCCGAACCGGAAGCCGAAAAGAGCGACAGCGCGCACGAGCTGCTCATGAAAACGCGGCGGGAAAAGATGGAGAATTTCGTGCTGGACACGACTTCCGCGCAGGATGGCGAGGCCGGCGACGATTTCGAATTCACCCAAAACTCAAAACCGGAGGAGATCGCGGCCGACCTCTCGCGCTGGACGCGCAAAAAGGCGCTGCGGGCCGCGGTCTGTTTTTTGATTTTCATCATCTCGTTTTTGATCGTCCTGTCGCCCGCACTTCCGGCGACGGCGCTGCCCTATGATCTGTCGGCGGCGAATGAGACAAACGGCGCACAAGTCATCAACCCCGGAGACGGCATCAATCCGGCCGGGTCGACGACCGTCGGCGAGGCGAACCAAAACAGCCAACCGACGGCGGCCGCGGTAAAATACGCAGTCAACGAAAACGGCCAGCAGGTCCGGGTCATCATCGGCGTGCTGCTCGCTTTGAACGTCATCATTCTGTTGTTTTCTTTCGACACGCTTTGGGGCGGCATCCTCGATTTCATCAAACTCAGCCCGACCGCCGACACCGCGGCTTCGCTCATCTGGCTGTTCACGACGGTGCAGGGCCTGATGATGATGGCGGCACCGGTGCCCGGGACCTTTGCGGCGGGCGTGTTCGGCGTATTTATGCCGTTCGCAGCGTTTGCCGCGGCGGCCGCGCACCTGACAGGTCTATTGCGCCAGGTCCGCGAGAAAAACGGATTCGATGTGATTTCCGCGCCCGGGCCGAAATATCATCTGCGTCTTCAGAATGAGGGCAATTCGGCGATTCTGCAGCGCCCGGGTGAAGAGGAGGACGCGGTCGCGGGCGTGTTCGTCAAAGCCGGATTCGCCTCGGATTATTTCTCGATGTCCGACTCCGAGGACGGCTCCGACCGGATGAATAAGATTTTGGTGCCGTCGGTGCTGATTTTCGGATTTTTGCTCGCCATCGCGGTGACCATCCTCCGGACCGGCGGATTCGCGATGTTTCTGACGGTCTGGACGGCGGTGCTCTGCGTGCTGATGCCGATTGCCTCGGGCGTCATCTGCATGCTCGGGCAGGCGCGCGCTTCGGCCGCGAACAAAAAACACGGGATCGCGATCAGCAGCCAGTGCGCGTTCGACGACGCCTACGACATGACCTCGATGCTCTTCACCGATTCGGAGATTTTCAGCCCGAAGACGATGGTGCTGAACGGAATCAAGACCTTCGCGGGAAAGCGCATGGACGAAGCGATCATCCTCGCGGCGTCGGCGGTGGAAAAGCGCGGCGGCCCCCTCAAGGATCTGTTCACCGGGATTTTATCGGAAAACGAGGGCTATCTGCTGCCGGTTGACAACGAAGCCGTCTATCAGCCCGAAAAGGGCATCGTCTGCTGGATCTCGGGCAAACGGGTCATCCTCGGTTCAAGGGAATTCATCTCGGAATATGACATCGTGCTTCCGGGCGACGATTTCGATAAAAAATTCACCAAAAAAAACCGCAGCCTGATCTATCTCGCGTTCGGCGGAGAGCTGATGGCGGTGCTGCTCGTGACTTATAAAATCGATTCCGACACGGCCCGCGCGCTGCGCGCGCTCGCGAAACAGCGCGTCCGGCTGCTCATCGACACGCGCGACCCCTGCATCAGACCTTCAATCATTTCCAAACAGCTGGGGCTTCCCGATGACTACGTCGTCATCGCCGACACCCGGGGGAAGGCGGCGCTTGAAAAAATTCTGCGCGAGCGCGGGACCCTCAAGGCGGGCGCGGTCTGCGGCGGGAGCGCGCATGACCGCATCAGGACAGTTTTAACCTGCTTTAAACTGCGCAAGTCGCTCTCGGTCGGGTTTGCCGCGCAGGCGGGGCTGACGGTGCTCGCGTTCGGCGCGCTGCTCGTCGCCGCGTTCTCTTCATCGCTCGGCTCGATGACCGTGGCGCTCGCTTCGGCGGCGCAATTAATCATCCTGCTTTTGTCGGCGCTGATCGAGTGCCTGCCGGGATATAAAAATCTCTGGTGAAACCAGAACCTGTCAACAGTTTTCGGGAATGGGCGGAAAGCTCGGAAATCGGTTGAAAAAGCTTTGAAAATATGATATACTTCCTCTCTGTGCAGGACTTTTTCGCACGGCGGCACGGTTTGGGCAAGATGACACAATCCCATCACAAATCTGTCACCGGCGCCCGATAGGATTTTTGCATCAAAGGGGACAGGCACGTTTTGCATTCGTGATAAAAAAAGGAGTAGGACTCGAAATGATTGAAGTGAACGGACTGACCAAGCGTTATGGCGAAAAGTTTGCCATCAAAGACGTCGGTTTCAAAATCGGCGAGGGTGAGATCGTCGGCCTCCTGGGCCCGAACGGCGCTGGAAAGAGCACGACGATGAACATCATGACCGGCTATCTCTCCGCAACCTCCGGCACGGTGACGGTCAACGGGTTCGATATTCGGGAAAAGCCGATTGAGGCCAAGATGAATATCGGGTATCTGCCGGAACTGCCCCCGCTTTATCCGGATATGACGGTAAAGGCCTATCTGGACTTTATTTTCGACCTCAAGCAGGTCAAGGCCAACCGCGAGGAACATATCTCGAAAATCTGCAAACTCGTCAAGATAGAAGCCGTTTATCCGCGCCTGATCAAAAACCTCTCAAAGGGGTTCAGACAGCGCGTCGGCATCGCGCAGGCGCTCATCGGAACGCCGCCGATTCTGATTCTGGACGAGCCGACCGTCGGCCTCGACCCCAAACAGATCGTCGACATCCGCGACCTGATCGCCAACCTCGGCAGAAGACATACGATTCTGGTCAGTTCGCACATCTTACATGAAATTCAGGCGGTCTGCAACCGCATCATCATCATCAATCAGGGCGAGATCGTCGCCGACGGAAAACGCGACGACATCATCCGCAAGGCCACCGAGGACGCCCGCTTTACCGTCCGTGTCATCGGCCCGCGCGACGAGGTCGCGAAGACCCTCGTCAGAATCGGCGGTGTGGACAAGATCGTCGACGACGGCGTGCGCGAGAGCGGCTCGAATGACTTCATCGTCATCCCCAAGGCAAAGACGGACGTGCGCAGAGAGGTTTTTGAGCGCCTTGCCGAACGGAAATGGCCGATTGTCAGCATGGTCGGCAGCCAGCTGACCCTTGAAGACGTCTTCCTGCGGCTGACCGAAACCGATGAGACGGAATAAGCCGGGAAAGGGAAAAGAATCATGAAAGCCATCATTAAACGCGAATTCGCCTCCTATTTTGCGCATCCCGTCGGTTACCTGTTTATCGGCGTGACCTTTTTGCTGGCGTCGTTCAGCTTCTTTATCGACGTTTTCCTCTATGCCACGACCGACATCGCCCCGGTGTTCAGCACCCTGTTCAGTCTGGTGTACCTGATCGTCCCGCTGATTACGATGCGGCTGCTCTCCGAGGAAAAACGCCATAAGACCGAACAGGTGTTTTACACCTCCCCGGTCACCATGACCGAAGTCATTTTCGGCAAATTTTTCGGCGCGGGCCTGATTTACATAGCCGCCACCGCCATCGTGTTTGTCCACCAACTCGTGCTCGCCTTCTACGGGAGCCCGGACTGGGGCCTTCTGTTCTGCCGCTACATCGGTCTGATTCTGCTCGGCGGGCTGCTGATCGCCATCGGCCTTGTCGTCTCCGCGCTGACCGAGAGCCAGGCGGTCGCGGCGATCGTCGCGCTGGCGATTTCGATGGTCATGGGACAGGTCGACTCGCTGACGCAGTCTTCAAGCAGCCAGACACTGATCAAAATTACCGAGTGGATTTCGCCCGGCCATCATTTCACCGGCTTTTTCAACGGGAATTTTTCGGTCGCGGACGTTTTTTATTATCTCAGCATGACCGGATTGCTGCTCTTTGTTGCGGTCAGAATCCTCGACCGCAAGAGATGGGCATAAGGAGGACAAACCAGTGAAAACGACTGATAAAAACACCGATAAAACGGTGAAGAATTTTAAAGGATTCGGCTCGGGCAAAAAGCACGTCATCATCACCGTCGCGGTCACGGCCGTATTGCTTGTGACGCTGTTCTTCGCGCAGTCGGCGCTCGATCTGCTGTCGGCCAAATTTCATCTCCAGGTGGACATGACGGCGCAGAAGATCTTCACGATGAGCGACACGACCAAGACCTTTGTCAAAGGCATCAACAAAAAAGTCGACATCGTCGTGCTTGAAAACGAGAACTCGTTTAAATCGAATTTCCCGCAGCCGCTCGAGATCATCAAGTCCTACGCGCAGGTCAATCCGGATTATTTCACCTACAGCTATGTGGATGTGGTTTATGACCCGGCCTACCTGAACGCCTATCAGGACGAACAGATCAGCGAAGGCGACATTCTGGTCAAGTGCGGAAGCCGCTATAAGGTCGTCTCTTCCGCAGACCTCGACTATACCGCGACCGATCAGCAGACCTCCGAGCAGAGGGAATATTCGGACGTCGAAAACGCGATGAACTATGCCATCCAATATGTTCTGATGGACAAGACCTACGTCATCGGCTTCACCACCGGACACAATGAAGCGGCAAGCAGCGAGTTCGGCACCTTCCTTGAGAAAAACCTCTTTGAGATCAGAACCGTCAACCTCGCGGGCAACCCCGACCTCTCCGACGTCAACGTCATCGTCTCGCAGGGCCCGCAATATGATTTTTCCGACGAAGAACTGAAGACCCTCGACACCTTTTTGGCAAACGGCGGGAACTATGACAAGACCTTCGCTTATTTCGCCACGCTCGACAAACAAGCGACGCCGCTGCTCGACGGATTCCTCGCGGAATGGGGCCTCGCCGTCACCGACAACGTCGTTTATGAGATGAGTTCCGACCGCTATATGGAAAACCCGCTGATGGTTTACGGGCAGGTCCCGTCGACCGAGGAGACCTACGGCGAGAATTTCGCCTCTCTGACCCCGGGCACCAATTATAAACTGCTGATGCCCTATACCAGAAACATTGAATTCACTTTCACCGCGCCGTCGAAAGGCCAGATCACGACGGCCTCCCTGGTCGAGTGCACGGGCAACCCGTTCCTGACCACCGCGGAGAACGCCAAAGCCGCGACGTTTATGCCGAGAGAAGACGACCCGGGCGATACGTCCTACACGGTCGCCGCCCTCAGCACCAAGACCGTCGGAAGCGTCTCTTCCCGCGTCTGGGTGGCCGGCAGCGTCATCACGGCAAGCGATACGTTTATCAATGACGGAACGCTGGTCAACGCCAAGTATCTGCTGGAATCGTTTAAAGAGTGGACCGAGCGCGTTGTCAACGAAGTCACCATCGATCCGCTGAACCTCACGGTCGACACCTACAGCATCAGCGGCGTCGGCGAGACGGTCGTCATTTTCCTGCTCATCGTCGTTCTGCCCCCGGTCGCCGTCATCATCGCCGGCGTCACCGTGTATTCCAGAAGGAGACATCTGTGATGAAAAAGAAACCGATTCTCACCGTCGTCCTGTTGGCCGCGGTGCTGATTCTCGCGGGCGGAGGGTATTACCTGCTGCAGCGGGACGCGAACGGCACCGGCGTGAAAACGGAAGAGAAGACCTTCTCCATCGGCGTCAGCGGATATGACCAGTACAACGTTGCCAACGACATCAAGAAAATGACCATACAAAACGGCTACGGCACCTTCACGTTCACGCCCGACCCCACCGTGGACGGCGTGGAGGACAAGAGCTGGTTTTTGAATGACCTGGACAACGTCAAATCGGACGCGTACGCGGTCAACGACATCGCGCTGGCCTTTTATACCGTCACGGCCTCAAAAAGGCTCGAGGTCCCCGCGGCTGAACTCGCGAATTACGGATTTGACAAACCGGAACTCACCGTGACGCTGGATTTCGCGGACGGCAGCGTCATCACCTATTCCTTCGGCACTTCCGTCGCGCTGACGAACTCCGAGAGCGACTATCTCAGCTACGTGATGCGCAGCGGCGACGACTCGGTGTACCTCGTCGAGAATTACTATTACGAAAAGGCCTTCATCTCGCTCAAAGACGTCATGAAGACCGAGCTCTACCCGCAGCTGGAAGACGGCGTCATCATTCAGGAGCTGACGTTCGGCGGAACGGGCGGCGACGCGCTGAAAATTTTAAACAACACGGAAAATTACGTGGATTACCGGATCACCGAGCCCTTTGAGAGAACCGTGGATTCGACCGCCATCAGCGCGCTGATGGGCGAACTCGACATCATCAAGGACGACGTCACCGTTGAAATCGCCGGAACCAAAAGCATGCCCCTCTCTCCCGACACGCTCGCGATGTACGGGCTTCAGACCCCGGTCAGAACGCTGAATTTCAAATACACGGTGGAATCCACAACGGTCGGAAGCGACGGAAAACCCGTCACGACCAAAACGGACGGTCAACATACCCTCCGCCTCGGCATCGTCTACGGCAACTGCGTCTACGTCACCGTGGACGACGTCAACGCCATCTACTCGGTGCCTTACAGCGCCCTCTCCGCGGTGTATGAGGCGAGCTTCGATTCGCTGGCGGACCGCAATATTTATACCGAAAAACTCATCAACATCGATGAGATCAAGTTCGACACCTCGTTCAAGACCTTCGATTATAAACTGGTCAACTCGACGGAAGTCAACTCGGTCACTCTGAACGGCAAGAGCATCGACGTATCGGCGATCAAGTCGCTGTACACCACTTTCGCTTCGATGGCCTATTCGGAACGCGTGACCGACAAACCGTCCGCAGCGCCGTATATGACGGTCACCGTCAAGCTGACGACCGGCGGCACCGACGTGATTCAAATCATCCCTTACAACTCGCGCAAATATTTCGTCACGGTCAACGGGCAGGGCAATATGCTGATCTCCTATGAGCTCGCCGACGATCTGATGAACGCGCTCAAAGCGACCGACAAGACCTCACTCGGATAAATACAATCATCAAAAAGGGGCGGTTCGAAAGAACCGTCTCTTTTCAGTTTTAATATATCCGGGTGCCGAAGGTTCAGAGCGGTTCGCAGGGCGTTGCTTGTCAGGATCAAAGCGGTATGATACAATAGGGCGGTAAAAACAGAGCGAATGAGGAAAAACGATGACCGAGAATTTCAAAGAACACAACCGGGAAGTCAAGGAGCTTTGGAAAGCATTTTACGCGGGAAAACCCGAACGCATTCCGATGACAATCGGCGCAAGCCCCCGCTTTTTTTTGCTCAATCCCGCTTATAACACAAAAAGAATTTCGTTTCGGGAGTATTTCAACGACCCCGAGATTATGTGGAACATTCAGCTCGAGTTTGCAAAACTTACGGCGTTTCAGATTTTTTTCGACCACGAGATGGGCGTGCCCGAAAACGGGTGGGCGGTCAACGTGGATTTTCAAAACACGTTTGAGGCGCCTTGGCTCGGCTGCGGGATTCGCTATCCCGAGGACAACGTCCCTGCGACCGTCCCGTGTCTGCGTGACGGCAACAAATATGAGCTGCTCGAAAAAGGCGTGCCCGACCCGTTTTCGGGGTTGATGCGAACAGCGAAAGAATACTATGAAATTTTCCGCGAAAAGGGCGAAAAGGGTTTTGTTTACGAAGGCGCGCCGGTCTCGGTCAACCGCGTGATGGACGGCACCGACGGGCCTTTTACGATCGCCTGCAATCTGCGGGGCACCGGGGAATTCTGCGTCGATTTGTACGAGGACACCGAATACGCGCTGCAGCTGATGGGTCTGATCACCGAAGCCACGATTCAAAGAATCAAGGCGTGGCGAAAATTTGAGGGTCTGCCCGAAAAGAGCGCAGGGATCTGGTTCGCGGATGACAGCACCGCGCTTTTATCTCTTGAATGTTATAAAGAATTCGTGCTGCCGTTTCATAAAAAACTGGTCTCCGAACTCTCAACGAAAGACACCGGCAATCAGATCCATCTGTGCGGCGACGCGTCGCATCTGTTCAAGACGTATCAGGACGAACTCGGCTGCACGAAATTCGACACGGGATTTCCGGTCAATCACGGCGAGCTCGTCAAAGAGCTCGGGCCCGAGGCGGTCGTCTACGGCGGGCCGCGTATCCAGCTGCTCCAAAACGGCACCAAGGAGGCCGTCGCCGCGGAGGTGAAACGGATCATCGGGCAGGTGAAACCGCTGACGAAGAAGTTCGTCCTCCGGGACGCGAACAACCTCGCGCCGCTGACCCCGCTCGAAAACGTCAAAGCCATGTATGACGCGGTCAGGGAGTATGGGAGGTTTGAATAGGAGACCGTTTTTTTAAGAGCTTTGGCCCCCGGTAAAGACGGAGATTTATTCCGTCATTGCGAGGGGCTTTACGCCCCGCGGCAATCCAGTGCGATAATCCGCTCGGCGGGGGCGGGCGATTCATAATCGCCCCTACGCTTCCGAATATGTTTCTGCTCCGCGTTTCTCTTCGCAAAAACGGGAGTTTCTTTCCGTCATTGCGAGGGGCTTTACGCCCCGCGGCAATCCGGGGTGATAATCCGCTCGGCGGGGGCGGGCGATTCATAATCGCCCCTACATTTCGTCGGCGCGGCGGCCGCGCCGACTCCCTCGCAAAGACAGGCGCGCGCGTTTTATCGCTTGTAAGGGCGAGCGCGTTATGGTATAATGGCACACGTGCAAAAGCGGGAAATCATATTGACAAAACAAGGGGAAAAGCATCACCATGAAGAATTCACGGCAAAAGGGACTGGACATTTTTAATCGGAAAAGCAACGGCGAGGGAGTCATGTGGACGGGGCATCCGAACACCGACACCGTGCCGATCTTCGCCAAAGAGTGGGGCATCGAGCCGACCCGCGAGGCGATTTACGAATACTTAAACGACGACTGCCGCTGGTTTATGGCGGACGGATATTACCATCACCCCGAGGGAAAGCCGATGCTGGACCCTTCTTTCGGCATCGACCGGGCAAAGACCCTGAGCGCGCCCGGGTGCTTCGCCGAGACCGAAACGGTCGCCGAAGTCGACCGGTACCCGTGGCCGGACGTCAAATACCTGGAGTTCGGCGAGCTTTACAAGACCATGGACAAGTATTCCGACAAGCTGGTCTTTTCGGGGATGTGGTGCTGCTTTTTTCACAACCTCTGCGATTTCATGGGCATGGAGAATTATTTTATCGCGATGTACGAGCGGCCCGAGGTGGTCGAGGCGATCACCGAGCATCTGGTCGATTTCTATATTGCCGCGAATGAGAAATTTTTCAGTGGACTCGGCGACCGCGCCGACGTGATGTTTTTCGGAAACGACTTCGGAACCCAGCTCGATCTGTTTTTGTCGCTCGAACAATTCCGCAGGTTTTTGCTGCCGTCGTTCAAGCGGCTCATCGCGGTCGGCAAGAAATACAACAAAAAAGTGATGCTGCACTCCTGCGGCTCGATTTACCGCATCATCCCGGATCTCATCGACGCGGGGGTGGATGCGCTGCACCCGATCCAGGCGAAAGCCGCGGGCATGAGCGCGCAGGATTTGAGCCAATATAAAAACGATCTCGCGTTTGTCGGCGGGATCGATGCGCAGTCGTTATTCGTGAACGGCACGCCGGAGGATATCCGCAATGAAGTCAAACGGGTGCGCGGCCTGCTCGGGCCGAACATCATCATCTCCCCGAGCCACGAGGAGATCTTGCCGAACGTTCCGGCCGCGAATATATTGGCTATGGCGGAAGCCGCACACAAAGCGGAGTAGACGTTTTGTAGGGCGCAAGGCATCACGAGCTGCGAGTCCGCACGGGCTACGGCCCGCCTGACGCGCCGCGTGGGGACGAAGTGAAGAGTGAATAAGAAAGACAAAAGGTACCCGGCAGAATTATAATTGTAGGGGCGATCTTTGATCGCCCGTTTTCCGGGAAAGAATTTTTACGGGCGAACGCGTCGGGCCGCGCCCGTGCGGACCGCGTCCGTGCGGGCCGCGCCCGATTTCGCCCCCACATTTTTAGTTCATAATCATATTCCTTTAAAAAAACAAAACGGCGGCTTCCTTTCGGAAAGCCGCTGTTTTGCATAGGAGGCGTTATAATCGGTTTATGAATCGGGTGCGCGGGCGATTTTCGGATGCGCCCGTATGTGATCGATTGGGACGTCTGCGATATTCAAAGAAATTGCTTCAATTCTTATTTTACGATCGGAGCGTCTACAATGTTTTGAGGCATATTCGTATATTTCTTGAAGTTGGCGATGAACTTCTCCGCGAGGGCTTTCGCCGACTTATCGTAGGCCTCTTTGTCCGCCCAGGTCTTTCTCGGGTCGAGAACTTCGGCGGGGACGTTCGGGCAGCTCTGCGGGACCGGCAGGTTGAAGAACGGGTCGCGGACGTATTCGACGTTGTCGAGTTCGCCCTTGAGCGCTGCCGAGATCATCGCGCGGGTGAGCTTGATGCTCATGCGTTTGCCGACGCCGTAGGGGCCGCCGGACCAGCCGGTGTTGACCAAAAAGACGTTCGCGCCGGTCGCAGTGATGCGTTCGCCCAGCATCTTCGCGTAGATGCTCGGGTCGAGCGGCAGGAACGGCGCGCCGAAGCAGGTCGAGAAAGTCGTCTGCGGTTCGGTGATGCCGCGCTCGGTGCCGGCCAGTTTGCTGGTATAGCCCGAGACGAAATGATACATGGCAAGATTATTGTCCAGTTTGGAGATCGGGGGCAGCACGCCGAACGCATCCGCCGTGAGGAAGATGACGGTCTTGGGCTGGCTTCCGACACCCGGGATGACGGCGTTCGGGATGAAGTCGACCGGATAGCCGACGCGGGTGTTCTCGGTCAGAGAATCGTCGGCAAAATCGAATTCGCGGGTCTCCGGGTCCATGACCACGTTTTCAACCAGCGCGCCGAACTTGATGGCGTTCCAGATCTGGGGCTCATGTTCCTGCGAGAGGTTGATGCACTTGGCATAGCAGCCGCCCTCGAAGTTGAAGGTGCCGTCATCGGACCAACCGTGCTCGTCGTCGCCGATGAGCTTGCGCTCGGGGTCGGCGGACAGCGTGGTCTTGCCGGTGCCGGAGAGGCCGAAGAACAGCGCGGTGTCGCCCGCGGCGCCGATGTTGGCGGAGCAGTGCATCGGGAAGACGTTGATTTCCGGCAGAACGAAGTTCATGACGGTGAAGACGCTCTTCTTGATTTCGCCCGCGTACTGGGAGCCCGCGATGAGCACGATCTTCTTTTCGAAGTCGACCAGAATCGCCGCTTCGCTGTGGGTCTTGTCGATTTCGGGGATGCATTTGAAGCCCGGGGCCGCGATGATCGTGAAATCAGCCGTGAAATTTTGGAGCTGTTCGGCGGTCGGACGGATCAGCATCTGGTGGATGAACATGTTTTCGGAGGCCAGTTCGTTGACGACGCGGAAGCTCTTCGCGTATTTGGGGTCGGCGCCCGCGAAACCGTCGAAAATGAACAATTCGCGGTTCTGCAGATAGGCGACGACTTTGTCGTAAATCTTATCAAAGACCTCGGGCGCCATGGGCGCGTTGACTTTGCCCCAGGAGATTTTGCCGTGGATGCTGCCGCGGTCGACGACGAATTTGTCGTCGGGCGAGCGGCCGGTATATTTTCCGGTGTTGACTACCAGTGCGCCGGTTAAAGACAGCGTGCCTTCGCCGCGGGCGAGTGCCTTCTCGGTCAGCTGCGCGGGGTTGAGATTGCGCCAGACGGCAGTCGAATTAATGATGCCGAGTTTCTCGATTCCGTATGTTTCCATAGTGTCTATCCTCTTTCAAAAATGAATGGCCGGCGAAGATATTAATCTTCACCAATTATATTGTATCACAAAGAAAGTCAAATTTGAATACGGTTTTTGCAACATTTTGTCGTTATTCGAAAGATTTTCCGATTTTACCAAAAATCATAAAAAAATTTTATAATTGCTGGAGGAAATGACAGATTTAGATCAGTAGGGAAAGGTCTTGACCTTTCCGAGCGGGCGAACAGCCCGCAGGTAAGGGGCGGCTTCAAGATGACCCGCCGTTTGATCCCGAAACCTTTACTTTATACGGAATATACGGTATAATATGGAAGGGAGGGGATGGAATGAAAAAGTTGATTGCGGCGGTTGTCTTGGTGGCCTTGTTATGGGGCTTTATTCCGGCGTGCGATTCAAGCCAAACGGTGCGGTTTCAGTTAAAAATCACCTATCCGGTTACGGAGGATTACTTCATTTGCGCAGAGGGGCAGGAGATTAAACAGGAACTTATTTTAGAAGATTTTAAATATACAGAAGAAATGTCGGAGAATTCCACTTTTCGCATTTATGATGTGGCGCTCAGATATCCCAACGAGGTGACGGTTCGGGAGGACGGCAGGTCTTTCTGGACGATTTATATCGGGCATATCTCGGAGAACGGCGAATTCTTTTCTGACACGATAAAAAATATCGGAATTCGCAGCGGGCACACGACGGTGGAGGCCTACACCGGCGGGAAGGTCTTATATGATACAGTGAAAACGGTTTACAGCGATGAGAATTTTACGCTTTACGCGAATGAGGGGATGGAACACGGCGACGGAAATATGCTTCATGACACACAGTTTGTCTTTTATGAAAAAGACGGCGAGCGCGTGGACTGCGGAAGCGTTTTACCCTATGCAACCATCAAACCGCTCGGGCAAAACACGCCGTATGCGAACGGCAACGCCGAGACCTGGTTTTCGGTGAT
>Ga0116171_10001889_pt1 | contig 20401 bp, 10 predicted proteins | sample AD_JPNHW2_MetaG_FD_89798 | JGI IMG/M metagenome (GOLD analysis project Ga0116171, IMG submission 89798) | Active sludge microbial communities of municipal wastewater-treating anaerobic digesters from Japan - AD_JPNHW2_MetaG | ecosystem: Engineered > Bioreactor > Anaerobic > Digestate | place... | reverse complement strand
GCCGAACGTCGGTGGTGAGGGACGGCGCGTCAGCGACGTTCCTCTCCACCACCTTGTTCGACTTTGTTCCGTTCTTGGCAAGGTGCGAATGGGTCCATCGTCCATTCAACAAACTCGTCTTCCCATTTGCCATTTGCCGTTTTTGTCTGGAACACACCGATCATGTCAGCGCTTTCCTTGGTGCCGCCAACTTTCTTGTCTTTCCCTAAACTCGTCAACGTTACGGTCCCGTTTGATGAAACAGTATAGTCGATGTCTCTGCCCCAACCATCTCTGAATGAACTGTGGTATCCGGAAATCGCATCGGTTTGTGACAGACTCTTGGGCAAATCATTGTGCTTGGCCGCATAGCGCAGTATCCGTCTCTTGGCCATATGCATAACGATGTTGGTAAATGCTTGCGGCGGAACCCGGTCAACAAACGAATTTAAAATGGCAATTAAAACAACTGCCGTTACGATACCAAATAGAGCTGTTTTCTTGCTTCGAGTCATTTGTTGTCGAACGTCGTGCCTGAGCGGACTTGGAAAGCCGTGCGAAGCGCGGCGTTTCAAGGTACGTGTCGAGGCATCTTGTTGGATGTCTTCTTGTTACTCTGTTCCAGGACGTAGTATGCCAACGCTTGTCCCTCCATTGTGCCAAGATCGTCAGCTATCTCACGCGGACCGGAGACGGTTCCCACGGCCTGAACAATCCAGCGAAGAGGAAAAAGGGGGCACTTCGTCATGCCGACAGCGCCGGGATCGTCTGTGTAGCAGGTCGATCCTTGGGGGAACCCGATGGCAATGTACTCGTCCAGACGTATCGTCCACCCGTCCGTGTAGCCCCGGCCCGAATAGCCAATGGCAGCGTAGAAGCAGCAGGGGCAGTAATGTCCACCTGCCACTGTGATTCTCTTGCCAACGTACGGCTCCCAGAAGCTGTGTGCGTGCGTTCTCTTGAACTCGTTGAGTTCACCGTCGAGTCGCACATACTCTCCGGTGGACATGCCGGAGATCCTAATGAAGTTAGTGTAGACCGCGTCTGCGACAAATGAATTCGTCACGGTCGGTAGCGCAGCCAGATGTGCCGGGACGATGCGCTTCCAGTACTGCGCTGCATCATGTGGGTTGACTTGGATCTGAGTCTGCGGCTTCTCGGCCAGCGGGCGGAATGTGCTCTTCTGGAGTGGAGCCCGTCTCAATGGCTGCGAAGTGGCACATCCGACGGTCAGGGCAAGTGCTGCTATGAAAGCTGCTGTTCTCATCTTCTCATCCAACGTCAGCGGTGAGGCGGCGGTATCCCGTCGCCTCCACCGCTTTGTTGGGATGCTTTCCCTTGTTTCTCGACAGGGATCAAACTGTCAAAGACAAAATACGCCTGATGAACGACCGGGTTGGTCGGGAATTGTTGTTTCCCTTTCTGATATCCCACGAAGAAGATCAAGTTTTTGAAATCAAAGGGTTGACTATCCCTCTGTACGGAGTTGACCTCCATTTTCATTCGGCATTGCGTTGGTGTGCAGGGACGATTGAAATAGGTCATCGTGCCCTCTGCTGTGAACGACGCTGGAGCTATCGAAGAATAGCTTCCGCGTATAGCCCTGCCGCACCAGCTATTTAGCGGGCCACTAAAGAAGGTGTTCTCCTTATCAAAATAGTAGAATGAACTGCCGTCTTGAACGATGAGATACCCCGCTTGTTGGATTACCTTCGTTGCCGTGGTTGGAGGTCTTTTACAGACCCGAACTTGCGATTTTCCGGATTGCGTCGTTAGCGTGAGTTGAAGATCGCCGTCCGCAAGATTTGTGAAGCCAACGGTGCGATAGTCGTCGGGTGAGAATCTGGGTTGAAGTTTACTGTTTGCATATCTCACGGCCGAGAATGAGGCCAAATCGGCAAGGTTTGTCGGCCACCGATCTCTTTCACTGTAATAGCTCCATGATTCGGCTTCGGCAAAGTTGTTGTTGAACGCCTTGTCCTCATCAGCACGAGAATAGCTTCCGAGACAAATGATCGCATAGAACAATAGCTGTCTGAAGATCGTTTTCATTTTTTGATCCCAACGTCAGCAGCTAGCCGCCACCTGAGCCGAAGGCGAATGGTGGTTGGCTACGTAGCCGGGTTGGGAGTAGTCTCGTTCATCATTTCTGATTTGTCGACGGCTGTGAGTCAGTTCACCACGTCGCTATTGAGCATTGACTTGCTGTGACCGCCCATCACTTGATGGACTGTTGTTCAACCCACCTTCGCCTTTCAACTGTCGCATAATCGCATCGTTTTCAGATAGGTTTCTGCACCGACTCGAACAAACAAGGGCACCGAATAGGCACTGGAAAGAGGTGATCATGACGAGCAACCACATTGGCTTTGTCCAAGGCATCATTGTCTCACAGAAAATTGCCCCACTCAGCAGACCTACACTTGAAGCAAGAAGTATATTCTGTAATGCCCTCCAGGCGCGAAGCTCATGCCTGACATACTCAGAAGTCAAGGGAGTCTTCTTGTTGTTCTTCATTTGATTATTCCCAACAGTGTATTAGGCTTAACTCGATTTGAAATAGCCTAACTCATGCTTTTCTTTTAGCATGTTCGTGAGTTCCTGTCAATGGTCTTGTCTGATCGAGATAACATGATCATTATTAAGCAGATGCGCTCGTGGAGGGGACAAGATCCGGGAACGCACGTGCTTGGGTGAGTCTTTTGGGTTGCGTCTGACAAAACAATATGCGTAACTGGAAAACGACCGGCTGATAGGCGGGCGGAAAAGGGCGGCTGCTGAGGAAGGCCGGAGAAATAACGCTCAACGCCGAAGTTGCGCAGGCCCTTGGAGTGGTTGTGGTGCGGGGCGGCCCGAGAAAAAAGCGGGTGCCTGTCAAACCAACAGAAGCGAAAAGAACTTTATGTCCGACATCATTATCACCGGCGCGCGTCAGCACAACCTCAAGAACGTGAACGTGCGCATTCCGCGCGACTCGCTCACGGTCGTGACGGGGCTCAGCGGCTCCGGCAAATCCTCGCTCGCGTTCGACACGCTTTACGCGGAGGGCCAGCGGCGCTACGTCGAGAGCCTCTCCGCATACGCGCGCCAGTTCCTAGACCAGATGCAGAAGCCCGACGTGGACCACATCGAGGGGCTGTCTCCCGCGATCTCCATCGAGCAGCGCACCTCGGGCGGCAATCCGCGCTCCATCGTGGCGACGGTCACGGAGATCCACGACTATCTGCGCCTGCTCTATGGCAGCATCGGCCAGGCGCATTGCCCCTCCTGCGGCAAGCCGGTGCAGAAGCAGAGCGCGGAGCAGATCGTCGACCAGCTGCTCAAGCGGCCGGAGGGCACCAAGCTGATTCTGCTCGCGCCGCTGGTGAAAGGCCGGAAGGGGCGGCACGAGGAGGTGTTCGAGTCGATCCGCCGCCAGGGCTTCGTGCGCGTGCGCGTGGACGGCGCGATGCTGGCGCTGGACGACGTGCCGAAGCTCGACAAGAACAAGGCGCACACGATCGAGGCGGTGGTGGACCGGCTGGTGGCGGGCGAGGGCGTGCGCGCGCGCCTGACCGATTCCGTCGAGCTGGCGCTGAAACAGGGCGAGGGGCTGATCCGCGTGCTGGCTGTTCTGTCCGACGGCAGCGAGCACGAAGCGCTCTTCTCCGAGAAGAACGCCTGCCCGGACTGTTCGCTCAGCTTCGAAGAGCTGAAGCCGCGTTCGTTCTCCTTCAACAGCCCGTACGGCGCGTGTCCGGTCTGCTCCGGGCTCGGTTCGCAGCTGGTGTTCGACGAGGAGCTGGTCGTCCCCGACAAGGAGCTGTCCTTGGCGGGCGGCGCGATTCTGCCCTGGCGGCGCGGCGGTTTCCGCATGATCGTCTACTACAAGCATTTGCTCAAGGCGGTGGCGGCGGCGTATGAGATCGATATGGAGACGCCGTACAAGGATCTGCCGGAATCGTTCAGGCGGGTCTTGCTGCACGGGTCCGGCGAGGAGCCTGTGCCTCTGAAGTTCTGGATGCGCGGGGCGTGGCGCAAGACCGAGAAGCCGTTCGAGGGCGTCTTGCCGAGCATGGAGCGGCGCTACCGCGAATCCGAAATCGATGAGGTGCGCGAGAAGCTGCGTCAGTTCATGAGCAGCCAGATCTGTCCCGAGTGTCACGGCGCGCGGCTGCGCCCGGAGTCCCGCGCCTGTACGGTCTACGGCAAGTCCATCGTGGACGTGATGTCTATGACCGTGAAGCAAAGCGATGCGTTCTTCCGCGATCTCACCCTGACGGCGGCGGAGGAGAAAACCGTCGCGGAGGTGATGAAGGAGATCCGCCGCCGGCTGAGGTTCCTGTCGGACGTGGGGCTCGACTATCTCTCGCTCGACCGCGAGAGCTCGACGCTTTCCGGCGGCGAAATGCAGCGCATCCGGCTGGCCTCGCAGATCGGCTCGGGCCTCGTCGGGGTCCTCTACGTGTTGGACGAGCCGACCATCGGCCTGCATCCGCGCGACAACGAGCGCCTGATCAACATGCTGCATCAGTTGCAGCATCGCGGCAACACGGTGGTGATCGTCGAGCACGACGAAGAGATGATCCGCACGGCGGACTACATCGTGGACCTCGGGCCCGGCGCAGGAAGTCAAGGCGGCGAGGTGGTCTATCAGGGCGATTTCGAGGGGTTGATGGCGTGCGGGCGGTCGCAGACCGCAGAGTATCTTTCGGGCCGCAAGCGCATCGACGTGCCGGCGGAGCGCGTCAAGCCGGGCAAGAACCGCCTGAAGATTCTGGGGGCCTCGGAAAACAATCTCAGGAAGATCGACGTCGAGATCCCGCTCGGGTGCTTCGTGTGCGTGACCGGCGTGTCGGGGTCGGGCAAGTCCACGCTGGTGGGCGATATCCTCAAGAAGCAGCTCTTCCGGCATTTCTACGGCTCGAAGGAGCGCCCCGGCGCGTTCGCGAAAATCACGGGGCTGGAGCTGCTCGACAAGGTGATCGAGATCGACCAGAGCCCGATCGGCCGCACGCCGCGCAGCAATCCGGTCACCTACACCGGCGCGTTCACGCACATCCGTGAGCTGTTCGCGAAGACGGCGGCTTCGAAGGTGCGCGGCTACGGGCCCGGAAGGTTCAGCTTCAACGTCAAGGGTGGCCGCTGCGAGGTGTGCAAGGGCGACGGCATGCGCTGCCTGGAAATGCACTTCCTGCCGGACGTGTACGTCACGTGCGAGCAGTGCAACGGACAGCGCTACAACAAAGAGACGCTGGAGATCCGCTACGGCGGCAAGAACATCGCGGATGTGCTGGACATGACGGTCGATGACGCGCGGGAGTTTTTCAAAGCCGTGCCGCTCATCGCCAACAAGCTGGACACGCTCTCCAAAGTCGGGCTTGGCTATGTGCGGCTGGGACAGCGTCGTCGACGACGCTGTCGGGCGGCGAGGCGCAGCGCATCAAGCTGGGGGCGGAGCTCTCCAAGCGCGCGACCGGCAAGACGCTGTATCTGCTCGACGAGCCCACCACGGGCTTGCATTTCGCGGATGTCCACAAGTTGCTGCATCTGCTCCTGCAACTGCGCGAGTCCGGCAACACGGTGGTGGTGATCGAGCACAACCTGGACGTCATCAAATGCGCGGATTATATCATCGATCTCGGTCCCGGCGGCGGCGATGAGGGCGGCCGGCTGGTGGCGGCCGGCACGCCGGAAAAGGTTGCGGCGTGCGCCGCGTCCTACACGGGGCAGTTCCTCAAGCGGCTGGTGTAATCGCGCGTTTAGGCGCTTGAAGCCGTGCCGCCTTTTCGCCTATACTGGGCCCCGTCCTTTTCGGAGGGGTGTCTGAGTGGTTTAAAGAACCGGTCTTGAAAACCGGCGTGCCGCAAGGTACCGGGGGTTCGAATCCCTCCCCCTCCGCCATTCGACGCGCGAAAACGTGAGGTGTCACGTTTTCGCTTGCTCATGGCAGGCATAGCCGTCGGGGTAGGGCGGGTTCTCCGAACCCGCCGCCTGGTCCCGCCGCCTGGCGGACGCCTCGGGGAGGCGTCCCGACCTGAACCGCGCGCATTAAAAGCCGCGCTAGTCCTCGATCATTTCGCGCCGCAGGCGAAGCGCTGCGGGGGGGTCACGGTCAGCGCGATCTTCTCTCCCTCCACGCCGAAGTAACCGCCCCAGCCGATGCGGATCGAGGTGACCTGCGTGAGGTCGAGCGCGCCTTTGGTCTGCCCGAACGGCCGGAATTGGCTGAACATCGCGTAGGCGCGCATCGTGCCCGGCGAATTCAGATAGCGCCCCGTCCCGGCGATGTAGTCGCTGCCGTCTTTCGTGCGGATGAAGACCAGCAGTTCGGCGGGCGTCTTCTGCCCCTCCGGGACAGAGGAGTCGATGGCGAGGCCCTCGCTCGCGGCCAAGTCCAGCGGCTCCGCGTAGGTGAAGCTCATGAAGAGGTGGGTGTCGACCTGGCCCTTCGTCAGCGTGGCCGCCGCGCACCAGCCGGAAGCGCCGTCGCCGGTCAGCTCCGAGCGCACGTGCTGGCCCTGGCCGATGGACGGCTTGCCCGCGGCCGGCAGCGGCGCGCAGGTCATGGTGAGGCGCGGCGCGCCTTGGAAAGACAGCCGCTTCGGCGTGCCGGCCTGCTTGGCGCGGAAGAGCATCGCGCCGTAAGGCCCGAGCCGCAGCGGCACCTTCGAGCCGTCCGCGAGCGGCGACATTTTGCCGGTGGACGGGTCCCACTGTTCGCTGACGCCGCGGCCGCAGAACCGGATTTCGCCGTTCCAGTCCGCGGGGCCGTCGTTGATCGCGAAGTAGACGTCGTGCCCGTCGATGCGGCGGCGCATGATCTTGACGGGGGCTTTCGCGTCTGCGCAGACCGCGTCCCGTTCCACCATCGCATCGATCATTTTCGGCACCAGCGCGAGCATGCCGGAGGGCAGCAGGATGGCCGTGCCGCCGGCCTTGTTGGTGACGATCTCCGGACCGTCGCCTTCGCCGAACAGCTCGCGGGCGATCGCCTGCACGCGGGGCGAGGGCAGTTCGGCCTCGCTGTTGGCCGGGCGCGCGCCGACCGATATGACCGTGCCGCCCTTGCGCCAGAATTTCTCGACGGTTTTCCACGCCTCGAGCGGCAGGGTGTCCGTCGCGGGCAGCACCAGCACGCGCCACTTCATGTCGCCGTGCTTCAGAGTGTCGCCCTTGACGCTGGCGTCGCAGAGCGCGCGCGAATCGATGTACGTGAAATCGCGGTTCGCGCCGTAGAGCACGGAGCTCAACCCGTCGAAGGCTCCCTCGACGCGGCGCGCGGCGGCTTCGCTGGTGGCGCCGTGACAGGCGGGGATGAATTTCGGCCAGACGCTCTCGATGGGGTAGAGCATGGCGATGTCCGCCACCTGGTGCCCGCCGCGCAGCATGGTCTGGCAGCGGCCGATGAAGGTGTTGAGGCGGCGCAGCTGCTCGTCGGTCAAATCTTTGAACGCGTAGTAGCTGGTGAGCGTGTTGATGCCGCCCCACACCAGCCGGTTGCAGGTGCCGCGGATCTCGTCCTCGGTGACCACGCGGATCGGGCGCGCGTCGCCTTTCGGGCGGTAGCGCTGGCTATGGTCGGAGACCTCGCACATGGTAACGGGGCGCTCCTCCAGGTCCGCCACGCTGCCGATCAGGCGGGCAATGTACCACGGCACGTCCGGCGGCAGGCTGGTGAGGCAGTCGATGCTGGGCGCGTCCAAACGGCGGATGCAGCGGAAGAAATCGCCGTAGAGCGGCACGTGGCCGACCACGCCCTCTTCCATCAGCAGGTGGCCGCCCGACGCCAGGCGGTGCTTGCCGCACCACGTCTGGATCTGCCCGAAGAAGCGTTCCGAGACCAAGTCGCCGATCAGGTTCCAGAACGCGTAGCGGATCTCCGCGCCTTCCGGTCCGGCCTCCGCCACGAGCGCGGGCAGGAGCGGGAGCAGATCGCGGCCGGTGCGGTCGCGGAATTCGGAGGCCAGCGTCGGCGACCACGGCAAAACGCGGTAGGGCATGGGGCGCATCCAGAGGTTCATCAGCGAAGGCTCATCCGTGAACGTGGCCGTGAAATAGCGGCCCAAGTCTTTGCCCAGCTTTTCCGCGTAGCGGTCGTGGTTCACTTCCAGGAAGCGCGCGGTCGGCTCCGCCATCAGCAGGTTGATATACGGCTTTTTAAAAGCGAGGCTCACGGCCGCGTGGGTGCCTTCGTAGATCAAGTCGTCGGTCATTACCACCACGTACCAATCGCCGGCCGGGGCTTGCCAGGTCAGGCGGCCTTCGGCGACCGACGCGGCGAGGTCCAGGCGCTCCTTCAGCGCGAGCTTCCCGTCGTGCCGCGGCAGCGCGGCGGCGAGCACGAGATTGCCGGGCGGCAGCGTCAGGGCGACGGCGCCGCCGGCGGTGTTGGTCTCGGCGACCAGCAGCCCGCGCGCCGCCCATTCGGGATGGCCTCGCAGCGTGAGGTCGCCGGCGCTGCCCGAGGGATAGCCGCGCTCGTCGTAGAGCCAGAGCGACATGCCGGCCGCCTTGGCCATATGGACGCCGCGCAGAAAGGCGGGCCACTTGGATTCGTCTTCCACATAGCCGTCGAAGGCGACATTGCCGGCGAAGCCGCCGAAGCCTTGGGCGGCCAGCTGGTTCAGCACCCGGTCCTGCTCCTCGGGCTTGTCTTTCTGGCCATGGAGAATGCGCAGGATGCGCGCCGACGCCGGCGGCTCGGCGAAGCGTTCGGCCAGCGGCCGGTCCTCGGTCGGCTGAGGCGGAAGGGCGGTGTCTGCCGCATGCGCGGCGGCGGCGAACAGCCCGGCAAGGATGGCGATTCGGTTGGCTTGATTCATGGCTTTCCCTTTGTTTGACTGCCGACAAGCGACCGGCGATACGCGAAGCTTATCGGATCGTGCACGTTCTTCGTTTTCAAGGTTTTCGAACGCCCGTTGCGCGCGCGTTCATTCTCCGGCTTGCAGCGGATCGTCGTAGCGCCCGATCTCGTCGAGCGGCAGGGGGCGGAACGGCGACGGCGCGGAGAGGGCTTTCGCGCCGGGCATCTCGGCGAAGAGCTGATTGTCCCACTCGTCCGTTCCTTTCGGCCGTTTGTAGAGCGCCTGTTCGGTTCCCACAAAGACGTTGCGCCAGATGCTGTTGATGTCGGCGGGGCCGGTGAGGTCGGCCAGCTCGGGGTATCGTCCGCTGTAAGGCGGCACGCGGATGTTCACGTCGCTGAACATCAGTTTCTGCACGTGGTCGCGCCCCAGATATTCTTCCCAGCGCTTCTGACCCCACGACGAGAAGCTGATGCCGTAACGGCAACCCACGAACACGTTGTTGTCGATGATGTTGTTTTTGCCGCCGTGGATCTGGACGCCGCCGAAATGGCCGTTCGAGGTGCGCTCGAAAAGGTTGCCGTAGACGAGCATGCCGCTGATCGCGTCATCGAAGCGGATGCCGGCCTGGCCGCACGGGATTTCGCCGCCGCCGATGTCCTGCCAGCGGTTGAACCGGATCACCACGCCGCGGTAGGAGGGGTTGCCCCACATGTCGATGCCGCCCTGGTCATCCGATTCCTGCACCACGTGATCCACCTGGTTGTATTCGATCAGGTGGTCGTTGCCTTCGATGCGCATGGCGCTGGAAGAGGCGTGGTGGAAATGGTTGTGCGCCACGCGCGCGCCGCAGCCCTCCAGCAGGAGCGCCGGATTGTAGGTGCGCGAACAGCGCCCGAAGTGGCGGGCCTCGTTGTTCTCGATCAGGATCGCGCCCGACGTCAGGGACTTGCGGTTCCCGCCGCTGACGTGCATGCCGGTGTGGCCCAGCGTGTGCAGGAGGTTGCCGTAGATTTTGAGGTTTGCGCTTTGCAGGGCGGTGAGCGCCGTGCCGCCGAGGCGCCGGATCATGCAACCCGCGACGGTGGCGTTGACGCACTCGTTCAAGACGAGCCCGTCTTGCTGCCCGTGTTCGAAGGTCAGCCCCAGAAACGCGATCTCCTGCACTTTGTCGGCTTTGATGAACGGCTTGTCCCAGCGCGACATCACCAGCGTGCTGAACCACGGATTCCGTTTCGGCCAGACATAGAGCCGGGCCTGCGCGCGGTCGAGATACCATTCGCCCGGCTGGTCGATCTCCTCCAGCAGGTTCAGCACGTAGAAAGGCCGGCCCGCTTTCATGCCATAGCCCGGCTTTTCGTTGAGCCGGAACGTCCCTGCCGCGGGGTCGATGGCCGCAACCGGCACGGTGCAGCCCGCCCACAGGTGGAGCCAGTAGCCGTTCGCCATCAGGTCGGGGGCCTGCGCCCAACGCGCCAAGCGGTTGGTCGCGCAAAAGAAGACGTGATTCGTCGTGTCGAGCACCGCGCCGATTTGCAGCGTGCCGGCGTTCGGCCAGCGCGCGACCTGCAGCGGCTCGCCGTCCTCGAAGAGTTCCCGCACCGTCTTGTTGCCGAGACCGTACCCGTAACTCTTCTGGGCCTCCAGCGCCGTGTAGCCTTGTGCCTTGAGGTCGGCCACGTACACCTTGCCGCGGGCTTCGGGCGGCAGCCGCGCGAGGACGGCGGGATCCTTGACCTTCTTGAGATGGCGCACGCGGAAGCCGCCGTCGAACACCGGCTTCTCGTCCTTCCACGCGCGGTAGACCACCGGCGCCCCGAAATCGCCGGAGTCGATCTCGCCCAGCGTGAAGGTGTTGGTCACGGTGTAGGTGCCGCCACGCAGGTAGACCGCGGCGCCGCCGGCCGGAAGCGCGCCGTTCGTCTTCTGGGCGCGGATCGCGTCACGCGCCCTATCCAGCGTGGCGAAGGGAGTGCCGATCGAGCCGTCCGCGTCATCGTCGCCGTCGGGCGCGACGAAATAGGCGACCGCCGGTTCGGGCTGCGGAAGGATCCGCTGCCGGCCGGCCTCGGGATCGCGCGCCGGCTGGCCCGCGAGCAGGTTGGCGCATTCTGCGGCACACGCCTCGGCTTCGGCGCGGAGGTGCGGCACCGGATTGGTCACGGCGGCCATGGCTTGGAACGCGTCTCGCGCCTCGGCGAATTTGCCCTCCTGCCGCCAGGTCCGCGCGGCCGCCAGCGCGGCGATGCCGCGTATCTGCGGCGGCAACCGCAGGTCGGCCTGCACGGCGGCATATTGGTCGCGGGCGGCGGCGAGACGGCCCGCCTGCTGCAGCATCTGCGCATAACGCTGACGCGCTTCGGCGGCGTCGCGCGGCTCGGTCTCGCTGAAAGAGAGGAGTTTTTCGAACACGCCGGCCGCGGCGTCCGCCTTCTTTTCGCGGGTATAGGCGGCGGCCAGCGAAAGGGCAAACTGGCGCTGCGCGTCGGCGTCGAGCTCCATGAATTCGGGTAGCCGGGCCACGATGCGGCTGGGCAGCTCCGCGCCTTTGCGGTTGGCCTGCACGAGGAACTCGATCGCCTGGCCGCGCAGGTGGGATGGCAGGGCGGTCTTCTCGACAAGCGCTTCGCAGGCGGCGATGCCCGCGTTGTCCGGCGCGGCGGAGAGGCGGGTCGCCATCAGGTCCGACCACAGGGGCCAGACGGCCGGCACGGGAGCGCCGGTGAACGCGCGCAGGGCGTGGCGCGCCGCTTCGAATCCGGGGGTCGGCTTTCCGCCCGCGCTCGCCTCCTGCAGGTCCCGCACCAGGGGCCGGAGCGCCTCCGGCAGCGGTACGCCCACGAGTGACAGGGCCGCGATCTCATCGGAGGGGAGCGCGCGGTCGAACACGGCAAACTCGTCGGCCGCCATCTTGAGCGACCCCACGCCGAAGCCGGAGAACCCGAGCTTGAGCGAAGCTTTGGGCGCAACCGCCGCGCCGCCGTACGGCTTTTGCGCCGAAAGCATGCCGTTGACATAGAGGCGCACCTGCGCGCCATCCCAGGTGGCGGCCAAGTGATTCCAGAAGCCCGCGCTCAGACTGTCGTTTGCCCGCACGGAGAACGCGCCCTGCTCCTTGCCGATGTCGAGGGCCGGCTGACGCGTCTTCCAGTCGTAGACGGCGAGGCGCCAGCCGTCGTTGTAGCCGCTGCCGCTGGAGGCGATCATGCCGTTGACGCTGCCGGCGTTGCCGGTCTTCACGCCGGGGCCGATGGGGCGCACCCACAGGGAGACGGTGAAGGCGTTCGTCGGCAAGGTCAGGGCGGGCGCTTCGAAACAGCCGCCATCCAGGACCACGGCGGTCCGATCCGCCACACGTCCGGTCTCGGTGGTGAGCGCGACGCCTTTGTCCGGACGGAAGGCCATGGCGGCCTCCGGCCCCGCGAGGTTGGGCTGGCGGGTGTCGGCGGTTTTAAAGGAGTAGAAACGCAGCAGGCCGGGCACCGTCTTCAGCGCTTCCGCGTGTGTTTGCCAAGCGTTCGCCGGCGTCTGTTGTCCCCGTGCGATCCCCGTCACAGCCGTCGCCAAGGCCACCGTCAAAAGACACGACACGATTCTCATTCGCGTTCCCCCTCATCACATGATTTCCGCCTACGATAACAAAACCGAACCGGATGCGCGACGGCAAGTTTCGCGTCAACCGTCCTTGGACGCATTCGCGTTGCATTGACCGATAACATCAAATTGTGATCAGGATTACGATTAGGAGCAAGCCCGCCGCGCGGCGTAGCCGCGAGAAAACACTGAGGTAAGCCGTGACTTATAGGCAAGATTATGATGGATCGATGCCCTTCATAATCATAATCATAATCGTAATCTTAATCGACTCCCTCTGGCGGACTTTCGTCGCCAGATCCAAGTCAGTGAATCGGGGATGGGTCAACCGTCCTTGGTTGACAGGGCGGCCGCGGCGCGGTAATGCGCAGGCGATGCGCCGCGCATGCGTTTGAATTGCCGCGAAAAATGATAAACCGACTCGAAGCCGGTCTGCGCGGCAATCTCGCTGACGGGTAGCCTGCTTTCCTCCAAGAGACGGCTCGCTCGTCCAATGCGGGCCTCCAGTTGAAACTGCTTCGGGGAGAGCCCCGTGGCCTGTTTGAAAAGGACGCGCAGGCGCGAGGCGCTGAGGCCCGCCTGGTCGGCGGCCGAAGCGATGGAGTGCACGTGCTTTTGGTCGGTGACCAGAAACTGTCGCATGCGTTCGACAATGGAGAAATGTTGCGCATGGGGTGCTCGGCTTTGCCAGAGCGCAAGCGCGTGGGCAAAAATGCGGTGAGCGCAGGCCGAAAGTTCCTGTTCGACGCCGAATTCTTCCATGAGCGAAAGATCAAAAAGTTCCTGAAATAATTGGGAGAGGCGCGGTGCGGCATCAAACGTCCGGATCGGTTCTTCGGGCGTTATTCCGGCCTGCTCCATCAGCGGCAGCGCAAAGCAGGCGTCGAGTTCTACCCACTGATTATGCCAGCCGGTTTTCTCGTCGGGGCAGTAGGCGTGATTGATTTTCGGGAAGATGAACATGACCGTGTTTCGCGGCACGGGAAGCTGTCCCGATGGGCGGGAACGGAAACGCCCCTTGCCGCCGGTCACGTGGACTAGCGTAAGGGTTGGGAGAACGCGTCCGCTTTCCCAAGAAAAGAGGTGATCGGGAGGATGCGATCCGCTTGGGAATCTTGCATACGGCGCATAGTTGTTGTAGCCGAGCGATCGGATGCGAAAGGGCCATCCGTGCATGGCCGGGATGTCCTGATAGTATTTCGAATAGAATTCGGGTTTGGACATGACGGGCTCCAAAGTCCAGGCGAAAATGTTAAAACAATACCCTTTTATGCTATTTCATGAAAAACGTCAATAGACAATAATGAGAGCACGGTTGAATTTAGAAAATCATGCGCGGAGGTGTTGTCGGTGAGATTATCCTATGTTCTGTTATGTGCGTTCACAGTCGGCATCTGTTTTATGCGGTCTCTCTGCGTTGCAGCGCCGACGGTGATCGGGCTACGGGAAATTTGCACGGTCGGCACCAACGCTTTCGATGAGACCGTGTCGGCTCAGTTTCTCGTGGAAGGCTCGCTGCGGAAAGTCGGCACGGGCGCGCTCTCGATCCCGGCTGAGCACTATTTCTCCGGTAGCGGGGAGCGGGTGGATGTGTTGGCGGGCACCTTTTCCATCACGTCTGACACGACGTGCATCATGGCGCTGACGGACACGCCGTCGAGCACGCTTGCCAAGGCGGCCTTCTGGGTCGATGCCACTACGAATGTGATCTTCACCACTGTTGACGGGACCAACCAAGTCTCGCAGTGGCTGGATGTCCGCGAGCCGGACACGACGGCACCGTATCTGTACCGGCGCGCGGTCAGTCAGACCACGTTCACAAACGTGGTTCCCGAATTCAGGGCCAACGGCGCGGGACCGTCCGACGCGCTGCCGTATCTCTGGTTTGGCGGGTATCACAGCGGTCGATGGATGGACTGGCTGAAACCCGATGATACGACTGGCCATTTCTCCAACGCGGTCCACCATGTGTTCGCCGTTCACGGGGCGCACGATTCTTACGGCTACCTTTTCGGCGTCACGCTGTCGGACTCGTCGACATATCCGCTCGACTTTTATAAAGATGACTGGGCGTCCGATACGGGCGCCGAAGGCACGATTTGGTCAGAGAGCGCGTCGGGCTATGTCGCGACAGCGGTGCGGACCGGACGAACCTTTCTGGACAGGAAGCAGGTGGTCGCCACCGCAACAGCCGTCAAGCGGGGATACCAGTTGTTGGATGTGGAGGTCGGCTGCCGTCCCGCCCATGCGGGAAACTTCTTCAACTGCCGCAATTATTTTCCGGGCACGAATGCGCGGGTCGGCGGCGACCGCCTGTGCGAAGTCCTGGTGTTCACCAACCGCCTGACAGAGACGGAACGGGTTTGCGTAGAGAATTATCTGTGGCAGAAATGGCTTTCGCGCGCGCCGCAGACGCCGGGCGGATTCGGCGTGGCGCAGGGTGCTACCTCCGTGGTCGAGACCGTGGCAGGCGAGGCGCAGACACTGACGGTGGAGGGCGATGGCGTCGTCGTGAAGAAGGGGGCGTCCACGGCCGTCATTCCCGTCGGCAAAGACCTGCCGCTCGGCGCCTTTAACGGCTCGGTCTTTCTTGAAGGAGGTGCGCTTGCCGCGCGTTATCCGGTTGCGCTCGAAGGCGTTTCCGGAGTCCGTTACACCTGTACGAATTTTGTGGCGACGTGTGACACGGCTGGCGCAGGCAAGATCGTCAAGGCCGGCAACGGCGAACTCATCCTTTCCGGCATCCCGGACGGCACGGCGGTCAGCGTCGAGCAAGGCATTCTGCAGATCGCCCAGCCGCTGGCGGCGCGGTGGCCGACGGAGATGAGGGGAGTCATCCCCAATCCGACCTTCGAGGGGCTCACGACGACGAACCGGTATTTGAGCAGCGAACCGTTCGGCGGCTGGACCGGCGCGGTTCTCAGTTATCCGGCGCAGTCGAGCGTCCGGATTATGGCGGACAGTCAGTGGATGTCATCGGGCAACGGGCTCTTGCCCACTCCCACGCCGGACGGCACCTGTTTCCTGTTGTTGAAAGCCTCCGTGAGCGCCCAGACGACCATTACGCTGCCGACCGACGGCGTATACGCGCTGTCGTTCATCGCGTGCGGACGAAAATACGCGGGGGGCTCAAAGGACGGACACTCTTTCGACATCATCATCGACGGAACGAATCGCGTGGCAACCGTGCCGACGTTCGCGACCGCGTGGCAAGCATACCGGTATCGTCTGCCGTGGCTATCGGCGGGGGACCACACGCTGTTGCTGAAATCGGTTTCGGGGGATGTCGACATCGCTACCGCCTTGGACGACATGCGGCTGGATTGGGTGGAGGCGGAGCCCCTGCTGAACATCGTCTCGAACGCGTGTTTCGAATGCGTGGCGAGCGGCAATTACGGCAAAACGATGAGCTTCTCGTCTGCGACCGACACCGGGTGGGCATTTTCCAGCGGAGGCGGGGGCGGCTACGTGAACATCAAATGCCAGGGAACGCTTTTCACCACGTATGACGCGGCGGCTCCCCGCATCATCGAGGGCTCCGGCGTCTGCAATCTTCAAGAGTTCGGCCGCAGGAACCTCTTCGTGTACAGCGACGGGATCGCGTCCACGACGGTCCAGTTCCCGGAGATCGGGCAATACACGCTTTCGCTGCGCGTGGCCAGAACCCGGTTGACGTCGTCTGATCCGAGTGCCGCGTCCGAATTGACCGTCTCGATCAGCGGCTGCGTGACGCAGAAGCTGTCAGTGGCGCGTGACGCGTTTGAGATCAGAACTGTCGGGCCGTTCACCGCGCCGGCTAATACGCCGCTGACCCTCCAGCTAAGCGGAACGTCGGGAAAGTGTATGATGCTGGTGGATGATCTCCAGGTCGGCAAGTGCGAGAATCTGATCCGGAACGGAAGTTTCGAGGAGGGCGAAACGGTTGCCTACACGACCAATGGCTGGACCGTCTTTATACCGAGCGGCGCTGCGCCGATCGTGTATGCGACGGCGCTTGGCGAACAAGACAATTGGGGCGCCGCGTTCGGGACAAACACCTTCGATGGCGATTGCCGCTGCCGCGTGTCCTCGGCGACCAATGCCAATGGTTATGTGAAGCAGACCGTTAACTTCGCAGCGGGCGGCACCTACCGATTGACCTTTCATGCCACATCCCGGACCCAGCTCAGTCCGGCGTACGGGACCAGCCTGAGAGGATGCAACCCGATGAAGGTCTGGATCGCCCGCGATGGCGTGACCAACGACCTCGCTTACGTTACCACTTCCGACGACCAGTTCCGCCGGTATGAGGATCTCTTCTCCATCGCCGCAGCGGGCGATTACGAGATCGGTTTTGAGGGTCAAGCCATGGCAGACCGGACTTCATTGATCGATGCGGTCTCCGTCGTGAAAGTGAGCGTGGACGAAACCTGGAGCCCGTTCGCGAAGAACATCGGATTTGCTGTCGCGTCGGGGGCGAAACTTCATCTCAACTTCGTTGGCTCGCTGGCGGTTGAGTCTTTCGTATACAATGGGCGTGCCTTGACGGGTGATGTGAACAGCGCAACTTATCCTGAAATTGTTCTCGGTTCCGGCACGCTCCACTGCGTGTCAAGGGGAACGCTGCTCTCGGTGCGGTGACCGAACCTTTCATGTTGATATCGGGGAGGAACAGGGCGTGCCTTTGCGTATAAGTGTGTCATCATTCTATCTATTCTTGTTTTTTGCGGGGCATGCCCTTGCTCAACAGGCCGCTGCCGACGGCAGGCAGAACTTCGCCTCGGCCAAGCCCCACGTCTGGTGGTTTCTGGATGGCATGCATGAGCGGAACGCCAAGCCCGATGACATCCCGGAGGCGGCGATTACGCGCGATCTCGAAGCGTTGGTCAAACAGGGTGTGGGCGGGTTCTACGTGTACAGTTACGGCGCTATGGCCGATCCGAATCCGGAGTGGCGCAAGAGAATCCGCTTCGCATTCCGGGAGGCCGCCCGGTTCGGGTTGGAAGGGGGAGTGGTTCTGGGGTCTGGCGGCTGCTGCGCGACGACGGCGCTCGACCCGGATCTGGCGCAACAGGCGCTGGTCTACACCCGTACGCCTGTCGAGGGCGGCAAAGCGGTGACGGTCAAGCTTCCGCGCGGGAAATCGAAATACTCCAAACTGTTCAAAGCCGACGGCTCGCCCCAGTATTATCACGACATCGCGGTTTTCGCGGTTCCCGCAGAGGCCTGTACCACAGCCGGACGATCTTCCCCGACGCCGGTGGCTCCGGAGCGCGTCCAGTTCTTGACCGATGCGCTCCAGACCGAGACGGACACGCTGACGTGGCAGGCACCCCCCGGGCACTGGGAGGTGATCCGGATGGCCCATACGCCGATGCTCACAGGCTACACGGGCTATTTCATCGACCATCTCAGCCGCAAGGCGATGAAGCGGCACTGGCAACTGCTGGTCGAGCCCCTGCTGAACGAGATGACTCCCGAGGAACGCAAGGGCTTTCGCAGTGTGCTCTGCGACAGTTGGGAAGCGGGAACGCTCAGTTGGACGTCCGGATACGACCGCGAGTTCAAGGCCCGCCGCGGATACGACATCACGCCTTGGCTGCCGGTTTTGGCGGGTGTGACGATCGCCGATGCGGCAACGACCGCTCGCTTCAAACGGGATCACACGCTGACGCTGAGCGAACTGCTCAACGAAAATCACTATCGCTACACCACCGAGCTGGCACACGCCAACGGCATGATTTCGATTGCGGAGGCAGCCGGTCCGCACCAGCGGCAATCCGACATGTCGGCCGCGACGGCGGAGGGCGACATCGCGATGGGCGAGTTCTGGCTGCCCTCCAAGCACCGCCCCTCGGATGCCCAGCGGTTTATGGTTCGCGATGCGGCTACGGCCGCCCACATCTATGGCATGAAGACGGTCTTCGCCGAGGCCTACACGACCATCGGGACGTATTGGATTGAGGCGCCGTTCGGAATGAAGTCGGCGACCGACCGCGCGTTCTGCGACGGGCTGAACCAGATTTGCTACCACGGCACCATGCTGTCGCCGTCGCTGACCGAAAAGCCAGGCCGCACGCGCGCCGCCGGCATGCACTACAATCCGCAGATCACGTGGTGGGAGCACTCTGGCGCGTTCAACGACTACCTCGCGCGCTGCTCCGAACGCCTGCAGGCTGGCCGTTTTGTCGCCGACGCTCTTCTTTACCACGGCGACGGCTTCGGCCTGTTCGCGGGGCTCAAGACGCCGGATGACGGACTCGGCAAAGGCTACGACTACGATTTCGTCAACACGGAACTGTTGCTCAAGAGCCGCGTCGAGGGCGGGGAGATCGTCTTACCTTCGGGCATGCGGTACAAGGTCCTGATCCTTTCGCGGAAGAATCCGAAAGACGCGAACGTCATGCCCGGCCCCGCGCGCCGGCCCGGCCCGCCGTTGCCGCGCGTGGATCACCCCCTGTCGCTGGCGGCGCTCCGCAAGGTCGAGTCCCTGCTCAGCGAGGGCGCGAGCGTCGTCGGGTCGCGCCCTGTCGGCCCGGCGGGGCTCGCCGACTCGGCCTCCGAGTTCGACGCGCTTGCGATACGCCTATGGGGGACAGGCGGGGATCCGGTGCGCCGCGTCGGGAAAGGCACGCTGATCACGCGCAAGGACAACGCCTTGATCTGCCAGACGATGAAGTTGGTGCCGGACTTCGCCTGCGAGGGTGAAGCCGCCTCGATCGACTGGATTCACAGGCTCGACGCGGGCTCCGACACGTACTTTGTCGCCAATCTCAGTGCTCAGCCGCAGCAGCTCGTTGTACGGTTTCGCGCAGGCAAAGGTGCCGTTGCAGCGCGTGCTTACGATGCGGTCACGGACCATTCGTTCCCCTTGCCTGCAGGAACGGAAGGGCATGTGCTCACGCTCCCGGCTTGCGGGTCGCTCTTTGTGACATTCGGCAAATCGTTGTCAGGCGGCGACGCTGCGGATGCCGCGACAGCGTCCGAATTCAACTTCCCCGGCGTCTTGCTTACCAACGCGTGGGATGTCACGTTTGATCCCGCGTGGGGCGGCCCCGGAGAAATTCAGTTCGATACGCTCTCCGATTGGTCGACGAATCGGGATCAAGGCGTCCGCTATTACTCGGGAACGGCGGTCTACAAAACGTGGTTTGAGCTGGCGGAGAAACAGTTTCCGGAGCTGCTCGACCTCGGGACGGTGCGTGAAACCGCCGATGTCTATTTGAACGGGCGGCACCTCGGCGTCGCTTGGATGCGCCCGGCGCAGATCGACATGGCCACGGCCTGCAAACCTGGACGCAACGAACTGGAAGTTCGCGTCGCCAATCTCTGGCCCAACCGGCTCATTCGCGACGCCGGGCTCCCGCCGGAGCAACGGCTCACCCGCACGAACATCAACCCTTACAAGCCAGACGACGCGCTTCTTCCGAGCGGGTTGCTCGGCCCGGTCAGATTGCTAAACCGTGTCCGGAAAGAATGAGTGATTATCGGTGACAATCGGTTAGAATAAACGGCTGTTTGATCAAGGAGAATACGTATTGAAAACATCGGCCTTGCTATTGTCTGTGTGTGTATGCGCGTCCGCCATCTGTTGTCAGGCGGATCAAGCGGAGTCGAGGCACCCGCTGGTCGGCGCGATCCGCTGGGACGCGTGGTACGGGGCGCTGCCGGAGACGGCGGCACTCCCCGATCCCACCCGCTATCCCGGTTATGACACGGCACGGACGCGGATCCCGAGTTCCGATCCGGGCAAAGAGGCACAGCGTTCGCTGGCCGCAGAGCCGTGGCGCTATCGCTGGCCTTTCTTCACCGAGCTGAAGGCGGACGGCAGCGCGAAGGCGTTCAACGAAAACCGGGCCGAGGTGCTTGAAAAAGAGATCGATTACGCGGCCCATGCGGGGCTGGACTACTGGGCGTTCGACGCCTATCCCGAGGACTGTCCGCTGAGCTACACGCTCAAAACGTTTCTGACCTGCAAGAACCGGGACAAGATCCGCTTTTGCCTGTTCCTCGTGATGGGGTCCGCCTATGGCCGCTTCGCGGACGACGAGGCGTTCCGGGCG
>Ga0116171_10001886_pt1 | contig 20410 bp, 12 predicted proteins | sample AD_JPNHW2_MetaG_FD_89798 | JGI IMG/M metagenome (GOLD analysis project Ga0116171, IMG submission 89798) | Active sludge microbial communities of municipal wastewater-treating anaerobic digesters from Japan - AD_JPNHW2_MetaG | ecosystem: Engineered > Bioreactor > Anaerobic > Digestate | place... | reverse complement strand
CAGGTAGTTAGCCGAGTTCACCCCCATGATCTCGAGTGCGTCGATCTGCTCGGTGACCCGCATGGTACCGATTTCGGAGGCGATCCGGGATCCGACCTTTCCCGCCAGGATCAGGCTGATCACCGTGGGAGAAAATTCGAGGATGACGCTCTGGCGCACGGTGAAGCCCACCATCGACATGGGGATCAGCGGGCTGGTGATGTTGTACGCGGTCTGGATGGATACGACCGCCCCCATGAAAACCGAGATGAAGGCGACGATGCCCAGCGATTCAAGGCCGAGGCCCTGGATTTCGTTCATCATCTGGTTCCAGAAGATCTTCCCCTTCTGCGGCCGGCTGAAGACCTTCTGCATCAGCAGCACATAATTCCCGATGATCTGAAAACCTCTGAGCAACATACGTCATGCGAAAGTACGAAAAATAGGAAAAACAACCCTGGTAGCTCGCCGAATGATCACTGGGTATTTCCCGCCCCGTTGGGGTGGAACCATCCAAAATCAAAACTGAACGGATACGAATTCAGTAGAAATACCGTTTCAAATGAGGTGCCGGGCATCGGTCATGGGTGTGTTTATGTTTTCGTTACCTTTATCGCGGATATGCTGAACAGACAATCATTTGGGTTCCTGCGGGCCATCGTCCCAATCCTGCTGATCGTGCTCCTGTTGGCTGTATCATGCAGCCCGCAACGGTACCCGCAGCGCCGCGCCATTCATCCGCGGGGATGCAACTGCCCGACGTTCAAATAAATTCGTTTCGATTTTATTGATGCAACTCTCTTTATTCCCCTTCCTTCCCTCCAAACCCGGTTCCGGGGAAAAACCGGCGAAAAAACAAACCCGGAAAGAGCCCCCGGCCGGTCCGAAACCGGGAAACGGAAAGCCCGCTCCCAAGCCCGCCACCGTTCCCAAACCCTCTTATGAGGAAAAACTGCGGACCGTCCTTGGGCCCCATGTACCCGGCGCTGCCCTCGATACGGTCGTTCTGCAGCTTCTTGAATTCCCGGTCAGCCTGCACGTGGTGCCCCACCGCACATCGAAAGCGGGTGATTTCCGGCCTGCCAGCAGCCCCCGTCCCGCCCGGATCACGGTAAACGGCACGCTGAACCCTTACGCCTTTCTCATCACCCTCGTCCATGAAATAGCGCACCACCGCGTTGAACTCGACTACCTGGCATCGCTGAAGAAATTATCCCTCCGCCGCAAACGCCGGCCACAACCCCACGGCGAAGCCTGGAAATCCACCTTCCGCCGCCTGCTGGAACCGCATCTGCTTCCGGAGATCTTTCCCGACCGCCTGCTGCGCATCCTGAACAAACACATCGAAAACCCAAGCGCCTCCTCTTCCGCCGATCATAAACTTTCCGCGGCCCTGCAGCAATACGATCCGCCCGATAATACCGTGCGGCTGGAGGAGCTGCCTTTCGATGCTGTTTTCACCCTCCACGGACGCCGCTTCTTCCGAAAAAAAGAAAAGATGCGCAGCCGCTACCGCTGCCTCTGCCTGCAAACAAACCGGGTCTATCTGGTAAGTGCCGTGGCACCGGTAATCCGAATGACGAATGACGAGTGACGAGTGACGAATGACGAGTGGTAGATAGAGGATTATCAGCCATTTATTTATGTAATTTTGTCGCCCCATCCGAAATTTCATAGTCCTTTTTCCACCATGAGGCGATTTCTTCCCGTATTTTTCCTGATCCTCTTTCCTTTTCTCCTCCGGGCCCAGGTCAAAATCCTGTTCAACGGCAACAAAGCCGAAAGCGCAGGAAACGCCGATTGGGTGATCGACGCCGACCTGCATAACATTGGCTACACGGGCGGTCCTCCGGTAGCCGGGACCGGCACCGAATCGAACCCGCAGCAGATCCCGACTCCCGCGCAATCGGGTATCACCTCCTCCACAGCCGAAACTTACTGGTATGGCGGCATCTCGGCGTGGGGAATTGATCTGGTGAAGAAGGGATATATCGTGGAATCGCTCCCTTACAACGGCGCCATCACCTATGGGAATACATCGAATCCGCAGGATCTGTCAAATTACAAGGTGTTCATCGACTGCGAACCCAATATCCTGTACACGGATGCTGAAAAAACGGCCATCATGCTGTTCGTACAGAACGGCGGGGGGCTCTTCATGGTGGCCGACCACGCCAGCTCCGACCGGAACAACGACGGGTACGACTCGCCCGAGATCTGGAACGACCTGATGAGCTCCAACACAGTCCAGACAAATCCGTTCGGCATCACTTTCGACAACGCCTCTTTTTCGCAAACCACAACCAATATCCCCTCTCTGCCCACCGACCCGATCCTGCACGGCATCATGGGCGACGTAACCTCCGCCATGTGGAGCAGCGGCAACTCCATGACGCTTACGCCGACCGCCAACAGTTCGGTGAAAGGCATCCTCTATAAAACCGGTTCCTCCTTCGGCAATACCAATGTCATGTTTGCCTACGCCACCTTCGGCAACGGCAAGGTGGCCGCCATCGGCGACAGTTCCCCCTGCGACGACGGCACCGGCGATTCGGGCGATGTGCTCTACAACGGCTGGACAGGCGACGCCGGCGGCAATCATGAACGGCTGATCATGAACGCCACTATATGGCTGGCGACCTCTTCCGTCGCGGCGCCGGTGCTGACCACCACCGCTGTCGCTTCGGTTACCCCCACCGGCGCCGTGTCGGGGGGCACCATTACCTCCGACGGCGGATCGGCCATTACTGCACGAGGAATCTGCTGGGGAACGGCAGTCAACCCGGTGGTGACGGGCAATCATTCCACCAACGGTTCCGGAACCGGTACCTTCGTCAGTACGATCACAGGACTTGCGGCCGGAACGACTTACCATATCCGGGCTTACGCCACCAATGCCAACGGCACGTTCTACGGAAACGATCTTTCTTTCTCCACCCTGTGTGTGAGCATCACCGGACTTCCCTTCGCCGAAAACTTCTCCGCCGCCACCCTTCCTTCCTGTTGGTCGCAGGTCGACCACACCGGAAACGGGCAGGTGTGGACCTTCGGCACGATGACCGGTGTAAGTCCGCTCCCGGCCCTGACGGGCAGCTATACCTACCTCAACAGCGACGGGTACGGCAGCGGATATACCCAGAATGCCGACCTGGTCTTACCGGTTTTCGACCTCACCGGCTACACCATGGTGAACCTTTCGTTCAATCATTATTTCCGGTCTTACACCGGCTCTTCGGGAACAGTATCGTACAGCACCAACAACGGCTCGACCTGGACCACGCTGGCTACTTATACCGCCACGACGGCCAACCCGGCTTCGGTAACCCTTGCGGTAAGCGGGGCGGCCATGCAGAGCCAGGTGCTGTTCCGGTGGAATTACACGGGTACTTACGGATATTACTGGGCTGTCGACGACGTCCAGATCACCGGTACGGCGTGTACCCCTATGCCGGTAAGCGTGACGGTATCGGCCTCGCAGGACACTGTCTGTGCGGGCACCCCGGCTACGTTCACGGCCACCCCGGTCAATGGAGGAACGGCTCCCTCCTACCAGTGGAAAATCAATGACGGCAATGCAACCAATGCCGGCAATGCAACCTATACCTATATCCCGGCCGACGGGGATGTGGTGAGTTGCGTCGTGACATCAAGCATTTATTGCGCTTCGGGAAACCCGGCAACCGGCAGTTACACTGTATCGGTCAACCCGCCGTTGCCCGCGCAGATCCTGCTGAAGAACGTGACCCTGGCAATGGGTTCCGGCGATTGCCAGGCGGCGAAATGCGTGAAAACCGCCGATTCGGGTTCGGTGTTTATCGTTCAGTCCGGCGGTGCTGCAACGCTGATCGCAGGAGACTCCATCCTCCTGCGGCCGGGAACAACGGTACAGCCGGGCGGCTACCTGCATGCTTACATCACCACGCACTGCATCGGGTGCAACACTCCGCTTTCTCCCGTAACCCTTTCGGAGAAAGGGGAAAAGGCGGTACAGCCCGGGGAAAGGATATCGGGGTCCGGCAGGACGATCACCTTCCGGATCTTCCCCAACCCGGCGGAGGACAAAGTCACCCTGGTGCCGGAAGGACTGCCGGATGGCCCTACGCTCCTGGCCGAACTGGTATCTGTCACCGGCGAAAAGATCCTGGTGCAGCCGGTATCGCCGACCGGACCGACGACCTTTTCGCTGACAGGATTTCGCCCGGGAATTTACCTGGTAAGGCTGAATGCCGGCGACGCTTCCGCGGCAACGGTATTGATCAGGCGGTAAAGTGTAATTATCGCTTTATCAAAAACTTAATCCCGCAACCATTTTTTCTTGGGAACGGACCGGGCCGGATCACTACGGTTCTTTTTCGTAATTTTACCGCCTGATTGGAATGGTATTGCAATGAAAAAGCATAACCCGGTACCCCCCGACGATACGCCCCCGCGCAGGCGGATGGGAAGATTGGGATACATCCTGATGGCTGTTGTTTCTGTTTTACTCATGATCAACATCCTTCTGTTGGTGCGAAAGAATTCGGCCAACCCGGCACCATCGGAGCAGCCACGGTTGGAGGACCCATGTTCACTCGATATCGTTCGGGAAAAGTCAGTAAACGACCGATATGTCGATCCGCTCCTGCTGGTGGATATAAATTCGGAATCGACCCTCTTCTCTCAGCTGAAAGCCCGGTTGCTCCAGCAGATCCAGCAGGCAAAGTCGGAAGGAAGCATCCGGGAAGCTTCCGTTTATCTGAAAGATATGGCTACCAGTGGGTGGATGGGCATCGATTGCGAATCGGAGTTCCTGCCGGGGAGCCTGATGAAAGTTCCTGTACTGTTGTATTACCTGAGGCAGGAACAGGAGCATCCGGGGACCCTGAAAACCCGGTTCGCGTATGAGAAACCACAGAGCGAGTTTCCGTCGCAGGAGTATAAAGGAGAGTCGATCCGGCCCGGGAAATCCTATACCGTCGAAGAGCTTCTCTCGTACATGATCGATGAGTCGGATAACAGCGCCACCTATATCCTTTCGAAGCATCTCGACCACGCCAGGTACAATCAATACTTTACCGATTTCGGCATTGCCCCTTACGAGGCGGCGAACACCCGTTATACGATCTCTCCGCGGCAGTATTCCAAGTTCTTCCGCCTGCTCTACAATGCAACCTTTATAAACAGGGAATTATCGGCCTATGCCCTCCGGTTGATGACCGACAGCAAATTCCGTGACGGTCTGATCAAAGAACTGCCGGCCGACATCCCGGTGGCGCACAAATTCGGCGAGAGGGGAATGGACAACACCATGGATTTTTCCGAATCGGGGATCATCTATTACCACCACAGACCCTACATTCTGACCATAATGACACGAGGCTCCGATGCCCATCGCCAGGCCGGGGTTCTGAGTGAACTGTCGCTGGAGGTGTTCAAGTTCTATAAGCGGTTCTGAAGGAAGTAACAGAGTAACAAAGTGACTGCCGACTGCCGACTGGCGACTGGAGACTGCCGACTGCCTTCCCAGATCGTAGATCGTACATCGTAGATCTTTTTCCTTATGTTTGTAGAAAATTAACCCTCCTCTTCTATGGTAAAGTCGAAGCACAACTACTGCGTGATCATGGCCGGCGGCATCGGCGCACGTTTCTGGCCCATGAGCCGGACCTCCCATCCCAAGCAGTTCATCGATATCCTCGGTACCGGTGAGACGCTGATCCAGCAAACCTACAAACGCTTCCGGCGGATCTGCCCGAAAGAGAACATCTACATCGTCACCAACCAGTTATATAAATCGCTGGTCCAGAAGCAGATCCCGGAAATCACCGCCCGGCAGATCCTGCTCGAGCCGGCCCGCCGCAACACCGCACCGTGCATCGCTTACGCCAACCACTGCATCCTTGCCCGCGACCCCGAAGCCCGTATTGTTGTGGCCCCCTCCGACCACATCATCCTGAAGGAGGACATTTTCCTGAAGAACATCGAAACGGCGCTGAAAGCCGCCGGCGAAAACGACTGGCTCCTCACTCTCGGCATCCGGCCCAGCCGTCCCGACACCGGCTACGGCTATATCCAGTACCTCGACTCGAAAAAGCATGTGTACCCGGCAGAGGAACACATCAAGAAGGTGAAGACCTTCACCGAGAAGCCCAACCTCGAGCTGGCCAAAACCTTCCTCGAATGCGGCGACTTTCTCTGGAATTCGGGGATCTTTATCTGGTCGCTGAAATCCATTTTGGCGGCGTTTGAAAAGCATCTGCCCGACGTCGAGAAACTCTTCCGGCAGGGTGAGGGAAAGTACGGTACGCGCGACGAGAAAGCCTTCATCGGCGAAACCTACACCGTGTGCACGAGCATCTCGATCGACTACGGGGTTATGGAGAACGCCGATAACGTGTACGTGCTGGCGGCCGATTTCGGCTGGTCCGACCTCGGCACCTGGGGGTCGCTGTACGAAAACCGCCCGCACGACGACAACGGCAACGCGGTAGTCGGTAAAAACGTGATGATGTACGACGCAAAGAACTGCATCGTCAACATGCCGAAAGACAAAGTGGTGGTGTTACAGGGGCTGGAGGACTATATCGTGGTGGAAGCCGACAACGTGCTGCTGGTGTGCCGCAAGTCCGATGAGCAGCAGATCCGCCAGTTTGTCAACGACGTGATGCTCGAAAAGGGGGAGAAATACGTGTAGTTTTCCGTTGTGGCTCATCGCTAAAAAAATAAAGCTCATTCATCGTGAGATTTGAGCCGTATTTTTGATGATTGTGAGCCAATAAAAAAGACCTTCCCGATTTTGGAAACCTGGAAGGTCTTTTTCTCGATTCTCCTCTCCCATTTGGAGGAACCAGGGGCACTATTTCAGATGCTCCCCTAAGAACTTCTCCATCGCCCGGTAAAAGTCGAAGCGGTTCTCCTCGTTGTGGAAGCCGTGTCCTTCGTTGTCTTTCACCATATATTCGACCGTGATGTTCCGCTTTTTCAGGGCGTCGACGATCTGGTTCGACTCGTCGATGTTCACGCGCGGGTCGTTCTTGCCCTGTGCCACGAACAACGGGGTCTTGATCTTGCCGGCGTTGAGTGCAGGCGAGGTGGCGGTGAACTGGACGCTGTCGGCCCTCGGGTTGCCCACCATCTCGTACATCATGTCGAGCATCGGTTTCCAGTAGGGCGGGATGGTCTTCATAAAGGTGAAGAGGTTCGATACGCCCACGTAATCGACACCGGCTGCATAGAGGTCGGGCTCGCGCACCAATCCCTGCAGTGTGGCGTATCCGCCGTAGCTTCCGCCGTAAATGGCGATCTTCTTCGCATCGGCAATGCCCTTTTCGATGAGCCATTTCGTGCCGTCGGTGACGTCATCCTGCATGGTCTGTCCCCACTGCTTGAACGACTTTTCCCAGAAAACGCGGCCGTAACCGGTCGATCCGCGGAAGTTCATCTGCAGCACGGCGTAGCCTCGGTTGGCCAGGAACTGGATCTCGGGGTTGAAGTACCAGCTGTCGCGCGCCCAGGGGCCGCCGTGCGGGTTGACTACCACCGGCAAGTCTTTGGCCGTCTCCATCGTGTAACCGTTGGGCAGGGTGAGGTATCCCTGGATCTTCATCCCGTCGCGCGCGGTGTACTCGATGGGCAGCATCTCCGACAGCTCTTCCTCCTTCAGCCAGGGGGCGATATCGACCACCTTCTTCAGGTCGTCTTTCGTCACGTCGTACACGTAATAGCTGCCCAGCGACCGGTCGCTGTAGGCGCGGATCATGTATTTGTCCTCCGCCCGGGTCATGGAGGTGATGTTGAAGGTGTAGTTGCCAAGTTTCTGCTGGATCTTGTCGTAGATCTGCTTTGCATCCTGGTCGAAGAAATAGCGTTCCTGTTTGGCCGATTCGTAGTTGGCGCAGGTGAGGTTCTTTTTCGCATGCGACCAGCTCACGTCGTTCACATCGAAATCCTTGTTCTCGTAAAGTACCTTGACCTCCTTGCCGTTGGCGATGTCGAACTCGACGATGGCGCTTTTGTCGCGGCCGAGGTTCGACGAAGCGTAGATATTCTTGTTGTCGAAGGTGAAGAACAGCGGCGAGCAGGTTTCCTTGAAGCTGGTGGTGAGGACCGGCTTGAAGGGATCGGTTTCCTTTTCGCGATAGAGGATCTGGGCGTTCACCCCGTCGACGATGGCGGTGGCGGCGCGCAGTTTGCCGGCGTGGTCGAGGATCCACCCCTGAATGTTGCCGGGGTTTTCGGCCAGCATGGTCATCTCGCCCGTGACGATGTTGAGGCGGTAAGGATCGAACACTTCGGGGTTGCGCTTGTTCATCCCGATGATCATCTCGTCGGGGAGGTCGTAGAGGTCGTCGAAGATCTCAGTGCGTACCTTGGGGAAGTCGGTGAAGCACTTCAGGTCGCTGCCGTCCACATTCACGCCGTACAGCCGGAAGTTCTCATCGCCGCCGGTATCCTTCAGGAAGACGATGCGGGTGGGGTTTTTCCAGAAATAGCCGGAGATGTCGCGGTCCTTTTCGAAGGTGAGCTGAGTGGCTTTTTCCGAACCGATCTCCTGCACAAAGATGTTCATCCGTTTTTCATACGGGGCCATGAAGGAGAAGTATTTGCCGTCGGGCGAGATCTGGTAGCGTGCTTTGTCGGGATTTTTGAAGAAATCCTCGAGGGGTATCTGTCGTGCCTGCATGGGTTTTTTGGGTTTACATCCCCCCAGCGGGAGGGAAAAGAGGATCACTCCCCCGAGGAGGAGAAATAAAAGGGATTTTGCTCTCATAGGGTTGATTTTTCGGCAATAATACACAAGATTCATATGCCATCGTAAGATTTTCGGTGTTCCCGTGGTTTTTCTCGTTAACACCCCACACCGACGGGGTACCCCCCGCCTCAGTTGCCAGTACTCAGTCTCCGGTCGGCAGTCAGCAGTCCGCAGTCGGCAGTAGTTCGTAATTTTTAATTTTTCATTTTTAATTGAACCGTCACCTGGTCACCTCCGTCACTCCCGTCACTTCTTAAATACCACCTTCCCGCTGTACACCTTCCCCCCGCCGCTCACCACCACCTGGTAGATGCCCTGGGCCAGCGCTTCGACATTTAGTTGTATTTTCCCGGCCGATTGATCCAACAGGTATTCTCCCACCTGCCTCCCGCCGGAATCGAACACCCGCAACATAAGATCCGTTTCGTGCTGCAACGCCGCCGGAAGGGTGACGGTGCATTTGCCCGTGGTGGGATTGGCGTAGATCATCAGCCGCTCTTCTTCCCAGGGTTCGGGCCCGCCGATCCCGGTGATGGCGGAGCATTTGGCCACGACAATATCCAGTGCCCCATACGATGTGTAGGGTTGCGATCCGATGGTCGTGGATGGATTAAAAAGGCACGTAAAGTATAAATTGCCGGCCGGATCATCGCAAATCCCCGTACCGTAGGAGTTGGCGAAATTGGACACCCCGAGACAATTGCCCAGGCTGTCGTAGCCGGCGATAAACATATCTTCACCGGAAAGCGATTGAACCTGGAATTGACCGAATTGCACCAGCCCACGAAAATACCCGACCACGGCAACCCTGCCATCCCTTGTAGCAGTTAAATCGTATCCCTCTGCATAGTTTCCTCCCACTGTTGGCCGGGCCCAACGAAATTGACCGTATTTATTGTAACTGACTAAGAACATTTCCCGCTTTCCCGGTGTGGAAGTCAGGACATTACCGCTGAAAACAATAGTATCTTTAAAATAGCCTGAATGAAAAATATTTCCTTCGTCATCAATGCTAATGCCAGAAATCGATTCGGTAATCTTCGAGATACCCTCTCTGATCCATTTGGCCATTCCTGTTGAATCAAAGCAACAGATCAGGCTACTGCCATAACCCGGGTGCGAAATGAGGAGGGTATCAACATGAATTATTGTGTCAGCCCCCATACAACCGCCCAATAAGATATCCGGTCCGAGAATCTTTAAACCGACCGGTCGGATTTGAGAATTAAAAAAGGGGATCCATTCAAATTTGTTTTTTGCCCAGATGCAATTCCCTTCCGGATCGAATTTTGCCAGGAAGCCGCCCTTGGGTATGGTAAACCCTCCGAAATTCATGGATTGAGATCCAGTGCCGCTCATGTAAATATTTCCCTGGTCGTCAAACGCAAGGCACGAGTTGCCGTCTTCACCGGCTCCACCAACCTTCTTTGCCCAGATGCATTGGCCGTCGAGACTGTACTTCGAGAAAAAAATATCTGTCATCCCGGAGGAAGTGAGCGAGGATGTCCCCATTTGAATAGTCCCGGAGAACTTTCCAACAATAAACAAATGATGCGAAACGGTATTATAAAAAATCTTAATGGATTCACTCCAGTATGGGTTGTCATTCCCGATTTGCCTGACCCAAACCTCCTTGCCGTCGGTATTGTATTTTACGATAAACAGATCGTTGATGCCGTTCCTTCCCAGTGTTATTTTCTGAAAGGCACAGCCCGGGCTCCAAAACATGCCGGCAAAGTAAAAATTTCCGGCACTGTCACAGCAACCGGCCATCCCGGTATCAGTATTATTACCTCCGATCCGGTTCGACCATTGGATGGTTTGGGCGGAAGTAATCAGCTGTATACAAGTAGATATCAGGATAAGAAGACATCTTTTTATATGATTCGTTTTCATAACCCGGCTATTTCGAAATAAATGATTTTGTTTTAATATCCTTGTTTGTTGATACACTCATAAAATATACGCCTTTCCTGAATCCCGTTATGCCAATATCAAAGGTAGTCTCTTTCGTGGCCATAGTGAACACCTTCATGCCAAGAGAATTGAAAATAATTACATTTAGATCACCTGTATGATCTTCCGGCTGCAGAACGTTGACTGTCAGAATATCATTTGCGGGGTTGGGATACAAAGTGAAATCAAAAGGGCTGTGCGCCAATTGGAAAGATAATTCCACTTCAGATGCTTTCTCCATCGCGATTTGCTCCGGTGAAAGAAGAACAGACTGTTTATAAATCGGATCAAAATTGGTGCAGATCGGGAAGGTTGGGGCACATTCAAGGAGAACATCCCCTACTTGTTTAAATGTATCAAATTCATCCGATAACTCAATATTACTGCGTGCCCGGATGAACACATCTGAAGTTGTTTCAAGGCTTACATTTGAAAACGAAATAGAATTCCATCCTTGCAGGGATACGGGTTCATCGGATTGAATGATCGTATCCTGAAGGGTTTCATCATAGTTCCATCTTTTTTGAGTCAGCACAAAATTTTCACTATCTGTTACCGGGGGATAAACCGAATTTGAATCATTCCTGTATGCTCTGATTGAACCTGGGGCAGAAATCCATAATGATTCAATCGTGTTTGGGTCAGGAGGATATAGATAGTCATAGGGAATGATTGAAAAACTCCCATTGTTTTTTGTAAAAGTGCTATGAGTACTATATACATTATCTCCTTGATCAAAATTATAACATAAGTATGTCGACCCAGTGACGACAGCATCCATAATCGGATGTCCATTATCATCTTTGACATTACCATGAATGGTATTTACGTTATTTTCCGGGTGATTGAAAGGATTGTAATAGTTGACAGGGGGTATATTCACTCCGGGAGAAGCAGCAGCGTTGAAATGTTGAAATGCAGCAACTACCGGTTTCTCGAGCGCATTGCAGGGAGTATAGCAAATGCCTCTCCTGAGAAGTCCCAGATAGTCTTCAAAATCATTGATCCCCCAATAGGAATCCTGGTATTTCCACCAACTGTATCCGCTTCCCAGGCAATCCTTTGTGATCTTCAGGGTTATCTCGGCATACTTTTTTTGTTCCAATGTATCACCATCCACTCCCATCGGGATCGTATCATTCGGAGGAAGTGGTTGCACACTATCCAATGCTGCAAAGCCAGTCTCCCCGATAATGAAAGGCATCACGGAATTTTTACTCAGCCAGTACACGGTGCCATGGTATCGCTTGATCATGGCGTCGAGCTTTTTCGAGATGGAATCTGAAGAATAGCAGGTGCCGGGCACTTTCACATTGTCAGGCTCATATGCGAATCGTCTGGCATAGTAGTGTGGGGAGGCAAAGTCGAGTTTCATCACGTTGAGATCATATTCCGCCACTTCCGATGGCGAACCCGCCCCCATGGTCACCAGGTGGTCGGGATCCACCGATTTTAAAGCGTCGTACCAATTGGCAACGCGGTTGCATACTGCTTGTTTGGAATGTTGCGTTCCTCCCGGCCAGGGCCATCCGATTTGGTCGGAACAGTAAGGTTCATTCAATAGATCATACGCCATTATGGCGTCCCTGACGGCCTGCGGACTTTCATGAGCAATGTGATCGGCCAGGGCCGACAGCCATTCCGGATAATATTGAATATCGAGCTCCGGATAGAACCTGCCTTTCATACCGGCAGCCAGTAAAATTACTTTCAGTCCGGCCCTGTTTGCCTGAATGAGCGTCCTGTCAATCAGGTGGAACATACGACGGGCCACCGTATCTGAATTATAGGGCGAATATAGTGGATAAAGGTGTTTGTGTTTGGGGTCAGGATTTCCCCAGGGGGCAATTCGTCGTGTAGCTTCAACTTTAAACCCACAAGAATCCTCCGGTAGTATGATGCCGCAATCGTATACCGGTCCCGCTCCGAAGAAACGAATGGTATTAAATCCCATGTGCTTTATTTGCTGGAAGTTGTGATAGAACTGGGAGTCGCAAACGGAGGTTCCGTCACACTGAATCTCCCAACCGTCGCTATCGGGGGTCAGAAACAGGGAAGCCGTGTCATAAGCAGCCGTATCGGAGGTATAAAAATAATTTACGTTGTAATTGCATACAACCGGGTAAAAATCGCTGTCATGCTCATCCTTGAATTGCCTGCCCTCCAGTGTTACATATTGCGCATGGGAAGGGAGGAATGAATGCAGGAGAAAAACAAGCAAAATACCCTTCTTCAGGATTCGTATCATTCGGCACCTCCTTTCAATCATTTTTCTGTTAATGATCCCACCTGAGCCTTTAACTCCTCAATTTGCTTCTGCAAATCAAGGATATACAGCGTCTGCTCTTCCACCTTTTTCAACAGGATCGTCTGCATCTCGCCGATTTCTATACCCTTGTTATCTTCAACCTCCCTGGCGGTGGGTACGCCGGGCAGATGCTTGTTCAGCGAGATGAATTTTTTCAGATCCCGGAGCGGCATCAGGGGATATTCTTCATTAAAACAAAAATCGGGGTAGTCCTTCGCAGTCACCCTGATTTTCCGGGCTTCAATTCCGCCTTCGACAAATACTTTATAGATTTCATCCGAAGGAGGAGTGCACCCTATCCCGAGTTTGTCCTTCACTTTCATATCCCCGGCTACTTCCAGCGTTGCATCTGGCCATTCTGTCCCTATTCCGGTCATGCCATTGTTCAGGTCGATGTAGAATTCCGTTTTTCCCTCACCCTTCTTATCCAGGCAACTCCAGATGAAAAATGAACTTCGTCCTTCGAAATAGCCATGCCCCATGGAACATTGTGGTGCAATTCCTTCGTTGGAGTTCTTATTGAACGACAGTTCACTGCCATTTGCATTGTCCTGGAGCATTTGGGTAAGCGATATCCCGCCCGGGGTGTCGGTGTGATGAATATCAAGCTTTTTCTTAGGCTGTTCGGTTCCGATCCCAACATTTTTATAATCCGGATCGGTTACAATATTCTCATCTTCAACTAACCAGGGGGATATTACTCCATTAGGAGGGTTTATCCAACTTGCATTTCCATTCGCATCGCTGATCAATACTTTCCCTGCTCCCGCGCCGGTAAGCATTTTAAAGTTATCTGTCACCAGGTTTGTTCGCACCCTAATGCCCGAAATATCAACAGATAAAGGTGTTACAGGATCAATCGGAGGTTGTCCGGGATCAAACTTAACGTCAAGACTGCTTACATTTTGATCAAGGAAAATTGCCGCGGTATTGGAAGACCATTTGCCAAATGTTGCATTGCCAGATTTTACTGGGGACTGGAAATAATTTATAATGGATTGTGATAGTGCATTTGTTTGATAAATCCCATATTTTTGATTTCCATTACTAATCAAAGTTTGAATTGATGCAAGCTTTCCAGATAAATTCCAGATTTCGGCATTAAACAGTGAATGGGCTGTGAACCCAGAATCTGAACATATCTCCAAACGTGCCAACGGGTTAGTGGTTCCAATTCCCAGGTTTCCATTGTTGTCGTAATAAGTTGACAGGGGAGAGGTTTGTTTTGTGAGAAATTGAGCATTTAACACGGTTACTCCACAAGTTAGCATAATGAAAATAGCAGTAACCCGTCTGATGATTAGGTACAGTTTTCCATCCATGGCGTTGATATTTACGATGAATAATATTGTATAATTCCTATGATTGCAGAGTTAGTTCTGAAGTTGAAATGAAAATCACCGGGCCACGGCAACTTTTCCCGATAACAAGCAATTTTCCGAACGAATTACGACCATGTATATCCCCGGTGCATAGCCGGATATGTCGACGCGTAGTTTGTTTTCCCCTGCAGTCATTGAATAATTATTCCTGACCGGGAATGATTGTCCCATTGAATTTACCAGCTTGATCTCTGCATTTTCGTATTTCGCCGATTCAAATTCAAGAGTTGCAAATTCCGAAGCGGGGTTTGGATAGATCTTCAGCGTCTGGTTTGTTGGATCACCAGGATTTTCCGGGGTGCCGACATACCAGATGTAAGGCGAATCGAACATGGCAGCTCCGTTTCCATTTTCCCGTTTCCCGCACCAGACGTTGACGCCGGTGCGTTTCCGGAAATCCATGGCTACCTGCGGATGGGGAGCAACGAGGTTGCCGGTGTCATTATAGCCGGCGGAGAGCCCCCCCCAGGCGTCGGGGTCGGTCATATTATATTCGTGAAGATAATAGGGTAGTTTCTGATCGGTCGAATCAAAGCAGGTAACGATAAAGGTGGAATCAAAGGGATTGAAGGTAACATCGGGCTGGAGTACATTGTTGGCAGTGGTATTGATGGAAAAGGGGCTGAATACGGCAGAGGTTGCTGCCTTCTTGTTGAAAACGCCAGCGATGTTAAAATTTTGAGATGCCGGTTGGTATTTTTGAAAGAGCACCAGTTCGGTCAGGTTTGCACTGTCATTATCTGTATCGTTGTTCTGGCAGGCGATAACCGGACAACCGGCTTTGTTTGCCGTAGCAGGATCGAGGCTGTCGAGCAACACGGGCGTGGTAAACGGACTGTTGAAATCCGGTTCGGAATGGGCCGTATAGATATGCCCGGAAACGGAATTGGCATTGTCTTTCTCCTCCCAGGCCGCAAAATACCGGCCGGCCGGGAAGGAGGGACTCCGGCCGTAGGCAAGCGCAACTTTGTTGAAATAATGGGATGAGCCGGCAATTCTATAACGTTTGGTAAACGACATTCCCCCGTTACCCGATGTACGAACAATAATGGAATCATGCACATTCCATTTGGAATAAATAACGGCGATTGAATATGGGGCTGAACCACCTGCAGGATAGAGATCATCACTTGCAAGAGCTAAATCCCTGATATCCCAAGAGTCCTCATCATATAAGATATTATCTTCGACATGTCCGGTATTCCCGTTATAACGAACAACTAATGCTGTATGCCACAGGTTTACAGAATCAAAAACACAAAATCCAACAAACACTTTTAAATTTACCGTATCCATTCCACACGCCTTTATATCCAATTTCGTAAAGGTTGTATGAGCCTGACCCAATGTCCCATTTATTATTATAGACCAGTTGACCCCGCTGTCTTTAGATCGAAGTACAGTAAATGCTGCCTCAAAATTAGTATGGTTGAAATACGAATAGGCTGCGTACAACCATCCGTTAAAGGCCGAGCAGACCACTACATTTCGCTGGTCTTGCAGGGGTTGGTTGTTAAGGTAAGTATCCAAGCCGAAGAGGGGCGAATGGTTCATTTGCAGGGGTATGTCAACGCCGGCGGCACCACTGGTCTGTCCCAGAAGGTGGATTGCCGGAACACTGAACGATAGTAGAAGCGACATACAAAGGCATATTGTCAACCTTGGGAAAGTTTGGGTCATGGGATGAGGGATTTTATGCAGGAATTTTTTCGTTGCGGCAAACGATTTTGTGCCCGGAAAAATATTGTCAAACGTATGGGGTAAAGTTACGGCACCGAAAATCAGAAGTCAATGGAAATAATTGCACGATTTTTGTCCGAAAATCGGACAATTTCAGTCTATTAATAAAGTTATAAAATTGGATAATAGCCCTTTAGCAAAAAAATTCCGGGCAACTTTTCCTGCCCGGATTTTTTGGGGGTATTTTAAAAACCGGCGGGAGAAAAAAGGGGGGGGGACACAGTCTTCAGTCCTCAGTCGGCAGTACACAGTCCTCAGTCTCCAGTAATTCGTAATTTTTCATTTTTAATTGAACCGTCACCTGGTCAGCTCCGTAACTCCCGTCACCTGGTTTACCTCACCCCCCGGCCCCCCTCTCCGCACCGGAGAGGGGGAGATTGGGCCCCATGCCGCTGTCGTCCTACCGGGGTTCGGCTCCTACGGAGCCATATTCACCTGGTCACCTCCGTCACTCCCCCTAATTCCTATTGCCTATTGCCTTTCCCAATCCCCTCCGGTGAGCTGTTATAGCGAAAAATCTCCTACCTTTGAGACCGGGAGAAATATTTTCAGGGAATATCCGTTATCCATCAGGGAGTTGAATCTTTTCCTTTGTGGATCTTCTCATTCCTTGCTATGATTCTATTTCACAGAGAAACACAGAGGAGGCACAGAGAAACACGGAGAATAACCCGCCCCCGGGCGAAAAAATGGCGTATCGGTGAATATCTACCTCAGGAAAAAACGCTGGAAACTGTTCCTTGTCGCCTTCGCCGTGGTGATCGTCGCCGCGTCGCTATGGTACACCAACCTGCTGGTAGAACATATCCGGAAAGATGAGCGGAAGAATGTCCAGATCTGGGCCGACGCCATTCACCAGAAAGCCGACCTGGTAAACTTTACCAACGACCTGTTCGACCAACTCAAGGTGGAAGAGCGCAAACGCGTCTCCATCGTAGCCGAAGCGCAACGCCGCATCATCACCGCCACCTCCAACGAAGACCTCAACTTCTTCCTCAGCATCATCGGCGAAAACACGACGATTCCCGTGATCGTCACCGACGAGAAGGGTACCATCATGACTTCGCGCAACGCCAACCTGCCCGATTCGGTGAAAACGCTTTCGGGAGAGCTGAAAAAGGAGTATTCGGCCTACCCGCCCATCGTGGTCAACTACATCTACCACTCGAAGATCTACCTCTATTACAAAGATTCCAACGTCTTTTCGAGCCTCAAAGCGGTGATGACCGACCTGATCCGTTCGTTCTTCTCCGAAGTGGTGCTCAATTCGGCCTCGGTGCCCGTGATTATCACCGACAGCACAGGACATGTGCCATTCGATTACGGCAATATCCCGAAGGAAAAGATGAAGGATTCTGTATGGGTCAGCCAGACGCTGCAACGGATGGCATCGCAGAATACGCCCATCAAGATCGACCTCGCCGACACCGGCGTTCATTACATCTACTACCAGGATTCGTGGCTGCTGCTGCAACTCCGCTACTACCCGTTCGTGCAGTTCGGGGTCATCACGGTATTCCTGCTCATTGCCTACCTGCTGTTCAGCTATGCCCGCAAATCGGAACAGAACCAGGTTTGGGTTGGGATGGCGAAGGAGACTGCCCACCAGCTCGGCACGCCGCTTTCATCGATGGTGGCCTGGATGGAACTGCTGAAGCTGAAAGGGCTCGACGAGGAGACCATCCGCGAGATCGAAAAGGATGTGCAGCGGCTGGAGACGATCACCGAGCGCTTTTCCAAGATCGGTTCGGCCGCCCGCCTCGAAAAGACCAACATCGTGGCTGTGGTGCACGAAACCATATCGTACCTCCGCCTTCGCCTGCCGGCAAAAGTCACGTTTGAGATCTCACCCGGACCGGAGCAGGAGATCGTGATCCCGCTCAATCTCCACCTCTTTGAATGGGTGGTCGAAAACATCTGCAAAAACGCGGTCGATGCGATGGATGGAAGCGGTTCGGTCCGCATCGAGATCACCGAGGACACCGACCACATCCACGTCGACATCAGCGACACCGGAAAGGGAATTCCCAAGTCACTCTTCAAAACGGTCTTCCGGCCGGGATATACCAGCAAAAAACGCGGCTGGGGGCTCGGACTGACGCTTACCAAGCGGATCATCGAGAACTACCACTCCGGAAAGATCTTCGTGAAGTCGTCGGTAGTGAACAAGGGTACCACCTTCCGGATCATCCTCAAAAAATAGCTTTGGCCGGAATTTATCTTCATATCCCCTTCTGCCGCCGGAAATGCCCTTACTGCAACTTCTTCTCGCTGGCTTCGAAAAAACAGCGTGACGCGTTTCTTTCGGCCCTGAAAAAGGAAATTTCGCTGACCCGCGGGTTCCTCGGAGAGGATCCCGTCGAAACCATCTACTTCGGTGGAGGTACCCCGTCGGTCTTTTCGCCGTCGGTGCTGAACGAAATTATCGTGGAAGACCTGGCCAGTAAAACTGACCGCAATGACGCAATGACGCGAAGAAATTATCCGGAGAGAAAGGTCCCTTCTTACCCACCCCAACCCCTCCCTGCTCGCAGGGAGGGGCAGGGGGAGGGTACAGAAATCACCCTCGAAATCAACCCCGAAGACGCTACCGGTGAATTCGTTTCTGAGCTTCGGGAAACGGCGTTCAACCGGGTCAGCCTGGGGGTACAGTCGTTCCATGAACCGGAGCTGAAATTCCTGGGTAGGGAACATTCTGCGGAACAATCTTCTGTTGCCGTGCGGCGCCTTCAGACAGCGGGATTTACCAACATCAGCATCGACCTGATCTATGGCATACCGGGGTCATCGGACGACGCCTGGAAAAAGAACCTCGAAATCGCCCTCTCCCTGGGGGTTCCGCATATCTCCGCCTACGCCCTGACGGTTGAGGAGGGCACTCCCCTGGCGTGGATGACCGGGAAGGGCCGGGCTACGCCGGTGGACGACGAACGCCAGGCAGCGCATTTCCGAATCCTGATGGAGATGATGCGCAGTCACGGTTACCTCCACTACGAAATTTCCAACTTCTGCCTTCCCGGCCGGGAATCGAGGCACAACACCGCCTACTGGCAGGGGAAAAAGTACCTGGGACTCGGCCCTTCCGCCCATTGCTATAACGGTCTCACCCGGCGCTGGAACGTGTCGAACCTCACCCGGTACATCGAAAGCATGGAGCAGGGGATGCCCTTATGGGAAGAAGAAATCCTGACCCCCGAAATGCAAAGCAACGAATACATCATGACCTCCCTTCGCACGATGTGGGGCTGCAATGAAAACCGGATTCTGGATCCCCTATACCCGAATAAAGCCCTCGTAAAATCCGCCCTTCAAGATTTTAAGGCCCGGGCGAAAACCTGGGAAAACCGGGGTTTTATGAAAAGCGCTGCGGGAACCTGGTACCTGACCGATGAAGGAAAACTGTTCGCCGATGCGATCGCGGCGGACCTGTTCTTTTGTCTCGACGCCGAATAATGAAGGTCAACCGAACCTGAACTGGATTCAGGTTAGACGAAGGTTAGAGAAAGGTTAGAGGAAGGTTAGAGAAAGAGGGGTGTTTTTTTAACGCAAAACAGGCCTGGATCGGCCTGCAGGGAAAGAGATACAAATATACGACATTTCCTTGAAGATTTAAAGAAACCAAAGGAGGGTCGCAGGCTATTTATAAACCAGTGCATCACCGGACAAACCGCAGGAATGTTCCCAGCGGCAGTTTTCTCCCGGCACGGTCGGTCACATACATTTCTCCCGACTGCATATCACCGATCTCTCCGAACCTGCTTTTGACGAGGTTTTCGGCGATCAGGGCCGAATAGCCCATCGAGTAAAGGCTGAGCACCATGAACCCGTGACCGGGTTCGAGAAGCCGGTGGCAGAGGGCGATCAGTTCGTCGATCGAGTCGCCGAGCAGCCATTTCTCGCCATCCGGACCGCGGCCATACGCCGGCGGATCGAGGATGATGCCGTCGTAGCGGTTGCCCCGTTTCACCTCGCGGCGCACGAAATTCATGGCATCTTCGACCACCCAGCGGATGTTGTCGAGACCGCTTGCCTCCATCATCTCGCGCGCCCAGGTGATCACCGGTTTCACCGAATCGACATGCACCACGTCGGCCCCGGCCGCCCGCGCCGCCAGCGAAGAGCCGCCGGTGTAAGCGAAGAGGTTCAGCACCCGCGCCACTCCCCCTCTCCCCGGGGAGAGGGGGCTGGGGGGTGAGGCCTGACTTAATACATCGTAAATGTATTCCCAATTGACCGCCTGTTCCGGGAACACCCCGATGTGGCCGAAAGCGGTCAGCCCCAGCCGGAACCGGATATCCATCGACCCGTACCGGT
>Ga0116171_10001885_pt1 | contig 20417 bp, 11 predicted proteins | sample AD_JPNHW2_MetaG_FD_89798 | JGI IMG/M metagenome (GOLD analysis project Ga0116171, IMG submission 89798) | Active sludge microbial communities of municipal wastewater-treating anaerobic digesters from Japan - AD_JPNHW2_MetaG | ecosystem: Engineered > Bioreactor > Anaerobic > Digestate | place... | reverse complement strand
GGTATCGGTTCCCCACCGTTGTAGTTTTCGATATTTGCACAAATGGCCTGCTGCGATGCTTTTGCAGTATTGCCATCCTTGTCAGTGTATTCGACATAGAATGTTCCTCGTCCCGGTTTTGCACCTTTGATGACCCCTGATGACGACCCGTCAGATTGTATTTCAAACATATCCTCCGGTTCGCACCAGAACCGGGTCTGTCCGCCTTCCGGTTTAACCACGGCAGTAACCACTCTTAGCTCTCCTGTGTTTAGTTCAGTACATCCGTCAATTTTGACCTCCGCAGGGGCAAATGGTTCAGGTGACATCATAAAGGTGATACTGGAGGTAACCTCATTTCTGGTATACTGCCCGTCATCGCTCATTCTCAGTGCTTTGCCCATCAGGTTCAGCGTCAGGATTCCCTTTGGATCAAGTAGATAATTATCAACGATGTCAGATGAGACTACAGGAGGACTGACCTTGTCCCCGGAACTGCCGACCCACGCAAAAGGATCTTCAACAGGAATGACTTGTGTTACCGATTCCGGTGGCTGATCTTCCATCCTGCACTTGTACATGTCCCAGCGCTGTTTTTTTTTAGATTGAATCTCAGAGCGTTTTATCATTTCCGCAATGACAGTGGGCCCCCTTATCACCATGACATATTGTGTGGGCTTGTTTGATGTCAGGGAAGCCAGGCTGGGATCATCATACGGCTTAAGGTATACTTCCGCGAATTGTGTCGGTATCTGGTCCTCAAACTCCGTGTATCCGGTCACTCCCCATACATCGGGGCCGGCCGGGTTGTCGCAATGCCTGAAGCCATATCCTTTGCCTATTGATTTGATATTAAGGGGACTCAACCTGGTGTAAACCGGCTTTGTGCTTTTCGAGTAATTGTAATACTGTTTATAGGATTCCCCTCCAACGACAAAAATGTTGTTCCAATTTCCCTGGTATCCTGATCCGTCTTTTATCTGGCTAAGCAGGAGGCCTGTCTGCATGATCAGTTCGGTCGAATAGTCGGTGTTCACCCTTTTAATTATGCGTATCTCCCCTTCCCGGTCAGGCTGGCGTTCCAGTGTGGTCATAGAAACGGTTATCCGGGCAAAGAGTGAATCAACCTTTTGTGCAGTGAGATCCGTTTGAGCGAGGAAAAGGATCACCACTGCCAAAGCAGTAAATTTAAGTTTATTCATCATAATATCAAATCATTACAGAAAGAGCATCCGGTTTGGTGAGCCGGGTAGCTTCAATAATTGGTCTTTATCGAATCAATTGTGACAGTGAGCGCAGATTCAAGCACATCCAAAGCTGTCACGCCACTGCTGTAATTGTTCCATTCATCGTGAAACCTCCGTCCCTTGTCTGTTCCTTTGGCGTTTATCGGATTGTCAGCGTGAGCAGGATAAATAAACAAAGCCTCTTTTCCATTTCAGAAACATCTTTAATGATAACTGATCTGCTTCGGCCATAACAAAATTGCATTTTTTCTTAATCGATCGGATCTTTTGAATTAAATTATTTTTACGCCGAGAATTTCGGGATTTTTGAAAAATCGCTGGAACAGATGATCAGGCAGGCCTTGAAAAAGAGTTGGAAAAGAACCAAAAAACATAGAAATTAGGCCCTTTTCTTATCGTCAACCGATATTTCATTTTTTTTTGAATCAATAATTATCAAATCATGACTTCAAAATTCGTATTCGTGACTAATACCCTGGCATCCACCCTGCTTTTCAGTTTGTTCTTTATTACATCATTTGCTCAGTCAGGAGAAAAACTTTTAAATATTCAACTCGACAACAAAACTACCGTCCGGATTCAGGCTTGTTCCGATCAGATTTTTCGCATCCGGGTTTCGGCTGACGACCAGTTTCCTGAAACATTGATGGAACGTTACGGTATCCTGAAAAGCGACTGGAAGGCTCCGGAAACCAAACTGAAAACGGGGAAAGGTAAACAGGTAATTGTCACGGCAAACTATCAGCTCGAAGTAAATCCGGAAACCGGAGAGATTTCGGTAACTGATGAAAAAGGGAAAATCCTGATTAACCGAATCTCGGTGATCGATTCAAAAAACAGTTTGTGCACCGGACTGGCCAATTCGCTGAACACGTATTTCGGGAAACCGAAGACTGGCGCGGAAATCATTGGCTCGAACAAAGGACCGGCCGAGAACAAAGAATTGGATGAAGTTGGCGACGTTTCGAAAGGCCGCGTGCTCGAATTTTCGCTGAATGCCGACGAGCGGCTTTACGGTGGCGGAAACACCAGCCGGAGCAACATTCAGCACCGCGGAACGGCTTTGCGCATGTGGGCCACTTACCAAAAGACCGAAATCCCGATGCCTTTTATGATGAGCACTGGTGACTGGGGCGTTTTTAATAATACCACAGCAAAAAACTATTTCGATTTCGGGCGTTTTCAGAAGGATAAATTGTTCATCTACAACACCGACGGATCTGTTGATTTTTACCTGATGCTGGGCAATTCGTTGCCCGAAATCATCAACCAGTACACCACCATCACCGGCAAACCTTACCTCATGCCCAAATGGGGATATGGTCTTGCTTTTGGCGGCACCATGATGGAAAATCAGCTCGACATCATGAACGATGCCGTACAGTTCAGGGATGGAAAATTTCCGTGCGACATCTTCTGGCTCGAACCGCAGTGGATGAGCAAACGCTACGACTTTTCCACTGCAAAAAACTGGAACCTCGACAAATTTCCGGCAGAACCATATTGGAAAGTGAAACAATATCCCAAATACGAAGACCGGAATTTGTTTATTGCCAAGTTGCATGGACTGGGATTTAAACTGGCTTTGTGGCTGTGCATCGATCACGACATGAGCATTGCCGAAGAGGATCGTCTGGCCTCGAAAAACGGGAAACCACAATCAGGGCAGGAACACTGGTTTGATCACCTGACCAATTTTATGGATCAGGGAGTTGATGGGTTCAAACTCGATCCGGCGCACACGCTCGACGAACATCCCGACATGAAATATTACAACGGCTACACCGACAAGGAAATGCACAACCTGAACCAGATTTTGTTGCAGAAACAAATGGAGCAGACTTTCCGAGAGCACAAAGGAATTCGTTCGTTTCACCATTATTGCGGCGGCTACTCTGGAACCCAGCACTGGGGCGTTTCGACCAGCGGCGACAATGGCGGCGGAAGAGATGCGCTTTTCGATCAGTTAAACCTTGGATTGAGCGGCTTTATGAATACCTCGGCCGATGTTTTGTCAGGAGTAACTGATAATAAGGCCGGATTGCACCTTGGCTTTTTCCTGCCGTGGATTCAGGTAAACAGCTGGTACAATTTGCTTCACCCGTGGTATATGCGTCCCGATGAAAAAGAAACTTTCCGTTACTATTCGCAGTTGCGCAATAGTTTGTCCCCCTACATTTATTCGGCAGCGTTGGAAGGCAGCCAAACCGGAATGCCGATTTTACGGGCCATGCCGCTGGCTTTCCCCAACGACCGAAAGGTTGACAACATGATTTACCAGTACATGTTTGGCGAAAACCTGCTGGTAGGCGTTTTCAGCGATTCGATTTACCTGCCTGAAGGAATCTGGACCAACTACTGGACCGGTGAAAAAGTTTCAGGCGGAAAAACCGTTTATTGCAAAGCCCCGGCCAAACGTGGCGGACCGCTTTTTATCCGCGACGGAGCCATTATTCCGTATCAAAAACCGATGCAATACATTGGTGAATTTCCGACAGACACGCTAATCGTCCGCATTTATCCTGAAAAGAAAAGCGCCTATACACTTTGGGAAGACGATGGACTGAGCTACGATTACGAAAAAGGAATGTTTGCCAAAACCCGTTTTGAATGTACCGATTCGGTTAAGGAAACTGAATTCACCATATTTGCTACCGAGGGAACTTACAAAGGCATGTACCCATCGCGCACTTTCGAGCTTGAAATCAACATCCCGGAGAAACCAGCCCGAGTTTTGATTAACGCGAAGGAAACCTCAAGCTGGAAATACAACCCGGGGAAAGTGATGCTTACTGTCAGTCAGAACAATGTCAGGGAAAAACAAACCATCAAAATCTTCAAATAAGATGAAGCAAACCATAAAACCACTGATGGCCGGACTGATGATCTGCCTGTTGTCGGTGAATGCCATTCAATCTTCTGCCCAAACTTCTGTTCCGAAGACTGGCGTAACATTTAAAACCAGCGATCAGAAACTTCAGCGCTTGTACGACGAAGCCGAAAAGAAAGCTCAATGGAATATTGCTGATTTCGGACAGTACAAGGTTTTGGTCGAAGGTGCCGAATACAAAAACGTATGGCTCGAAACCCAGCCCATGGGCGGTTACATGTACGGAAAACGCAACCTCGAAGTAGCGCGGAACAACATTCAGATTTTTATGGACAACCAGCGCGAAGATGGCCGTTTACCGGGAATGCTACATTACAACAATAAACCATCGGTTTATTACAGCAATTTGCCGGGAACAGGTCAATCGAAAGACGAGCGATTGATTGCTTACTACGGCTGGTTTCAGGGCTATTGCTTCCCGATGCCGGCTTTCGAATTGTATTTCTGGCTGAACAAAGACCGCAAATACCTCGAACAACTATACTCCACGCTCGAAAAATTCGACCAATACCTCTGGAAAACCCGGGATTCGGACAACGACGGCTGCCTCGAAACCTGGTGTATTTGCGATACCGGCGAAGATGGCTGTACCCGCTTCAATGGTGCGATATGGGCCTGGCCTTACGATAATGCGCCATCGGGCGACGCCATCCGGAAGCTTTCCGAAAAAGAACGGAAAGCAATCGGGGTCACCGGGGAAAACATCAGCAAGGTCGATCAGTTTTCAACGCCTATGGAATCGATGGACGTCATGTCGTATTCGTACTCCGGAAGAGATGTGCTGGCCCTGATTTCGAAAGAGCTCGGCAACGGCAGGGAAGCTTACTGGCGCGAAAAAGCCAACGAAGTTCGTGCAAAACTAAAGAGCTACCTGTGGGATGCCCGGCGCCATGCCTGTTACGACCGCGACAAGGACAACCGGGTGATGGATATTCTGATCCACAACAATCTGCGGTGCATGTATTTCGGCAGTTTCGACCAGCAAATGGCCGATGAGTTTGTAAGGTACCATCTGCTGAACCCGAAGGAATTCTGGACTGCCATGCCACTGCCATCCATTGCAGCAAACGATCCGTATTTCAGAAATATTTCAGGAAATAACTGGAGCGGCCAGCCCGAGAGCCTCACCTTCCAGCGTTCAATCCAGGCATTGGAAAACTACGGGCATTATGCCGAATTGACGATGATTGGCCAAAAATTCCTTAAATCGGTGGGCGATTCTCTGAAATTCACCCAGCAGTTCGATCCGTTTACCGCCACAATCACCAAAAACCTCGATGGTTATGGGCCAAGCATTCTGTCATCGCTCGAATTCATTTCGCGGATGTATGGCATCCACCTGACTCAGGACCGGGTTTTCTGGTCGTGCCTGAATACGCCAAACGATTTCGAATATGAACAAACCTGGGGCGACCGCACTTTCAAGCTAAAAACAAATGGCAATCAGGTGGTTTGTTCGATTAATGGCAAGGAAATTTTCTCTTTTACCAAAGGCATTCGGGTGGTTTCCGATTTGTCAGGCAAAGTAGTTGAAGTTGTCGGAATAGAAACCGAAAGCCAGAAAGCGACAGTCTGTTTCACAGGAAAAACCTTTGCGCTGAATGTTGCGCCAAATACAGAATATAGTTTTCAGGACAAATATGTGATAACCAAACTATGGTAGAAATGAATTACATAAGAAGAGTTGCCTTTACACTGTTTTTTTTCGCCGGAATGAGTTTCGCCGTTTCGGCACAATTAAATTCCCATCCCGAATCCTACCAAATAGATCAGAAAGACATCAACCGGGCACATCTGATTATTACAACTCCGCTGAAAAAAGCGGTAATCATGCCAAATCCAAACCCTGCAGCACAATGGTTCCCCGATGCCAGCCTGGGACTATTCATGCATTGGGGCATTCACAGCGTTGTCGGCGCACAACCTTCGTGGGACATGATTTCCAATTACCGCTATGGAGGTAAAGTTGCCCCTCCGGATAAATATTATGCGCTGGCCGATCAGTTTAATCCCCAAAATTACGATCCCTACAAATGGCTGAAAGCCGCTAAAGATGCAGGCTTTACCTATGCAGTGCTAACCACCAAACACCACGATGGCTATGCGCTGTGGCCATCAAAATACGGTATCGGAACCAAACAATACATGAATGGCCGCGATTTGCTGAAACCCTACGTGGATGCCTGCCGGGCCAACGGTCTGAAAGTGGGCTTTTACTTTTCGCCGCGCGACTGGCATTATCCCGGATTGATGCACCCCAACGAATTTGATGCCAATACCAGCAAAAACATTCCACCAATCACCGATCAGGCAGCTAATTATCGTAACTACGAGCAATTTCTCGGATTTGTGCTGGCTCAAATGGAAGAATTGCTTACCCGTTATGGAAAAATCGACATTCTCTGGCTCGACGGAATGAATTTCCGCGGAGTTGACGATATGCACACCGAGCAGATTTATGCCTGGATTCGTTCACTTCAGCCCGAAATGGTCATCAACGACCGCTGGTCGAACATTGTAAATCCTGATGATCCGGCCGGAAGTGGCGTGCGCATTGGCGATTTCACCACACCTTTCGAATGCTCCAGGCCAACATACGTTCCGTCTAAATGGTGGGAACACTGCGACATCTGGACTTGCGGCGGCGGTGGCTGGGGCTACGACAAAACGGGTACTTTCCGCCCCTATTCGTGGTTCTTCGAACATTTGGTGGCTTGCCGATCGCTTGGAGGTAACTTTTTACCCAACGTCGGTCCGGCCGGAAATGGCGAGATGCATCCGAATTACTACCTGCAAATGGAAGGTATCGCCATATGGATGAAACACAGCCGTGAATCGGTTATCGGAGCGGGCCCTTCGCCCGGTGTTGAACGCAGCAACGTGATGATTACGACCCTTGACAAGAACTGGTACCTGCATTTGCTGCCCGATTTCAAGCAACAGGTTTCGCTAAAAACCGACAAACAACCCAAATCGGTCATTTTGCTTCGGACTAAAGCTCCGCTTTCATATAGCTACCGGGATGGATTCATCAAATTCACCGTGCCTGCTGTTCTTCGCACCGAAATGGACGACGTAGTGAAAGTGGAATTATAGGTTTGTCTGGCTGAAACATATTCAGAATTAAAAGAAATTCATTCAATAATATTATTTTGAGTTAAGTATAAAAGTCTCAATATGAATGACAAAACCCAGTTCTTTGGCGGCTTTATGGATGCTGCATCCAAAATGTTTGCCGGTTCTGAATCAGGCGGAAATTAGTCTCATGCTTTGCGGGCACACGCATCGGTTCAACTGATTGAACCCAATAATGCAGTCAAATTCCCGATTTTGATAAATTCGTTCAATACTTCACTGCAGATGGATGCAGATCAGCAAAAGATAACAGTACAACGAAAAGACACTAAAGGGGAAGAAGTAAGTAAATACCTTATTATGAAATAGATTTTCATTGTTACGAAACGAACAAAATTAAAATCAATATCATAAACAAAATAATCTTATAATCTATGAATAATAAAAACATCTTGTCCGGTAACCTGCTGAAGAATCTGAGCTATGGATTGCTGGCTATACTGTTTTCGGCATTTTTGTGCAGGGCTGAGAAATTTGCTCCAACCGGTAAAACCCGGAATCTCAGGGCTCCGGCATATCCGCTGATAACCATTGACCCTTATACCAGCGCCTGGTCGAATACTAACCAGCTTTTCGATGGCGAAGTGGTCCACTGGACTGGCAAGCGGCATGGTCTCATTGGTGCCATCAGGGTAGACGGGAAAATATATCGTTTTTTGGGAAAAGAAGATGTCCCGAAAAATACACTTTTACCTATGGCCGATGGAGGAGGCTGGAATGGGAAATATATACTGAACGAACCTGCTGAAGGTTGGGAAAAACCTGGTTTCAGCGACAAAAGCTGGAACGACGGCAAGGGAGCTTTTGGTACGAAAGGTCAGCCGGTACTTGGTACGTTGTGGGAAACAAAAGAGATCTGGATACGCCGCGAATTCACACTCAACTCACCGCTACCGGCTCAAAAAATCATGCTGATGTATTCGCATGACGACATTTTTGAGTTGTTCCTGAACGGGAAAAAGATTGTTGAAACCGGATTCTCGTGGTTTAACAACGTGGTGCTTTTTCTGGACGATGATCTGAGCAAACTGTTAAATCCCGGTGGAAAGAATGTGATTGCCGTCCATTGTCAGAATAAGGCTGGTGGCGGTTATGTCGATTTCGGACTATACCAGGAAAACGAAAAAGGAGAAATATTTCCGCAAACGGTTGTTCAAAAGTCGGTGGCCCTGTCGGCAACGCAAACCCATTACGAATTTGCATGCGGACCGATCGACCTGAAGCTAAATTTTGTATCTCCGCTGCTGACTGATCGTCTGGAAATATTATCACGGCCGGTAAATTACATCAATTACACGGTTTCGTCAACTGATGGCGCCAGGCACGAGGTACAAATCTATTTTGAGGCGACTCCCGAATGGGGGGTCCACAACATGCTGCAGGAAGTGACTCTCGAAAAGACCCAGACCGATGGGCTTACCTGTCTGAAAACCGGAACAGTTCTACAACCCGCTCTGGAGAAGAAAGGCGACAATGTGCGCATTGACTGGGGATATTTCTACCTCTGCGGAAAGACATCGGCAAACCGGAGTTACGCGTTGGGCGGATATCAGGAAACTAAATTGCAATTTGTGCACAACGGCAAACTTGATCAGGACAGAACCTATAAGATGAACGCAAAAATGAATGAGGCCATGCCGGTTCTGGCTTGTACCGAAGCTATGGGGCCGGTTTCATCCCAACCGGTTTCAGGAACAGTGATGCTGGCCTACGACGATTTGTACAGCATTCAGTATTTTGGCGATAACCTGATGGCCTGGTGGAAAGAAGACGGGAAAGTTACCATCGCCAATGCACTGAAAGCAGCAGACAAGGATCAAAAAGACATCATAAGAAAATGCAACGAATTTGACTCCCGGCTTTGGGATGAAGCGATGCAGGCCGGCGGACAAAACTATGCTGAATTGTGTGTTGCTGCATACCGCCAGTCGATAGCAGCGCATAAGCTGGTGAAGGATAAACAAGGCCATATTTTATTCCTTTCGAAGGAGAACTTCAGCAATGGCTCAATCGGTACGGTTGACATCACTTATCCTTCGGCTCCACTCTATCTGCGTTATAATCCCGATTTGTTGAAGGGAATGATGAACCCCATTTTTTATTATTCGGAAAGCGGAAAGTGGTCTAAACCTTTCCCAGCACACGATGTGGGTACATACCCCAAAGCCAACGGACAGACTTATGGTGGCGACATGCCGGTTGAAGAAAGCGGAAACATGCTGATTCTGACCGGGGCAATTGCCCATAAGGAAGGTAACGCAAACTACGCGAAACAGCACTGGGATGTACTGACAACCTGGGCCAACTACCTGCTTCAAAATGGGCTCGATCCCGAAAACCAGCTTTGCACCGATGATTTTGCAGGTCACTTTGCCCACAATGCCAATCTTTCGGTTAAAGCCATCCTGGGCGTCGCCTGTTACGGACAACTGGCACAAATGCTTGGCAAAACCGGCATTGCTCAAACCTACACTGCCAAAGCCCGTGAAATGGCAGCCCAATGGGAGAAGATGGCTAACGATGGTGATCATTACCGGTTAACATTCGACCAACCCGGAACCTGGAGCCAAAAATATAACCTGGTTTGGGACAAGCTTCTCGGGCTCCATATTTTTCCAAAGGAAGTTGCCCAAAAGGAAACAGCTTATTACCTCACCAAACTAAACAAATACGGATTGCCTCTGGATAACCGGAAAACCTATACCAAAGCCGATTGGATCATTTGGACAGCAACGCTGGCCAACGATGATAATACCTTCCGGAAAATTATTGATCCTGTACATTTGTTTGTTAACGAAACGCCCAGCCGCGTGCCCATGACCGACTGGTACGAAACAACCGATGCCAAACAAGTCGGCTTCCAGGCCCGGTCGGTGGTTGGAGGTTATTTCATCAAAATGCTTGAAAAAAAATAAATTCTAAATGAATATGAAGAAGACTTTTTTACTCCTTTTGGCTTTCTTAATGATATTGGGAGTAGCCAGTGCAAAACCCAACAAACCCATCGTGGTGGCGACCTATAACTTGCGACAAAACAACCCTGTCGATGGAATAAATGCATGGCCGAACCGAAAAGAAACAGTGAAAGGGTTGGTCCGCTTCCATGAATTCGACATTTATGGAACCCAGGAAGGATTCCTTGGTCAGTTAAAAGACCTTTGTGAAGTGGAAGGATTTGCCTATACGGGTCATGGTCGCGAAGATGGGATGGATAAGGGAGAACACGCAGCCATTCTGTACAAAAAAGATCGGTTTAAACTGCTCGATTCAGGCGATTTCTGGTTAAGAGAAAATCCTGAACAACCCGGACTTGGTTGGGATGCAACTTGTTGTAACCGGATATGCTCCTGGGGGAAATTCAAAGATTTGGAAACGTCCAAAGTGTTTTTCTTTTTTTGCGTTCATTTTGATCATCAGGGCGTTGTGGCCAGGGTAGAATCAGGAAAACTGATGGTTAAAAAGATTCGGGAAATCGCCGGGGAAAAACCAGTAATTTGTGTGGGCGACTTTAATTCAACCCCGCAAACCGAACAGATTAAAACCATGCAAACCCTTTTAAAAGACTCCCGCCAGGCATCGGCAACGCCTCCATACGGGCCTTCAGGAACATTCAATGGCTTTAAATTTGACTCGCCGTTGACTGAACTCATAGACTACATTTTTGTAAGCCCAAGAATCGATGTTCTGAAATACGGAGTATTGACAGACAATGTAGAACGGAGGTATCCGTCAGATCACCTGCCGGTAGTCACCAAATTGGTTGTCAAATAGTTTACAACGGGTTTAACCGTCCAGTGCCAATGAAGAACTGCAATGATTATTGCCCGGCATAAATAATAGAAACAATTCCCAGGATAAAGAGGAAGAACATCCACACCAGCATCCAGCTGGTTCCTTTGGGTGCATTTTTAAATTCTTTCCAGATAAACACCCCCCACAAGGCAGCTACAAGCGTAGCACCCTGACCTAAACCATAGGAAATGGCTGCTCCTGCTTTTCCTGCAGCTATCAGATTGAAAGAGTTGCCGATGCCCCATATCAGGCCGCCCAGCACGCCGACCAGGTGAATGGAGAAGTTCCCTTTAAAATAGGTCCTATAATTGGTCGGTTCACCACTGATGGGCTTCTTCATCACTATGGTATTGAAAATGAAGTTACTGAGGAATATCCCTATGGAAAAGACCACCATAGCGGTGTAGGGCGTCATCTTACCTGCTGCCGGCGTCACAAAATTATCAAGATCCATGGAAGCAGCCACAAACCGGTAAAAGAACGACATCAGCAGACCCGCCAGGACCGAAATGAGAATTCCCTTTGAAGTGACTTTCTGGTTGCCTGAGGAGGCTTTTCTGTAAGCGAAGGCATTGATGACGATAGCTACGGTAACCAGACCCACCCCAAGGAATAAAAACAGGGGATCCCCTTTCTGCGATCCCAGGTAGTTGATGATCACACCAAGCACCAGCGCCAGTCCTATACCCACCGGGAAAGCGACCGACATTCCTGCAATGGCAATGGCGGCCGATAAAAGAATATTGGCGGCATTGAAAATGATCCCTCCCAGGAAAGCGCTGCCGATGTTATTCATATTGGCTTGGGAAAGGTCGTTCAGAAAACTCCGTCCACTGCTGCCCATGCTTCCCAGTGTAAAGGCAAAAATCAGTGAAAGCAGCAATACGCCAACTACATAATCCCAATAGAACAGTTCATACCTCCAACTTTTGCCGGCAAGTTTCTGGGTGTTGCCCCACGATCCCCAGCAAAGCATCGTAATGAAACAAAAAAGAATGGCCAGTGGATAACTTTCAATGATAAACATGATGGTTGGATTTGATTAAATGTTAATATTCCTGCTATTTAAAAAATCAAGTATTTCCCTTTCCAACGGAATCGAGGGTTGGGCTCCCAGCTTGGTGACAGAAAGTGCAGCAGCAGCTGTAGCAAACCACAGAGCCTGTTCCATGGTCTGATATTTCCGGATACCCACCGCAAGAGCTCCGCAGAAAGTGTCCCCCGCGCCGGTAGTATCTTTTACATCGACACAAAAAGCCGGGATCCGGACTGATTCAATTCCATTACTGTAAATGCACCCCTTGCCGCCCAGTGTAAGAATGACATTTTTAACACCCAAGCCCAATAAGGCACGAATGATTCCGTCTACACCGGTCACGTCCATCTTCTCTCCGGTAATGGTTTCCGCTTCTGTTTCATTAACCACGAGGATATACAGAGAACGCAGGATCTCCTCCTCTATCGGGCAAGCCGGAGCGGCATTCAGAATCACTTTCTTTCCGTAACGGGATGCCAACCCGCAAATGGTCTTTACCGTCTCATAGGGTATTTCCATTTGCAGGAGAATCATTTCTGCGTTTTGAATCATATTCTGATGGGTGATGATATAACCGGGCTCCAGAAGCCTGTTGGCTCCCGGTATCAACACGATGCTGTTCTCACCCCGTTTGTCGACCCAGATTACGGCCGTTCCGGTGGTTTCATTCTCTGTCAGTAGCGAAAGCGATACATCAATCCCTTCATTTTTATAATAGTCCAATGCATTCCTGCCATTGGAATCGTCACCCAGACTGGTGAGAAAGCAGACAGATCCTCCCGAACGTTGAGCAGCCAATGCCTGATTGGCACCCTTGCCCCCCATTGCCTGATGAAATGACAAGCCTTCAAGGGTTTCGCCACCCTGGGGAAAATGATCCATGGTCATGATATAATCGCAATTGGAACTTCCAATCACACCAATATACTTTTGCGACATCTTGTTTTTTTTATTGATCATGCGCTTTTATCAGTTAATAATAAACTCTTTTACCCGGATCATTTTGGGAATATTCGATCACATCTACTGTTTCTATCCGGTATCCATCCGGTATGTATTTCGCTTTCAGGGTTACCGTATGTTTTCCTTCTTTCAGATCATAATTCCAGGTCAGGTCATTGCGCCGCAGACGTCCATTGGTGGGTATTTTTGCCACTTCGGTTAAATTCCCGTCTACAATAACCTCCATTTCAAGAATTTCATCCTTCAGATGGTTTGCTTTTCCTGCTCTTCCAGTCACTACAAAACCTGATCCACTGAAGTTGACAATGACCTCTTTATTTTTTTGGGTAAGTTGGATCCCCAAACCTTTTCTGTCGACAGGGTACAACCCTTCAAAACTTTTTTCATAGGGTACGCACACGGGAGTCTGGTAATTAATTTTTACAGCTTCCCCGGAGATGTTTCCCCCGTTCCTTTTGATTACCTCCAAAGCATGCCGGAGTCCGGTTTCATAGACATGGTTAAGCGACATCTTTGTGTGGGCAAAATCAAGATCTTCCACCTTTTCGATTCCCCGTTTCCAATAATCCGGGATTTTATTGTACCCGTGCATGGTGCCCAAAATCCCTGCTGCATTGGCCGGGTTGCAGTCTGAATCATAGCCGCAGCGGGTGCTGATGTCGATGGTTGCACCAAAATCTCCTTGTCCATAAAGCAAACCGATGACAATATAGGCGCCGTTGATTTTGGCATCGATATTATAGGGTCTGAAAACCCCATCAGGACACCCTTTGTCTGAAGTCCATTTTTTTTGCGCTTCGAACCAGGCTTTTTTCCAGTCGGACGGATTTTCCCTGTAACACTTGATGACATCTGAAATACACTGGAAATATTCACTCTGTGAAGGAATCGTCTTTAGGGCTTCCTCCACGATAAATTCGAGGTCATCGTTAACAAAGGCCAATGCATACAGGGCCGCCACATAGATCCCGCCATAGACACCATCGCCATAATTCATGATGTGGCCAATTCGCCAGCCGATTTCAGCCGCCGTATTAACCATACCGGGGGCCATAAGTCCCGCGAAATCAGCTTCGATTTGAAAATCAATGTCATCGGCATGTGGATTGTTTTTCCAGTGACCCGACGCCGGGGGCATGATGCCATTCAGAATATTGTACCGTGCGGCCTGGTTCGCATGCCACAACGAGTATCCGGCATTTGCAAAGGCTTTCGCATGGAGGGAATCGGGAGCATCCAGTCCGTGCTTGTCGAATACCTCCACAAAAGTCAGGTCCATGTACACATCGTCGTACAAGCCGGGTGAATTCTTATAATACCATTCCATACGGGAATCATCCCAGGGTATCAGGATATCCTCCCCGATCATGGTTCCGTTCCATTTGAACTCAGTCGGACCTCCGTAGGTGCATCCGATCACCTGGCCTGCCCACCCTCCCTTGATTTTATCCAGCAAGTCCCCTTTGGAAAGGGTTTGCGATTTAACCGGAGCCGCCATTACACCGGCTGATGAAATCGTTATCAGACCCGTGAGGATCAACAGCTTGATTGTATTCATAATAGTACTGTTTATTGGTATACTTTTTTGATAGTTAATGAATGGTGACCATTTTCTTTGATAACATAAATTTTGCACATCCGGTTTTGAAAGAAATCCATTACCGGTAGATCCCAAGTGATCCATACGCACAGGGAAGGAGATAAGAATCAGCTACGAGCCGACAAAAGAGTTTTGTATTCAGTCAAATATCCGGCAGAAAAGTCAACCATTCTGCCGGATATTGGCCTATTTGGTATATGCCCCTGCTACAAAAATACAGGAATATTTCCTGCATTCCGGATTAATCGCCTGCTGCAGCATCATATCCGTAAAACTCCATTTCCCACATATCGATGTAACCACTACTTGACCGTGAGTTCTTGTAAACAACGGCACAATACCGGAAGTTCTGCATGTCGGCCCAGGTTTTCGTCCAGACGGCGGTGCCGTAATAAAAGGTGGTGGACAGGTATGTTCCCTTTGCAATGGCTGCGGCGAATCCTGGAGATGTGGCATATTCTGCGCCCGCATCAGGATCGAAAGGCTGGTTGCCCCAGTAAATCTCTACCGAGTTTGCATACCTGCTGGTAGTGGTGGGATGTTGGTAAATGCTGAATTTGTTGATGTAATACGAATCCTTCATCGCATCCACAACGAGGATCTTGGGGAATATGGCCTTGTAAGTTGCTGAGGTTGAACTGTGCCATCTGTGGTTGGCATCGATAATCCCATCAAAAATATTGCCGGGCACACTCGTTCCGTAGATCTGGTTGGCCGTTACGGCAGCTCCCCATGACGTGCAGTCCAAGCGTCCGGAAATCGGATTAGGTGATTTTGACCAGCCATTCCAGATGGTATCCAGACCCTGAACAGGGCAATAGCTGGAACTGAACTCAAAGCGTTTACCGCTGACAGCGCCGGGTAGAGAGATCTTATTGCTGGCGGCATCCATGGTCTGGTCACTTACAACGGTTTCTCCACCGGTAATGACATAGCGAAAGCGGGTTGCGACCATCTCATCCGTTCCATAGCTCATCACCAGGTCAGCGGCATTTCCGTTGATCTGTGCTGAGGAAACGGTTCGGTCAGCATGCATCATCAGCCAGTTTTCCGCATAAGGTGCTGCGGTGATTTCGGTGGTCATCGATTGATTTCCATTGGAATCAAAGTTCACCAACTGAAAAGTGTAAGATCTTTCTTCAAGTCCATCGACATAGAGTTCGATCCGGCCACCGGAAAATTGGGCATAATCGATGTCCTTCACGGCTGTTTTATTATTCCAGTATACCTTGGCCGTTCTGACCGAAGGATCCTTAGGGGCATCCCATACCAGCTTTATTCTTTTGTATCCGGAAAATATCGCCAATCCATTCGTCTTCTGGGGATAGACATAGCCTCCTTTTTTGACGAATTCCTGGTACACGTCATCCTGATTTTTACAGGAGTTTAATCCAGCCCCTATGAACAGGGCCAACAGCATATATAAACTTTTCTTCATGGTAATCTGCGTTTTTTAATGATACTCACCTTATTTTCCGTACACTTCCAGAATCTGCCCGTAAGGAGTAATCTCACCGAGCTGAATCTGACCCACTGTTGCCTTGGTTTCCCAGGTGGCGAATGTATTTAGAATCACGACCCGGAGATAGCGCAGCTCATCATAGGCATGCTCATTCACGGAATTATCCATTTCAAACTCGGTACCGGTATTGAACATCACACGGTCTTCAGCCGTATAGGTTGCGGGTACAGTTCCATCGGGATTGTACCCTGAGGGCCGGGGTTGTTCATAATACCCCAGTTTAAACCAGGTATTGTCGAATCCATGCTCGTTAGTGGGCACCACCACGCCGGTCGGGCCCATGCTTCCCCAAAACTCAAATTCACGGGGATGAGCCCCTCCCCAGATCGCATAGTCGATACGTGCCATCTTCCCAATACGGCTGAGCTTTGCGCGAACACCAAGGTCGATGGTAAACCACTGGGGTATGGGATTGCTGCTGGTACTGGCATAGAAGTAAGGGGATGCAGAAAGTCCCGATTCATCCCACAAACCCTGTATTGGATACAAAGAGGAGTTGGTTGATACTGAATTGTCATCACCCGGATTAAAATACTTGAATTTTTTCTTGTCAAGCTTGATTTCCTGAAGTGGAGTCAACAACTTGACCAGGGTATCGGATTTATTGCCCCATCTGTCACGGATATATACCCCGAAGATGGTTTTCACATCCTTCAGACCCCGCCGGGGCAGGTAAATATCTTGAGATGCGGTAAACAAGGTCGTAACCTCCGCCCATTTCTTCAACTTGTCGGGTAAACTCATATTGGCCGGGTCTTTATCGGCCAGCAGAATGACAGCAAGATCAGCCTTGGAAGTGTTGTTCATCACGTGAATTTTGATCCCCCCAAATGCTTCGACCACATCAAACTGAACCGTTTGGACAGCCGCCGGCAAAGGCTTGATGGTCACATCGACCGGGTTTGAAGTGACTTCGTTCACATTAAAAGACCTAACCTCAACCTTATGGTTGAGTGTATCGGCAAAGCCTGCAATCACAAGACTGTCAAGATACCGTGAAATTTTTGTATCAACCATTTCACCGTTGCGTTCGTAGGTAGCCACCACACCCTTCAGATTGTCATCATCCGGAATTTTAACCTTGATGACTGCCCCCCCCGGTTTACTGGTAATCCGGGTAACCTCAACCGGCTTTGGTGCCGGTATGGAGTCATCTTTCTGGTCAATCCGCCCGACTTCCTCACAGCCGGAATAAATCAGTATAGTTACGAATACCAAACACAATACTAATATTCTTTTCATATCTTATTTAATTTTATCCTGGTTAAACAATTACCATCCTAAATTCTGCACAAGATTCGGATTCTTTTCAAGGGTAGCCACCTGAATAGGCCAGAAATAATTCTTCTGGGCAAAGGGCTGCTCGGCAATCAGAATTTTTCTGTAATAATCCTCCGGTCGTGATGAAATCACACTGAATCCGTAAATGTTTTTCGAATATTCCGTATTGGCCTCTTTCCAGCGGCGAAGATCCCAGAAACGCTGGCTTTCAAAAGCCAACTCATTCAAACGTTCCCTGTGGATAATGTCACGCATTCCGGCTTTCGTAGCGTATCTTCCGGGGGAGGTACTGTACTGATCCCATGAGGTCTTGACATCGGGAATCCCGGCCCGTTTCCTGATTGCATTGATATGGTCAAACATTTCACTGCTGCGGGAACCGTTGGGACCTTCCGCCTCATTGATTGCTTCCGCATAGAGCAGATAGAGGTCAGCCAGACGAATCATCGGCCAGGGATACCAATAGGATGACAATTGACTGCCATTGGCACCGATCCGGTTCCGGTAGGGATACATCTTTTTGGCATAGTAACCGGTCACCGGGCCCGTTTCGTTGCCCGTCTTTGCTAAGGCCTTCCCCATCCGGCATTCTACATCAAAGATATTCTCCGGCTTCAAGTCGTTGTAAGAGGTCAACGCACCGACCCATTTTCCGCCATCAAAACCCAGGGAGGCATAGAACCGTGGTTCACGATCGAAGTTCAGCTGCACAGTGGTATACCCCTGTTCAAGATAATAGGCATGAGCCTGGTCACCCGTGCGAAGTGTCAATTCATTCAACCCCTGCCTTTCGCGATCATAATTAATAGGCAATCCATTCCGGGTATAGAACTGCTCGGCGATTTTAAGAGGCACTCCAATGAATGCATAACAGCTCAGGGAGTGGGCCCAGCCAAGGGATTTGTACTGCACATTAGGCGCTGTAAGCTGTTGCCACATCGTCAATTGTGTGACACTGCTCTGGGTGTTGCCCCAGATGATTTCTTCATTCCATCTTTCGCACATCACTCCCCTTAAGGTGAAGTCAAGGTGTAGGGTGTCGTTTACACGATACTCATCATCGTACTGGTAGAGTTTCACATTGGCTTCGGTACAAAGGTCAATTGCTTCCTTGCATGCCGTCACTGCATTTTCCCAACGCTTCAACAGATCCGCTTCGGATTTATTTTGCGGAAAAAGCTGGGTACCACGGCTATCCACCAGAGGAGCCTGGTCAACATTGTTGTTAAACAATGGACTGGCCGCATAAACCGCCACACGGGCTTTGAGGGAGGCAGCGATCAGCCTGTTGGTGCGTCCGTATTCATCCACCGAAGGATTTACCAAAGGAAGGTCCGGAATGGCTTCATCCAGCAGTTCAATTACATAGTCGAAGCATTCATCGACCGGATCACGGTAAACCCGCACTTCTTCCACACTGGCATCAATGGGCAGACTTTTCCTGATTATAGGTACAGGACCCCATTTGCGGATCAGGTTGAAATGATAGTAAGCTTTGAGGAACTTTACCTCGGCCTTCCACTGCTTTTTCTCCCACTCTTCCATATCAGGGACGATGTCAATGTTATCGATCAGGATGTCGCAGCAACGGATACCCTGGTACATATCGGCCCAGTCATTGGCATAAACCGTACTCGAACTCTGCAACCCCCGCGCAATCTGAAACATGGAGGAAGGGACACGGCCAGATGTGTTGCTTACTGACCGGCCCACCAGATCCCAGAGTTCATCCCCTCCCAACAGGGCAGGATCAGAACCGGAGGCACCTTCCTCCGTCATGTAGGAATAACAGGTACCCAGATACCGTAAGGCTGTGGAACGCAAATTGAAGGCCGTTTCAATGGTGGCAAGGCCATCGTCGGGGACCACATCCAGGTATTTGTTACAGGAGGACATACCTGTCAGTGTTGCTACACCTATAAATACCAAAACCTTAAGTTTATATGATAGCTTATCCATTATCTCAATTATTTAAATGTTATGTTTATTCCAATATTGAATGTCTTCTGCAAAGGATAATTAAGACCCGAACTGCCCATTTCAGGATCCCACATCTTAAATTTACTCCAGCTTAACAGGTTGGTTCCCGTCACATATAAACGAAAACTATCAATGCGATAATTTTTCGTTAACCGGTCAGGAAGCGTGTAGCCTAATTCCAATTGCTTCAGTCGGAGGAAGGAACCGTCACGCATCCACCAGGTACTGACCGGTGTATTGTTGTAGTTCCGGTATGAACTGTAACGGGGCCAAAAAGCATAGATATCACGATTATCCTCAGACCAGTGGCTTTCATCGATATCCTTCAACAGCTGCGTATTACCCACGAATGGAGACATGTCGGCGGCATCGATCCAGAACGATTCATTGGCCAATCCCTGGAAAAACAGGGAAGCATCAATGCCTTTATAACCAATGGAGAATCCAAAACCATAAATGATTTCAGGAGTCGTGGGGTTACCTATCGGTACCCGGTCGGCTTCTGTAATTGCACCATCGTGGTTCACGTCGGTATACTTGATATCACCCCCTCCGTACTGTGAACCAAAAGCTTGCTGTGAAGGACTGTTTGCAGCATCTTCATCATCGATGAACAGACGCTCAGCAATATAACCCCAGGTTTGACCAATAGGGTATCCTTCGTGCATCCGCCAGTATTCCTTGTACTCAGGCTCCTCATAAACCTTGTATTTGCTGGTGGAGTAAGTAAAGTTGGCACGGGCCGACGACCAGAAGTTCTTGTTCCAACTCTGCTTATAGTCAGCCTGGATATCAACACCCTTTGCGGTTGCCTTACCAATATTAGCCGCAATGGTTGACTGAAGCCCCATGGTATTGGGGATATCGGCACGGGTCATAAAGATATCGGATCGTTCTTCCGTAAAGTACTCCGCAATCACATCAACTTTGCCAAACAAACCTATTTCTGCAGCATAGTTACTTTTCAGCGACTTTTCCCAGGTGATGGCGTC
>Ga0116171_10001883_pt1 | contig 20430 bp, 17 predicted proteins | sample AD_JPNHW2_MetaG_FD_89798 | JGI IMG/M metagenome (GOLD analysis project Ga0116171, IMG submission 89798) | Active sludge microbial communities of municipal wastewater-treating anaerobic digesters from Japan - AD_JPNHW2_MetaG | ecosystem: Engineered > Bioreactor > Anaerobic > Digestate | place... | reverse complement strand
CGGTACTCACGACAAAGGACATTATAATAATTATCTGTTACGGCATCCCTGAAAAGGGTGTCGTCAAGGAGTCCTGCAGTACCATAAAGCAATGCCTCCACCTGTATCAGATTGTCGGAGTGCTTTCTTATTACCTTTAAAGGGAGACGCATTGCAAGCAATCCGAACGTATCTGTATTTACCCTGAATCCAAAATAACGTGATACCAGCCTGTAAAGCGTCTCCTCCCAATCCTGCCCTGTATTTATCAGTGTTGTTTCAATCTCTTTGCTCTTTCGCTCAAGCCTCCTTAAGGCAAGAGTGCGGAACCAGTCCGAAAAATAAAACTGGTCAGCCATATTTAAATGATCTGTGCATGCAATAACCGATGGCGAGTTTATCAGATCAAGATAATTGTCCCATAACTCTTTTTTAAATTTCAGCTCCATTGTAAGAAGCTTTCTCCCCGAGGCTGTATATGCCTCTGCATCGTTATTATAAACAAGGTGAAGAATTACGTTATTGTATGCATTATCTGTATGATGCCCATGACGAAACCAGTCGGAAGAATTTATATGGATTTCTGTATTACCCGCCCAGTGAGTATCATCAATGACCAGATGGGTATTAAAGAAATCAGGGCCGGAGTCGGTGTTATACAAGCCAGGGTCAATAATTTCAATTTTCCCGCTACCTCCTCCCGTAAATGTGGAAGTATCAAAATAGCGATTTTTCCACAACCAGTGCAGAAAATCTTCTTTCATTATTTAATTGGTTATAATGCAGCAAAACAAAGATATGAACAAACTGACGTCAGAACAAAAAAAGTTTGTTTCATTGAAAATCAGATTATTCCTTTTGAGATTGCAGCTTTGATCAACATTGCACTGTTCTTAGCATCAAACTTAAGAAGCAGGTTTTTACGGTGACTGTCAACGGTGGAAGTGCTTATGAACAGTTTTTCAGCTATCTCCTGGTTAGTAAAACCATCGGCAATGAGTTTAAGTATCTCACTCTCACGTCTTGTAACAATAATGTCATTTGTTTCTCCACCTGATCTGCGACTTATTAATTCCTTAACACCTTTGCCGTAATAAATTTCTCCTGCAATTACCTGCTTTATCCCTTCAGTTATATCCTTCACATCTGAAGTTTTAAGTACAAATCCTTTTACCCCGGCCTGAAATGCTTCCTCAATGACATGTCGCTGAGCCAAAGAAGTTACTGCCAGCATCTTCAGAGCAGGGAATCGTGTTATTGCGGTTGAACAAAATTGTATCCCGGAAATATCAGGCAAATTGATATCGAGCAATATAATGTCGAAATGATTGCTGTTGAGATATGACAATCCCTTTGCTCCCGTTGCAGCATGTACACATATGACATTGTCAAACGACTCATTCACAAGCCTGAACAGGCTCTCTGATACTATTGGGTGGTCCTCCACTATCAATACCCTGAAATCAGGGCTAATTGAATCTGTACTCATAGCTAAGGTATATCTATTTCGATACTTATCTCGGTGCCCTGACCCGGTTGGCTCCAGATATCAAGCTTTCCGTTCATGGCGGTGACGCGGTTGTATATATTCTCCAGTCCTTTACCCTTGACTGTATATATATTACCATTGTTCTCAAAACCACAGCCATTATCTATCACCTGTGCAACAAGCCTTTGTGGTTCTGAAAACACCTGGATGGTAATCAGAGCCGCCCCGGCATGCTTGAGCGAGTTGTTTACCAGTTCCTGAATAATCCTGTACATCGTGAGCTCCAGCTCCCTGGTATAACGTATATCATCGCCAAAGAACCTTACATTGATTTCAGGTTTACCTGCCGGAGCCACCTGCAGGCAGAAGTCCTCAATGGCGGTTTTCAGTCCGTAATGTGTCAATGTCTCAGGCATAAGGTTATGCGCAATACGCCTTAACTCACTGATAGATGTGTCAAGAAGTGAAAGAGCATGGTTAAATGCACTAACATTTTCGTGGGAAATAACAGAATTTTCTTTCATCGTTGACAGGTTTAATTTAATCCCCGACAATAACCCCCCAAGGCCATTGTGAAGGTCTCCGGCTAATCTTGATCTCTCAGCCTCCTCTCCCTCCAGTACAGACCTGGCAGCCAGATATACCCTCTCTTTTTCAAGCTCGAGAATCTTATTCTCCCGGATCTCTATCTTTTGATTTGCAATAACCCTATTCTGCCTGAGAAGCCTCACATGATAATAAATGAAAACAGCCAGCAGGAATATTATTCCGGTGAGCATGTAAATGAGGTTATTCCGTTCTCTCTTCTCTGCCATAAGCTTAAGAATCTGGTTTTGCTTTACCTCGCTTTGAAATTTAGTCTCCAGTTCAATAAATTGTCGCGACTTCTCCGAGTTGTATATTGAGTCGCGAATAGTCATATACCTTATATAACACTGGTAGGCCTGCTTATAATCGCCCTCCTCGGCCAGGGTTGTTGCCAATGCTTCATATAAAAACTGAATGCCCTGGTAAAGATTGTTGGCCTTTCCTATCGCTTCTGATTCTTTAAACGCGCTCACTGACTTATCATATTCTTTAAGACGCCGGTAAATTTTGCCCATGACATACAATGAGTTGGAGATTGATTCCGGGTCATTTATGCTTCGGTAATAATCAAGCGCCTTTTTAACATATTCCAAAGCAATGTCGGGGCGCTTGATTTTGTTGTAAACTGAAGCAAAACTGATATTAAGGGATGCCAATCCGGCCTGACTTCCAGCCAGTAGATACTGTTGCTCCGACTTTTTAAGATAGTCAATAGCAGTCTCAAAGTCTTTTAGTTTCTCTGCCTCGTTGCGCTTCTCACAAAACTCTCTTGAGCTGTGAAGGTTTCCCAATTGCTCAAGAGCTTTTGCCATACCCGGAGCATAATTTTTCTCTTTATAAATATCAAGTGCTATATTGTCTTGTTCAAGAGCCCGTGGGAACAACTCCATGTAATAATATGCACTGCCAAGTAATGTGTGTATATCCGCAATCCTCAGGTCGTCTTTCCTCGATTCCTCAATTTTAAGGCAGGCAAGATAACAGGCAAGAGCATCCTGAAAGCGTTCCTTTGATAAATAGTATCTCCCGAGATTCTGCACTGACTTTGAAATCATCTCCAAAGAGTTCTGTTTAAAAGACAATTTGAGAGCCTTTCTTGTATAGAAAAGGGATGAGTCATAATTTACAGACCTCAGTCTGTCTGCTTTTGAACAGTAATCCAGTATCAGGGAAGAATCACTCCGGGCGGCTTCCCTATCTGTTTTCACATTTGAAAACCTGACAGACAGGATTTTATCTATTGCCAGGCTTAAAGAATCCGGGGTCTGAGCAGCAGATTCACTCATAAGCAGCGCACTTAAAACGAGCGTGAGCAACAAAGAACACCCGGGTAAAAATAGCTTCATATGACAATTTTCTTATACAAACCTAAGTATTGTTCAGCCGACATCAATCCCCTTTTTAAGGGATATTATTTATTTAGAAATATCCTCTCGATTTCTTAACTTAACATACAGGTATTAATTCCTGTAAACACAACAACCAATATAACTAAAAAATCCCCGAAAAAGGGGATTACTGCCTTGAAATTCAATCGTAGGTTTACTTACATGAAATTGCCATATGTTCTAACCTAAAAAGCGGAAAAAATGAAATCAAGCATTAAATTGTTAATTGCAGTTATGTTCTTGTTCAGTATTCCATTTACGGTAAACTGTCAGATCAAAGTAAACGTTAAGAAAAAAGTTGAGACCCAGGCCAATAACCGGGCAAACAAAAACGCAGATCAGGGAATAAATAAGGGCCTTGATGCAGCAGAAAATGGTATAAAAGGAATCTTTAAGAAAAAAGACAACTCCGGTAATCAGGGCAATGACACAGCCAACAAACCGGAAGAGAATAAAGATCAGGCGGCAGATAATCAGTCTGCTAAAGGAGATCAGACTCAGTTACAGTCTTATTCAAAATACGATTTTATTGCCGGTGAGAAGGTGATTTTTTATGATGACTTCAGCCAGGATGCTGTTGGTGATTTCCCTGTTCAGTGGAACACAAACGGTTCAGCCGAGGTTGTAACCACAAATCTATTCCCCGGTCACTGGATGAAGTTTGTGATGGCACAAAGTGTCTGGACCGATGAATTACTTGACCTGCCGGAGAACTACACTATAGAATTCGATGTGATCCCTATAGGGGGTCTTGAAGGAGACAGAATGAGTGGTTACCTCATGCGCCTTTTCCAGGCTAAAAACGCTAAAGCGTGGGATGGTGGTTCAGCTCCGGGAGAGGGCGGGTTTTGCCTGACTGTTCAGTACTATGGCAGACTTGATTACCACACCTGGTTTATAAAACCGGAATGCAGCGCAACCAGTTTAAGTGGATATGGAAAAGATGATGAAGCTCTCAAACAGAAGATGAACCAGAAATATCATATCGCCATATGGGTTCAGAAATCAAGGATACGGCTCTACCAGGACCAGAACAAGGTGATTGATCTGCCCAAAGCATTTGCAAAAGACTGCCTGAAACCAGACCGGCTGAGATTTGATTATGGCGCAGCAATGATCAGCAATGTACGTATAGCAGTGGGTGCTCCGGACATGCGCAGCAAGCTTATTACCGAAGGAAAACTGGTGAGTTATGGTATCTACTTCGATGTCAACAAAGACGTTGTAAAACCTGAGTCTTATGGCACTTTAAAAGAAATTGCAGCTGTGCTGACCGAAAATCCGGATGTGCGGATTAAAATCGTAGGTCATACCGACTCCGACGGAGCTGATGCAGCCAACCTTGATCTTTCAAAACGACGCGGTGCATCAGTTAAGAATGAACTGGTTAAATCATTCGGTATCGATGCCTCAAGAATTGAGTCTGATGGTATGGGCGAAAGCCAGCCTGTAGCTCCTAACGATACTCCTGCAAATAAGGCACTTAACCGTAGAGTCGAATTCATAAAATTATAGCAATGAGAAAGCTCATATTCTTGCTGATTGCCATATCAGTAACTATTATGGCATCAGCGCAGACAAAGACTAATGAATATCTGAAAAAGATACCGGCAATGCCTAAAGACTCATGCAATGTTACCAAAGCAAATGCTGAAGCATACAAAGCAATGGTCGGAAATATTATTGACCAGCTTAAGGCTGATATTGATAATCTGAGTGAGCTTCAGAGCAAGACAATGGAAAACAACAAAGAGACTACCGAAAAGACAATGATGAACAAGATGTCTCAGCAATATGGCATCTCACAGGAGGATCTTGAAAAGATCAAGAACAAGAAAAACATGACTGATGCTGAGAAAAAGGAGCTTGCAAATAAGATGGTGCAGCAGCAGACAAACATGTCAATGGAGGAAGTTACAAAGCTTTCCAAAATGAGTGATGCCGGAAAGAAGGCTTATGCAGAGGCTTATGCTACGGAGGCGATGGCAACATCACAGACAGACCCCAACCAGAAAGCAAAGACCGAAAATGCCCAGAATATGTATGACCTGATGCAGGCTCAGCAAAATATAAATAATAAAACATCTTCCATAACACAGCAGGAGGCTGATCTGTACACTCCGGTTAACAGTGACCCTGAAAGGCAAAAGATGCTCGACAGGATGGACAAGTGGAACAGTGAAATTATGGCAATGGCAGGTATTGGTGACGGACAGGAGCATCAGATAGATTCACTCTCTCTGCTGATAAAAAATGAAAAAATAAAATACTGCAACATCTATTCACCCAAATGGCGTAATGCATTACGTCAGCATTATAAAATGCTTAAAGCCTCCATACCCGATTTTCTCGAGTTTGGAAAGGCAAATGCAGCGATGAACAAGGCACAGACAGGGATTGAAACTCCAGAGGAGTGTCTCGAAATAGGAAGCCTTGCCACCATTCTCCACTATTTACAGGCACTTCAGGGTGTATACGGCGCCAAATTATATTATCCTGAGGAAGAGCTGTAACTGCATCTGAATTGTTAAAAAAATCATTTAACCATGTGCTGTATGAAATACGCACTCATAGCTTTTATTCTCTGCCTTTCTGCAATGGTGAATGCTCAGAATACGCAATCACCTGAGCAGATAAGGCAGCAGATGGCAAAAATACGACAGACAACAAACTGGGACGACCCGGCAGCGGCAAAAAAAGCCAACGAGGAGATCAAAAAACTGGCAAAGCAACTTATGTCCGGTGGCAGCCAGCAACAAGGTCAGAACATGTCGCCTGATGATCAAAAAAATAGTCAGCTCAACCAGGGAATGACTGATTATAAGATGGAACTCTACAGCAAGATTGTTGAGATTGGAATGCAGGGCGAAGGTGCCGATGCCTTAATGGCTGAACCATTACGTGACCAGATAATTGAGGAGTACAAGGAAGAGGATAACCAGAATGTTGTAAACCAGACCTTCCTCGATGAAATGCCTGTCCTGGTTATTAATGTTTCAATGCCAGGGATAGATGCGGTGATTGAGCAGATGCCTAACTTCAAAGGCATTAAAACACTGATAGTGGAATCGGGCGACTCTCCCCTTCCCGTAAACCTGAGTACTATACTGAAAAACGCATCAGGCTATCCTCTTGAGACTCTCTACATTATAAACTTCAAATATTATGTCAGGTCTGTTCCTCCCGAGGTGACCGGATTCCCTGACCTGACTGTTTTAGGCATGTTCAATAACAATATTTCCGAGATGCCTCAAAACATTTCAAAGCTTAAGGCACTGAAGGAGTTGTATATAGACATGAATCCTGTTATAACTCTTTTCCCCTGGATTGAATTCCTCCCTTCTCTTGAAAAACTCGGGATAGAAAAGACATCTGTACCGGAGAGTGAACGTGAAAAAATAAGAGCATTGATACCAACCTGCCAAATACTTAAACAATGAAAGCCACCAGTATTTACCTGCTCCTGCTTGCATGGTTTATCTGCACACCACTTGCTGCCACAGAAACTTTTATGGTTAAAATATCAGAAGAATGCGATATACATAACACTGCAGTTGCCGCCTATACTCAGGTTCTGGAGTACACCTTACGCAAAGAGATGAAAAAAAGAATCCCATGTTCTGAGGTGTATTTTATGAGTGATATTAATATATGGCTTTCTTTTAAAAGAATGCAGCAACTGCTTGGCACACCGGGTGGTGAGGATCTTTCAGCCATAGAGGGAGCTCTTGGTGTAAAATATCTCATAATCTCAAACGCAAATGTTGTAGGTAGTAAGTTAGCAGGCAGTCTTACATGCGTTTATATGAAAGACAAATCAGTCATCGCTTCAGGTTTTCTGACCGCTCCTTCAGATAACTTCAAGGAATGTGCAGAGCAGGTGGCAGACAAAATGATAAAAGAACTCGAGGAATATGAAGTCTGTCCATATAAAGGCCCGGTAACCATAGATGTGGATGGCAGCAAAGACGAAACAACAACGAATTACGACAGTGGGCCCTGCGGTGGCAACGTCACCATCACCAACACCGTTAAGATGAACTCTACCCTGAAATGGAATCTTAACAAAACAGGCCGGCGCCAGACTTCAGGAACTGCTACCTACAACTTTCATGAAAATGAGACCACCGTTTTTGACTACTCCTGTTACAGATGCAAAAGCGGTAATGAAGGGGCAGCAAAAATCACGGAGACCCTCGAATCCGAGGCAAAAGTGGAAGGGTTATCAAATGAGAGCTCATATGAAGGTACGAAAGTTGAAGATGCCAGGGTGAAAATAGTCTTCAGTGACGATGGGACATACATCGTGGAAGTTGAGGCTACATCTAAAACCGGATACCTGAAAGAGACAAAGGAAAAGAAGGTTGAAGGAGCATGCTCCGAAGAGAGCGAACCTTCAGATACAAAAAGCAGAAAGCTTGACGTCCCCTTTAAGGTTCTGCTTGGACCTTATAAGGGCACTCCCGAAGACAAAATATTACAGCAAAAGGAGACTAAAGACGCATCAAATGGTAAAGAGATAGTTACAGTTAAAATTGATTTTACACTTACACGTCAATAAACAACATCAATCATATATGAAAAAGGCTTTTATCTCAAGAATGTTCCTGCTAATGGCAATGTCACCATCACTCATGGCCCAGGATGATATTATAAACGGTCATAAAACAGATTACTACCCCAGCGGCAAAATTATGAGGGAATATGATGTGACTGATGGTGTGCTGCAGGGCTCTTATAAATTCTATAGCGAAGACGGAGTGATGATACTGGATCAGTATATGACCGACGGACTTCCAAATGGATATTACCGCACGTACTTCAAAAGCGGGCAGCTGCAGTTTGACGGGTTTATGAAAGAGGGTTCTTTTGAAGGCCCGTCAAAAGAATATTTTGAAAACGGAACGTTGAAAAGAGACAGTAATACCAATGGACCGGCCATGTCAGCCAGTGGAACGGTTACAGACTATAACGAAGATGGTATAGTGGTCTCTGTTACTGTGCTTGCCATGGGAAAACCTGTACTTGTGAAGACATATTTTGCTGACGGACGGCCCAAAGGGGAACAGTCCGAAGGAAAAATGATCTCATACTGGTACGACTTTGACGGGAATAAACACACCTCCATAAATGGTGTGGAACAAGAATAAACTGAAGTACTAATTATCGCGATATGAAAAAAGCCTTATTAATAATTGTTGCCTTAATATTTTCCGCCCATCTGTACGGGCAGTTCGTTCTGGCAGATAAACCCGGGACATTTGAGATATTAAGCCGGACAGACTATTGTAATCCCGCCTGGGGTTTCACAAAAGCGGAAATGACTTCCAACCTGCAGAAAATAACCGAGCTGGTCAACGTTATAAGAAAAAACCCGGTACTGAGCGATATAAAAGGTTTTAACGGAAGAGCAAGAATATACACTGTAACCTACAATGAAAAAGAAAGATATGGGGTCCCTTCAAGGATAAGCTTTGAATTCAGTTCGTTCTTTCTCAACAAAGAAGGCAAGGTGGTATTCAATACTATTGAGCCACCAGAATGGTCCATCTATTTAAACCTGATGATACCCGGCTGGGCCGATGGGTTTAATACCAAACATGGCTACTTCGCCATGCCGCTGAGGAAAAAAACCGTCGATTACGGAATTGATGTATACGACAAGGAATGTTTTGTCATTTACGACCCTTCCCGTCCGCCTTACTGGATCCCGGTCACTGTTGAGGAAGCATTTGATGCCGTAAAAGAAGATCTTAAGAATGAAAAAGACCCGGTGGCAGCGGAATATATGAAGCAGTTTATTGATAAAGAATACAACGAGATCCCGGCTGCAGATCATAATAAACGTGCATATTTCGGTGGGAACCTGTCGAGAATCAGTGCAACACCCGGTTATGGAGGGCAGGACAGCATTTTCCCGGCCATAATGAAGGTCAATCCTGAGTACTGGAACAAAAACCGGCCTAAATCAGATTTACAATTTCTATACTTCAGGTCTGTGCAAAACAAGAAATATGTGAAAAGCATACTTGACGATTGTCTAAAATACAAGGATCGTGGTTCGGGATGCGACCTGCCGCGGTTTGAGCTCTCTTTTGGAATGACTGATATCAGAAACCTTGCGCCTCTGGTAGTCAAATAATCAGGTAAAAGACAACATATGAAAAAGACTCTGCTTGCACTGGTGCTTTTATTGACCGGCCTTAGTTTGTTTTCGCAGGTGCCGAAGCCGGCCAAACCCGCGTTCATGATCACATATGAAGAAAAGGGTAAGAATGTAAATGAATCGTGGACATATACGGCCACAATAAAGTTTTCGCTTTCAAACTGGAACAACTGGTACTATGAGAACGGATATAAACCAGCTGACAGGAAGCAGCTTCTGGAGTTTGACCCGGCACTTTTCCTTAAGCTTGAGCCAGGCACTGTCATCAAATTTTATCCGTGTGAGATTGATGAGTCAGGCACCGGCGACGGTGGAAGTTACACAAGGGTACTTACGCCCGATGGAGTAGAGACAGTGACTGAGACTGAGGAATCAACCGGCACCCACACCATGATAACTACCGATGCTGATTTCAGGAGGGGGAACAACATTCCCACCAACGAAGTTTATTGCCTTAACGCACGTTATTACCAGCTTGGTGATCTGGCAGAGATGGAACGGACAGAAACCGGGGCAATACTCTATGCCTATGCCGCTGTAGGTAATAACCTTAGCGAGTGGGCTGTAAGCGATGAGACCATGGAACAGGTATTTCCCGAAGTGGAGAAATTTGTGCTTACTGACAAGGATATCCTGGCATGGCAACAGATTTCACGCACCAATGTACGCTCGGGAAGTAATAATGATGATAACCTGAATGTTAAGTTATTTGTGAAGATGGAGGTGCCGCTAAATAATAATCCGGAAGTTACAATAGACGGCTGTTCAGAGTTGGGTGTTGGTGAGCAGGGACAGGTAACAGCGCATGGCAAGCCTGAGGGCGGGACCTACCGCTTCTGGGTTGAGCCCGCCGGAATGCTAAGCGTATCATCAGGTGGCGCCTCTGCCACGCTCAGGGGTTCATCATCCGGGCGCGGGACCCTTTATGTCGAATATAAATCAACGGAAGGTAAGACAGCGCAGGCCACAAAGACTGCAGCCTGTGTAAAGCTTGAGTCATATAACGGAGGCGAGGCAATACCACAGATAGCTCTTTACGATATTGACGGCAAACGCCTTTCAGGTATAAAAGAAATACCTGTTTCTGTTAACCCTTCTGACGCGTCAGACCTGCTCACATATGTTCCTGCTGATCAGGGCGTGTTGACTGCCCTTAACGTTGGAGAAAAAGTGGATTTGCAGGGGGTACGTGAAGGAAAAACGACTCTGCAGGCACAGACAAGCTGCGGTGGAAAGACAGGCCCGGCAGTTCTGGTTGAGGTAGTCAACTGTGATGATGAGACAAAAGCAAAGCTTGAGGAGATGATGCGCGTGGCAAAAGAGGGACAGAAAGAAGCTTATGAGGAGATTGAACGGATACTTGACTCAGAGGAGTTTAAAGAAGCTGCCGATAATATTAAAAAATCAACCATGGAGCTTGCTGAGAAAACAGCGCTTACCATTGTCTCTTCAGGAGAGAATGAGGGTGCGGTGGAAACAGCAGTCAAAATAGCTGAGGCCGGTGCCACAATTAAAGACCTGGTGACAAGTCATACTTCAGAAGATCTGAACTTTAATGAGCTGACGGCCATGATGAAAGTGACAGGAGCAAACCTGCTAAAGGCAATTGCCGGCAACATGGAATTAATAAAAGCATCAAAAGAATTCGGGAAACATCTTGGGACACTTATCGGTACCGATATTGAGATGCAAAATGCAATGAGCGTAGCCGACCAGGCAAACAAACGCGTCCTGGAGGTTGGCCGCCTGCAGAAAATATGTAAAAGCAGCACTGAAAAATCGACTGACCAGAAGGAACAGACAACCAAACAACCTGCTGACAAAACCTCTCCACCAAAGACAGATCAGACCCGGGGAGACGATCAGAAAACAACCGGTGAAGATCAGGCAGCAGGAAATGAAAGTGATGACCAGACCACAGAAGGCGATGAGGTATCTCCTCCTCCACCGGTAAGCGAACCAAAAACCGTGAGCCTGCCTTACTCACAGGGGAGCGACTGCGGATGTAACAGCTCCAGAAACCTGGAAGTCAGCAGGGAAGGATATTCAACTCTGCAAACCGGAATGCAAAACCTTCAGAGCTGTGTCAACTCATTTACTGAAGGACCGCTGGCAGAATATTCAATTGTGCTGACCGACTGGCAAAATATGCTGGATTATATAGAGACAGCTGTAAAAGCCGGACCGGAAGAGTTTAAAAAGAAGGCAGGAGAGACAACTGCTAAAATTGATTCGCTGATAGGCCGCACCAATTCATACGATAAAGCTGGTAAGTCATTTATTGCTGAGTTTGAAAAGTGCCCCGACTCCGTTAACTCCGGACTTGAACTGCTTAAATCTGCTGTTAATGTCACAGTTAACGATATTACCACCAAATACTGATAACCGTTTTAAAACAAAACTATCCTAAAATATAACATCATGAAAACAATCAGACATTCAGGTGTTTTGCTGGGCCTGATTATTATAGCGCTTTCAGCATCAGGTTTTATTTCAGAGATACAAAAAACTGTCACTGTGGCAACAAACCAGGTGACTAACATTAAAGCAACGTCGGCATCCTGCACCATAACTGTGACAGGCTCACCGGTAAGTGAAACGGGAGTTTGCTGCTGGACGAAGACAAACCCGACTGTCAATCAGAAGAAGTTTACTCTTCCGTCGGGCAGCAGGAACAACACGCCAGTCTTTATGACTGGCCTCTCTTCTGATACAAAATATTATGTCAGGGCGTTTGTAAAAAGCGGTACGGAAATAATTTATGGGAATGAGGTGACTTTTACCACAGCAGCAGCTTCAGCAAAGGCAAATTCAAACTATGGGCAAAAACAGGAGGAAAAACCAACTTCCACAAAGAAGTAGTCCTGTAATTTTAATTTTATTTTATTGATTAGTAAGCCTGAAGAGCTCTCTTAAAAAATTATGCCTTCAGTTTTTGAAGGTATTGAGCCATCTCTGCCTGCATCTCCCTGGCTTTTTCACCGGCTGCGGTATCAAAGAGGTCGCTGCTGTCGGCAAAGATGATTCCGCGGGAAGAATTCACAAGTAATCCGCATTTACTGTTCATCCCGTATTTTACAACCTCTGCCAGGCTGCCACCCTGTGCTCCTACACCCGGTACAAGAAGAAAATGATCAGGTACTATCTTTCTTACATCGGCAAGCATCTCGGCACGGGTCGCTCCCACAACATACATAATGTTGTCAGTCGTACCCCATTTTTGTGATACTTTGAGGACTTTCTCGAAAAGCCTCTCTTCAATTGCAGTATGATACTGAAAATCATCTGCTCCTTTATTTGACGTAAGAGCAAGTACAACAGCCCATTTTCCAGGGTAAGACAGGAATGGTGTGACGGAATCCTCGCCCATATACGGAGCTACAGTAACGGCATCAAAGGGCATATCGTCAAATACTGCCTTTGCATACATTTTTGAAGTGTTTCCAATATCGCCACGTTTTGCATCGGCGATAATGAAAATGTCGGGATAATTCTCCTTTATATAATTTACGCTCTTTTTAAGTGATTCCCATCCTTTGCTCCCCTGGCATTCATAAAAAGCAAAGTTTGGCTTGTACGCTACCGCATATTGGGCGGTAGCATCAATAATGCGACGGTTGAACTCAAACACCGGGTCCGGGCTGTTTTTAACGCATAGCGGTAGCCTTTCCGGCTCAGCATCAAGGCCTACACACAAAAACGATCTCTTGCGAAGAATATTTGAGAATAGTGCGGTTGAGTCCATATTTTTAAAACTGTTTATTAATATGCAGAGACGCGATAAATCGCGTCTCTACAGGTACATTTTTATATATTACTTTCCTTAAGCCTTTCAGCGTTTTCTGCCATCTGCAGCTGGTCAAGCAGCTCCTGAATATTACCATCCATCACAACCGGCAGGTTATATATGGTGAAATTTATCCTGTGATCGGTAACCCTTCCCTGCGGGTAGTTGTATGTCCTGATCTTGGCGGATCTGTCTCCTGTCGATACCATTGTCTTGCGTTTATGCGAAATCTCATCAAGATATTTCTGGTATTCCAGATTATACAACCTTGTACGAAGCTCTTTCATTGCTTTCTCAAGGTTTTTAATCTGCGACTTCTCATCCTGGCAGGTAACAACAGTTCCTGTCGGAATATGTGTTAGCCGGATGGCAGAGTAGGTTGTATTTACAGACTGACCGCCGGGGCCCGAGGAACAATAAGTGTCTTTCCTTATGTCCTCACTTCGGAGTTCGATATCAAACTCACCTGCTTCCGGCAATACAGCCACTGTGGCAGCTGAAGTATGAATACGGCCCTGTGTCTCTGTCTGCGGAACACGCTGGACACGGTGAACACCCGATTCATATTTCATAATTCCATAAACACCATCGCCAATAATATTGAATACTATCTCTTTGTATCCACCTGCTGTGCCCTCTGATACATTGTTAAGTTCAATTTTCCATCCACGGGCTTCAGCATACTTTGAATAAAGCCTGAACAAATCGCCTGCAAAAATACTCGCTTCATCACCTCCTGTACCGGCCCTGATTTCCATAACTGCATTCTTGGCATCTTCAGGATCGGCAGGTAAAAGCAGCAGACGTATCTCCTCTTCCATTTCAGGTATTTTGTTGAGGAGCTCATCTATCTCAGCCTTCGCCATTTCACGCATCTCATCATCCTTCTCAACCGAAAGAAGTTGCCTGGAACTTTCAAGATTGTCAATAGTTGATTTATACCTCTCGTAGGCTTCAACAATTGGCTGAAGGTCTTTATATTCTTTGTTAAGCTTGATATAACGCTTCATGTCCGACATCACATCGGGGGCTGTAAGCAGCTCTCCCACTTCAACAAAGCGTGACTTGACACCTTCAAGCTTCTCAAGCATTAAATTGTTTGCCATAAAATTTCCATTTTTCGGGTGCAAAGGTAGTAAAAGGAAGTTAAAAGTCGAAAGGCGAAAGTCAAAAGTCAAAAGTCGGGATTATTAAAAAAACCAGCCAATTAGTTTAAACCATGGAACTTTAAACTTTAAACTTTAAACTTTAAACTTTAGCCTTTAGCCTTTTAATAATCAAACTTCCCATTCTCACTGACTATAGTGAGTCTTTTTGAATCGGAGGCTTCACAATGGCCGATGACTCTGGCATCAAGATCAAATGCCGACGCTATATTGATTACCCGTTGTGCATCATTCTCGCTTAGATAAATCTCCATCCTGTGCCCCATATTAAAGACCCTGTACATCTCCTGCCATGATGTTTGTGAGTTAGCCTGTATCATCCTGAAGAGAGGCGGAACCGGGAACAGGTTGTCTTTTATTACGTGCAGATTATCAATAAAGTGCATTATTTTTGTCTGTGCTCCTCCGGTACAATGTATCATCCCATGGATTGAGGGACGCATCTCATCAAGAATCCTTTTCATTACAGGGGCATAAGTACGTGTTGGTGACAACACCAGCTGGCCGGCATTAACACCATCCACCTCTGTTGGGTCAGTAAGCTTCTTTCCTCCTGAATAGACCAGCTCCTCAGGCACTGATGGGTCATATGTCTCCGGGTAAAGAGAAGCAAGATATTTTGAAAACACATCATGACGTGCGGAGGTGAGGCCATTGCTGCCCATTCCTCCGTTATAACGGGTTTCGTAGTTTGTCTGTCCGGTAGAAGATAACCCAACAATAACATCTCCCGGCATTATCTTATCAGTGGTGATCACATCTGAGCGCCTCATCCGTGCAGTAACTGTAGAGTCCACAATTATTGTTCTCACCAGGTCTCCCACATCGGCAGTCTCGCCTCCTGTTGACCATATTCCGATACCCATCGACCGTAGCTTGTCAAGAAACTCCTCTGTGCCATTTATTATGGTGCTTATCACCTCTCCGGGGATAAGATTCTTGTTTCGCCCGATAGTTGATGACAAAAGAATATTATCTGTGACTCCCACGCATAACAGGTCATCAATATTCATCACAATTGCGTCTATAGCAATGCCCTTCCACACGGATATGTCTCCTGTCTCTTTCCAGTAGGCATAGGCAAGTGATGATTTCGTCCCGGCTCCATCGGCATGCATCACATTGCAGTAATCCTTATCACCGCAAAGCATGTCAGGCACTATTTTACAGAAAGCTTTTGGATAGAGCCCCTTATCAACATTTTTTATTGCATTATGAACGTCCTCCTTGCCGGCAGAAACTCCCCTTTTGCTGTATTTTGAATCGTCTTGCATTGCCTTAGCTAACATGGCGGTAAAGATAGGAAAAAAGAGTAAACAGATAGTCCGGGAACTCTCATCACGGACTACCTGAAAAAAATTAACTTAAAACTAAAGTAAATGCCTGAAATATTCTTGCTGAAAAACAGATCTGCTAATTTGTCATTTTAAATTTCACCAGCCTCAGCGGCATACCTTTGGCATTTTTCAGCTTTGCTACAGCGTAAACATACCCTTTGGATATTACGAAAGTATTGCCGGAAAAATAAATGTCATAATCATCACACTGGAAAGAGGTTGTGGCAAGCTTTGTCCCGGCATTGTCATATGCTATCACATTAAAAAGATTACTCTCGTTTTTAGTATACTCAAAGACCAGGAGATTACCTTCATCGTCAAGAAGAATGTTTGAAAAATAAGGCAGATGCGGGTAATAATTTGAGATATCTTTATATCTGTCTTTGTTTTTAAGTTCATTCCGGGCTTGTTCAATTATTTTCTGCTTTTGCTCCTCTGAACGTTCAGATTTATTAGCATCATCTATTAGTTTTAAAGAATTCCGCTCAACCATTTTATAATTTTGCAGGACATCTTCTTCCGTGATGGCGAGAGGCTTTATATCAAGTTTAAAACTACTGACTTCCCTGCCTTCTTTACTGAACACCTTTACCTCACCTGTTCCGGCATTTGAAACCAAGAACCTGCCATCACTAAGCAAACTGAAACAGGGTCTGTCAAAAGCAAGGCCACTTGGAAGGTGAATCTTACCATCGGGAGACGAGACGGACAGCATTTCCACTTTATCTTTCGACTCAGCATTTTTTAATTGCATGTCGACCGGTCCAAACATACTGTATAGTATTTTCTCTTCACCGGAAAAGATATTCAGTCTGACAACAATATTACGCCATCTATAGCTTGTAATATTTGTTCCGGGTTCTGTCTCCTTCCACATTACCATACCTATTGCGAGAAGTTCTCCATTTCCCAATGACTGAAAACCCCTGGTCATGTAGTCAAGTGTTTGAGACTTGTAATGTTTCCCTTCAAAGTCAAATAATCTGAGACGTGAATTTGCGTCACATGTAAGGATATATTTGCCATCAACAATAGTTTGAATATTTGGTATCATTGGGAACTGATCCTGTTTCCCTCCTTTGGCACCAAATTTCTTTATTAAATTACCGTCAGGACCAAACTTCCATATCTCATGCCGGTTTTTGTGGCTCATAAAGACAGATCCATCAGGTGCTACAATTATCTTCTTGTTCCTGTTCTGGACCTTATCCATACTGGTTAATGTATCATAATAATGATTAAAAAGTGCTTCCCAGTTATTGCCTGCTCCGTAGGATTTATCGGCAACAAGTTTCACCGGGCCCTTTTTATAAATGTCGATCATTTTCTGTGCATGGACCGCATTCCCACACAGGAGAATAACTAAAAGAAAAACCATTCTTTTCATGACTATTAGTTTTAATATGTTACTGTCGTCTGAATTACATTACCTTTTTCATCCTCAATAATAAGTATCTGTGATTTATCGTGCCAGAGTTTGTTGAGGTCATTGCCATCAAGGTATTCCATCTTAATTATTTCTGCCTCGGGAATTGCTGATTCATGAGGCTTCCTGTCTATACGGATAAAGATGACAAGTCCTGCCAGTGATGCGGCTGCCAATAATGAAAGAGTCCATTTATATGACACCGCGAACCTCTTTTCGGCCGGTATTTTAAACGCAGGAATGGCTTCGTTTTTAACTTGTTCTTCCGCCAGGCTTAAAAATCCGGTTATAAGCTCTTTATCCCTGATTGCTTCTTTATGAAGAGCTGAACAACCGCTGCAGTTTCTGATATGCTCCGACATTTCTCCATAAACAGTCGGGTCAACCTCATTATCTATATATTTCTGTATCTCAACCCTGCTCAAACATCTCATGATACTGTGTTTTTATCTTGTTTTTAAGTTTTTCAATTGCCCGTACAAGGGTTTTCCCCACTGAATTTGGGTTGATCCCCAATATATCAGCCATCTCGGCATATGAAAATCCGTTATGATATAAAAGCAAAATCTCTTTGTCCCTCTTTGGCAGAGAATTAATCATCTCATTTACAATCCTCTTTTTTTCAACTCCTGAATCTGCTTCATCCGGATCGTCGCACCTGTTGTTATAACAAGCAAGAGTATCGGCATCGCAGTACTCTATGTGCTTTGAATCATAGTCAGCTCTGAAAAGGTTCAGGAGAACTTTATAGAGCCAGGCTCGTGGGTTATCAAAGACCACATCCTTCTGTAGCTCGAGAAAGTATCTTAAAAATGCTTCTTGTGTAAGGTCTTCGCTCCTCTCCACTGTCAGATTCAACTGGCGACCAAACCGTCTAAGCTCATAATAATGTTTTTTATAAACCTCGTCAAAAGACATAAACAGGAGCGGTTTTGATTTTGTATTTGAGTGTATGACAGAATTGACAGCAGTTTGTGACATCAAAATCAGTTTTTTTCATGATAAAACAAAAAAAAAGGGAATGAATTCTTTCATTCCCACCTGATTCTGTATGGTCAGGTATTATTTTTTTTCTTCGTAATCAGTTCTTAATACCTTGAACTCGGTACGGCGGTTGATCTGGTGAGCAATCTCTTTCTGCTCATCCGTTGGCAGTGAATTGATATACTGCTCGGTAAGGGTAACGCCCAGCTTCAGGAACGGATTATCCTTGACAATTGATGCATCAACAACCTTTGGCATTGACTCACCATAGCCTCTTGCTGAAAGTCTCTCCCGATTTATGCCTTTGGAGATGAGATAATCAACAACCGACTGCGCTCTCTTCTGCGACAGGTCGAGGTTATATTCCTCGGTATCACGTGAGTCGGTATGTGACATCAGCTCAATGGTGACATTCGGGTTGTCATTCAGCGTCTCAACCAGCCTGTCGAGGGAGACCATTGACTCAGGTCTCAGATCCCACTTGCCGAAATCGTAGAGAATATTGGGAAGCTCTATCGGTCGGTCAATAGCTGTTAAGAGTATTGTAGTCATGAAGTCGCGACTCTTATCCTGTCCTCTGGTGGTCTCTTTTTCCTTGCCATTCAGGTAGCCTTTTTTAGAGGCAAGGAAGATATAGTCAACTTCAGGATTGAGGTTAAATTTAAAATCACCGTTCTGGCCAACCTCTGTCTGCATGTTTGCACCATCGCTGGCGATTAGCTGCACAAGTGCTCCCTGGACAGGCAGGCCAGTCTTCTCATCCTTGACAAGGCCGGTGACAGTAAACCGGAGAGGAGGCAAATCAAACAGATACAGATCATCATCTCCGTGGGTATTGCGCGTTGAACTGAAGATTCCTCTCTCGGTGCCTGTTTCAAAAGCAATTCCAAAGTCATCGGCATTACTGTTAACAGGCGATTTCATGTTTTCCACCACCCAGCTTCCGTCAGGTTGTTGATTGGCAACAAAAATATCAAGGCCTCCCATCCCAATATGCCCGTCAGAGGCAAAATAAAGAGCCCCGTTATCTCTAATATAAGGGAATTCTTCGTTTCCTTTTGTATTTATATCTGCTCCAAGGTTTTCAGGTTTTGACCACTCACCCTGCCTGTTAGCTCTTGTGGCTTTATAGATGTCTTTCCCGCCAAAACCTCCCGGCATGTCGGATACAAAATAAAGAGTAAGACCATCAGGTGATATTGAGGGATGGGCAGCAATCAGAGAATCGGAAAGCAGCTCAACCTTCTCGGGGGTAGCCCAGCTAACTCCTTCGCGTATCGAATGCATAATCTCACATCCTTTTTTCTCCCTTTTACCTACTTCACAACGGGTAAAGAATATCTCACGGAAGTCCTGTGTAAGTGACGGTGTTCCGTCTTCAAACTCACTATTAAGGTATTCTGCCGGAACAGGTGTGCTCCATTTACCTTTCTTATCAAGGCGCGACTCAAAAATATCCGTAAAGTTTTGTCCTGTTGCCGCATGATTTTTATTGCCCTGGGCATCATCACGCGAAGAGGTAAAATATATCATTCCAAAATCATCCCTTGCATATGCCGGACTGAAATCTGCTTCCCTGGAGTTTACTTCCTTCATGTTCTCCACCTTATAAGCCTGAGGGTCAGACAGCCATTCAACTGCCAGCTCGCATGAACGAATCTCCTGCTCTGTACGTGGATCACCGGGGACCAGTTGGCGATACTTTTTAAACTCGTCAATTGCCTGGTCGTAACGACCAAGTTTTTTTATACAGTCGGCGAGCCAATACTGAGCTTCAGGCCTTGGGAAAGTGGCTTTCACAGCCTTCTTGTACCACATCTCAGCATCCTTTGGATCATTTATGAGACGATAACATTCAGAGACCATGAAAACCATGTCTGATTTAACCTGCTTGTCGCGTGTCCGTGAATAAACGCTTTTAAACAGGTCTATTGCCTCAAAATAATTCCCCGCATTAAAAGCTGCATTGGCTCTTTCTGTCTTATGCTTCTGCGAATAAAGATTTCCGGGGATAAGAAATATTAAAATAAACAGTCCAAAGAGACTCTTTTTCATATTGTACCGTTTGGTTTATTGCAAAAGTAATGAATGTTATCAATCATAACGGAGTCAATTTTGAT
>Ga0116171_10001882_pt1 | contig 20431 bp, 19 predicted proteins | sample AD_JPNHW2_MetaG_FD_89798 | JGI IMG/M metagenome (GOLD analysis project Ga0116171, IMG submission 89798) | Active sludge microbial communities of municipal wastewater-treating anaerobic digesters from Japan - AD_JPNHW2_MetaG | ecosystem: Engineered > Bioreactor > Anaerobic > Digestate | place... | reverse complement strand
CAAAACTTCCGGGTAGGTCATACATTAATGCTTAAAATGCCTGATGCCTGTAGTCACCATCGCAATTTTATATTTGTCACAAGCCGCGATGATCTCCTGGTCGGCAATTGAGCCTCCGGGTTGAATTATGGCCTTGGCTGCGGCTTTATGGGCCCAGGATATCGCATCCGCTTTAGGGAAAAAAGCATCCGAAGCCAAACAACAGCCCTGAGTGGATCTGGCCGATTTATTTTTTGCGATCATTACCGAATCTACGCGGGACATTTGCCCGGCGCCGATCCCCACGGTCGAGGTACCTTGGGCTAAAACAATCGCGTTGGATTTTACATGTTTGGCTACCTTCCAGGCAAAAATCAAACTTTGCATTTGAGCTTTGCTGGGTTTTTTCTTAGTTACCACTTTGAGCTGATTAAAGTCTAACGTCAACGCATCAGCAGTTTCTAAAAGTATGCCGCCGGTAATCCGTTTCATCTGCAGGTCGCTGACAACACTCCAATCGTTCAATTCCAACAAACGCAGATTCTTCTTTTCTTTAAATAGATTTTGGGCTGCCTGCTCAAACCCCGGGGCAATAATACATTCTAAAAATCCGCTTTTGGCAATCAGTTTAGCTGTCTTAAGATCCATTTTCCGGTTTAAAGCGATAATCCCGCCAAACGCAGAAAGCTTATCAGTTTTCCAGGCATTTAAATACGCCTGGCTTAGCGTTTTATTTTCCGCCACCCCGCAGGGATTATTATGTTTGACAATTACCGCGGCCGGATTTTTAAACTCTTTGGCTAATTCCACCGCGGAGTTAAGATCAAGAATATTATTGAAGGAAAGCTCTTTGCCTTGCAATTGTTTAAGATTAATTAAACCTGAAAACTTGCCCTTTTCTTTATAAAAAGCACCTGCCTGATGGGGATTTTCCCCATAGCGCAGAGCCTGGATCTTTTCAAAAGCCAAAGTTAATTCCTGCGGGAAGTTTTCCGCGGTTTTGTTGATTTTAAAATAATCGCTCAAATAATTATAAATTGCCGCGTCATATCCGGCGGTATGCCGGTAAACTTCTACCCCTAATTTACACATTAAATCTTCGCCTAGACAGCCTTGATTTTCTTTTAACTGGGAAATTACTTGGGGATAACTCCGGGGATTACAGATTACCGCTACCGATTGAAAATTTTTAGCCGCTGAACGCAGCATCGCCGGACCGCCGATATCAATATTCTCAATTACCTCGGTAATTTTTGCGCCTGGCTTGCGGATAACTTTTTCAAAAGGATACAAATTCACCACGAGCATATCAATGAAACCGATATTATGCTCGGCTAATACCTGCAGGTGCTCCGGATTATTACGCAAGGCCAGTAAGCCGCCGTGAATCTTCGGATGCAGGGTTTTTACTCTTCCGTCGAGCATCTCCGGAAATCCGGTATAGGCGGAAACTTCAGTAACCTTAATATTATTTTCACGCAACAGTCTGGCGGTGCCGCCCGTAGAAATTATTTCTACTTTCAAATTCTCCAGCTCTTTGGCCAGCTCAACAATACCGATCTTGTCGGAAACGCTAATTAATGCCCGTTTAATCTTAACCATTATTTTAAAGTTTACTTATTGAACCGGAAATTGACCAGATCCGCATCTTGCATAATATAATCTTTTTGCTCCAGGCGCATTTTTCCCGCCTGTTTACTTTGAGTTTCTCCGCCGCAAGAAATAAAATCGGCGAAACTTATAATTTCAGCACGGATAAAACCTTGCTGTATATCAGAATGGATGACGCCGGCGGCCTCCCAGGCAGTTGTCCCTTTTTTAATTAACCAGGCGCGGTTCTCTTTATCCCCAACGGTTAAAAAACAGATATAGCCGCTTTGGGAAACGACTTTAGCCAGCAAGGCGCCCAGGTCGGATAATTCTTCTTTATCGATCACCACCACCGGCTTAAGAGTAAATAAACCATACCCGGAAATAACTTCTTTTTCCTGCTCCGTTAAACCCAGCGTCGAAATAAGTTCCTCTTTTTCTAAAGCCCCTTTGATCTTATCCAAGATTATTTTTTCATTCTCCGCCGGAGCTTTAGATAAACGTGTCTCTACAAAATCCAGGTCCTTAAGGATCAAATCCATCTTGGCATCGGCCTGAAGGATAATCACATCCGCCTCGCAAGCCTCCTCAGGCCCGACTAATTCCACCTGGGGATAAGTTTTCTTTTTCGCCTTAACCAGTTTATCCGCCTGGTCCAGACGGGTATCCTTGATATTCTGTTTACCCAAAGTAATCTCGCCAACCGCAAACGCGCTTATTTTCATCAATAGCTCCTAAAAGCAGAAACGCAGAATTTTGCGTATCTGCAGAATGATTAATTGAAATTTATTCCAGGTAGGTATAAATCTTGCCTTTATAATTACGCAATACATATTTACCCTTGGCCTGGGAAAGAATATAATTCGGTCCCACGGGGATTTTACCGCCGCCGCCCGGCCCATCGATAACATAGGTGGGAACCGCGTAACCGGAGGTATGGCCGCGTAACTTCTCGATAATATTTATTCCGGTAGCAACCGGAGTACGGAAATGCTGTGTGCCTCTGACCGGGTCACACTGATAAATATAGTACGGCCTGACCCTGATCTGCAAAAGGTCATGCACCAGGCGTTTCATGATAAATGGCCGGTCATTGATCCCTTTAAGCAATACTGATTGGCTGCCTAAAGGGATGCCGCTCTCCGCCAGCATATCACAGGCATTTTTACAACGCTTAGTAATCTCTTTAGGATGATTAAAATGGATACTCATCCAAATCGGCGAATATTTTTTAAGCGTCTGGACCAATTTTTCCGTGATCCGTTGTGGCAGGGTTACCGGGATCCGCGTGCCGATTCTAAGTAATTCCACATGCGATATCGCGCGGATTTTCGAAACTAAAGACTCCAATGCTTCATCTTCCAAAGTAAGCGGATCGCCTCCGGAGATTAATACATCCCGGATTTTACGGTTAGTCTTAATATATTCTATCGCGGCGTCAAATTTAGTTTCCGGATCAATATCCTTCTCCTCATGATCTCCTACCAGACGCCGGCGGGTGCAATGCCGGCAATACATGGCACAGTGGTCGGTTGCCAATAACAAAACCCTGTCCGGATAACGGTGGACTAAATGCGGCGCCGGAGAATCACGGTCTTCGGCGCAAGGATCCGCCATTTCATGCGGAGAAACAAAAAATTCATCATTAACCGGAACGGCTTGCCTTCTAATCGGGCAATTCGGGTCTTCGGCGTCAATCTGGCTGGCCCAGTAAGGAGTAATCGCCATCGCTAATCTGCCTTTGGCCTTATCAATACCTTTTTCTTCTTCGGGAGTAAGCTTAATAATCTGCACCAGTTCTTCTTTACTTCGGATCCGGTGTTTTAGCTGCCAATGCCAATCTTCCCAATCCAGAGGGTTGACATCTTTATAAAGAGCAAGCTGCTGATAATCTTTAGAACGTTTAGGTTGCCGAGAAATAACGGGTGTTTCCAACTGTACTTTCTGGTTCTCTAAACTTACGGGATTGCTCAATTCAGCCTTTTCCTTTCCGAGGCGCTTAAAAGTATGGCCTCAATAAGATCTTCATATTTCATCCCGGCGGCATAAGCCATAATTGGGAAGTTAGATTCTTTAGGATCTAGCCCCGGTAAAGGATTAATTTCTAGAACATAAGGTACATTGAATTTATCCAAACGGATATCCGTGCGCGAAATATCCAAACACCCGACTGCCCGGTGAGTACGCAAAGCGACATCTTTTACTTTTTCTTCCGTTTCCTTATCCAGTCTGGCCGGGCAATAGAATTCCGGCACCAGTCCCAGATCGCTATTGCCCTGGAACTCTTTCATCTTCCAGGAATAAAAATATTCACCGCTTTTTTTACAATTCGAAAAATCGATTTCCAGGATCGGTAACACCCGGGTCTTGCCATTTTCTAAAATCCCGACCGTCAGTTCTTTACCTTCGATAAATTCTTCAACCAAAGCTTCCTGCCGGTAGATATTAATGCATTCCTTAACTTTAAGCTGCAGGTCCTGGGGATTATTAACAACATTTGTTTTGTTAATCCCTTTGGCCGATCCTTCACAGTTAGGCTTAACAATCAGCGGAAATTTTAAACCCGGATCCAGGATTTCATCTCCTTTTGCAAAAAGCTGAAAATTAGGAGTAGGGATATTCTCTGCTTTGAGGATCTTTTTAGTCAGCGTCTTATTCAATGCTAGCGCTAAAGAAAAAGTATCGCTGCCGGTATAGGGTATATGTAAATAATCCAATACCGCCGGAACTTCACTTTCACGGAAACGGCCATGCTTTCCTTCGGCAATATTAAATACCATATCTACGCGATTTTTCCTGAAATAGGAAAATAATGCCGGGTATTCTACATCTATCGGTTCCACGGAATGCCCTTTAGTCTTAAGCGCCCTGACCACGGAATTAATTGTTTCCTCAGAGTCACATTCGGAAAAATAATCCGCCGGCTTTAGCGGATCTTTCTTTTTTAAATTATAAGTCAGCGCAACACGCATTTAATTTACTCCATTTCTAACCAACGCACTGTTTAAGATCTTGCCCACCATTTGTTCATAAGTAATGCCGATGTTTTTAGCCACGAGCATGAAGACATCTTCCGTGGATAAAGACGGCAGGGGATTGATCTCTAAAACATAAGGATTGCCGTTGTTATCAACGCGGAAATCGACCCGCCCAAAATCCCGGCAATCGACCGCCCGATAAACTTTTAAAGATAGCTCATCTAACTTTTTCTTTAAATCGCTGGTAATTTTAGCCGGGCAAATATACTCTAGACGGTCAGAAGTGATCCGGGCAAAAGTATAAAATTTATCATTTAACTTTAATTTTCCGTCGATCTTTATTTGCACGACCGGCATGACCTGGGGATTTTCATTGCCCACAATCGCCACGGTAAATTCCTGCCCGGAAATAAATTCTTCCACCAGGGCCGGCTGCTTGTAGGTTTTAACGATAAACTCTACCTGTTTCTTAAGTTCATCTGCGTTTTCTACACGCGAACTCTCGCTTAACCCTTTAGATGAACCTTCAAAACGCGGCTTAACGATAAGCGGAAATTGGCAATGGTCCTGGTTAATTAAACCTTCTATGGATCTGACTTCAAAAAATTTAGGTGTAGGAATTTTTTCGGCAATAAAAATTTTCTTGGCCATCACTTTGTCTAAAGTCAGCCCCAAAGTCAAAGCGTCAGCTCCTACAAAAGGCACCCCGGCCATCTCCAGTAAAATAGGCACTTGCGACTCCCGGTTCCTGCCGCTTAGCCCCTCGGATATGTTAAAAACAATATCCACTCCCAGATTATCGATTTTCTCTAACAAATTGGAAGCGTTGCCGATCTTTTTAACCTTAAAACCGTTGGCGGCGATCGCCTCGGCGATCACATCCACGGTCGATAAAGAATCGAATTCCGCGTTAGCGTCCAACGGATCGCCTTCTTTAAATTTGTAATCTGTTTTTAAATCGTAAGTTAATCCGACGGTTTTCATTTTATGCTTATTTATGCTTATTTATTCCGGTTTTTAAGCCCTAAATAAAAAAATAAGGGCCCCTTTCAAATACTTTATCCTGAGCCCTCAAAACTTCTATCCAATTTTTTCCAACTTCAGTTTAATCCCCCGATAATTTGCCCGCAAAATGTAGTAGCTATGTTTATTTTTTACCACAATATGTTGAGATTGTCAAGTATTTTTTGCCTAAATTCCGGATAAAAAATTTTGATTTTGCCGTCGGAGGATTGATTTTTTAAAGATTGCGGCTGGTAATTTTATAAAACTAAAATGGGATGATTTTTATTTGCGGCAAAAACAATTCCGTTTTTCTTAAGGTCGCTGATTAATTGGTTAAAACTGCCAAAAACACAGGCGCAAATACCTAAAGCTCTTGCACTTTCCACTAATTCCGGCCGGTCATCGGTGTAAAATATTTCTTCCGGGTTAACTCCTAAATCCCGGATCACTAAATCATAGATCGCTTTCTCCGGTTTGATCAATCCCAACTGGTAAGAAAGGAAAATCTTATCAAAAGCCCCGAAGACCGGAAAATTCTTTTTCAGATATTCATGGTGCAGAATATTGATATTAGAAAGCAGCACGGTTTTATAATTGGCGCGTAATGAATTCGCTAAACCAAAAACCGAGCGGTTTTTCGCGCTTAAAAAGAATATATCATTCCAGATCGGCTCAAATGAATTATAGCTGAGCTTTAAATCCAGCATCTGCTTAACTTTAAAATAAAAATCCTCAGGAGTAATCTTCCCGGCTTCAAAAGCGTTGGTTAATTCGGATCCCAGAAAAAGGTCAAAGATCTCCTGAGGAGTTTTAGGACAAAACTCCGCTATCCGGCGGGCCGCCCTTAAAGGATCAAAATCCACGAGCACTCTGCCCAAATCAAAAAGAACGACTTTAATTTCTTTGGCCATTAATTCCCCTTATCCGTATTCTTCCTGAAAAGATCCAGAAACTTATCTTCATATTCCTTATAAACATTCCACTTGTCCAATTCCACTTTTAACTCTTTAGCCTTGGAAATATCGCGGCGGCTTTCCTCAAAAAGCTTTTCGATTTTCTCTTTAATAGAAACCGGAAGATTGGTGAGCTGGCTTAAAGTTTTTTTAATCAATTCCACTTCTTCCTCGCCGATCGGAGCAGATACTCCGGGGTTACCTAATTTTAAATATTCCAGCAATTTATTAATTTCGCTTTCCATGGCGGCGGCCTGCTCTTTGAGCGGCGCGACATTAATCGGCAGATTCAATATTTTCCCTAAAGCTTCTAACACGGCGGCGGAAGCTTTGGGATTCTCGATCTGAATAGTATAAAGCGGGATCTCCCCCAGCAGACAAAATCCTTTTAACCCGGATTTTTTAGCAATCCCCAGGAATAATCCGTTCATCCCGCTGATCTGCCCGTCAACTAAAGCCGCAAAATTAAATTTCTTTAAACTTTCTTTTATTTTCTGGTCGGTAGCGGCAAACCAAACCCCGGAATCCTGGGTATGATCAGTGGGCTGGGGCATAGAAGCAAAACTTACGATCGTGCCTACGCCTAAATCGCTTGCCAGAGAGATAATCGTCTTGGCGTAACTATCCGCTTTAGAAAGATCCGGCTGGGCGTTGCTTAAAAAAATGATCAGATCATTTTTACCGGAAGAGGCGCCTTTGGCCGCGGGATTTTTCCAATAATAAAACTTCCCCTGCGGAAGCTGCGGGACTTCCAATATTCCGGCGGAAATTACACTGCCGGACAAGTAAAAAAAATCATCCGGAATGATCCGGGCAAATTCCACGGCTTTTAATTCCTGGACCAAATATTCTGCGGCTTTAAAAGCAACTTCCCCCATCCCGGGCCAAGCGACAATCAAATAAGGTTTTTTAAGTTTTGGTTTTTTGGTAATAACTAAAGCGCCCATTTTATCTCCTTGCGTACGAACGCGACACCGGAGCGATACTACTTTAGCCCCGGGAGCATTCCCTGATTTGCTTAAATAAGATTTAAGATCAAAACTTTAATTAAATTTATATTTTTTTAAAAATTCGACCAATACTTTTGCGCCATTATATAAATTATCCAGACAGGCGTATTCATCAGCGATATGCGCGCAGCCTTCCGTGCCAAAACCAGTGGCAATTGCCGGGATCTTCAGGGCTTTAAAGAAAGTAATCACCGTTGCCCCTTCAGAACCGCTGATGCGCCCCTTAAGGCGCAAACTTTTCATCGCCGCGACCAAGCTGCTGACTAAAGGATGAGACGGATCAATATAATAAGGATCCTGGATCCCCTGAATCGTAATTTTATATTTTCTGGCATGCCGAATGATCGTTTCTTTTAAAAAACGTAATATTTCTTTTTCCGAGTAACCGGGGAGAAATCTAAAATCCAGTTCAAATTCGCACCAATCACTGACGACGTTGACTTTATCTCCGCCTTTAATTGTCCCCACATTAACCGTGGGAGGGTGTAAATATTTATTTTTTGCGTAAGATTTGTGTTTACTTTTAAGATCCGTAATTATCTTGGCGGCCAAATCAATAGCATTAATTCCCAGCCAGGGATAAGCGCCGTGGGCCTTTTTACCTTCCACCTTCACGGTTAAATGCATCAGGCCTTTTTGGGTGATGACAATTTCAAAATCATCGGCATCCAAAACCACCGCCGCATCGGCTTTGAGGAGTTTACGCTCAAGCAGCGGTATTAAACCCAGAGCTGAACCACTTTCCTCATCAGCAGTAGCCGCAAAAATCAAATCATACTCCAGTTTAACCCCGTCTTCGACGAGCGAATTAATGGCTTCCAGCGCGCTGGCTAAATTTCCTTTGCAGTCTGTCGCGCCTAAACCGTAAATCCGGTTACCGACGATCTTCGCCGAAAGCGCCGGTGTTTTCCAGCTGATTCCAGCCGGAACCGTATCTAAATGCGGAGTAAGCAGGAGCGATTTATGGCGTTTTCCGCCGGGCAATCTGGCAATAACATTATCCCTTTTTTTACTAAAAGTGTAGATTTTTATTTCTAAGCCTAAATCCGCCAGGTATTTACTTACGAAGGCGGCAATTTTATGCTCGTTCCCCGGGGGATTCTGGGAATCCAGGGAAATTAATTTTTGCAGAGTTTGGATCAGGCGTTTTTTATTGACCATAGCGGGCAAATCTTACATTTAGGATTACGCTTACGACAATAATCCTTACCTAGTTTTACTAACAAAGCGTGATATTCCCCGAATAACTGCACGTCATGCTTGAGATTATCCGTAAAAAGATCCTGCAGTTGCGCGTAATCGGCCTGGGCCTTAATTAATCCATGCCGCGACAATATTCTTTTGGTATATGCATCCACCACAAATACCGGCTTATTTAAAGCGTAAAGCAGTATCGAATCGGCAGTTTCCGGACCGATGCCTTTGACCGCTAAAAGTTGCCGGCGCAAAACCCCTTGATCGCCAGCAACCATTCGTTCAATTTTTGCGGCGTAAACTTCAAAGAAAAATTTTAAAAAACACTTAAGGCGCCCGGCTTTAACATTATAGTATCCAGTATTTCTGATCAAAGCGGCCAGTTGTTTTTCCGGCAGCCGATAAAGTTTCCGGGCATTTAAAAGTTTACGGCTGCTCAGCAGCGCAATCGCTTTCTCCACATTAGACCAGCTGGTATTCTGAGTAAGGATCGCTCCGACGATTACTTCAAATCGGCTTTGCGCCGGCCACCAATTTTGTCGCCCGAAAGCCGAAGATAACCGTTTGTAAATCAGCTTTAAGGGGCGCTTCATTCCTTAAGTTCTAAAGGATTAAACCCATAATAAGCAAACAAGGTATAGGTCGTACCCGATACCGAACCCGTATGGCTGCCTTTAGGGGTAGCCCAGCCATGACCGGTATCTACCTGGTCAAGCGTGGCATAAGGCAGACAACCTTGGCCTTGACCGGAAGGAGAAGCGCTGGAAATAATCATATTGCCTAATTCACTCAAATACATTTGAGCTTTCTGGCCATAACGGGCGGCTTTACTTTTATTATTCCTTTTCAAATAAAAATCTTCCATAATTTTATAGGAAACCACCATTTGCGCTGTCCATTCCGAAGACACCACTCCGCCGCGGGAAGTGTGGCGTTGCGGGGCAAAATCAAATCCTTTTATTTTTACGCGCTGGTCGCCAGCGCGCATAAAATCAACCTGAACGCTGCAATTTTCTTCCACAAATTCCAAGATCTTATCCGGATCCATGCCTAAAGTTAACAATTTTTCCGGACCGACCGCGGCAATACTCCAAGCATAAGTATCGGTAGCAATCGTTGAATCTCCCTTGCCGCGTTTAACCGGTAAATCCGGGCGGTCATAAGTATTATTTACCATCCAGTTTAGGGCTTTTTGCGCGGCCTGGGCATAAACGGCTTTCCCCGTCACTTGAGCTAACATATTAAAAAAAGCGTAGGCATCAAGGTTATGTTCCGTAGAATACCATTCTACCGTCGGACCTCCGCGGATGCCTTCTCCGGGATCCTGGTTCTGCAGATTAATGATCGTATCAGCGATGCTTTCCGCCAGATCTAAATAACGCGAATCTTTAGTAAACTGCATATACTGCATAACCGCCAAACCCACCCAAAGATTCGGCCCGCTGTGCATAATAAACTCCGCCGGAGCCCCATCATCAACATAATAAGCATTTAAAAACCAGCCGTTTTCTCTTTTGGCATCCCGGGCGAAAAAATCTAATATTTTCCGGGCGCGGTCAAAATCTGAAAACCGGCTATAGGCCTGGATTAATAAAGCCAGATCATAAGTAAAAGACCAATTAGCGATTTCTTTGTCGCCTTCGAAACTAGCGACCAAGCCGGTACGATTATTCTGATGAATCTTAAGCCATTGATACATCTTATCAAAATTGGCTTTTTCCAAGACCAGCTTCTTTTCATCCAACTGGGTTAGTTCTTGGGTGGCCAGGTTCTCATTGCGTTTGGCCGCTGACAGCTTGGCTTCTAAATCTTGCTTCTCCCGGGATAAACTTTCGATCAGATCATTTAGTTGTTTAATTTGAATTAAATCACCGGACTGAATCTTAGTTTTTTGAGCCTCTACGGATCTAATCTGCGCCTGGAGAATCCTTAATTTCGATTGAAAATTTTTACGCTCGGCAGTAACCTCCTCAATTCTTTGCTTGGCAAGATTAGAATCTTTTAAAACATTGGCTAACCTTTCGATCAGCAGCTTATTGCCCTGGGTGAGTTTAAAATTTAAATAACTATTTACGCCTAAAGCGCAGCCCAAAATTATCACCAAAGCCAAAACCGCCGGGACGAAAAGTTTCTTAAACCAGGCATAACGCATCAACTTGCTATTTTGCTCTGCCGGTATACGTTCATAATTTAATCCCACTAAATATTGATGTTTATTACCGAAGATATCTTTGACCCAGACAATGGTTGCGGAAGCTAAAATAGGTTTTAGGCTGATCGGAATATCAATTTCTAATGCTAATTTAATCTTTTTTTCTTTCAGAGTTTTTAATAACTCCGCATTAAGATTGTTGATGGCCAGGCAAAGACCACCCCGGCTGATATTATTAGTAAAACCCTGCAGCCAGTCGGAAAGAAAAACCCCGGTTTCCGGATTAACCAGGCGGAATTGCACCGGAAAAACCGTATCCAGACGCAGATATTTTCTTTGCTCCAGAGAAATTGTTTTTTTATGGCCAAATAACATTTTCTTTCCTTAAAAACAGTAGACTTTGAATTCTATTTTATAACAAATAACCGCTAACGCAAACTTATAATTTTATTCGCAGGCTTTTAGGTTTAAAATATTATCCAGACGGAAAATGCGCTGCTCCTTTTTTAGGCAACAATAGCCAACCAGATATTTATATTTATTATCCTGGCGGATCTCCTGCGGGATAACTTCCCGCTGGGAGATCTCTCCATTATGGCTGGAAATATAATTAAATTTAAGCACCGAGCCGCTGCGGATATATTTGTTGATCAAAACGGTTTTCTCGATATTCGAACTTTCAAGCAGCGCCGGATTATAGGCAAAAAGATTGGAAAAATCAGTAAAACCGGTTATGCCTTTTTGCCGGCAAATTACCTTCAGCCTGCTAAAAACCTCCCAGGTCATCTCGACATCGGCAAACGCCCGGTGCTTCTGTTTTAAATTAATTTCTAATTTCTCCGCGACAAACCACAGGGGATAACGCGGCAGTCCCGGCAGGAGTTTTTTCGCCATGGTTAATACATCAAAAACTGCCAAACCCGTAAGCGGCCCGGCGCCTAACAACTGCAATTCATGATTTAAAAAACCCAGGTCAAACTCAGCATTATAAGAACAAAGACAGCTTCCCTGAACAAATTCTAAAAATTTGGGAATGACCGTTTCGATACCGGGGGCGCCTTGTAACATTTCCGGAGTAATTTTATTTACCGCAAAAGCTCCCGGAGAAATCAAACGCCCCGGATTAACCAATACATCAAATTCCGCCAGCCGTCTTTGCCCTTTGACTCTTAATCCGGCTAACTCCACAATGCGGTCTCCGGAAAACGGGTTAAGCCCGGTAGTCTCGGTATCAAAAATGGTAAATTCCAGCTCTTCAATATTTTCGTTCATCTCGAGTGGCAATGTAAGCGGCAACTAAACGCGCCGGTTTATAAGCCAGCTTGGTTTTGCGCAAATTCTCCAGGCCCGAATCATCCATAATATTAATATATTGATAGCCTGTTAACTCCTGGCTAAACTGACGAAAAATAAACTGCGCCAATCCCTTAATGGTCAGGTCAGTAATTTCATAAAGTATACAGAATATTTCTTTATTGAGCCGGTAGCCAAAACTAAAAGCCTTGATCTGTTTATCTATTTTAACCACAATACCCTCTAATCCCAGCTTTTGATAATTCGCGAATGCCTCTTTGATAAGCTGACGGTTATCCTCAAGCATCCCGCAATAAACAGTATCTTGGCATTGAGACTTACGCTGGAGTATCCAGGAATCGAACAGATCCAGACAACCCGGCCGATCCGTTAATTTAAGTATGCTTGCGGCAAAATCATAATGTTTGGTAAAATAATTATACGCGGCACGCTGAGATTTAAATTTATTTCCTTTCAGGAGCGCTAAATCCCGGCGCCGGCAAAGATAATCCGGGTATTTTTCATTACACAGATAACCCAAAGAACGGTATCCGGCTAAATCTTCCTGCGGGATATTCTCAATGCGTGAGATATCCTTGTTTTGATTAAACTGGTCCATGATTGAGAAAGCCTGAGGGATAACTTCCGGCTGCACACGCAGCGACAGCGGCGGCAAATACATAAAACAACCCAAAGCATCCCGGAAGAAGATACACAGGCATCCTTTAATAATTACCCATTCAATATTATAAAAAACGCGCCAGAAATAGATATTCGCAAACGAGAAAGCCGCCAGTTCATGCGGGGAAAAAGCCAGGTACCGGGCAAATAATCTTTGGTCTTTTAAAGTTAATTTATTTAACTTCATGGGACAGGTTTAATTCCGCTACTTCCCGGACCTCTTCATAAGCCTGGATAATTTGAGGATTATCCTTAAGCATCGAACGCAGCGGACGGGAATTAAGATAACCGGTCAAATAAACAATATAATCTTTGGCCGCCGGGCTGTTGATTTGTTCATAGACATAAGGGCAATTTAAATCTACCGTTAATAAAACTTTGCCCTTGCGAAGATTAATCAGAAATGGATAGAGCTGGCATTCAAACGGACGGGTATCGTAAATTTTACATTTATTATCCTGCACCCCTAAAAACGGGCAGATAAAATCTGCGCCGGAGGGGTTGGCAACCACCTTGATGCGGTGGTCAATAGACATGGCCACTGCTGGAATTCCCGGTTTATCCAGTAAACCCTGGACCTCTTCATCCAAAAGACAGGGGCTCCACACCGAATCTTCTTCCTTAAACCGGCAGCAGCCCCGGCATTTAATACAAAAATCCTGGGGAACAAATTGTTTGATCACTTTACCACGCTCCCCAATTTCAGGTTTTTTTCCGGGGTAACGACGGCCAACAAATTTTCATCTGAACCGGCTAAAATCATCCCCTGGCTTTCAACTCCCCGCAAAATCACCGGATCTAAATTATCCACCACAACCACCTGTTTACCGATTAATTCTTCCCGGGTGTAGAATTTTTTAATTCCCGCCACCACCTGTTTTTGCCGGTCACCTAAATCTAAAGTTAAAACTACCAGCTTATCGGCATTCGGATGGTCAGCAACCTCTTTAATCTGAGCAATCTTAAATTCTAATTTTCTAAAATCATCAATCGTGGCCATTTTAAATCACTCTCTTTCTTTTAAACCGCTGTTTAATAAAAATTTTAATTAAAACGTTAACTCCACATAAAACTCAAACTGATAAGCATTATTGGCTGAACCATCCCCGCGCAGGTAAGGGCTAAATGTGCTTCCGTCGACATCATCGCGTTTTTCTTTATAATATTTTCCGGGAATAAAACAACCCCCGAGCACACCGACATTAATGTGTTCGGTTAATTTATAATCAACAAATAAATCCGCCTCCCAGCCTAAATCCCGGGAAAGGTATTTACTTTCTCCGTCTAAAGTCCCTACCGGACGGGAAAAAGCCCTTAAATAATACCCGTATAGCCCCACGCAAAGCTTATCGGTAAAATTATAGTCAAAACCAACCGAAGGCATAATCAGGTTTTCAAAATCACCGGGTGCAAATGTACCCGGCCGGGGTACTCCGTAATTTAAACCGAACCCTCCTCCCATCGCGATAATCGGAAGCATATCGGCATTACTGCTGCATACCGCATCGCCAAGGTTAGTGTTAGTCGGAGAATAGTAACTAAAAGCCCGGTTCTTACCGGAAACATAAGGCGCATCCGGCTGTCCTGCCATATCTAAAGTCGCTTTATTTCCGGAACAGAATAAAAATTGCAGCTCCGGAACAAATTTACCTAAAGTATAATCAAAAGCGGAATAAAACATATAACCGGTATGTTCAATATCTTTATATGCGCTATCCTCACTTTGAGCGTAGCCGAAATTACGCGCCGCTTCTAGTTTTAAAGTAAAATTATCAGCCGCATATTCCCAGGCCGTTCCAAAAGTTCCCAAGAGGTCCCTTTTAACCGGAGTGGCATATAGATTATAGCGCTTGCCGCTAGAAGTATAATCTGCCAGCATCCCGACATAAGGCCAAAAAGTCTGTTTGCCGGAGGTAATTTTTACGTCCGTTGAGAAAAAATTAGCCGCATTCGGCTCATAATCCTGCCCCTCTTGCTCCTCTTGTTTTACATGCGGGCCCAAAATATTTTTATAAACTAAATCCGGCCGGCAATAATAAAAGCGCCAAAAAATATCCGGCGTCTGATAATAAAAAGTGGCTCCGTAATTTTCGTAGCTGCCGTTTAAACTAAAACCGTTACCGACTTCATATATATACAACCCGGCCTTCAGGCCAAAATTGCCCCAGAGTTTATTATCCAGCCAGAATTCTTCGACTTGCGGCAATAATTCTGAATTTCGGTATTCTTCTATTTGGCCGCCGGCGGTCATCAGTTTATTATGAATAAAAAGCGGAGCATCATAATCATAAGGACCGTTGCGTTCAAATTTTAGGTAAACTTTGCTCCCGGAACCTTTAAACTCCGCATCAAAAGCCAGACTATAATCAATACCCAAATAGGTAGTGCGGTCATCCCGGTTATGGCTGTCTAAACCCACCACATTTTTCCAGGTTACTAAATCCAGGCGTGTGTAACTGTCCAGCTGCAAGGTCAATTGCTCGTTATTCAACAATTCATAACTATCGGCCGAAGAAGCAAGGCTTAAAATTAAAGCCAGAAGTAACCATATTTTTCTCATAGTTTGCTTTTATTTTGCTAAAGCTGTTTGTAGAAAAACTTAAGGATATAGTAACATCCGGGAAGGGAAAACTCAAGGCAAATCGGATTTTTTGCTTGCCTGCTTTAGCTAAAGCATAAAAAGCGCCATAAATTACTTATGGCGCTTTTTTTACTGGCGGGGCCGACGAGATTCGGACTCGCGATCTCCTCCGTGACAGGGAGGCGCTTTAAGCCAGGCTAAGCTACGACCCCAAATTTTTTATTCTAAATTTTAACCTAAAAACTCAAGCATTGCAACAGGTATTTATAAAATGGTGGGCGATAGAGGAGTTGAACCCCTGACCTTCTGAATGTAAATCAGACGCTCTAACCAACTGAGCTAATCGCCCTCAATTTTTGCGTAGCAAAAATTGACTCCGAGCGTTACCTTATTATTAATTCAAGGTTAAGCGAGGAGCGGCCTACTAATTCGAAAAATTTGATCCCGAGTCCACCGATAAGTTTTTATCTACGGACGAGGGAAAAATTCCACTATTCTTTGCGTAGCAAAAATTGACCCCGGGCTCTTACACCCCGGCAAATTTCCCCAGGATAATCAAAGTAAAAACCATCACAAAAAGCGCAACTGTTTCAGTAATTCCTAATACCGCTAAATAATTTCCAAATCCTTTGCCGGTTTCCCCCATCGCATCGCAGGCGCAAGCAGCACATTTTCCCTGGTAAACCGCTGAAAGGCCGATAGCTAATCCGGAAAATGCACCGACCCCCCACAGATAATGCCCTTTACTGGCCAGCTCAAACATTTTAGTCATCACGATATTACCATAAATCGTCTGGGTTAAAGGCGCCCCCACCAGAGCAACTAATAAAAAGGAGGCACTTTTATTCTGCGCGAAATTTTTCTTCCAAGCCCCGATACAAGCCATCCCGGCAATTCCGGCGCCGATGGCCGAACCGCAGGCCGCTAAAGCCAAAACTAAAATCAACCCCAAATCCTTAAATTGAGACAGAACTCCGGCTTCCATATTAATTATCCTCCTTTAATCTTTAGTAAACGGCTTGTACGCGAAACCATTCCAGGTTACCCCCAGATGGCCGCAAAATTCTAAAACGTTAAGCCTTACTCCATGCACTAAAACCGACATCGGCCCCAAAACAATATTCAACAGGTGTCCGCAAACCAGGATTAACGCTGCGGCAATCATCGTGAAAAAATTACCTGGTTTGACTACTCCGGCGGCCATCGCATTAAAAGCATCGGCGATCGCCACCCCGGCAAGCCCCACCGCGAAAAGACGGATATAAGAAACTACATCGGTAAAATTATTTACCAGGCTTAAAGCAATCGTCCCTAACCCCGAACCGATGGTTTTAAGTATGTTCTTTTGCGGATTGGTGAAGAACAGGACCAAAACCAGGCCAAAAATAATCAACTGGTTCCCGAATGAAGGAAAACTCTCCCCCAGGATTAAGTTATTGGCCAGGAAAAATACCGCCCAAATTATGGAAATCCAGCCTAAATCCGCCAGAGCAACCAGCGCCGGGGCGGCAAGAATAATCTTCCAAGCGTGGGCTAAAGTTAAATGCAAAGCCCCGATCAGAAAACAGAATTTCTGAATAAAAACTGTGTTGCCTAATGCCGCAACTAAAGGCTTAAATCCCAGCTTTAACAACCACTCCTGGCCAAAAAAAGTCGCGGTTAAGAGCCCCCATATAATAGCGCAAAAGCTAAGGATATAAAAGAGAAAAAACACGCTCTGATCTTTTATTCTATGCCCCATTTTTTTGTGCAGCCAAAAATTAAGCGATAAATAAACCAACCCGTAGCCGGCATCTCCAATGAGCATGCCGAAAAAGAGGCCAAAAAAGATTATAAATAAAGGGCTGATATCCAGTTCACGGTAACCCGGAGTAAGCTCCAACAGTTTAAGCAACGGCTTAATCGTTGCAATCCAGGCAGGATTACGCAATAGCGTGGGCACTTCATCTGCCTCTGCCGGAGCTATTGTAAGAATCCCCCAGCCTTTTTGTTTTGCCTGAGCAATTAACCTGCTTTCAAGATCCACGGGAAGATATCCCTTTAAATATACCAGTTGTTCTGCCTGGCCCATCCCCTGCAACGCTTCAAAAAAGTTTTTTTGATAAGTTAAAACTTTTTTTTCGGTAATCAACGCATCCTGGTAGCTCAGATACCCGCTAAGCTGCTTTTTTAAACTCAGGCTTATTTCCGCGTCTTCCGCCAGCCTTTGACGCATCGCAGATAAAGACAGCTTGGGCAACTCCAGTTCTTTAAAATTAAGCGGCTGGTTATCGCAAGAAAAGACTATGCAATTATCTATCCTGCCTTCCGAAAATATCTTTTTGACGACTGCCTGCGGGGGAAGATTCTTTATTTGCTCTTGGGGAATCTGATAAAGCCTGGCGAAGATATTCTTAGCGGCCAGCTGTCTTATCTCCTGAGGATCGAAATCCCCCCAAGATTTCCACTGATCAAGCCAACCGTTTAAAGTAACAGCATACTCCTTAAGCTGCTGGGCTCTTTTCTGCAGATCAATGATGTGGCGACAAATGGAAATTAAATCTGCGGCCGGCTCCGGCGGCCTGGCAACCTTAAGATTAATCGCGGCTAAAATTAAGCTGGCCTGTTCAAGCAAGGCCAGCTGCTCATTTAACTGATTAATTTTTTCGCCGCCCGGAGGATTCTGGTGTTCAATATGCAGCACTCCCAAAGCCGCCAGGTCAGATAAAGCGCTCTGCGCATGTTCTTTTTGTAAAAATAAAAAAACTTTTTTCATGGGAACAATCATGCCAGGGCCTCTTCTTGAATTAGCTCTTCGATCTTTCTTTTAGCGGTCTTACAGCGTCCAACGGCGTTCGCCATCTGATCGCCGATATAAATCTTAATTAACCGGATATTCTCTTCAGCCTGCGGGATTTTCACTTTTTCGAAAAGATTCACTCTTTGAGTCGTCAGGCGCAGTTCCTGGCGTAAAATATTAATCCCCCCCTGAAGAATCAAAATTTCTTGATTCAAAATAACCACTTCCCTTAAAGACTGGATCCCGGCATCCCACCATAAAGGCATCAGGAATAAATCGTAATCGGATTCGATAAACTCTACGGAATCAAATACCTGAATATCCACCCCGGCAATATTTTTTAAGTGCGAATTAATCTTCTTGGGTTTTAGAAACGGACTGACCTCGGCCAACGACTCCGCCAATAGACCCGCCCATAAATAAACGACCTGGCTTTTTTTGATTAATATTTGTTTGGTATTTTGCAGGAGAGTGTTTTGTTGAAGAATTTCCAGCTGTAGCTGTTGTTTCTTTAATTGCAAAGTAGGCAGATAACGCTGGAATTGTTTTAAAGCGTCACGCTGCTTTTTTAATTCGCCTTTGGTAAGTTTGATCTTTGCCATTAATGCTTAGGCCAAAACTGCTGGATAATTGAAAGCTTTATTCCGGTTTCTTCGGGAGTAAAACAATCGGCTAAAATCTGCCAACCTAAATCCAGTGCTTTTTCCAGAGGGATATTAACTTTAAGCGACATCATATTTTTTTCAAAAAGAACACCGTACTTAAGCAATTTCTGATCCCAAGGGCTCATTTGAAAACCCATGGATTGTTTTTCCAAAGTCTCCCGGTAACTGGCAAAAAGCTGGATCATGGTATCCATAATCGTGCGGTGATCGGCACGGGTCTTTCCGTTAACCTGTTGTTTTAAGCGGCTTAAAGATCCGAACGGCTCAATTACCCCGGCTTTTAAATAAAATTGCCCTTCAGTAATATATCCGGTGTTATCCGGAACAGGGTGGGTGACATCGTCTCCGGGCATGGTCGTTGCCGAAAGAATAGTAATCGAACCGGCGCCTTCGAAATCAACGGCTTTTTCATATCTGGCGGCCAGCTGGCTATAAAGGTCTCCGGGGTAACCGCGGTTAGAAGGAACTTGTTCCATGGTAATTGAAATTTCTTTAAGCGCATCCGCAAAATTAGTCATATCCGTTAATAAAACTAATACCCGCTTGCCGGCTAAAGCAAAATCCTCGGCCACGGCTAAGCTGATATCCGGCACTAATAAGCATTCAACAGTAGGATCGGAGGCCGTATGGATAAAAAACACGCAGCGGGACAGCGCGCCATGAGTATTTAATGTTTCTTTGAAAAAAAGGTAGTCGTCATATTTTAGGCCCATACCGCCGACGATAATAATATCCACTTCCGCCTGAATAGCGATACGCGCCAGGAGTTCATTATAAGGTTCTCCGGCGATCGAAAAAATCGGCAGTTTCTGAGACTCCACCAAAGAATTAAAAACATCGATCATGGGAATTCCTGTGCGGATAATTTTATTCGGAATTATTCTTTTAACCGGATTCACCGCAGGAGTGCCGATATCAATTAAATTATCAACCAGCACGGGCCCATGATCCAGGGGCACACCGCTGCCGTTAAATATGCGTCCCAATAAATTTTCACCGGCAGCTACCCGCATCGGATGACCAAAAAATCTTACCTTATCACCCGTGGCCACGCCGCGGGTACCGGCAAAAACCTGCAGTGATATTTTCTTAGCATCAATCCGGATAACCTGGGCTAAAGATGCGCCGGTGCCGGTGGTGATCTGGGCAATATCTGAATATCCCACCCCTTCGGCTTCCACCGTAATCACATCGCCGGCGATTTGAATAATATTCGTATAGGCTTTTTGCATGCTTTATTTATCTTCCTTGATTTTTTTAGTTTCCAACAACATTAAGATTTCAGACTCAATCTTTTTAAACTCCTGACTGTTATATTCAACACTGTTCCAGGTGCGGATAAGCTGCCGCAAGGTTTGAAAAAAATGCAAGGCGCGCGGCTTATCTTCTAAACTAAATTCTGCGTCCAATATCCCGCAGATAAATTCCAGTAAATAAACCTGTCTTTCCCTGACTGTAGCTTCATCAACGGGATCAAAAGCATTCTGCTGCAAATAAACAAAATCAAAAAAATCACCCTTCAGATACTCGATATAATCCTTCAAAGAAGTTCCCTCTTCGCCGATAACCTT
>Ga0116171_10001881_pt1 | contig 20433 bp, 18 predicted proteins | sample AD_JPNHW2_MetaG_FD_89798 | JGI IMG/M metagenome (GOLD analysis project Ga0116171, IMG submission 89798) | Active sludge microbial communities of municipal wastewater-treating anaerobic digesters from Japan - AD_JPNHW2_MetaG | ecosystem: Engineered > Bioreactor > Anaerobic > Digestate | place... | reverse complement strand
GGCTACAAGAAAATTGATGTAATCCAGATCCGTTATTACTCGAGAGGTAACCACGACGTTATTCTCTGTCCTTCTTATATTTTGATCTGCCGGTTTGTTCTTCCAACTGCGTAAGTCCTAAAAGAGAGAAGTACTGTAGTTCTCCAGATACCTTGCGCTCGTCATCCACGCAAAAATACCCTTCAGACCAGTTTATACCTGAGCAGCGCGGCAATCCCGCCAAGTGCATCCAGGCGCTCCCCGGGTTCAAACTCCGTTGAGAGCACGACGATCTTTGCCTGCATCCGCTCCGCAGCCTCAACGAGCTGCATGATCGTCCGGTTCCTGAGCATAGTATCGGCAAGCAGTACTTCATCCACGGCGCCGTACTCGATCGCGGTCTCCACCTGTTTTTTCCCGTAGGCAACCGCCCCGTTCCGGGAGATACGGAGAAGTACTTCATCCATCAGTTTTACCTCGCGCGAAAGCTGGATGTCGCCGATCAGTTTTTCGAGTGTTCCTGCACCAATAACGTCCTGCACCGCACCGCGTCCGATCCTACGGGTTTCCACCACAATCGCCCGCCCGGCGGGAGCGCTGTTTTTGTTCCGGGCGTATTTAACAAAATCATCCTTGATAAAACCGGGTCCCGCAATAATGAGCGGCCCGGATACCTCCGCGATGGTTTTGAGCACGGCATCAAAAAAACTTGTCCGCGTATCTGTATCCCCGCCTTTGCCGCTTCCTGCCATGATCGTGATCGCGCTCTCAGGGCCGTACTGTCGGAGCCGGAAGAGTTCGGCCTCACCCTCTTCGATCGTCAGAATATGGATTACACCAAAGACCGAGGATTTTACCGCCCGTTCGATCCGTTCGAGGTCGATCGGCCGCCACTGGCGGATAACGGAAATCTCGTAGCCGGTTTCGACATTAATTGTGTGGTACGCACCGGTATCCACGCCATACACGATGATTCCCGTGATCCGAAGACGTACACCGTGCTCGGAGAACTCCACTTTTTCAGTTTGTATACCCAGCCGGACCGGCCGTTTCTCCACTTTCTCCGGCCGGATTTTGTCGGTCGCGGATTCAACGCTCCGAAACGTTGTTGCAAACACCATATCCCCGGGAGATACCAGGTGCTGGAGGTGCCAGAGGTCGTCGATACTCTCCGGCAGGAGCCGGATTTCGCCTGAATTATCCTTAAGTTCGCCGTACTCCGCTTTCATTGCGTCCCTAAAATATCAGAACCGCCGGGCGGGACAAAAGCCGCCACTGCCTCGGTGTTCAGGATCCCTTTAAGCAGTTTTTCCTCTTCAGGACTAATACTCTGCCGCAGGAAACGCAGTACCTTCTTTGCCACATCGTTTGGCTCGTACTGGCCGGGTTTTAACTCGGCAAATGTCTTTGTCCGTGACCTGATCACAGCGGGGGGTCCGCCGATCACGGCTGCCTGCGGTTCCAGTACAAGGCCGATACCTACCGCGACGGGAACGTCCCGGTAATAGGTGCGCTCACCCCGCACAATAAACGAACCCCGGGTGATAAACTCCCCTGCCTGCGGGGTCTTGCTGACCTGGTTTGGCTGTGCGCTGAACACATCGGCAGAAAAATGTCCGCTCCGCCACGCGCCGGAGTACGATGCGGCAAATTGCGCCACCTCGTCCATCTTCTCCGTTTTGCCCTTTACGATCACGACACTTGCACCATGTACATCTGCATGCACAAAGAGATCGCCACCGGACATGTACTTCTTGACCAGTTCCTCGTTCTGCGATGCGTCCCTGCCGCCTAAAACTACAATACCGTCACTGGTTACAAACCACCGGAACCGGTGGTACCAGAGTTTTTTCATGGGGACGATATCGTGACGGATCATTTTCTTCTTCGGCTTGACGGTTTTCATCGCCGCAAGGGCACCTTCTTTTTTCTTCCTGAATTTTTTTATGATATCATAGTACCGGCCCGCATTCTGCTCGACACTGTCATGGATGAAAATTTTCACCTTTTTTCCCATTTCGATTTCGACTGCCGCCTCATCAGGATAAAAGGCCACGATCCGTTTTGCATCTGCCGTGGAAGTATCTTTGAGGTGGTGCTCGATCTCCTGCCACGAGAGACGCTTGCTTGCGGCATCAAGCGAGGAAATGACATGTGCAATAAACTGGTAATTCTCGTAGATCGCGGTCACAATTTCCTGGGTCTTTTTAATTTTGTCATCAAATTTTTTTATGGCCGTTTCCTGGTACTTGTGAATCCGTTCCTCTTGGGAAAGTTTTGGTTTTGAAGCGACTCGGACTTTCTCGGCTTTTGTCATCGGGTAAAATGCTTCAAGTGCCTCGGAAAAACCGGCAAACTGGTTTTTGTCGCCCGGTATGCTGCCGGCTCCCCTGGCAAGTACGACCGGCTCGCAGCTTGAGGCAGAAACCACCGGTTCCGCGTGCTGAACCAGATCAAAGAGTGCACTGACTGCGGCATATACCGCCTTTGGATCTGCGTTTGAAGCAGGTGTGGATTTATCGATACCGGCAGTCCGGCATACATACTCCGCATAGGTGCCCCCGAGCATCCCGGCAACCGCAAGAGCTCGCACGAGATCCCGGTCATCCCCGGTAAGAGATGCCGTAAGGTTCTCTAAAGAGCCGGTCGGATCAGTGTTGCTCAGCGTGTAGATGGCATCGGGTACGATGTCCCGGTCCTTGAACCGGTGGTGGCGAAGCGGTTTGATGATCCGGTAGGATTCATCCGTAAGGATTACATTTCCCTCATCAAAGAGTTCGATGATGAGCCGGTAGGTAAGAGTCCCTTTCCCGATATCGAAAACAAGTATCCGCTCTAACCCGTGCTGCCGGATCGCAAGCACCTTGCCGCCGGAGATATATTTACGCAGGAGCATGGCAAACTGTGGAGGATTTTTGGGCGGGGGCGGAAAATTTTTTACCAGATGGGCCCGCCGGCCGGCCTCAATGAGCAGCTGATTCTTCGCATGGTTCTCGCCGTTTAGACGGATCCCGATGGTGCGGGTTTCGAACTGGTAGATTTTATCGATCCAAAGCGGCAGCCTGGCGCAGAGTTCATGCGTCACCGCCCTCACATCGATCCCGCTCATTCCCTGTGCAGTCGCCATGGATTATACTAACTTACATATGGCTTGCGCACTAAAAAATAAGACTACTGGGTGTTGCCGGATGACCGAAGAAGTGCACGTGGAAGAGCAGCCAGCCCTTTCCCGAAAACAGAAAACCAAACTGGAAAAGCAGACTGATCACATCGAAAGGATCAAGCGGACGGTTAGCGCCTGTTTTATCGGTATCTTTGTCGGGATCCTGTCGTATTACCTGCAGGTTACGGTAAAAAGCGATATCGGGCTTCTTGCTTTCATGCTGATGCTTGCCGGGATCGTCGTCCAGCGGCATATCTTCATGCTGATGCATATGGACACCTCAAAACTCGGTGCAAAGGACTGGATCTACCAGGGTTTCATGACCTTTGCGTTCTGGTTCATGTCCTGGACTATCCTTCTCTCAACGATGACCGTATAATTTTTACTTTTTAAAGATACCATGAGAATAGCCATCGTCCATAAAGATCGCTGCCACGCGAAGAAATGCGGAACCGAGTGTATCCTCTACTGTCCCCGGGTACGGACCGGTGACGAAACGGTGGTCATCGGTGTTGAAGGTAAGGCGGTCATATCAGAGGAACTCTGTGTCGGTTGCGGGATCTGTATCAAGAAATGCCCGTTCGACGCCATCGATATCGTAAGCCTCCCCGAAGAACTCGAGCATCCTACCCACCGGTACGGGAAGAACGGTTTTGCACTCTACGGGCTTCCCATCCCGGTACAGGGAAAAGTCACCGGTATCCTGGGCGCAAACGGTATCGGGAAAAGCACTGCAGTAAAGATCCTCTCCGGGCAACTCCGCCCGAACCTCGGGAATTTTGATAACGAGGTTGCATGGGAAGAGATCCTGAAACGCTACGCCGGGACCGAGCTTTTCGATTACCTTCAGACCGTTTCAAAAAAGAGTAAAAAGATCGCGGTCAAGCCGCAGTATATTGATTTCATCCCGAAAATTTTTACCGGGACGATTCGCGATCTCCTCCGTACTACGGATGAGCGGGGCAAACTTGCGGAACTTCTCCCCGTGCTCAAACTAGATTCAATCATTGACCACTCTATCACAACGCTGAGCGGGGGAGAACTGCAGCGAGTGGCGATTGCTGCCTGTCTCGCCCGGAATGCCGACCTCTACTTCCTCGATGAGATCACGCCGTTCCTGGACATCTACCAGCGCATTTCGGCGGCCAAACTGATCCGTGAACTGGCGGTGGATCGCCCGGTCGTGATCGTCGAACACGATCTTGCTATCCTCGACATGCTCGCAGATACGGTGCACGTAGGGTACGGCAAGCCGGCAGTCTTTGGTGTTATCACCCGGCCAAAAGGTGTCCGCGTGGGTATCAACCAGTATCTCGAAGGATATCTCGCGGAGGAAAACGTACGGTTCCGGGATTCTCAGGTGGTCTTTGAGAAGCGGGCGCACGAGAAGGGCTCTAAAAGGGAGGATCTGGTGGAGATTCCTGCCCTCACCAAGAAGTACGATACCTTCCGGCTCACGATCTCGGGAGGAACCATAAAAGCCGGGGAAGTACTCGGCGTTATCGGCGCAAACGGTATGGGGAAGAGTACCTTTGCGAAGCTGCTTGCAGGTGTTGAGAAACCCGATACCGGCACCATGGATATCAAGATCCGGATCTCCTACAAGCCGCAGTACATCAAGCCGGATACATCGGATTCTGTCGAGTTGTATCTCCGTAAATGCACCAGCAAATTTGATTCCTCCTACTACCAGCACGAGATTCTCGAATCGCTCTCGCTCCAGAACATCCTCCAGTCGCCGGTCGATACCTTAAGCGGGGGAGAACTGCAGCGGGTGGCGATCGCTGCGTGTCTCTCACGCGATGCAGATCTCTATATCCTTGATGAGCCAAGCGCCCACCTCGATGTGGAGCAGCGTGTCAAGGTGACCCGGCTCATCAAGCATCATGCTGAAGGAAAAGCTGTGGCCATCCTCGTCATTGACCATGACATTTACCTCATTGATATGATCAGCGAACGGATCCTTGTTTTTGAAGGCGAGCCGGGTGTCGAGGGAACCGCGGCCGGTCCCTTTGCTATGCGGGACGGCATGAACCGGTTTTTAAAGGCGCTCGATGTTACATTCCGTCGCGACCAGACCGGCCGGCCCCGGATTAATAAACCAGACTCATTCCTTGACCGGGAACAGAAAAGTCGTGGCGAATATTACTACTACGCCGCAGATGACGAATAATTCACGGGTTCTTGGTATATAACCGGTTTTACGGGTACCATCATTCCCGCACTCCTGTTCCTTTTAGTGGGACGGGGAAAGGAACGGGAAGAACCCGGAAAGGAAAGCAAAGATCTGGTCAAGGGGTGATGCAGCGGTCTGTTTCGGCGATCCCTCCGGCACTGCCGTTTGCGAAACGTTGAGCGGCACTGGTACCGGTGTCATGGTGGGTGTCAAGGGCGTCGGGGTCATGGTCTCAATAGCAATGCGAGGCTCTGTTGAGGTATCCCCGGTATAATACCCAACGTCATCCTGCGTGGAGAACCAGAGCCGGTTACCGGCGTCGGAAAAGACCGTCGTGATACCATGTGAGCTCCCAAAACCCTCAAATGTACTCATATGGCTGGTGATTTGATCGTTCTCCCAGATGTAAATGCCATTATCTGTTGCTACATAGATGGCCCCGTCTGATCCTACGGTCACATCATTGATAGCATAGGATCCCCCGCCCCCCAAATCCGATATGCTCATAAGTGAGGTAAACCCGGTGCCGGGATCATAGTGCGCCACCTGGGTGGCATTAAAAAAGCAGGCTCCCCCGAGCGGATCCCGTCGTACATGGCCGAGCATCCCGAAAGGATCGTTTTTATCCTGTATTTTATCGAAACGGGTCGTGCCGTTTGATGCCGTCACTTTCCAGAGTCCTTCACGTCCTGTCGCAACAAGGAGGGTATCGGTCGCGCTGTCGAGTGCCATACTGTCTGCCTCATAGAAACCCGGCCCGTCACGGGAATATGGTGCAAACCATGTCCAGGTTCCATCGTGATACCGGTGGAGCGCCGCATTCCCGGTCGCCACCCACATGTCGTCATTCCAGCGCTGGATATCCCTGACTTCCAGGCTTTTTAAGAGGTCCTGATCGCGTATAACCGTATAATCCCGCCCGTTATAGATCTGGATCCCGCCCCCAAAACCGATCCAGAAGTTACCGGACGAGTCATACTCAAGTGCCGTTACATAGTCATCCAACAGGCCGGCAGAGAAATTGTCCCGGTTGATATGTCGTGCGCTCCAGCTCCCGTTGTATGCCGAAAGGCCAAATGACGTGGCAAAGAGGACTTCGCCATGGGGCCCATTGATAATATCGTTTATCTGGGTAGATTGGATCGAACCGGACTCCGGACGAAAAAGGTGGATCGCCCCGGTATATTGAGAGCCTGAAGGGGAAACTGTTGTATCTGTTACTTCAGCTGCTGCTGTAATCGGTTCAAAGCAGAACAGAAGCAAAAGGCACAAAAAGAGTTCAGATTTCGTGTGCAGCGCCATCCGCACTCCTGACAGTGACTTTTCCACCATCGTCCGGATAGAATGCTACGGTTCTGCCGCTTTTCCCCCCTACTTCCTCTGCGACGATCCGAAGGTGGTTCTCTGCAAGGATGGCCCGGACTTTTTCTGCATTCCGCTCGCCGATATTGAGATTATTGCCAAAATACTCAAACATGCACGCTCCCCCGGCCATTTTTACCACGAGCGATGCCTTGCGACAGCCCTTTTCTGATAGTTTGTCAAGAAGAAGGGGAACGGCGGTATCGGCATATTTTCCTGGCCGATCAGAACGCCCGGAACTGTCGGGCAGCATAATATGCACCATTGCGCCGATCTGATGATCCCTGTCATAGATGGTCAGGCCGATACAGGAGCCAAGGCCGATCGCCATCATGGGTTCGGAACCCACATGGTACTCACCAATACCAATCATGACCGGCATTCTGTTCTGGAAGGAAGGGTCAGTCATTCCGTTTCCGTTCATATTAACCGGATTTCATCAGGTTTTCAAGGCGTTCGACAAATGTTTTGAGCATGCTTGTCTCCGGCATCATGATGAGGTCACTGTCGATCTTGTGCTCCTCGCAGACCAGTTCTGTTGAGAATAACATGACCTCGTCAATTTCTTCCTGCATCTGGGCAATGAGTGACTGCATGGCAGCGTGTGCCATGTCGATGGTGAGTACCGGGGGTGAGGGGAGCATAATAAAGCCGAGGAGTTCTGCGGTGGCATCGAGAAATGCCGAGGCCATGATATTTCCGATCTCTAAAAGAGCGCTCTCGTCCATCTCGTTGAGCGGTCGATCCGGATCGGTCAGCCCCAGCATCGTATTTGTCAGTTGAACCGCTGATTTTCGGGAGATATAGATAATGATATATCCCCCGTGCGGGATCTCACCCTGCAATTCAAAGACTACGAGTGCTGCTGATTCCTCCCCGATGTGGTTTGCCAGTTGGGCAACATCTACCACCTTGATCTTGGGGACACTCATCTCGACCGGGCTTGACAGCATCTGGGAAAGGGTGGTCGCGGCATGAGCTGCGCCAATATTTCCCAGTTCCTGCATTGCATCCATTTGAACTGCTGATAATTTCATGGTTTGTTCATTCCTGCATCGTGTTTACATCAAGAACCGGCACCACATCCCCATCACCAAGGATGGTGACCCCGCTTATCCCTTTCGTGGTCCCGATAAAACTGCTTAACGGCTTTACAACAACTTCCTGCTGGCCTTCGACAGCATCGACAGGAATACAGCATTTTCGTTTCTGGTACTGAACAACAATTAGGATCTCGCACCGGTCCGAGCTCCCGACCATATCATTAAGCCATAGAATCTGGAGCACTTCATCCCTGATCATGGTCACTTCACCGTTGCCGATACGGTGCGTGGCGTCCTTTTTGAAGTTTGCTACTTCAACAATGCTGCTGATTGGTATTGCCAGGCGTTTGTTGCTGATCCGGACGATCATCACATCGACGATCGCCATGGTGGGGGGAAGCAGGAGTTCAAACGTGCTTCCTTTACCCGGGGTAGTCTCTACCCTGATAGTTCCTTTGAGTGATTCGATCGCCCTTTTTACCACGTCAAGACCAACGCCTCTCCCAGAGATATCCGAGATCTTATCCGCCGTAGAAAAGCCCGGCTCAAAGAGCAGATCGATTGCCTGATCGGTGGAAAAAGTTGCAGCCGCCTCTGCCGTGATCAGCCCTTTTTCCACGGCTTTTTTCTTGACTTTCTCCACATTGATGCCAGCTCCGTCATCTGTCAGTTCGATGATTACATTATCCCGGTCGCGGTGTGCTGAAAGCCTGACAAGGCCTTTTCTGTCTTTACCTGCATTTTCACGGATTTCCGGGGACTCGATCCCGTGGTTTACTGCGTTTCTGATCAGGTGGAGCAGCGGATCGTTGAGGCCGTCCATAACGCTCCGGTCAAGTTCGGTCTCCCCGCCCTCCATGATAAACTCAACCTCCTTGTGATCGTACTGGGCGACATCGCGGACGACCCGGGGAAGACGGTTAAAAATGTGGGAGAGTGGGATCATGCGGATGGCCATCATCAGGTTCTGGAGTTCGGAAACCGACCGCTCCACCATGCTGATCGCCTCGTCCATCTCTTTTATCCTGTGTTCCCCGGCGATCTGCTTGAGCCGGCCCCGGTTGATCACCAGATCCTCGACGAGGTTCATGATATGATCGAGCTGGGTAATATCTACCCGGAGATTCTTTATCTCCCGGTTTTTATCCGGTGCCGTCTGCTGCTTCCTGTCTGGTTCTACCGGTTTTTTTGCTGAACCGGGTTCTGCCGGCAGGGAGGCCGGTGTTTCCCGTGGATGGATATCCACAGATGCGATCTCGGTGCCATGAGCCGCGGTCCTGAGTGCCTCTTCCCCGGCATCACTGGTAATTGTGAGATGCACGGTACCGTCAAATTTCCCTTCGTCTATGGCCTCCTTTGACGGCTGCATGGACCGAATCGTGCCCAGTGCCTCAAGGTTCTGTATTGCTATGAGTGCCCGGACATCTTTCATCATGCAGTCCGGGGCGACAACAAAGGTCATTGAAAATTCAGGCCCGGCAGTATCTGCAGGATATTCTAAAGAGGGTTCCTCCTCCCCGCTACCGGATTCCTCCTGCCTGACGGGACTTTCGGTTTTCTTTTTCCCGGTGGTGTCATTCTGTTCCAGCCAGGCATGCAGTGACTGTACCTGCGCATCGGGATTTTTAGAAGAGGAATCGCCACCGGCTTCGATATCGTCCAGCATCTCCTCAATGAGATCTGTGCAGGCAAGGAGGATATTCTCCAGTTCTTCAGACATCCCTGCACTGCCGTTCCGTATTAACTGGAACACATCTTCCATGGTGTGGCAAAGGTGTTCCATGTCTGCAAAGCCCATGGATGCGGATGCACCTTTGAGCGTGTGGATCGACCGGAAGATCTCGTCAATGGCGTTCTGGTCGGCACCATTTTCCAGTATCAGCAGGTTCTTGACGAGGTTTTCGTGGTTTTCTCTGGATTCGGCAACAAACAGTGACCGATACTGCTCAAACTCAGACATGTGAACCCTCCGCCATCTTCATCACAATCCGTTCGACAGCATCCGGGATCTTTGCGAGCGGGAGCACCTTATCAACAGCATTTTTCTGGATGGCTGATCGCGCCATGCCGTAAACGAGACAGTCTTTCTCATCGCAGAGAATACTTGTTCCTCCGGCCAGTTTGATGGCAGCCGCCCCAACACCGGCATCGTTTCCCATCCCGCTTAAGATTACGGAAACAATATTTTTCCCAAAGACCTGTGCAGCGGACTCAAACGTCTTATCCACCGCAGGTCTCACACCGTGAACTGTTGGTGCATTGGAGTGGATAATCCGTCCCGTTCGTTTCCCGTCCGTGGTCATCGCCGCACTGATCATGGTGTGGACGCCGGCCTTTGAGATATAGATCGAACCTGTTTTGATAGTATCTCCGTTCTCGGACTCCTTTACCGGCATGTGGGCGATACGGTTCAACCGGGCTGCAAGGGGAGCAGTAAAGCCGACCGGCATATGTTGTGTAATGACAACACCTGCCGGCAGATCCGCAGGCAGTTTTGAGAGAACTGCATCGAGCATCGGCGGGCCACCGGCAGATGACCCGATCAGGACAACTCTTTCCGCGCTTCCTTCTTTGTGCTGTACAACGGGCACGTGTTCTCGCGGTGGAATCTCATCTGAAGTGAGATGTCGTATTGTTACGACAAGTTCCTCCGCAATGAGCCGGAGCTGCGGGAGATCCTTTGGCTTGAGCAGGAAGTCATCGGCGCCCAGCCGGATGGCCTCGGCGGTCATCTCTGCACCTTCAGAGGTGAGTGAGCTCAGCATGAGCGTTTTCGGGTGCCATGCTGCATTTTTGAGTTCATGCAGAACTTCGAGGCCATTCATTCTGGGCATCTCAATATCCAGCGTGATCAGGTCTGGTTTGAGGGTGCTGATTTTTTCCAGTGCCTCAATGCCGTTTGAGGCAGTTCCCACTATCTCAAGGGAATGATCCTTTTGCAGCATATCCCGGATGACTGTCCGCATGAGAACGGAGTCATCAACAATGAGAACCTTCGCCATGGCTAACCTAGGTCGCGAGTACGTTCTTGACTTCTTCGAGAACCTTTGGTGCCTGGAACGGCTTCACTATATACCCTTTGGCGCCGGTTTTTATGGCCAGTTTGACCATCTGTTCCTGCCCGACGGCAGTACACATGATCACACGGGCTGCAGGATCGAGCTGCTTTATTGACTTTAAGGCTTCAATCCCGTTAACCTTGGGCATGACCACATCCATGGTGACAAGGTCAGGTTTTAGTTCCTTGTACTTGGCGACTGCCTCCTCACCATTTGTCGCCTCTCCGGCAATCGTATGGCCACCGGAGAAGAGAATATTTTTGAGAAGAGTTCTCATGAAAAGTGTATCATCCACGATCAGAATAGTTCCCATGGAGCATCAGACACAATATTGGTATATCATGCTATAAATCAGTGATGGAAAAAAACAGCGTTAATTTTGGTTTGTTTGGTTTTTTGTAGCGTCAGAAATATAGCGCACTCCTTTTGTTGTCAGCTGGACTTCACGCCGTATCGTTATGACTTCTGCGATTCCCAGTTTGATGATCCGGTCATAGATATCATCGAGCTGCTTGTGGGGGATGGTGAGCATATTCTCAATTGCATGGGAATCCATGCCGGAATACACAAGCATTGCAACCTGCTGGGCAACGGCATCCAGTTCGTTGCCCGTCATATTTATTCCCTTGGTGGCGTCTTTAAGGAAATTTGTTAGTACCTGGAGCGTTGACAGGGGACAGAGGATAAGGCTCGACACAACTTCCCCGGATTCAACGTGATCGATCCGGACAACATCGGTCTGCTTGCCCTGCACGTCCCGTTTTGTCAGTTCAATTGCCGCCACATCGGTAAGGGGTACACAGATCTGTTTTTCCGCGCTTACAAACCAGATGCCGGTTTTTACGACAACAATACTGCCTTTCTCCCATTGCGCATTCTTGGCGAGGACGCCGCCCCGGATTGCAGGGGACATAAAATACGCCATGAGCCGGTAGGCATTGCAGTTGGTTAGAATTAGCCGTTTTAATATGATGAGGACTTTTTCAATGCTTGCGATCCGTATAATGGTGTCCGGGTTTCCCTTGACCGTAATGACGAGGACGTTCTTCTTTTCCTCCAGATTAAAAACTGATTTGAAAAGGACTTCCGTATCGACAGGTGCGGGAAACGAGATCCGGTCTTCGCCGACCCCGGCTTTTATAACAACCCATTTGCCGTCATATTCAATTTTTAAGGGAACTTCTTTCATGGGACACTCACATGAGTATTTTGCTATGGTGGCGATTTTTCAGGTACTGACTTTTGTTGCGTACAGTTTTATTTTCTTCCCTGTGTTGACGGGATTTTCTTTTTTTCACATTTGCCTAAACCAGTGAGCTGTTCCGATAGATCCATAATCTCTTTTTCAATCTCTGTCGCCGGTGCCTTGAAATCTTTTAATTCGCGGAGCAGGCTGACATCATCCTCCTTTTTTACCTGTTTGATGTCGGAGGCAAGCGAACTGAGCATATCCTCATCAGAGCCGGTGGCGGTTCCTGCGGCAAATGAGGACATATCCGTCTGATCGGTTTCAGCGGCGGTGTTCACTTCCATGAACGGAGTTATAGGAGTCGCCGGAACGAGATCATGTGATCCCGGGGCCGGGCCATCGACTGGTGGCGGCGCGGAAGCCGGTGTCGTCGGTTCCTGCGTTCCGCTGTCATCCCCCAGATCGATATCCTCCAGGTTTATGTTGTCCAGATCGCCCAGTGATTCATCGATAGCCTCCACACCGTTAAGACTCTCCAGTTCATCGGATCCGCTGTCTGGGTTCGCTTTGAGAATCGCGTCGGCATCAGCGGCAGTCTCATCCGGCAGGGCAGGCATTTCCAGGTCCGGTATGGAAAGGCCGGGATCTGCGTCCAGGGGTCCGGGAATGTTTTGTGATTCCGCTCCCGGGTCATCCAGGCCATTTAGCAGGTCTGCTCCAAGTTCCTCCTCTGATAGTGACATGAACGGGTCGCTCTCATCATCGTTTCCTGCTGGCAATGCTCCCCCGGCACCACCTTGGGTTGTTCCGGACGCTGCCGGTACTGCTGCGGCGCTCTCAAGTGCAGATCCCCTGCTGACTTTTTCTGTTATTGTATGTTCCAGCAGTTTGTTGATCTCTTCGGTTTTTTTGCCGGGTTTTTTGCGCTCTGTGAGGATCTTCCCAAATGAGGTGACAGAAGATGCAAGTAACGAGAGATGGTTCCGGATCCCGTTGGTTTTCTCTGCCGTTTTTCCCGGGGCTTTCTTTTCAGTCTTTTTCTCCCCGGTATCTTTTTTGGCGGTGGTTTTCTTTTCGAAAAGTTTCAGGGAACCGGGTTTTTTGAGGGTTTGCCGCTGGCGCAGGTTCTTTAAGGCCAGTTTTGAAACCGCATTTTTAATATCCGTTACGGTGATCGAGCCGAGAAGTACCAGCAGGAGAAAACCCACCGCGATTATCAGGGGAAGCATGTAGATAAGCGGAATATTTACAAAAATCAGGACTGATCCGGTCCCCACAATCACGGCAAAAAGAACAATTCTGCGGAAATTTTCTTTCATCTTACACGCCCGTCCCTTATACACTCTTCCCCATATTCGTCAACGCCTCTGCACTGAAGAAGAGACCAACTACGCTTGGTGCCAGCAGAAGAACCAGTCCGGTCAATGTGCAGAATATTGCCGCGTAGAAATAATACATGTATCGATCCCCTCCGCCCACTATCCGCGCAGCTACAATATCGCCAACGGTGAGGATGACAAGTGTGATGGTGACATAGGTCTGCATTGCTTCTTTTGGGAAATTGGTAAAGAGGTTCATCCCGCCTCCAAACACCCCGCTCATGGAGACGCCGGCGCTCTGCCCCCCCGATGACGCTGACATTTGCTGAAACTGGGTCATCATGCTCGACACGGAGTCGGTAAGTACCACAAGGATCTCGTACAGCGCGACAAAGAGACCGATCATGGCGACATGCATCGGTACCAGAAGAACGAGAAAACTTTTTGCCAGATTATCTTTCTTCTCCCGGAGCAGGGTCTGTTCGAGCATTGATGAGCCTACGACAGTGCCGATAGGTTCCGGTGGTCCTCCGAGCGTCACGGTGTCCCGGAAAATGTTGAGGTACTTATAGATGAGGTCACTCCCTGATTCTCCGACAAACTTGTCCCAGCACTGGTTTTCATCGAGTCCAAGATTAAGTTTTGAATATACGGAATCTATAAGGGGTCCAAGAGCAGTGAGCGATTTTCGGTCGATACTTCCGAGAGCATATACGGCAGTTGTTCCCTGTCCGCCCATGATCGCGCCAAAACTTCTGATAAATACGGAAAAATCATTGTCACGCAGGGTAATGTTATGGTCGTCAATAAACCCGATAATACCGAGGGGGGCCATCAGGATACCTACAAGAATAAAGATCAGGCTTGCCGGGATCCCAAGAAGTACAAGGATAACGATGACGGCAAGCGTGAGCGGGATGATGATCCGTTCCATGGCGTGAATCGTCTCCTGCTCCTTTGATCTGCGGTCAGGGAGCCCGTGGCTTTTGGGGTCGTCGGGGACTGACGTATACATAAGGGTGATACCAAACACACAGATGGCAAGGATGATCGCATACGACATGTTAAATGTCGACTGGAGATCCCCGGGGGCATAGATCACCACCGATACCATGATGATGATGGCGATGACGGTGCCCGAGAGGAGCAGGGCAACGTATGCATCGCTCCATTTCTGGAGCATGGTCATTCCCTGTTCTACCTGGCTCCGGTAGACAGTCCTGACCGTTGAGAGTTCATTACTCAGGAAATCTTCATCCGGGACACCAGATTCGATAGAGTTGGCGTACCGGTTCAGCATGTTCCTGAGAATATCGTTCTTGGTCCGCTCAGCCACGATAGAGAGGCTTTCGGCATAACTGTAGTTCCATTTTTTTACAAATGTATCGACTTTCCCGATGTATTTTGCCGAGATATACTCGTGACGGTTTGCTGCAAAAGAGAAAATTTCAGGTCGGGTTGCATCGGCAATTGCAAGCGATGCCATATACGTGGTCATGAAAAGAAGATCCGCCCCCATCTTCTTTTTTTCATGGACACCGGCGAGTTTCTCTTTGAGGGCCGCAATTTGAGTGGCAAAAGGCAGCGATCTGGCAGGTGGCGCTTTCTGTGTCCCGGGAGGGGGTGCGATCTCTTCAGGCATATTATGCCCCAATGGAAAGGAGACCCTGTTTCTTGATCTTGGTCATCATATGGAAGAGATCCCAGAATTTCACGTACCCGGCTTTATGCAGACGTTCGAGGATCTTTGCGCGTTTCTCGACCTCTAAGTAAATTTCCGCTTTCCTGCTGTCGGGGATCCCAAGCATTGTTGCGATCTTGTTTTCGAGAAGGAACGAACTGCCTTTCCCCGTCCACACGAAGGTATCGGTGACCGGTTCCCAGGTAAACATCTGGACAAACGTGAATCCCCCGGTTTCTGCATTATATCCCACCAGTTCGTTGCAGCTGATCATCCGGCGCACGGTTGATCCGTCCGGCCTTTTGACCGCGCTCTGGATAATAACCAGGTTAAGGTTGTCCACATACGTCTTTGGGATATCGATGGGGTCCCCGCAGAGACGCTGGATCAGTTTCTCTACGGATGCCGCGTGGAAGGTACTCATCACTGGGTGACCCGTCTGCATCGCACCGAATGCGACGGCACCCTCGACACCACGGATTTCACCGACAAGGATCTGGTTTGGACGCTGACGCAGGGCGGCCTTGAGGAGATCAAACATGGTGACCCCTCCTCCTGCACCGTCCCCTTCCCCTTTGCCTTTGGCAAGGGCCACCTCTCGTATCCAGTTCCGGTGCGGGACGGTGAGTTCGGGCGTGTCCTCGATAGTGATGATCTTGTTCTCCGGGGGGATGAAGGTGGTGATAGCATTCAGGAGCGTTGTCTTGCCGCTTGCTGTTTCACCGCTTACAAACAGGGACATGCCGTATTCGATACAGATCCAGAGATAGGCGGCGGCGAGGTAATCTATACCATTGCTATCTACAATGTTGAGGATGGAGAGCGGCACTTCGTTTACCTTACGGATCGAGAAGTTGCTGCCGTGCTTGCTGATCTCGGTCCCGTAGACGATGTTGATACGGGAACCGTCCGGGAGGGTTGAATCGACGATCGGGTTCCGGTACGTGATCGGCCGTTTTATCCGTTCCGCCACCTTTACCACGAATTCGTCGAGTTCGCTCGATACTTTGAATTCGATGACGGATTTAAGGCCTTTGAACATTTTGTGTTCAATGAAGATTGGCCCCACACCATCACAGGAAATATCTTCGATATAGGGGTCTGAGAGGAACGGCTTGAGGACACCCATATCGACTTTATCCCGGATAAGGAGATACTCGATTGCCTGGTACTCTACTTTAGTGAGGATGATCTTGCCATCCGGGGTGATGGGGACGTTTTTGCTCTTCTTACCGGACTTCATCTTGTTCTGTGCGGTAAAATCCGTGTTAAGGAAGGTGACCAGTTTGGATTTTGCTCCTTGTGTGTCTTTTTGGGTCAGGCTTGCGATATCCACGCCGGGAGGTTTTATTATTGCAACTGCGGCCAGCATTTTTTTTAAGACTGCTATCCGCTCCTTGTCCGTGGTCGGATCCGTATCAAGGCCATCGATGAGATCGATGAGTTTGGTCTCTATGACCGGCAGGACCTCGCTGACGCTGTGCAGGAATGATGGTTCGATGGGGATGTAGAAGTTTCTGACATCATCCGGGTCCGGAAGTATGTGGACAAATGTTGTATCGTTGACCGGGTAGATGACGTTGGGGTTCTTCATGGATCGAACATCCTTTTTTAATTCCGATAAAAAGAGTGGGATGCCGTAGGTATTCACCGGGAATGTATGGAGATATTCGAGGAGATGCGGACTGTTCTGTACATACTCCTTTGCATTTGCGGGGAGCATCTTAAATAACGCATCCGATTCGAGATCCGCGTACAGGTCGATATCGATATCCACCGGTTCGGGTTTGAACGGGAGGTTTATCGCGACCGAAAGGGAACCCATACTTAGATCCTCGCGAAACTCATCGGAATTATTTTCATCCCATAGCCCGGATGAACTTCAAAACTGACAAGGTTACCGGTTGTCTTTCGTGCGCCACGGACTTTGACGACTTCCATGACCATGACGTACTTGTCGCCGACAAGGGCTTTTTTCATATTGAGGTGCGCATCGCAGATGGAACGGATCCGCACAAGTGTATCTTCCTCGAATGCATAGGTATGGAGCGTGACGAGAACCGTTTTGCCATGATCCACGAGTGATTTACAGTTGGTAAAGAAGGTAAGGATGGTATCTGTTTCAGCATATTCGGTGAAAAGTGTCAGTGAATCAACAACAGCAACCTGTGCTTTGCTGTTCTGGATGTACGAGACCAGCCGTGCCAGGATCCCTTCCATCTCCTCTTTTTTCCATTCAAAACCCACCACATGGAGGGGGAAGACCTTGAGATATCCCCATGCATAATAATCAGAGATGTCAAGGCTCATCGATTCCATCTGCTTGATAAAACTCTTGCTGGTGTTTTCTGTTGTAAAAAGATCGACAGAAAAACCCTGTTTCATTGCACCCCAGACTATCTGCTGGGTAAGGACACTTTTGCCGGTATCGTTCTCACCTTCGATGAGGGTCAGGGATCCCACCGGGAGGCCATCGGCTATCTTCTTGTCCAGTTCGTTGTTACCGGTGGATATGATCTGATGATCCTCACCCCCCATCAGGTCGGAAAGATTAGATGCCATATTCTATTTTCCCCTCATAGCAGTTTTGATGCATAGACCCCGTTTCCTGTAGTGATCTGGAACCACTCGGGAGATATACCTGATGTTGTTACCTGTATCAGGTAGGATTCCCCGGGATCCAGTTCGGAGCGATGAATAATCTCATTGCCTTTATAGATTATCGTCCATGTTCCGGGACCTGCGACTGTGCTGTAGGTATCTAACTGATAGTTTTTGGTACCGTCATAGACAATGACATCCATGTGCCGGAAATCGGAGATAATCTCTTTTCCGGTATTATTTATCGTACAGTTGAATGTGTAACCGCCTTCAACAGGAATCACTTCTGAAGTTTCAGGGATAGTAAAATCGGTTCGTAATCTCATTTCCTCCTGCAGGGTCACGGCTTTCTGGGCGTTTGTGACAATCTCGGCAGTGGATAGAGTACTCCCGACCAGCATATACGCGACGATCACCAGAAGAAGCACTCCTACTGCCGCCCCGATTAGATCTGCAACAGCCATACCAGATCACCTTATAGTGGAGCACTCGCCGTAAACTGGTCCGACCTCCAGATCCCGTCTGGCAGGGTAAACTGGAAATAATTCGGACTGCCTAAAGTATCCAGTTTGTTGGTCAATGCATTAATTTCCACGGTCTCGCCGGGATCCCAGTAATTATTGACGTTTAAGTCGCTCAATATGTACAGCCACTGCCCGTCGGTCAGTGTATCGGATGTAGATAAACTCATCCGGTTAAAATCCCCTGAATTGCCACAGATGACATCGGATCGCCTGATCTCAGATACCGGGATCTGTTCACTACCCGTATTTTTCATCCAGACTCGGGCGTAATGGCTGTTATTTGCCACAGCAAGGACAATTTTAAAATCCGTCCGGAGCCGTTGGTCGGAGGCGTGGCCGGCAGATGTAAATGTTCCTGCCATCTGGTAGACCACCGGGAATATGGCGCTGATAAGTACGCCCGCAGCTATTACAGCAGTAATCAGGAACAGGGCGGTCGTGAATGTATCTGAGGACATGGGTTATATCCTGTCCGGCAGGTTCATCCACTCTTCGTCTTTTCTGGCATCCCGTGAAGGTTCACGTTCTTTTTCCGATAATTCCGGTGCATCCGGTCTTTCTTTTGCCGGCAGCACCTGCTGGCGCTGTTCCATCATGACCTCAATCATGTCCCGGTCAAGTGAAGAATCGGTGGGCGACAGGATCCGGTTGAGTGCATACAGTTCGGATACAAATTCATCCGGCCCGACTTCATGCTCGTCTCCCAGGTTTGCCGGCATCAGGCGGGAGATCTCTTTTATTTCGTCACAGGATTCCCGTGAGATGTATCCCATGATCCGGTACGATTCAAGGATGATATCAAGCCGGTCGTGCCCGAATTTGTGTATGGCTCCGTTCGTCCACTTGAACAGTTTGTACACCTTCTGGAGCCGGAGTTTTTCATTGGCGAGCGTATTCTGGCTGGCTTTATGGCTGTTTACAGGGATCTGAGATTTTAAAAGCGCGATCATCTGCTCGTCCGGTAGCCGTCTCTCCTCATGGGCGGTGGGGGGAAGTGTCTCTGGTTTTATTTCAGGCTCGGGTTTTTTGCTCTCTTTTTCCTGTTTTTCCTTTGCGGCGTCAGCGGCGGCATCAAGCGTTGACTCGCGTGCATCGAGAGCTGCCTCTTTTGCCTCCAGTGCGGCTTTTTTTGCATCCTGAGTGGAATCGGCACTATCACCGGTACCAGCGGTTCCTCCGGGTGCAGTAGCTACCAGAGTAAACGGGTTCTCCAGTTCGTTCATCCGTTCCCTGATATCCATTAAAAGGCGTTTGATGGAGGTTTTTATAAGGTCAACTTCCCGTTCGAGGTTCTGGAGCTTAACCTCGGGATCATCCTCAGAAGCCGCAGTGATGATATGGTCGACCTGAGCCTGATTTACCGCCATAGCATTGAATTATTATCCTGTTTTTTGTTAATATACTTTGCCCCGGGAAACCGGGTTTTGTTGGGGATTTTTCCGGTTTTGGTGTTTAGGGCGGGTTTTTTTCTGACAGCCCCGCTCACCCTTTGTGGCAGAAGGGGGTACCCCCCCATTTTGTACATAGGTGGCACCCCCACCTCCGGGCCACAAGAGGGGGGTAGGGGGTAAAACTTTTAGAAAATTTTCCGGGGGTCAGGTGACTTCTCATTTTTGGGAGTGGGGGGTACCCCCTTGACAGAAAAGAGGGCCCTCCCCCCCCGGGTCATCGGCCGGCAAAATAGGCCTTCAGAGGATAACTCCACGCGAAGCACAGGTTTTGGGAATGCTGGAAAGGGGGGTAGTCCCCTCCTTATGCCCGGACAGGCAGGTAGGGGGTAAAACCTTTAAAAAATTGGTCGGGGGTCAGGAGTACCTCTCATTTTTGGGAGCGGGGGGTGCCACCCCGGGCTGGCAGGAGGGGGTCCCCCCACGGGATCGGAAATCGCTTCGGGAAGTCTCCTGTAAAAAATTCTGATTTTGTAAAGGAACATGGAGAGAATGACTGATATTTTATTATCCCCACTATCTTATTCCTGGTTCCTTCATCGTTGAATGCGTCTTTGTCCCCATTTTGTTTTATAGTCAGGAACCCTGGATTTACGAAAACGTGTAACATTAAAATTGATTTTGCAGGTTCGAATCCGGGAATGGGCGTGGGAAATTGTTTGAATTATTCGCTTTTGTATCAAACTTCAGGTTCTTGACGATAATTCTCTTGTTTTTTAGAGAGAATTATGGCCACTGCTCCTCACTTGAACAGGTTTCAATCACGTGAGCATAGCGAAAAACCACGCTCAACTTTTTATCTTAGCTGAATGAATAAAACCATATGAAGACGTTTCAGGATTATTTTCTTCACCAGCAGTATTCAACGATAGCGGAATTGGGCGACAAG
>Ga0116171_10001877_pt1 | contig 20445 bp, 17 predicted proteins | sample AD_JPNHW2_MetaG_FD_89798 | JGI IMG/M metagenome (GOLD analysis project Ga0116171, IMG submission 89798) | Active sludge microbial communities of municipal wastewater-treating anaerobic digesters from Japan - AD_JPNHW2_MetaG | ecosystem: Engineered > Bioreactor > Anaerobic > Digestate | place... | reverse complement strand
GAATGGAAGGCCCATCGCTTCATGTCGGCGTAGAAGTCGACGAGATAGGGGTTTTCCGTCACCGGTTCATAATAGGGACGGAAACCGAGCCTCTCGGCCAGGAGGCCCACGAGGGTCGATTTTCCAGCGCCGATGTTGCCGGCGAGCACCAGGTATTTCTTCATGTTCCTTCCCGGACCGGCCGCCATGATAGCCCCCGAAAAGGGCTTAGGCAAGGTCGAAGAAGCGGTCTTTCCTGCCGATATTGAAATGAAATGCCCGACGCCCTGTCCCTCTACACCCTGACCCTCGCCTTCGCGGCCATCGTCCTCATGGCCCTGGCCTTCGTGGGCTTCTTCAGGAGCCATGTCTCCGGCGCCCTTCCTTTCGCCTTCCTCATGGCCGCGGGCATGCTCTACTCCTTCGGGAGCATCTTCGAGATCCGCGGAGCCACCGTGGACGAGCTCCATCTCTGGCTCTCGGTCGAGTACCTGGGCGTCTCCTTCGTGGGCCCCCTCTGGCTCCTCCTCGCCCTCGAGACCTCGGGCATCCGCTCGAGGAGGATATCGGTCCTCCTCTCCTGCCTCTTCGCCGAGTCCTTCGTCATCCTGGCCATGGTCTGGACGAACGACCTCCACCATCTCTTCTACAGCTCGATGGCCCTCGAGAAACGCGGCACCTTCTCCGTTTCCCTCCTCGGCCACGGCCCCCTCTACTGGGTCAACCTTGCGACCCTCAACGCCTGCCTCGTCGCGGCGGACATCGTCCTCGTGGTGAGGGCCTCGAGGGCTCCGGGCCTGTACCGGAAGCAGGCTGCCATGCTCGCCGTGGCCTCGCTATTCCCCTGGGCCGGCATGCTCCTCTTCCAGGCGGGCGCCTCGCCCTTCGGCCTCGACATCGCGCCCTTCTTCCTCACGGCCTCGGGCCTCCTCTTCTCATGGAGCCTCTTCCGCCACCGCCTCATCGACCTCGGCCCCGTCGCCTACGAGCACATCTTCGAGGGCATGGGCGAGGGCGTCCTCGTCCTCGACCGGAAGGCGAGGGTCGTCAACATCAATCCCGCGATGTCCGCCATCCTCGGGGTCGACGGCGCGGCCTGCATCGGGCAGGGGTCGCGGGTCCTCCTGGCGGGCAAGGATGACCTCGCCGCCTTCGTGGGGCAGGAGCCCCCGGCGAGGGCCGACCTGGCCCTTGGGGCGCCATCCTCCGCCAGGCATTACGCGGCATCGCTCTCGCCCATCAAGGGCCGGAGGGGACGGGTCGTCGGCTCGATCCTCTCCCTCAACGACATAACGCTGCGCGTGGGGCTCACGAAGCGCCTCGAGGAGCTCGCGACGACGGACGGCCTCACCGGCGTGGCGAACCGGAGGACGGTCCTCGAACGCGCGGCCGCCGAGCTGGGCCGGGCGCGGCGGCAGGGCGAGGCCATCAGCTTCCTCGTCCTCGACCTCGACCAGTTCAAGACGGTGAACGACACCTACGGCCACCAGGCGGGAGACGCCGTGCTTTCGGCCGCCGCCGCGGCCTGCCTCGGGAGCCTCAGGGCCTCGGACCTCCTCGGCCGCTACGGCGGCGAGGAATTCCTCGCCATCCTGCCGGGCGTCGGCCCCGCGGAGGCTGGCGTGGCGGCGGAACGGCTGCGCGCGGCGGTCGCCGGGGCAAGGGTCGACTTCGGGGGCGAAGCGATCGGCGTCACGACGAGCATCGGCTGCGCGGGCAGGGAAGGCGCCGGGAACGAGACGGTGGACGAACTCGTCAGGGAGGCGGACACGGCCCTCTACCGCGCCAAGACCCTCGGCAGGAACCGCGTCGAGGCCTTCGCCCCTCCCCTTCCTGACTCACAGGCATGACGGGAAGGGGGAAGCCCGGCCCCGTCCACGATCCGGCACGACAGGCGATCTCTTTCAGCCCAGCCGCCCGAGGAGGAACTGCGCCCCGAGGCTCGAGGCGGCGACTGCGGCCCACACGAGGAGGCCGAGGGCCAGGGGACGCCAGCCTGTCCTGACTATCCTCCGCAGGTCGGTGGAGAGGCCGATGCCCGCGAGGGCGACCGCGATGAGGAGGACGCCCGCCTCGGCGAGGGCCTTGCCCGTGGCCTCAGGGATCACGCCGAGGGTCCTGAGGAGGGAAGCCCCCAGGAAGGCGAGGATGAACCAGGGCAGGCGGATGGCCTTCAGGCCCCGGGCACTGCCCGCCCCTTCCTGGGCGCCGAAGGAGCCCCGGGCGGCGAGGATGCCGAGGACGAGGGTGACGGGGACTATCATGAGGGTCCGGGTGAGCTTGACGATGACCGCGTAGTCCCCCGCCGGCCCGGACCAGGAATAGGCCGCGGCCACGACGCTCGAGGTGTCGTTGATGGCCGTGCCGGCCCAGAGCCCGAAGCCCTGGTCGCCGAGGCCAAGAAGGTGGCCGAGGGCCGGGAAGAGGAAGACCGCCGCCAGGTTGAAGGCGAAGATGACCGAGAAGGCGTAGGCGGTGTCATGGTCCTCCGAGCCGATGACGGGAGCGGCGGCGGCGATGGCCGAACCTCCGCAGATGGCCGTGCCCGTACCCACGAGGACGGCGAGCTTCCGATCGACGCCAAGGGCCCTGCCGGCGAAGACCGCGACGACGAAGGCCGAGGCCAGGCTCGCCAGCAGGACGATGAGGGACTCGCCGCCTACCGCTACGATGGTGCCGAGGCCGACCTTGGCGCCGAGGAGGGCTACGGCGGCCTGGAGGAGGGGCTTCGAGGCCAGGCCTATGCCCTTAGAAAGGGCCGGAGCCTCGCCGAGGAGGAGGCGTACGGCGATGCCGAGGCCGAGGGCGAAGATGGCTGCGCCCACGAGGGGCGCCAGCCTGCCGAGGAAGGTGGCCGCAAGACCTATGGCCGCGCATACTCCAAGGCCGGGAAGGGAATCGAGGACGGCTTTCCTGTTCATGGGACGCTCGCTGTCATTGAGTTCGGCATCAGCGATCTCCTGCCGGGACCGGCACGCTCGCTCTTCAGCCGACGCGGACAGCATAGCGAAGACAACCAATAAGGTATAATTATATTTTCTGCTTATAGTATACTTAAAAATCATGGATACCCAGACCTTGCCGGACTTCCGCCTGCGATCCCTCCTCGCCGTGGCGCGGAAAGGCAGCGTCACCGCGGCAGCGGCGGAGGTCGGCCTGACGCAGCCGGCCGTCAGCCGCCAGCTAGACGAACTCGAGGCGGAGTACGGAGCCGTCCTTTTCGAGCGCAGGGGGAGGAACCTCGTCCCGACCGGGGCAGGGAGGACCCTCATGGACTGGGCGGTCCGGCTCGAGGCCCTCTACCGCGACACGAGGAGGGCGGTGACCGAAAGCTCGGGACGCCTCGCCCTCCACATAGGTGCGACCCTCACCGTCGCCGAGTACTTCCTGCCGCCAGTCCTGGCCTCCTTCCACGAAGCCGAGCCAGGGGCCGAGATCGGCCTCGTCGTCGCGAACACGGCGGAGATTGTGCGGCAGCTTCGGAGCGGCGAGCTTGGCCTTGGCGTTGTCGAGGGCCCCTTTGACGCCGAGGGCCTCGAGGCCTCGACCCTTGCGGAAGACAACCTGGTCGCCATCGGCCCCGGCAAGGGCGATGGCCGCCTGGACCGGAAGCTCTCCCTCCAGGACCTCCTCGGCCTTCCCCTCATACTGAGGGAGGAAGGCTCGGGGACCCGGGCCGTCTTCGAGGGCTGGCTCCTCGCCATGGGGCAGGATCCGGACCGCCTGAAGCCCACGATGGAGATAGGCAGCCTCGGGACGATCAAGGCCCTCGTCGCGGGAGGGCTCGGCTACAGCGTGATCTCGAGGCGCGCCGTGGACCGCGAGCTCGGCGCGGGAGGCCTGGGCCTCCTCGAGGTCGAGGGCTTCCCGATCCCGCGGGAGCTCCGCCTCGTGGCGAGGCCCGGCGACCCCGGCCGCGCCGCCGAAGCCTTCATGAAGGCGCTCGCGCTTGCCGCCCCGCCCCGGCCGCGATAGGATCAAGGGATGCAGGCTACCTCACTCGCCGCCATACTCTTCGTCGAGCTCTCGGGCTTCCACGACCTCCTCGAGCGCAATGAAGGGGCGGCCATAAGGCTCCTCGGGCCTTGGCGCGCCGTGACCGATCCCGTCATCGCGGGCCATGGAGGGGAGCTCGTGGACGCGACGGGCGACGAGCTCCTCGTGATCTTCCAGAGCGCCGTAGCCGCCCTCCAGTGCGCCATCGACATCCGGGAGGCCGCCCGCAGCCTGCCCGAGGGGCCCGATGGCAGGCTCGAGCCCAGGGCGGGCATCCACCTCGGAGAGATCTGGCGCGACGAGAGCCGCGTCTACGGCAACGGCATCAACGTGGCCGCGCGGGTCAAGGCTGAGGCCGGGCCCGGCCAGGTCCTCGTCTCCGAAGACGTCTGGCGACAGGTCTCCAACAAGCTCGACCTGCCCATCCGGCCCATCCCCGACCGCCACCTCAAGAACATCGAGCGCAACCTCGCCATCTACGAGGTCGCCTACGGGGAGGCCGCGGCGGAAAGGGCCGACGCGCTTCCGGAAGCGGCCGCGTCGCCTTCGGCCGCGGCTCCTGCGCCGGCCGGCAAGCCGACCATGGACGAGCGGACCCTTTCCGAGCGCATAGCCCGCCTCGCCCACGAGATGGCCCCTCCCCCGCCGCCGCCCCTTCCCAGGGTCGGCGTCCCCGACAGGGAAGTCATCAAGGCGGCCGTGCGCAATGCCGTCAGCAAGTCGCTGTCCAAGGCGAAGGGCGAAGAGCCGGACGAGGAAGCCGACAGGGAAGCGCCTTCCTCCGGCGACCTCGAGAAGGCCATCAGCGGCCTCGTCAGCAAGGCCATCGAGGCCAGGGCCGAGGGCGGCGGGATCGACATCGTCAGCGACGAGACCGGCACGAAGATCATCACGGGCGAAAAGGCCGAAAAGAGCCCTGCGGAGAGGCGGGTCAAGGCCTCAGGCGAGATCTCGAAGGGGGTGACCAACCTCCTCGTAGGCCTCGCCGCCCTCGGCGGCTTCGGCTACTTCTACCTCCAGAGGCCCGGCTTCTGGCTGGGCGCCGCGGCCATCCTCCTCGGCTTCCTTCCTGCACTTTCCGGCCTCAAGAAGCTCATCTCCGGGATCTTCGCCTGGAACGACGCGAGGAAGGACGAGAGGGAGGGGCGGTAGGTGCGGACCGGCGGCCATCTTCCGTATTGCCTTGCCCATCCCTTTTTCCTGCATGGAAGTTCGGTATAATGCTGTCATTCCATCAAGTTCGAGGAGACAACAAGAACCCAAGACGGATACTACCCCTGCTGGGCGCCCTCCTTGTGGCCATCTTCCTTTCGGCCGCTTGCGAGATCTAGGAAGCGGCGACGGAGAGCTGGCCATGACCACGGCAAGTCATGACGCCTACGCCTACTACGGCAACAACACGGCAGGGGACTATAACGTCTTCGTGCCGTCCGCCGCCAACGTGATCGTCGATACCGAAGGTTACCTCACCTGCGACTTCTGGGTGGGCATCCCCTACAACAGCGGTTGATCGGACTGCGACGTCCAGACCGTCAATGACGACAAAAGCCCCCGGAAGGATCCGGGGGCTTTTTCATATCGGGCCGGGAAACCGGCCTTCCCAGACGGGGCCGCGAGGGCCTTGCCTGGCACGGCGAACCATCTGGAGAAGTGGATTCGGTTGCGCCCCCCGGACTTATCCCAGGTAGATCACCGACTCCTTGAAGCTGTAGATCGGCAGGAAGGGGAAGAGGATCGGCGTCGTCTCGGCGTAGTGCTGGTATTCGGGATCGGAGCCGTAGCACTCGCCCTGCTTTATCTCGAGCCGACGCGCGGAACCCTTCATGATCAGGAAGATCGAGACATAGCCGATGGCAGCGATGGCCCAGGCGAGCCAGCCCCCGAGGAAAGCGGCGCCGGCAAGGAGGTTGCCCGTCCAGACGAGGAGCTCGCCGAAGTAGTTCGGGCAACGAATAAAGCGATAGAGCCCTGAGCCGCAGAAACGGCCGGGATTCCTCTTCTTCGCGGCGGACTTCTGCAAGTCGGCGACGGCCTCGATCGCGATGCCCGCTGCCATGACCGCGACTCCGGCGATGGACAGGGCAGGGACCTGGTCTGCGCCGCCCCTGGCCTCGCCGACGAAGCGCGCGAGGGCGGGCATGAACATGGCGGGATAGAGAAGGGCGACGGTTATCCAGATGCCGAGCTTCGCCGCGAGGCCCGTCCCGGCCGAGCGGTCGCCGTCTGACTTCTGGGTGGCCTGGTAGGAAGCCTTGCCTTCGCGGATGGCGAGGTAGGTGCCGAGCCTGATGCCGTATATCGCGAGGAGTACGGCCGCGAGCCAGGTGACCGCCCCCGCGACGCGCCCTGCGACCGCGAGGGAGGTTATGGCCATGGCGGCGATCGAGTAGCCATAGCCGATGCTGATGAAATAGACGGTCTTCCTGAAGCCGATGGCCGATACTGCGAGGCATATCCCCGCAAGGGGGACGATGGCCCAGGGGAGGAGTCCTCCAAGGATCGTGGACGAGAACATCGTTTTCTCCTGTTTTTCGGGGCCCTTGCCCCGCTTCCTTGCGCAGGGGGCAGAGCAGGGGTCGATGCGAAAATACCCACGCCGTCAGCCAAGGTCAACCGGCGCCGGCACGGAAGCATCAGCGCCGCGTCGCAGCAGCCGGGGACCGCCGCCCACCCCGGAGCGCGCATGATGCGGACGCCCCGGGGAGGGGACAGGCCTAGATCACCTCGTAACGCCTGAGAAGATCCTCCACCACGGTTCCTTCGGCCTTCTTCAGCGCCTTCCTCTTCGCGACGTTGGCAAGGAAGGGCAGCCGCATCTCGGAAGCCTTCCTGCCGTCCATTAGCTTCGAGGTCGAGCCGAGGAGCTCGCGGACGTCGTAGACCGAGGCCCAGACCTCGGGCACACCGCGGTCGATGTCGAGGAGGGTGTAGACCGCCTCCATCGCTGTGCGGACCGAATACTCGGTCGTGAAGATGGTGTCCCTCGGCGTCTCGGCAAACTGGCCGAGGAAGGCGAAGTTGACGGCGCCCTGCGGCACGACATCCGGACGGTCGCCCTTGGCCCGGGGCATGAAGAAGGCGGTGATGTAAGGCATCATGACAGGCACGGTGTGCGCTCCCGTCGTGGCGAGCTCCCTGATCTCGGCCTCGGGGACGCCCATATGGTAGAGCCACTCCATGCAGATCTCCTGGCCCGTGCAGTCCTTCATGGCCTTCTTCACGTAGTCGCCCTCGACGTCGGAGAAGAGGGCGTAGACCCAGACGCAGACCTGGCCCTTGGGCTGCTCGCGGAACTGGGGCTGGCGGTTGACGGTCCAGGAGAGGAGCCACGCGGAGTCCCGCGCCGTGACGATGCCGCCCGTCACGACCTTGCCCGAGAGGGGGTCGCGCTTGCAGATCCTCTCCATGTAGGCCGGGATGCGGCTGTCGAGGGTCGTAACCGTCGCGGACTCCCAGTTAGTCGCCTTGACATCGGAGCAGAACTTCTCCGGATGCCCGAAGGAGGGATCCTGCCTCGCGATGTTCCTCCAGAGCTCCCAGCAGGCGCCGGGCGCGGTGTTGAGGACCGCAGGGTGGGTATCGTCGCCCATCGAGGAATTCTCGGTGCACGAGCCGTTGGTGATGAAGACGAGGTCGTCCTCGAGGAGGTCGACGCCCTCCTCCATACCCGCATGCCTGCAGATGATCCTCTTCGCGACCTTCCTCGCGCCTTTCGTCGAGAACTCGACGTTGGTCACCACCGTGTCGTACTGGAACTGCACGCCGTGGGCCTCGAGGTACTTCATCATCGGGAGGATGAGGGACTCGTACTGGTTGTACTTCGTGAACTTGAGGGCCGAGAAATCGGGAAGGCCGCCGATATGGTGGATGAAGCGCTGGATGTAGAGCTTCATCTCGAGGGCCGAGTGCCAGTTCTCGAAGGCGAACATCGTGCGCCAGTACATCCAGAAGTTCGAGTCGAGGACCTCGCTCGAGAAACAGTCGGTGATCTTCCTGTCGTAGAGCTCCTCGTCGCGGGTCATGAAGAGCTTCATGATCTCCATGGCGCCTTTTTCCGAGAGGCCGAACTTGCCGTCGGTATGGGCATCCTGGCCGCGTTTCACCGTGGCACGCTGGAGGGAGTAGTTAGGGTCCTTCTTGTTGAGCCAGTAGTACTCGTCGAGGACGGAGGCGCCCTCGGTCTCGAGGGAGGGGATGGAGCGGAAGAGGTCCCAGAGGCACTCGAAGTGGTTCTCCATCTCGCGGCCGCCGCGCATCACGAAGCCGCGGTCGGCGTAGCGCCAGCCGTCGCAGGCGCCGCCGGGGAGCTTGAGCTCCTCGAGGACGTGGATGCGCTCGCCCTTCATCTGCCCGTCGCGGACGAGGAAACAGGCGGCGGCCAGGGCGCCGAGGCCCGATCCAATGAGGTAGGCGGACTTCCGCTCCACGCCCTCGGGCTTGCGCGGGCGAGCGAAGGCTTCGTAGTTTCCGTTGCTGTAGTACATGGTACCCTCCGGCGAATGTCGATGTATGGAAGGTAGCGATGCGCAGCGCGTCGGCCAATAGACAGCTTCGCGGCCCTGTCTGGGCTTTTGTCAGGCGGCAGCGACTGTGGGAACTTCCGACAGAAGGCTGGATCTGTCTAGTTGTGCGAGGGCGAGGCGAAACGCCCCAGGGCAATGGCGATATCGCCCTGGATCAGCGTGGTGAGGTGGTCGACGATGTCTTCGGGCTTCTCCATCATGCCCTTGCCGATCCAGTCGAGCATGAGGCCCACGAAGGCGAACTTGTAGAAGTTGGCGATGAATTCGCGGTCGTCCTCGCGGACGCGCAGGCCCTCGGCTTTCTCGTCGACGACGCCCTTGAGGAGGCTGTAGGTCTCGTTGTAGAGGTACTGCTCGAGGTGAGGCAGGCTCGAGGAATGGTAGGTGCGGAGGACGAAGACCTTGTTGTCGAGGACGTAGCGGAAGATCTGGAGGAAGCCCTGTTGCCAGGAAGCGTAGGTCTTCTTGCCATCGAGGGCCTTGGTCGCCTCGCTCGTGTAGATCCAGTCGATGAGGTCGTAGATGTCGCGGAAATGGTAGTAGAAGGTCTGTCGGTTGACCTCGCAGTCCTCGACGATGTCCACGACGGTGATGCTTTCGAGCGGACGCTCGGCGAGGAGCTTCTTGAAGGACGCGGCCAGGGCCTTCTTGGTGGTCTGCGACATTCTTCGGAAGATACCTCCGGAGAGGCGGCATGGTAAAGCCGGCCGGGCGGCGACGGACCTACGCGCCGTCCTTTCCGCGCCCCGGCGCGGCGAGCTTCCTCTGCCGGTACTCGCTCGGGCTCATGCCCATCCGCTTCCTGAAGACATCGTTGAAGGTCGACTTCGCCTGGAAGCCCGCCTCGAGGGCTACGTCGAGGATGCCCTCGTCCGGCTCCTCGAGGAGGAGATGCGTTGCGCGCTCGAGCCGGCTCTCGTTCACGAGGTCGGAGACGCTCATGCCGGCGCGCTCGTTCACCGCGCGGGAGAGGAGGTAGTAGGGCTCGCCGAGTCGGGCCGCGAGGCGCCTCGGCTCCACGGCGGGCGAGGCGAGGTCGGGCTCCGCGGCGAGGAGGGAGCGGAGCCGCCGCACGATGGCTTCAGCCTCGCGCTCCGGCAGGGGGCGGCCGCCGTACTTCGGCCCTTCGGCCTGCCTCACCTCGGCGTAGTCCCTGCCCCAGAGGGCGCAGAGCCCGATGGTCCAGGCGAGGAGGACGGTAACCACGAGGCTCGAGGTGCCGACCCCCTCGGGCGGGGGGACGGCCCGGTCGAGGAGCTCGCTCGCGAGGGAGAAGCCGAAGCCCGCCCAGGAGAGGGCGAGGAAGGCGCCGAAGCCCGCGAGGGCCGCGAGGATCACGCGCCGGGGCCAGGGCGAGGCGCCTTCCCGCTCGCGTGCGCGCGAGAGCCTGAGCGCCGCCGTGCCGTAGAGGAGGAGCTGGGCCGTCTGGCCGACCTCGACGAGGACGAGATAGGCGGCGGCGGGCCAGCCTTCGCGATAGCCATTGGCCGCGGCATGGAGGGCGATGGCCGAGCCGGCCACGGCGTTTGCGATCGCGGGGACATAGTGGCGGAGGACGCCGGCCTTCCGCTCGCCCGAGGACTCGGCGACATAGAAGTAGAGCGAAGGGAGGCTGTAGAGGGCGCTCCCGAAGTTGAGGACGAGGGCGAGGGGGGTCCGGCCGAGGGCCGCGGCGAGGAGCTCGCCGAGGAAATAAAGGGCCGCCTCGAGGAAGACCAGGGCGAGGAAGGGCCGTCTCCCTCCCGGCCGCCGCGCGATGGCGAGGCTTCCCGCGAGGGCGCCGAGGCAGAGGACGAGGCCGCAGATCGACAGGATGAGGCGGGCTTCCATGGCGAGACTATATCACGGGGCCTTGATGGCACGAAATCGCGTCGCTCAGGACCGATGCGATCGATCCGGTCGATGCCCAGGGCTTCCGTGCGTAGATTCTCCCGCGACGACGGGGACAAAGGGCCCGGTCGCAAGGAGATCGCATGAAAACGAAAGAAGGGAAGAAAGCCTCCCATCCCCTGCTCAGGGCCGTCCTGGCCATCCTTGGCGTGGGCGTCTTCTTCATCGTCGCGGCGGGCCTCCTCCCGCCGAGGAACCTGAAGACTCCCTGGGGCGTCCGCGAGCGGACTTCGCGCTATGTCGCCATGCCCGACGGGACGAGGCTGGCGGTCCGGGTCATCCTCCCGGCACGCGTCGAGGCGGGCTCGAGGATACCCGCAGTAGCGGAAATGACCCGCTACACGACCTGGTACAGGCGGAAGTTCCTCTACAACCTCATGATCAACCTCGGCCTCGAAGGCGTCTCGAAGGAGCCTGTCCGGCGCTTTGTCGACGCGGGCTACGCCTTCGTCGCCGTGGACTCGAGGGGTTCGGGCGCCTCCTTCGGGACGAGGCCGATGGAATGCTCGAGGGAAGAGGCCGCCGACTGGGGTCCCATCGTGGACTGGATCGAGGGCCAGCCCTGGTCCAACGGCAAGGTCGCAAGCTACGGAGTATCGTACAGCGCCAACACGGCCGAGCTCGCTGCCGCCTCGGGGCGGACAGGCCTCGCGGCCGTACTCTCGCTCTACGCCGATTTCGACGTACCCGGCGAGAACGCCATGCCCGGCGGCATCGCGAACGGATCCGTGGCGGCATGGAGCACGGGCAACATCGCCGAGGACAAGAGCATCGTCGCGGACAACCCCGTCGTCGCCGGCGTCGCCCCCGTGGACGGGGACCGCGGCTCGCGCCTCCTCAAGGCCGCCCAGGCGGGGCACCGCACGGCCGACCTCGGGGCCGCCTTGAGCCGCATAACGTACTTCGACGAGGAGATCGCGCCAGGCTACGACGCGGATTCGCTCTCTCCCTACGGTCACCGCGAGGCCATCGGCAAGGCGGGGACGCCCTTCTACGTCCGCGTGGGCTGGATGGACTCGGGCACCGCGAACGGCGCGATCGAGCGCTTCCTCGGCTATCCGAACCCGCAGGTCCTCGTCATCGGCCCCTGGAGCCATGCGGGCTGGCACTTCTACGATCCCTTCCTCGCGTCCGGCGCAGGGACGCCCGAGCTCGACCGGGCCCAGTCGGAGGAGATGATCGCCTTCCTCGACGCCCTCCTCGAGGCGGGGGGCGGAGCAAAGGGCGCTTCGACCGGCGCCTCGGCTCCTGCCGCGGGCCCCGCCGGCGCCGCGGCCCCGGCGAGCGGCAAGGTCATCCGCTACTACACCTTCGGAGAGGGCGTCTGGAAGACGACCGCGACCTGGCCCGTGCCGGGTTTCACGACGAGGACCTTGTACGCCGCGGCCGATGGAAGGCTTTCAGGCGAGGCGCCTTCGGCGGCCCGGGCGGCCGACCGCTACGAGGTGGACTTCGGCGCGACTACGGGAACCACGAACCGCTGGCACACGAACTATGGAGGCGGCCGCATCGGCTACCCGGACCGCGCCGCTGCCGATCGCGGGCTCGTCGCCTACACGAGCGAGCCGCTCGCGCGCGACACCGAGATCACGGGCCTGCCCGTCGCCACCCTCGAGATCGCTTCCTCCGCGACGGACGGCGCCTTCTTCGTCTACCTCGAGGACGTGGCCCCCGACGGCAAGGTGAGCTACATCACCGAGGGCGAGCTCCGCGCCCTGCACCGGAAGGTTTCCCCGCCGAGCCCCGAACGCGCCACCCTCGGCCCCCGGCACTCGATGGCCGCGGCGGATGGCGAGGCCCTCGAGCCGGGCAAGCCCACGGAACTCAGGATCGGCATGTGGGCGACCTCTGTCCTCGTGAGGGCAGGACACCGCATACGGCTGGCCATCGCCTGCGCCGACGCGGACACCTTCGCGCGCATCCCCGCGGAAGGCGGGGTCACCGTGGACATCCTGCGGGACGCCTTGCACGCGACCAGGCTGGAGCTTCCCGTCCTGGAGCGGTGACCCCGGCCGGTGCCGCAGGGCGGCGCGGCGCGGGCGCTCCGCCCCGGCGGCATCCCTGTCCCGGCCGGGACAGGCCCCGCCTTCCGTGCTATCCTGTGCCGGACGCGCGGCCCCCGGCCGCGGCCCCAAGGAGGAATGCATGGTCGTCGTACTCGTCCGCTGCCACGTCAAGCCCGGCTGCGAGGAGGCCTTCGCGGCCGCCTCGGTGGAGAACGCCAAGGCCTCCAACCGGGAAGCCGGCGTCCTCCGCTTCGACTTCTACCGCGAGGAGGACCCGACCCGCTTCGTCCTCCTCGAGGCCTACCGCGACGAGGAGGGCCCCAGGGCCCACAAGGCGAGCGCGCACTACGCGCGCTGGCGCGACACGGTCGAGCCCCTCCTCGCCGAGGAGAGGACCCGCGAGAGGTTCGAGGGCGTCTACGTGCCGGAGCGGCACCTCGGATGCTGACCGTCCCCCTCGAGGGAGCCCGCGCCGAGATCACCGTCGTCAACTCCCGCTTCGTCGCGAGCCTCGCCCCGGCGTCCTCCGTCGAGGAGGCCCGCGCCTTCATCGCCTCGATCAAGTCCGAATTCCCCGATGCGACGCACAACGTGCCCGCCTTCATCGTCGGAGGAGGCAATTCGAGCACGGAATACTGCTCGGACGACGGCGAGCCCTCGGGCACCTCGGGCAGGCCCCTCCTCGCGGTGCTCCGGGGATCGGGCCTCGGCGACGTCGCCGTCGTCGTCACGCGCTACTTCGGCGGGACCCTCCTCGGCACGGGCGGCCTCGTCAAGGCGTATTCCGAGGCGGGCAAGGCCGTGCTCGCGAAGACGCGCCGCGCCGGCCTCGTCGAGGTATGCCGCCTCGAGTTCGCGATGGCCTACAACCTCTTCGACCGGGTCCGCCTCCTTGCGGCCGGCTGCGGCGCCTCGATCGTCAGCGAGGCCTTTGCGGAAGAGGTGAGCCTCGCGGTCGAGCTCCCCGCCGAAAGGCGCGAGGACTTCGAGACCCGCCTGGGAGAGCTCTCCTCGGGCGCGGTGAAGCCCCGCCTCGCAGGCGCGCGCGTCGCACGGGTTCCCCTCGAGTCCCTCGCCCGCTAATCCGCTCCGCCAGCCTCGCCGGCCTCGCCGGCCTCGCCTCCGTCGCGGCGCCCGATCGCCGCGCGGCAGGCGGCCCCCAGCCTCGAGTCCTCGGCGTCGAGGCGCAGGAGCGACAGGCTTTCGCAACCGTTGAAGCGGGCGAAGCGCGCCAGCTCCGCGCCGAGGGCCGCGGCGAAGGAAGCCCGCCCCCGCTGCGTCGCGGCGATCGCCGGGCCCGACAGGGACAGTCTTCGCAGCTCGAGGATGCCGGAGTCCCGGTCGGCCTTCGCGTCCAGGCGGCCTGCGAATGAGACCTCGCCCGAGGGATCCCGGAAAAGGAGGGGCAGGGCGAAGTAGCCGAAGCGCCGCTTCGCCTCCGGCAGGTAGCACTCGATCTGGAAGTCCTCGCCGAAGAGCCGCCTGAAGCGGCGCCGGTCGATGAGGAGGGGGTCGAAGGGCGAGAGGATGAAGGCGCGGGAGCGCCCCGGGGCTGGGCGCGCGGCGGCCTCGAGGGCAGCGGAGCTCGCGTAGGCCTTCCCCGCGCCCCGGCCGCCGGCGGCGCGCCCTCCGCCCACGTCGACCTCCACGAGGCGGCCGGATTCCAGGCGCTGCGCGATCTCCCCGGGTATGCCCTCCGTCAGGTCCTTGCGGAGGTAGGCGACGTCGCGCTCCTCGAAGACGCCGAGGCTCCGTTCGGCGACGTCGACATAGTAGGCCGCCATTTCCTCGGCCCCCGGCATGCGGAGGTCGAGGCCCCCGGGCAGGGCCCGTTCGGCAAGGTCGTAGCGCTTCTGGAAGCCTTCGCGCGAGACCGAGACGAGCTCGCCCGCGTGGAAGAGGTACTCGAGGGCGATCTTGGCCGGCTTCCACTCCCACCAGCCGCCGGAGCCCCGCGAAGGGCCTTCTCCGCCCTGCGAGAAGTCCTGGACCCTCAGGGGACCTTCCGCGCGTATCCTCTCGAGGACCCGCCGCGCGACCTCCGGGTCGTAGCGGAACCAGTCGTGCCCGTCCCGGCGGACGCGCTCCATCCGCGGCAGGCAGTAGCGGTAGTCGCCGATGGGGAGGTAGGCGGCGGCGTGGGACCAGTACTCGATGGCGCGGCGCGGCTCCGACTCGAGGGCGTCGAGGTGTCGTTTCGCATAATGCGGGACCCTCGACCAGAGCACGTGGTGGTGGGCGCGCTCGACCACCGAGAGCGTATCGATCTGCAGGGCCGAGAGGTGGCGCAGGGCGGCGGCCGCTCCTTCCTCGCCGCGGGGGAACCCGGATCCTAGCCCGGCGGCCGCGAAGGCGATCCGCCGGGCCCCTGCCGCGTCGATGGCTTCGCCCTTCGCTCCGGTCATCGGGCCTCGCCTCCGCGGCCTGGGCCCCTGCCCGGGGAGCATCCCTCGAGGAGGCCCTTCCTGAAGGCCCAGTCGCAGAAGAAGCACTGGTCGGCCGTCTTGCCCGGGAAGAGGTAGCCCTCCGCCTCGAGGCACTGCCTGATCGAGCCGAGGCCCGTCTCGTAGCAGGCCTTGATGTGCGGGCTCGAGGCCGCCTTCTCCATGATCGAATCGTAATCGTCCTCGCCGAGGCGTCCGAGGACGAGGCTCCCGTTCTCGTTCGCGAAGCCGCAGCAGGCGGCTATCCTGCCGTCGGGATGGACGTAGAGCACGTTGCCGGGGCCCTCGCAGAAGTCGTCCTCGAACCAGTGGCTGTCCTTCCAGGCGTCCTCGTCGGCCGAGGCGGAATAGGGAAAGCGCCAGATGTCGATCGAGAGGGCCTCGGGCAGGTCCTCGCCGGTGGCGCGGCGGGCGTCGAAGGCGGGATCGCGGATGGCCGACGGCTCGCCGCCCTCGAGTAGGAGCCTGCCGCCGAATTTCCCCGCGATGGCCTCGAGCCTGGCGAGGCAGGGGCCTTCGTCGGGGGCCTTCACGGAAAGGATGTCGATGCAATCCTTCCGGCCGAAGGCCTCGAAGACGGCGCCGACGAAGGCGAGGAGCCTGTCCTCGGGCTGCCCGTGCCAGGTGTCGACGCTGAGGCCGATCTTCCCGTCGAAGCCCGAGGCCGCCACCCGGCCGAGGATTTCGCGCAACGCGGCCTCGTCGCGGAACCAGACGCCGTTCGTCATGAGGCGGTCGAAAAGCATGCCGAGGTCGACAGCCGCCTCCGAGACCGCGCAGAGGAAGCCGGGCTCGAGGAAGGGCTCGCCGCCCGAGAAGCCCACGCGCTCGATGCCGCCCGCCTGGCAGTCCTCGAGGAAGGCGATGGCCGCCTCCGCGTCGAGGGTGGCGCTCGGCCGCGACACGCGGCAATGCGCGCAGCTGAGGTTGCAGCGCCCCGTGGGCGCGAAGATCACTTCCTCGGGATGGAACATGGGCGGCCTCCCTCTGCATCGGCGGCTTTGCGGCAAGGCGACTCGGGCAAGGTCTCCTCGAGCCAGGAGAAAAAGAGCTCTGTCCAGCGCGCCACCCGCGGTTCGGGCGGGCGTTCCGGCGTGGCTGTCTCGGCCGTGGCGAGGGCGAGGCCGTGGCCTCCGCGAGGGAAGACGTGGAGCTCGAAGGGGAAGCTCCGGGCGGCATAGGCCTCGGCCAGGAGGAGGCTGTTGCGCACCGGGACCGATTCGTCGGCCGCGGTGTGCCAGAGGAAGAGGGGCGGGGGATCGTCAGGCACGCGGCGCTCGAGGGACTGGGCCGCGAGGTCCTCGCCGGAGGGGTCCCGCCCGAGGAGGTTCGCGAACGAATCGCGATGCGCGCTCTCGACCGAGCTCGCGACGGGATAGGCGAGGCCCAGGGCGTCCGGCCGCGTGTCGCAGTCGCCGACGCCGGGCGCGCCCCGGACAGGAGGCAGGCCGCCCAGGAAGGCGAGGCTCGCGGCCAGGTGGCCCCCCGCGGAAAAGCCGAGGACGGCCACGCGCGAGGGGGAGACGCGCCAGTCGGCCGCGCCTTCCCTGATCAGGCGCATGGCGCGGGCGGCATCGAGGAGGGCGGCCGGCCAGCGCGCGGGCGCGACCGAGTAGCGGAGCACGAAGGCGTGGCGACCCGAGGCGAGTGCGCGCATCGCGATGGGCTCGGCCTCGCGGGGAGAGACCCAGGCGTAGGCGCCGCCGGGGATGACGAGGACGGCGCCCCGCTCCCGCTCGCCGTCGAGGAGGTAGGCCGACAGCGCGGGATGGTCGCCGGACCTGCGGCCCGAGCTCTTCGATGCCCCCTCGACGCCCTCCCAGAGGTCCAGCTCGAAATGCCTCACGCTTGCTCCTTGACCGCGGCCGTGATGGGTCGGCGGGAACCGATGCCGACCCTTGCCTCTAGGATAATCCGCAATCGCCATGCTGGCAACGACAGCCGGCCTGCGCGCGGGACGATCGCGGCGGGCCGCGGCTTCCGCGCCCGGCGAGCGGGGCAAGGCCGCCGGCATTGCCCGCCCCTCCCGAGGCATCCTATGATACGCATCGGGAGGTCGACGTGCGATCCCAGCCAGACATGTTGGAGCTGCTCGAGAAGGCCCTCAAGGGGCCTCTGCCGGGCAGGCCGGCGCAGGACAGGATGCTCTCCGACTTCAGGAGGCGCCGCGAGGCGGCCCCCCAGGAGGAAAGGACCTGGCGACCGGCCGCCGTCCTCGTCCTCCTCTATCCCGACGAAGGGGGCGACCTCGTCTTCCCCCTCGTCGAGCGCAGCGCCGAGGTCGGCCATCACCGGGGCGAGATAGCCCTTCCCGGCGGCGGCATCGAGGCCGGGGAGACGGCCGGCGAGGCGGCCCTCCGCGAGGCCCGCGAGGAGCTCTGCCTCGCGCCTGCCGAGGCAGCCGGCATCAGGCTGCTCGGGAACCTCAGCCCCTTGCGCGTGCCGAGCGGCTTCGAGATCCACCCCTACGTGGGCAACCTCGCCTCGAGGCCGGACATCGCGCCGCTCGAGGGCGAGATCGAGGCCGTCTTCGAGGCGAGGCTCCTCGCCCTACTCGATCCCGCGAACTCGGACGAGGAAGACCGCCGCTACGAGGGCGAGGATTGGCGCGTGCCCTTCTACTCCCTGGGCGGTCGCAAGGTCTGGGGAGCCACGGCCATGGTCCTCGCGGAACTGGCGGCGACGCTCGCCGGAGAGCTGGCACGGGGGCGCGCTTCGGGCTAGACTCGGGGACATGCGGATCGCACTGGTGCAGTCTTCCCCCCGCTTCGGCGACGTCGAGCGCAACCTCGAGGAGCTCCGCGGTCTCATGGCCTCCGAGCCCGCCGATCTCTACATCCTTCCCGAGCTCTGCCTCTCGGGTTACGACTTCGAGGACGGTGCCGAGGCAGCGCGTCTCGCCGAAGCGCCAGGAGGACGTCTCGTATCGGCCCTCGCCGAGGCCGCCACCGGCCGCGCCGCAGGCATCGTCTTCGGCTTCGCCGAGGCCGCCGACGGGGGGCGCCTCTACAACAGCTCCCTCCTCGCCCTGCCCGACGGGCGGAGGCGCGTCTACCGCAAGACCCACCTCTTCGCCCGCGAGAAGCTCTTCTTCGAGCCCGGCGACTCGGGCTTCTTCGTCGAGGACTTCCGCGGGGCGAGGATAGGCCTCGCCATCTGCTTCGACTGGATCTTCCCGGAGAGCTTCAGGACCCTCGCCCTCCTTGGCGCCGACCTCATCGCCCACTCCGCGAACCTCGTCCTCCCCTGGTGCCAGCGTGCCGACTTCGCGCGCGCGATCGAGAACCGCGTCCATGTCGCGACCGCGAACCGCATCGGCAGGGAGGAGCGGGGAGGGAGGAGCCTTGCCTTCACGGGCGGTTCCGTCCTCGTCTCGCCCCTCGGCGACTACCTCCTCGAGCTCCCGAAGGACGAGGCAGCCATACGCGTCGCGGACATCGATCCTGCCCTCGGCCGAGACAAGGCGGTGACCGGCTACAACGACCTCTTCGGCGACAGGCGGCCGGAGTTCTACGGGCTCTAGCTCCCGTAAACGGAAGGGCCTGCCGGCCGGTCTCGCGCCGGCGATCGCCGGACACGGACCAACAGGGGAAAGGAAAGAGCGGGAATGGGCAGACACAACATCAGCATCTGGACAGCCCTGTCGAGCTGCGTCAATTCCGAGCTGCTGCTGGACCTCTCCGACCCGGAGAAGGGGGCCGGTAGGGGCCGACGGACAGTCGACGCGATCGGGCATCGCCTCTTCCTACAGCTTCTTTTCCTCCGCTACGCCGAGCTCGCCGGGCATGCGCGGGACGGACAGCTCCTTGAAGCATCGAAGGGCCCGAACGCAAGGGAACGCGTGAGGGACCTGTGCGACGCCGTCTCCCCGGAATGCTCCTTTTCGCCCTTCGATTCGGGGGAGCAGCTCGAGCGCGAACTCGCGGCGACGGCGGAATTCGAGCTCTGCCGTTGCATCGAGCGTCTCCATCTCCTGAATCTCGACGACAGCGCGAGGCCCGATCATGTGCCGCTCGCCCGCCTCGCCTGGTCATTCGGCCTTGCCATGGAAGCCCTTGACGAGGGGCTGAGACCCCCTGCCCGGGGGAAGCCCTACCCCGCAGACGAGATCGCCTATCTCGCCTCGAGCCTCGTGGGACTCCGCCTTTCGGGGAGGCCGGCCGGCGAAGCGGCGGACCTCACGGCCTTCGATCCCTTCTGCGGCGCGGGCTGCCTCCTCCTGGCCTTGTTCGACGAATTCCTGTCGAGGCCGGGCCCTCGAGGAGGCGCCGCGGACCCCGCCGCGGCCATGGCGCGCCTGTACGGCATGGACGGCCGGCCCTGGGCCGCGGATGCGAGCCGGACCTTCCTCGCGATCCGCTACCTGGAGGCCATCGGCGCGGGTGGGCCGCCCCCCGCGGTACCGCCCCTCCGGACGAACATCCGCGACAACTGGTCGCTTGGCGACCGCCTGCTGGCCGGCTGGCATGAGGAAGTCTGGCCCCTGCCTGCTTCCTTCGACCTCGCGATATGCGATATCGCCTCGTTTCCCGAGCAGCGGGGCCTTTGGCTCGACATGGCAAGGGGCCAGGGAGCGCTGATCAGCAGCTACGGCGGATACGGGGAACGGAGCGGATATCGTCGCTCGCTCCTCGATTCCCTTCCCTCCTTCCTCGCCCCCGGAGGGATGGCAGGAGCGATCCTCCCGATGGAGGCGACGACGGCCGAGCGCAGATTCTTGTGGCATCTCTGCGAGCGCGGAACCATCCGCCGCCTCGTGGATTTCCGGAGGGACATCTTTGGCCGGAGCACGGGGCCGGCCACGGCATTCATCTACATGGACAATGAGCGTCCCGGTACCATGGAATCCTTCCGGTATCCGCTGCCGCCCCCCGGCCTTCCAGGGGGATTCCTGCCGCCATGGGCCGCCGGCTTCGTGCCTCCCGGGCACTTCATCAAAAGCGGATTGTCGCTCACGGCGGACGAGGCGGGGATACTGGACAAGCTCGGGAGCGCGGCGTGGTCCTGCCTCGGCGACTTCTGCGAACTCCAGGCGGGCGGGAGCACGGGACGGGATGAGGTCTTCGTCGTGGTGCCTGCGGGCGCAGGCCTTGCCCCGGCAGGACTCATACGGATCCATTCCCGGGCCGCGAATGCCGGCTTCGACCTTGAAGCCGAGGCCCTCCTCCCCCTCGTCGAGGCGGAGGGCATCGAGCGTTATGCCTCGCAAGCTCCGCGGAGCCTCATCCTGTCCTTCGCGACAAGCCCCGGCGGCCCCGCGGGAGGCACGCCCGACGACCCCTTGGCCCCCTTCCCCCGTGTCGCCGCCTACCTCGCCGGCTTAAAGCCCCTTCTCGCCGCGCGATCCGGGACTGCAAGGCAGGCATCCTGGTATCGCCCACCCAGGAAGGCGCCCTGCGCCAGGTCCGGACTGACCTTCATCGTCGGCCGGGACTCGGCGGAAGAGGGCTTCGCGCCCGTCGCCGGCCCCGCAGCGATAGGCAAGGCCCTTGTCGCGATGCTGCCCCGGGATGCCGCGACGGCCACCGACTACCTCCTCGGAATCCTGAACTCCTCGCTCTTCAGGTGGTACGTAACCGTCCTGAGGCCGACTCCCTCGGCCCCTTC